>Ga0136617_10006376_pt1 | contig 10545 bp, 10 predicted proteins | sample AntDrymUQ3222106_2_FD_129672 | JGI IMG/M metagenome (GOLD analysis project Ga0136617, IMG submission 129672) | Polar desert sand microbial communities from Dry Valleys, Antarctica - metaG UQ322 (21.06) | ecosystem: Environmental > Terrestrial > Soil > Desert | place: Antarctica: Dry Valley...
ATCGAGGCCTCCGGCGGCATGCTCCTGTGACGCTGATCGGGGCGGCACACTCGTGAGCATGGACCGATCGCAACTGGCTGACTTCCTCCGCACCCGCCGCGACGCACTTCAGCCCGAGGACGTCGGTCTGCCCCGGGCCCCGCGTCGGCGTACCGGCGGACTGCGACGTGAGGAGGCGGCGATGCTCATCGGAATGTCCACCGACTATTACGCGCGCCTCGAGCAGGCCCGCGGACCCCAGCCCTCGGAGCCGATGCTCGCGGCGATCGCACGGGGACTGCGGCTCTCACTCACCGAGCGTGACCACCTCTTCGTGCTCGGCGGCCACCGCAGCCCACGGCAGGCGGCACGCAGCGACCACGTCGATGTCGGCCTGATGCGGATCCTGGACCGCCTCGTGGACACGCCCGCGATGGTGCTCAGCGACCTCGGGGAGACGCTGGTGCAGACGCCGCCCGCAGTCGCGCTCTTCGGCGACGACGCGTCCAACGAGGGCTTCGAGCGTGCCATGGTCTGGCGGTGGTTCACCGACCCGGCCGCCCGAGGCATCTACCCCGCCGAAGACCACGACCTGCGGGGCCGGCAGCTCGTGGCTGACCTCCGCACGGCCTCCGCTCGAGCTGGACGAGGGTCGCGGGCGGCCGAGATGGTCGCCTCACTACTGGACTCCGGAGCCGGGTTCGCGGAGGTCTGGGCTGACCACGAGGTACGCCACCGCCGAACCGAGCGCAAGCGGTTCACCCACGCCGAGGTCGGTGATCTCGAGCTCTACTGCCAGATCCTCCTCGACCCCGATCAGCACCAGACCCTGCTGGTGTTCACCGCCGAACCAGGCACCGTCAGCGACGACAGGCTGCGCCTGCTTGCGGTGATCGGCGCGCAACGGGTCTCCTCCTCGGGTCCCTGACGACGACAAGCGCGCGCGCTGCCTCCTCCAGGGACGCACAGGTCGACGAGAAGATCGATGTCGTAGCCCATGCTCACGGCGGGTCCGGTACGGCGTCCCACCTCATTCAGCAGACCGAGTCGCTCGGCTTCGGGCTGGTCAGCCCGAACAGCGGCCGGAGCGCCAGCCCCGCGACCGTGCTGGCGATGGCCATGATCCCCCAGAGCCAGCCGTGCAGGCTGAAGGAGGCGATGCCGCCGAAGTAGGCACCGATGTTGCAGCCGAAGGCGATGCGCGCGCCGTAGCCCATCAGGATGCAGCCGATCACCGCACCGGCGGCGAGCTTGAACGGCACCCGCCGGTGCAGCACGAAGGCGCCCGCGGCCGCCGAGGCGATCAGGGCGCCGATGATGATCCCGAAGTCCATGACCGAGGTCTTCTCGGCCAGGATGCCGGCGTTGAACTTCTCGAGGTTGGCGGGGTCCTGCCAGAACTGCCACTGTAGGACCTCGATGCCGACGGCGTCGAGGACCTTGGAGCCCCACAGCGCGAACGCGAACGTCACGCCCCAGGCGCTGCCCGAGACCCAGAGGGTGAGGGCGTTGAGGCCGGCCAGCAACAGTGCGCCAACCCACAGCGGCCACGAGCCGCGTACGGCGCGGGCCAGGCCGCGGGCTGCGGGTGCCCGGTCCAGCGGCGGGACCTGCCGGCGGCGGCCGATCGCGTAGGTCAGCCCGACGATGACCGCCATGATGGCCAGCGAGAGCAGCCAGGCGCCGGTGTAGCTGCCGGTGACGTCGACGAACGAGACGGGGGTCCCGGCTCGGGAGCTCGTTGGTCCACCACGGGAGGTGGAGCACCCCGCTGGTGGAGCCGATGATGAAGCCGCCCAACGTGAGCACGATCGCGGACTGACCGCTGCCGATCGCGAACAGGGTGCCGGAGGCGCACGAGCCGCCGAGCTGCATGCCCACGCCGAACAGGAAAGACCCGACGTCGAGGCCGAAGCCGATCGGGGCCAGGCTCGGCGCGGCGGGGACGTCTCCGAACGAGGCCTGCGTGGCCAGGATCGGGGCGAAGAGCGTGCACACCACGGCCAGCATCAGCATGTGCGCGCGCAGCGAGGCCCCTGGCGTACGGCGACCAGCTGTCGCCAAGCGGAGGTGAAGCCGAAGCGGCTGTGGAAGAGCGCGAAACCGAGGGCCGGGCCGAGGGCGAAGAGGATCGTCGGGACCTGCCCTGATCGCAGGAAGGTGACGCCGCCCAGCAGCAGGGCTGCGGCGAGACCGACCAGGACCACGCCCGCCTATGGGGGACTGGCTTGTGGCGGCGGCACGGCACGGCGGGTGCCCGCGGCACGGGTGCGCTCTGTCAGGGACATGGTGTTCCTCTCAGGTCGCTCACGGTGTCGAGATGGGGTGACGGTGCCGGTCGGGAACCACGCGACCTCGGTCTCCTGGGAGTGCGCCCCGCCGTCCAGCGACAGGCACCGCACGAGCTGTCGAGTCGACCGCTTCCGGCGTCGACAGCCAGGGCGCCAGCCATGTTCCATCGCTGCGGATCGGTTGTTCTCGCAGCGGCATGCCCGCACGAGACGTCGTACGCCGCCTCGCTGCGCGCCGAGTCGTCACGACCACCGGCCAGCTGCCTCGCCCGTCGCCGGCAGCACCCACCGGGTCGACATGATCAACCAGATGTCCGCCGTGTCGTCTAGATTCGTACTCATGCTCATGTTGCTGAGACGGACGGCGGCCTCGCGTCCCCTGTCCCGGCTGGTGCCGGCCGCCGTCCTCGCCCTCCTCGCGGGCGGCCTCGCCGCCGCTCCGGCCCTCGCGGCGCCAGAGCACGGCGGCCCCGGCTACGGCGATCCCTACTTCCCGGCCGACGGCAACGGCGGCATCGACGTCCAGCACTACGACATCCACGACCGCTACCGGTTCGGCCGGGGCCGGCTCTCCGGGCGGACCTCACTGACGGTGGTCGCCACCCAGGATCTCTCCTCGTTCAACCTCGACTTCCTGCTGCCCGTACGCCGGGCGCAGGTCGACGGAGTCGCCGCCGTCGTCACCCGGCCCCGGCGCCACGAGGTACGGATCGAGCCGACAGCGCCGTTGCTGGAGGGCCAGGAGTTCACGGTCCGGGTGTCCTACTCCGGTCGTCCGGGCCCGGTGGCCTACGACGGCGAGCGCAACTGGCTGGCCGATCGCCACGAGGTGGTCGCGATGAATCAGCCGCACATGGCGCCGTGGTGGTTCCCGTCCAACGACCACCCGGGCGACAAGGCGCTGATGGACATCTCGATCACCGTCCCGCGCGGCAAGCAGGTCGTCGCCAACGGGCGCCTGGTCGACCGGGAGCGACGTGGCTCCCTGCTCACCCACCACTGGCGCGCCGACGAGCCGATGGCGACCTACCTGGCGATGTTCGCCGCCGGCCCGTTCCACGTCGAGAACAGTCGTGTCGACGGACTTCCGGTACGCCTGGCCGTCTCGAAGCGTCTCGACGGCGCCCGCTACCGCGGCAGCCTGCGGATGCTGCGCCGGACCCCTGAGCTGCTCCGCGAGCTCCAGGGCGATCTCGGCGACTACCCCTTCGCCACGGCCGGCGGCCTGGTGACCAGCCTGCCGGTCAGCTTCGCCCTCGAGAACCAGACCATGCCGACCTACTTCTGGGTCGGGCGCGGCGACTGGGACTGGCTGGTGGTCCATGAGCAGGCGCACCAGTGGTTCGGCGACTCCGTCGCCATCGAGCGGTGGCGTGACATCTGGCTCAACGAGGGGGCCGCCAGCTTCATGGAGGTCCGCCACGACGAGCTCGACAACGGCCCCACCGGCAACCGGTGGCTCACGCGCGAGTGGCGGCAGCGGCGGCCGGGTGACAGCTTCTGGCGGCTGGAGATCGCCGACCCCGGGGCCGACCGGATCTTCGCCACCCCCGTCTACCTGCGCGGCGCGATGACGTTCCAGGCGCTGCGCAACCGGATCGGCGAGGACGACTTCTGGGCGCTGCTCCGGGAGTGGGTGAGCGTCCACGAGGGTGGCAACGCCTCGACCGAGGACTTCGAGGCGCTGGCCGAGAGCGTGAGCGGCGTGCAGCTCGACGGCTTCTTCGACGCCTGGATCCACAGCGGGACCCGGCCGGCCCACACCGAGGACAACGGCCTGTCCTGACCCGGCGCTGGTCTCAGCGCAGCCGCACCGACAGGCAGGTCACGCAGCCCTCGAGCTTCTCGAACTCGGAGATGTCGACGCTCACCACGCGCAGCCCCCGCCGCTCGAAGAGCTCGCGCGTACGCGGTGCACCGACGGCCATCAGCACCGTGTCGCCGCCGAGCAGGACGACGTGGGCACCGTGCTCCTCGGGCACCGGGAGGAACCGCTCCCAGGTGCCGGTGTCGTCGACGAGCGGCTCGTGCCCGACCACCGTGCCGTCGGGCAGTGCCGTCACGGCCGTCTTGAGGTGCAGCACCTTCGTCACCGGCACGGGCACCACGCGCGCGCCGAGCGGGGCGAGGTGCGCGGCCAGCTGCTCGGCGCCCGCGCGGTCGGTACGACCGCCCAGGCCGACCCAGACGGTGCGGTCGTGCTTGAGCACGTCGCCGCCGTCGAGGGTCGCGGGCGCCCCGATGTGGGCCACCCGGAAGCCGAGGCCGCGCAGGCACTGCTCGGTCGCAGCGGTCTCGGGGCGACGTTCCTCGGCGCCCGGACGCGTGATGACGGCCAGGTCGCCGTAGACGACGACGGTGTCCTCCACGAACACGGCGTCGGGGCAGTCGTCGGCCGGCGGCACCTCGATGGTCTGCCAGCCCTGCGACTCGAGCGCGTCGACGTAGGCCTCCCACTGCCGGGTCGCGAGGGCGACGTCGATCGGCGTCCGGTCGAGGTGGGTCAGCAGTCCCTCGGCGAGGCGGGGACCGGGGCGGCGGACGAGAGCGCGAGGCACGGAGCCAGCATCGCACCCCGGGTCAGACGTTATGACGTCCTGGTCGGCGGGCTGGACGTCGTGCCGTTTGGTCCCAAACGGCAGGAATTCAGGCGCCGAACGTGTCGTTCGTGCCCAATCGACGCGCTCGTGAGCCGTCGCGGGGCAGTGTCACGCGGGGCCGACACCCCGGGCGGCCAGGAGGAAGGCCCGAGCCACCGATGGGGCACGAACGACAGCCGATCAGCCCCTCAGTTGCCGTTATGGACCAAACGGCGCCCCCGGCGTCCGGCCCACGACCGGGAGGAGTGACCGCTCAGCCGAGCAACGGCTGCACCGCGCGGGCGACCACGCTCGGGCGTCCGGTGACGCGCTCCTCGACGTCGGCGAGGGCCATCGCCCGCAGCCCGGCGTTGATGCCGAGCCAGCGCAGCGGCTCCGGCTCCCACCGTGGCGAGCGATGGCCCACCCACGGCAGCCGGGTCAGGTCGGTCTCGCGCTGGAGCACCAGGTCTCGCAGCGTACGACCGGCGAGGTTGGTCGTGCTCACCCCGTCACCGACGTAGCCACCGGCCCAGCCGAGCCCGGTGTCGCGGTCGAGGCCGACCGAGGCGCACCAGTCGCGGGCGATGCCGAGGGCACCGCCCCACGCATGGGTGATCCGTACGTCGTGGAGGACCGGCAGCAGGTCGACCAGGGTCGCCCGCAGCGCAGCGAAGACCCGGTCCTCCCGCTCGAACCGGGCTGCGACCCGCGAGCCGAAGTGGTACGGCGCACCGCGTCCGCCGAAGACCAGCCGGTCCTCGGCCGTGCGCTGGCCGTAGATGACGAGGTGACGGTGGTCGGTGAAGGTCTCGTGGCGGGCCAGCCCGATCCGGTCCCACGTCCCTTCCGGCAGCGGCTCGGTGGCGATCACCAGGGAGTAGACCGGCACCATCGCGCGGCGGTGTCCGGCAAGGCCGGCGGTGTAGCCCTCGGTGGCGCGCACCACCGTCCCGGCGCTGACGGTCCCGGCGGTGGTCTCGACGCGGCCCGGCGCCAGCCGGAGCGCCCGGCTGTGCTCGTGCACCCGCACGCCCCGGCGGGCCACCGACTCGGCCAGGCCGCGAGCGAGCCGCAGCGGGTGGAGTGCTGCGCAGTCGGGGGTGTAGAGCCCCGCGAGGGTGCCCCGCCCGTCGAGCAGCGTCCGGGCCTCGCCCTCATCGAGGAGCCGGAGCTCGTCCTCGCCGATGCCCCACTCGCGCGCGTGGTCGACGTCGGCGCGGGCCCGGGCCAGCTGGGCCCGGTTGCGCACCAGGCTGATGGTGCCGCCCCGGGTGACGTGGGCGTCGATGCCCTCGGCGGCCGCGGCGCGACCGACCTCGTCGACCGAGTCGCGCATCGCCCGGTGCAGCGCCAGGGCGTCGGCGCGGTCAGCGAGCCGCGTGAGCGAGTCGAGGGAGGCGGGGAAGAGCGCGGAGCACCAGCCACCGTTGCGACCGGAGGCGCCGAAGCCCACGGTCTCGGCCTCCAGCACCGCGATCCGCAGGGACGGATCGGCCTCGGCGAGGTAGTGGGCGGTCCAGAGTCCGGTGAACCCCGCGCCGACGATCGCGACGTCGACGGCCGCGTCGCCTGCGAGCGGGGCGTACGACGGCCCCCGGGGAGCGGTGTCGTTCCAGAGTGCGCTCAGCGCACACCCCACGAGTAGGTCTGCTTGCGGAGCGCGAGGTACATGAAGGTCTCGGTTCGCGAGACACCCTCGATGCGGCGGATCTTCTCCGAGATCAGGTGGAGCAGCCGCTCGTCGCTCTCGCAGACCACCTCGGCGAGGATGTCGTAGGCGCCGGCGGTGATGACGACGTAGTCGACCTCCTCCATCTCGGCCAGGGCGTCGGCCACCGGCTCCAGCGCTCCGGTCACCCCGATCCCGACCATGGCCTGGCGGGCGAAGCCGAGCTGGAGCGGGTCGGTCACGGCCACGACCTGCATCACGCCATTCTCGATCAGTCGCTGCACCCGCTGCCGTACGGCCGCCTCCGAAAGCCCCACCTGCTTGCCGATCGCGGCGTAGGACCGGCGGCCGTCCTGCTGCAGCTGTTCGATGATTTCCTTGGCAACGTCGTCGAGCACGGTCCCGTTGCGCTCCTGCCTGCGGCTCATGGCGGGTCATGTTTCCACACGCTGGACACAAGAGCCACAGGATGGCAAGGGAATCCGAAGGTTATACAAACGAAACGTACGGAATCCCTTGTCTGTGATCACCCTGCATGACACGATCCGTGCGATAGCACCCCAACGAGGAGGCAGCTTCCCGATGACCAACCTGCGCCGACCCGGAGCCCTCGGCGACTCGGCGGCCGACCGGATGGCAGCCCAGATGGCTCACCGGATGAGCGGTCGCCTCGACTTCTCACGGCGGTCCTTCCTCCGCGGCGGCAGCATGGCCGCGATGGCGCTCGGCTCCGGGGGTCTCCTGGCCGCGTGCGGCACCGATGGGGCACGCATCGCGTCGGGCGAATGCCAGAGCACTGACATCAGCGACCGGGAGAAGACGATCACCTTCTCGAACTGGATCGGCTACGTCGATCCGGTGAAGCGATCCGACACCTCGACGCTGGAGAAGTTCCAGGCGGAGTCCGGGATCACGGTCGAATACCAGAACGGCGACGTCAACGACAACGAGACGTTCTTCGCCAAGGTCTCCCCGCAGCTCCAGGCGTGCCGGTCGACCGGTCGCGACGTGTTCGTGGTCACCGACTACATGGCCTCGCGGATGATCGAACTCGGCTGGATCCAGAAGCTCGACCACGACAACCTGCCCAACGTCGACGCCAACCTGATCGACGTCCTGAAGTCGCCCGACTGGGACCCCAACCGCGACTACAGCGTCCCGTGGCAGAGCGGCAAGACCGGCATCTGCTACAACTCCGAGCTGACCGACCCGGTCAGCAGCTTCGAGGAGCTGCTCACCCGGCCCGACCTCAAGGGCAAGGTCGAGCTATTGACCGAGATGCGCGACACGATGCTCTTCATGCTGCTGATCGAGGGCAGCGACCCGGAGGACTTCAGCGACGACGAGTTCACCGCCGCCGCCGACCGGCTGCAGGGCTTCGTCGACAACGGTCAGGTGCGGCGCTTCGCCGGCAACGACTACGTCGACGACATGAAGTCCGGGGACATCGTGGCCTGCGAGGCGTGGAGCGGAGACGTCATCAACCTGCTCGGCGGCGGAAAGTACAAGTGGATCCCGCCGGAGGAGGGCTTCGCCATCTGGACCGACAACATGCTCGTCCCGAACCAGGCCGAGCACAAGGCAAACGTCGAGACGATGATGGACTTCTACTACGACCCGGTGAACGCCGCACAGCTGTCGGCGTGGAACTACTACATCTGCCCGGTCTCCGGTGCGCAGGATGAGATCGCCCAGTTCGACAAGTCCGCCACCGACAGCGACTTCATCTTCATCGACGACCAGACCGTCGAGACGGGCTTCAGCTTCATGTCCCTGGACGACGAGCAGGAGACGACGTTCCAGCGGCAGTTCAACGAGGTGATCAGTGGCTGAGGGCAAGCACCTCCGCCTGGAGGCTGTGACCAAGAAGTTCGGCAGCTTCGTGGCCGTCGACGACCTCACACTGACGGTCCCCGAGGGTTCCTTCTTCGCGCTGCTCGGCCCGTCCGGGTGTGGGAAGACCACCACGTTGCGGATCGTGGCCGGGCTCGAGGACCCGACCGTCGGGCGGGTGCTGATCGGCGACGAGGACGTCACGCAGCTGCGGCCTTACAGGCGGCCGGTCAACACCGTGTTCCAGTCGTACGCGCTGTTCCCGCACCTGACGATCTTCGACAACGTCGCGTTCGGCCTCCGGCGCCGCGGCGTGAAGGACTATCGGCAGAAGACCTCGGACATGCTCGAGCTGGTGCAGCTCGAAGGTTACGACGACCGCTTGCCGGCCCAGCTCTCCGGTGGCCAGCAGCAGCGCGTGGCGCTTGGCCGGGCCCTGATCAACGAGCCCGGCGTGCTGCTGCTCGACGAGCCGCTGGGAGCCCTCGACCTCAAGCTGCGACGCCAGATGCAGATCGAGCTCAAGCGGATCCAGACCGAGGTCGGCATCACCTTCGTCCACGTGACGCACGACCAGGAGGAGGCCATGACCATGGCCGACTCCATCGCCGTCATGAACCATGGGGTGATCGAGCAGCTGGGGGCGCCGGGTGAGCTGTACGAGAACCCCGCCACCACGTTCGTGGCGAACTTCCTCGGTCAGTCGAACCTGATCCGTTCCGACGTGGTCGACTCCGCGGGCGACGACGTGGTGATCGACTGCAACGGGCAGAAGGTCGCCGTGGAGGGCAGGCGCAGCCATGTCGGCGGCCGGTCGGCATGGCTGGGGATCCGACCGGAGAAGATCTTCGCAAGCGTTGCGGGCACCACCGCACGGAACGGCCACAACCGGCTCACGGGCGGTCGGGTCACCGACGTGAGCTTCGTGGGCGTGAGCACGCAGTACCTCGTCGCCATGCCCTGGGGCCAGGAGCTGATGGTGTTCGAGCAGAACACCGGCCAGCGGCCGCCGCTGACCAACGGTGACGAGGTCGACCTCGGCTGGTCGGCCGCCCACGCGTTCTTGCTCGACGTACACCAGGACGCGACGGCCGGGGTGATGACACCGGAGGACGCCGCATGAGGACGGAACCCGCCACGGCTACCGATCCGAGCGGCCCTGCCGTCGACGGCGAGCAGGCCAAGCGTCGCGGTCGGGGTTGGCTGCTGCTGCTCCCCGGCATGCTGTGGCTGGCGATCTTCTTCCTCTTTCCGTCGGTCCAGCTGTTCTTCACCTCGCTCTACGACCCGAGCGGCTCCTACGAGCGGGGCTACGCGATGACATGGCACTTCGCCAACTACGTCGACGCGATACGCGACACCTGGAACCTGTTCGCGCGCTCCTTCCTGTACGCGGGCATCGCGACGCTCGTCTGCCTAGCGCTGGCCTATCCGCTGGCCTACGCGATCGCGTTCAAGGCAGGTCGCTGGAAGCACGTGATGCTGGTGCTGGTCATCGCACCGTTCTTCACCAGCTTCCTGCTGCGCACCCTGTCTTGGCGGACGATCCTCGCCGACCAGGGGCCGGTGACCGACTTCCTGAGAACGATCGCGATCCTGCCGGACGACGGACGGCTGCTCGCCACTCCGGTGGCCGTGATCGCCGGGCTCGTCTACAACTTCATGCCGTTCATGACACTCCCGATCTACGCGTCCCTCGACAAGGTCGACTACCGGCTGGTCGAGGCCGCCGGCGACCTGTACGCCAGCCCCTTCACGGGTCTGCGCAAGGTGACCCTCCCGCTGTCCATGCCCGGGGTCGTGTCGGGGACGCTGCTGACGTTCATCCCCGCCAGCGGTGACTACATCAACGCAGAGCTGCTCGGGACGCCCAGCCAGTACATGGTGGGCAACCGGATTCAGTCGGCGTTCCTGATCGAGCGCAACTACCCCCTTGCCGCCAGCCTGTCGCTGATCCTGATGGCGATCGTCGTGCTGATGGTCATGGTCTACGTCCGGCGCGCCGGGACGGAGGAACTGCTGTGACGGCCACGGCGCACCGGGAACCGGAGACCCGGGAGCCGGCGCCGAGTCCGCCCCAGCCGCCGCGCCGCGCCGCAGGCCGCTGGCTCGCCGACCACGTCGTGCTGATCGTCGGGATCCTGGTGCTCGTCTACACGTTCGTCCCGATCGGCTACATCTTCGCGCTGTC
>Ga0136617_10006378_pt1 | contig 10541 bp, 9 predicted proteins | sample AntDrymUQ3222106_2_FD_129672 | JGI IMG/M metagenome (GOLD analysis project Ga0136617, IMG submission 129672) | Polar desert sand microbial communities from Dry Valleys, Antarctica - metaG UQ322 (21.06) | ecosystem: Environmental > Terrestrial > Soil > Desert | place: Antarctica: Dry Valley...
CCGCCGCCTCCGCCGTCCTCGTTCGGCCACCATGACGCCGCCGTCGCGAGCGCGAGCGTCGCGATCGACAGGAACGTCATGAGCAGCCCGCGCGTGAGCTGGCGGCTCGTCGCGGCGATCGCGGCCTCGCCACCGGCCTCCGGCTCGCCGCGATACAGCGGCCACGCCGCGCGGCCGACGAGGTAGATCCCCGCGCACGCAAGGACGAGCGCGACGAGCACGAGGATCCCCGACATGACCTGCAGCGCCATCGGGTCCGTCGAGTCGCCGGTCTGGATGACGCCGCAGAGCCCGATGAATCCGAGCGCGGCGAGCTGGATGCCGTGCCATCCCTGCGCCGAGCTGCGCAGCTCGGCGAGGCGGTCCTGCGGTGCAGCGGTCGCGCTATCGCTCATGGCGTGAGCGATGCTACGCCCGCCGCCGGACCGCGCCTACCGCAGTTCGCTTTAAGTGCGGCCGGGCGAGCCAGAGGCCCGCCCGGTACCGCCCGGTCATGGATCGCCGCTGAACTACTACGTCCCCGGAGTGTGTGTCACCGGGGTTTGCGTGACACTCCCGACCACCTGGACTGGCCGCGGGCCCGAGAGCCGCGCGCGTTGCCTGGCTGAGCGCCGAAGCGCTCCGGCCGAGTAGGCGATCCGCCGGTCGGGAGAGGGTAGCGGCTGCCGGCCGGCCGGCCGGACGATCATTCACAAGTCCCGCCGGGTGCGACGTCGCCGGCTGGCTCAGCGACCGCGACGTGCTGCCGGTCCACCACCGCCACGGCCGGTCAGCAGCGCGCGATCCGCGCTCGTGAGCACGCGGTAGCCGTCGCCGTCACGGCCCCACGCGCGGCGGCTCGCGCGTGGCAGGCCGCGCTCGCGCAGCGGCGCCGCGAGCGGCCGGTACCACGTCGTCAGCGCGATCTCGCGCACGACGTGGACGACCTGCGGGCGCTCGTGCGGCGCCAGCGCCCGCAGCGCGCACGCGATGGCATCGGCGGTCAGCGTCGTCCGCGGGCGCCGCGTCACGGCCGCGACCGCGATCTCCGCCGTCGCGCCGCGCGTGCGCACGCCGTAGGCGACCGCGAGGTCGATCGCGTCGAGCTCGCCGAGCGCCTCGGAGATCGGCAGCGCCGAGACGGGTCCGTCAGCCGTCCTGATCAGCGCGCGGACGTCGCCGACGAGCCAGAAGTCGCCGTCGCGGTCCTGGCGGAAGAGGTCGCCCGTCGACAGCCACGCGTCGCCGCGAGCGAAGACGCCGCGCAGCGGGCTGTCCGCCGCGACCGCGACGCTCGGGCGCTCGCGCGCGAGCAGCATGCCGGCCTCGCCGCGCGGGCACGGCAGCGCGAAGCCGTCGGGTCCTTCGCGCAGGCCGCCGGCCTCGGCGTCGTAGGCGGCGACCCGCAGCTCGGCGCTGCCCGGCAGCGGCCGGCCCGCCGCGCCGGGCTTCGTGCCGGCGACGTTGACGAGCACCGCTTCGCCCTCGGTCGAGGTGTAGAACTCGAGCACGCGGGCCGGCGCGAAGCGCTCCTCCACACGCCGCCACAGCCCGCGCGGCATGCCCGAGCCGATGAACAGCCGCAGCGGGTGATGACGCTCGCTGCGGTCCGGCGGGCGCTCGACGAGCTCGCGCAGCATCGTCTGAGTGTACGAGCCGACGGTGACGCCGTAGCGGCGCACCTCCTCCCAGTACGTCTGCGGATCGAAGCCCTCCGCCAGCGCCAGCCGCGCACCGCCGGCGATCGCGCCGCCGATGCTCATCAGCAGGCCCGACGGGTGGTAGATCGGCGTCACGGCGTAGACCGTGTCGGCCGTCGACAGCGCCGCCGACGAGGCCGTCCCGAACGCCGCGACCGCCCAGCGGCCGTTCGTGACGCGGTTGACGCGCGTGCGCCCGCCGAAGCCGGTGAAGAGGACGAACGCGAGGTCGGCCGCGCGACCCGGGTTGGGCCGATAGGAGGCCGGCACCTCGACAGCGGCGGGATCGATGCGCTCCATGTCGATCAGCCCGCCGCCGAGCTCGCGCGGCTGCGCCCCGCCGCCGAGCACGAGCACGAGCACGGCGCCGGCGCCGGACGCGCGCTGCGCAAGCTCGGGGTCTGCCACGACGCGCGCGCACTGGCCGAGCTCGACCTCGCGCGCGGTCGCGCCGTCGGCGCGCAGCAGCACGGCGACGGCGCCGAGCCGGTTGAGCGCCGCGACGACGACGAGCGCGCTCGGGCGCGTGCGCATGAGCACGCCGACGTGCTCGCCCTGGCGCACCCCGAGCGACAGCAGCCCGCGCACGACGTTGTCGATGCGCTCCTTCACGGCGGCCTGCGTGTGGGCGCGGTCGCCGAACAGGAACGAGACCGCGCCGGGCGCGCTGCGCGCCTGCTCGTCGAGCAGCAGGCCGGTGGAGATGCGCGTCGTCGCCTGCACGCGCTCCAGCCGCGTGAGGCGCGGCAGCTGGCCCGCCGCCTCCCGCGTGAACGCCCGCGTCAGCGATGCCGCCCGCGTCGCCGTGCCGACCACGGAGCGCGCGACGCCCATCCCGACGCCGGCGGCGAGCTCGACGCCGACGCCGACGCGCGTGCCGGCCGCTGGCTTGGGGTCGCGCTCGTCCTCGCCGATCTGGTGGATCTGCTCGGGCAGCGGCGCCCGCTCGTCGCAGTACCGCGTCCAGCCGGCGACGGCCGGCCACGTCGCACGCGACGCCGTCGAGCCGACGACGAGGCCGAAGTGCCCGGCGGGCAGCATCAGCTCGTGGACGTCGGCGTGCGGGGCCGCGCGGCGGACGGCGCGAACCGCGCGCGGCGGCGCGATCTGGTCGACCTCGCCGACGACGGTCAGCACCGGCAGCGTCACGTCGGCGAGCGTCACGAGCCGGTCCTCGATGACGAAGCCGCCCGACAGCATCCGGTTGTGGGCGACGAACTGCGTGACGAAATCCGCCATCGCCGGTCCCGGCCACGCGACCCAGCCGCCGGCCTCGAGGAACTGGCGCTGGCGCTCGCGCGGCAGCAGCGCCTCGCGGTCGTGCAGGGCGAGTACGAAGTCGAGCTGCTGGCGCAGCGTCTTGACCGGGTCGAGCAGGCGAAACCCAAGCCGGCTCGCCCATGCCGGCAGCGCGTAGTTGGCGAGCACGCGGTCGGCGAGCAGGCCCGCGCCGCGCACCACGATCACCTCCGGGATCCCGAACGGCAGCGCGCCGAGCGTGTCGACCGGCGAGCCGAACGTGATGAGGCTCGCAAGGCCGTCGCTGCGCCGGAAGGCCGCCGCCTGGTAGCAGAACATCCCGCCCTGGCTGTAGCCGCCGAGGTGGACGTCGCGCCCGGTGGCGGCGCGCACGCGATCGACGGCGTCGCTGACGGCGACGACGTGGTCGCTGAGCGTGCGCTCGAGGCCGCCCTCCTCGTGCTCGGGCGCGCCGAAGTCGACGACCCAGGGGTCGGCGCCGTGCGCCTCGAGCACGGTCACGGCGCTGGACTGCGGCGAGACGTCGTAGACGTCGGCGGCGAGCATCATCGGCGGGACGAGCAGGACCGGCGGGCCGGCGGACCCGGTGCCGTCGGCGGGGGCGTAGTAGCGCCGCAACCGGTACATCCGCGTCTGCGACACGACGTCGTACGGCGATGCCTGCTCCCCCGTCTCCAGGCCGCCGAAGCGCGCGACCTCGAGCGCGTTCTGCGCGGCGGCGCCGAGTCGCGCAGCCGGCCTGAGGACGAGGTCCGCGAGGGGGTTCACGCCGGCGGACGCTACCGACGCGCGTAGCATCGCCCTCATGCCCGCTCCCAAGCCCGTCGTGGATCCGATCGAAGCCGTCGCCGCCCGGATGGACGCGATCGCCGCATCACTGCCGCCGGATGACGGCGTCCGGCGCTTCAACGAGCTGTATCTCGCGGTGACGCGCGCCGTCGCCGTCGCGTCGGCGTCGGCCACGTTCGAGGACCCCGCGTTCATCTCGCGCCTCGATGTCGTGTTCGCCGATCTGTACTTCGCCGCCGTGGACGACGACAGGGGCGGGCACAAGACCCCGCGCGCATGGGCGCCGCTGTTCGAGAAGCGCGCCGAGCACGGCATCGCCCCGCTGCAGTTCGCGATCGCCGGCATGAACGCGCACATCAATCACGACCTCGCGCTCGCGCTCGTGACGACGACGAAGGAGTTCAAGATCGGGCTGGACCGCGACACGCCGCAGCATCGCGACTACGTCGTCGTCGACGGGATCCTCGAGCGCGTCCAGGACGAGATCAAGGAGCGCTTCACGACGGGCATCATCAAGGACATCGACAGGGCCGGCGGCCGGGTCGACGACATGTTCGCCAGCTGGAGCGTCTCCCACGCGCGCGACAACGCGTGGATGCAGGCGCAGACGCTGGACGCGCTCGGCCACAGCGGCTTTCTGCGCAAGCAGTTCCTGCTCGCGCTCGGGCGCAACGTCGGGTTCGCCGGGCGGGCGTTGCTCAGCAGAACGGGATGACGCGCCGGCGGCGCGCGCGCCGCCGGTGCTGCGACGTAGCGGCGAGCCCCGCGCGCCGAAGTTGCGCCCGGGGTCCATGGCGGCTGTGCAGGCGCAACGGCATGCTGTGCGGCATGCCTCGTCGCCGGTCTTGGCGTCCCGAGCCTACGGTTGCGGGTCTCCGCGCCGATGACTTCCGTAACTCGGATGTATCTGGCCAGCCCCAGCTGCGTCCTATAGCCACCCACCGGGACCCGACATGAAGCCCTCTGACCGCGACAAGCGCCTCGGCAAGCTCACGCTGGAGCAGTACCTCGGGCTGTCCGACGGCATGAGCTTCAAGATCGCCGGCCGCATGCTCACGCTCGCCGGCGACTACACCAACGACGTCATCCGCCTGCACGACGACGGCATCGACTCGCGTCACGATCGTGAGACGCTCACGCAGCTCGCGCGCGCCGCCACGCGGGCCGAGACGAGCCTTGCACAGCTGCTCGTGCTCGCCGCCCAGCACTGCGGCGAGTGGGAGCTCGCCGACATCCCCGAGGCGATCCGCTCGAACATGAAGACGGCCAGCCGCTGCCGCAGCGCGATCTGCCTCATGGCGATGGCGACGGCGCAGCAGGTCCGCGACGAGCGCCTGGCGGCGTAGGCGAACGCCGCCAGGCGCAGTCGCGCGGGCGGCGCATCCGTGGTGACATCGAGGATTTCGGCGGGTTTCCTGCAGGGCCTATGATCGGTCGCGTCGCTGCCGGCGACAGACCGATCTACCTACGGGCCACGCGGAGACCCCTTGCGCCAGATCATCGACCCGTCCGTGCCGGAGACGTGCATCGCCGCCGGCGCCGTGCTCGCCGAGCGCGACGGGCACACCGTGGCCGCCAACTACGGATCCGTTCCGGGCGAGATCGCGGTCTGCATGAAGAGCGTCGGGCTCGCCGATCGCTCGGATTACGGCGCCCTCGAGCTGCGCGCCGAGCAGACCCTGCTGGACCGCGCACTGATCGTGAAGCTCGGCGACCCACCGCTCGCGCCCGGCAGCGGCCGGCGGATGCGCGGCGTCTGGTACATCCGGCTCGACGGACGCCGCGCGCTGCTCGCCGGCCCGTACGCCGCGCTTGCCTCCGGCCCACCGACCGGCACGGGGCGCGACCGCGCCGACCTGCCGCACAAGGACATCCGCGCGACGGTCGCGATCCTCAGCATCATCGGCCCGCGCGCGTCGCGGCTGCTCGCAGCCGCGACGCTGCCGGGCGAGCTGGCGATCGGCGCCGTCGGGCATGACGCCCACGATCCGGACGTCGTCACGATCCTGCGCGAGAGCCAGCGGCGCTTCCTCGTGCTCGTGCGCGTGACCGGCGCAGACGCACTCTGGACGCGGCTGCTGGCCGCCGGCGAGCCGCTCGGCGCCGCCTTCGTGGGGCTCGACGCGCTCACGCTGCTGAGCGCGTCGTCGGCGTCATACGGCTGATCGCCCGCGTCGCCCGCCGCCCCAGCGGCGCTGGTACCGTCCGGTCCATGACCGATCTGGGACCGGACTACTTCACAAAGCCTGTAACCGAGGTTGATCCCGAGATAGCGCAGCTGCTCGGCGACGAGGCGCGCCGTCAGGAGACCACGCTCGAGATGATCGCCTCGGAGAACTTCGTTCCCCAGGCGGTCATGGACTGTCACGGCTCGACGCTGACGAACAAGTACGCCGAGGGCCTGCCGGGCAAGCGCTACTACGGCGGCTGCGAGTACGTCGACGTCGTCGAGGAGCTGGCGATCCAGCGCGCGAAGGACGTCTTCGGCGCCGACCACGTCAACGTCCAGCCCAACGGCGGCGCGACGGCGAACGCCGCGGCGATGATGGCGATGCTCGAGCCCGGCGATCGCATCCTCGGCATGCGCCTGGACCACGGCGGTCATCTCACGCACGGGATGAAGCTGAACTTCTCCGGCAAGCTCTACGACGTCGTCGCCTACGGCGTCAGCGACAAGGACTCGCGCGTCGACATGGACGAGCTGGCGCGGCTCGCCGAGGAGTGCAGGCCGAAGCTCATCCTCGGCGGCTGGTCGGCCTACCCACGCCAGCTCGACTGGGCCCGCTTCCGCGAGATCGCCGACTCGGTCGGCGCGCTGTTCATGGTCGACATGGCGCACTTCGCCGGTCTCGTCGCGGCCGGCGAGCACCCGAGCCCGATTCCCCACGCCGACGTCGTCACGACGACGGTCCACAAGACGCTCGGCGGCTCCCGCGGCGGGATGATCCTGTGCAAGGAGGAGTGGGCGAAGCGGATCAACACCGCGGTCTTCCCGGGCCAGCAGGGCGGCCCGCTCATGCACGTCATCGCCGGCAAGGCCGTGTCGCTGAAGATCGCCGGCAGCGAGCTGTTTCGCGAGCGCCAGCGGCGCACGCGCGCGGGCGCCGAAGTCATCGCCGAGGAGCTGCTGGCGTCCGGCGTCAACGTGCTGACCGGCGGCACCGACGTGCACCTCGTGCTCGCCGACCTGCGCGACTCCGAACTCGCCGGCCCCGACGCAGAGAACCGTCTCGACGAGATCGGGATCACCGTCAACCGCAACGCTGTGCCCAACGACCCGCGCCCGGCGATGATCACCTCGGGACTGCGGATCGGGACGTCGGCGCTGGCCACCCGCGGCCTGCAGGTCGACGACTTTCGCGAGATCGGCAAGGTCATCGGGGAGGCGCTCACCGGCGCGTTCGAGCCCGACGACGTCGCGGCGCTGTCGGAGCGCACGCGCGCGCTCGCCGAGAGGTACCCGCTGTACCCGCACCTGAACGCGCCCGCCGCCGTTCGCGGCTGACGCCCGGCCCGACCCGGCCCGGCGGTGCCCAGCGTGCGACACGACACCGCGGTTACGCGACGGCCGGCGTGAGCGCGCCGAGGTTGAGGTTCTCGTGGATCGCGGTGACCGAACGCGCCTTGTTGAGCGAGTAGAAGTGAAAGCCCGGGACGCCGAAGTCGAGCAGGCCCTGGCACTGCTCGGTGCAGTACTCGATGCCCATCTCGATCGCGGCCTCGTCGTCGTCCTGCACCTTCGACAGCAGCTCGTCCAGGCGCGGCGGGATCTTCGCCTCGCACATCGCGGCGAAGCGCCGGCACTGCGCGGCCGACTTGATCGGCAGCATGCCCGGCACGATCGGCACCGTCACGCCGAGCGCGCGGACGTCCTCGACGTAGCGGTAGTAGTCCTCGTTGTCGAAGAACAGCTGCGTGATGACGACCTGGGCGCCGGCGTCGACCTTCTCCTTGAGGAACTTCAGGTCGCTCTCGCGGCTCTCGGCGCGCGGGTGGGTCTCGGGAAACCCGGCGACGGCGATCGAGAAGAAGTTCCACCAGCCGTGCTGTCCGCGCACGATCGCGTCGACGAGCTCACGCGAGTTCTGGTAGCCGTCGGGGTGCGCCTTCCACGGCGCGGTGGGGCCCTCCGGCGGGTCGCCGGCCAGCGCGATGATGTTCTCGATCTCGCAGCCCCAGAGGTCGCCGATCATCTCCTTGACCGTCTTCTGGGGCTGGCCGACGATCGTGAGGTGGCACATGACCTCGAGCTTCTCGCGGAAGTGCAGGCGCTTGACGACCTCGAGCGTGCGGCCCTGCGTCGAGCCGCCGGCACCGTAGGTCACCGAGTAGAACGCCGGGTTGAGCTTCTTGAGCTCCTGGACCTCGTTGAAGAGGTCCTCCATCCCCTCGTCGGTCTTCGGCGGGAAGAACTCGATCGAGAATGTCAGCCCGTCGCGGGCGTAGATATCAACCAGCTTCGTCAAAATGTGTCCTCTACTGATGGCGGCGTGAGACGACGAACTTCTCGTCGTCGAACCACAGACCGCCGTGCTTTTGCAAGACCTCCTGCGTGGCCTTGAGATCCGAGCCGTTCCGGACGACCTCGTCCAAGCGCTCGTCCTCGACCGGGTTAACGTAGAGGACGGCGTTCCCGGCCGCGAACAGCGTCGAGCTACCGATCCGGTTGCCGATCTCCGACGCCAACGTATGCATCCGGGATCGAACGAGCGCGTTCTCGGCCGGCGGCGCCGCGATGTTGACGTCGCCGGTCTCGTCTCCGAGCTCGTCCTCGAGTGGATGTGGCGTCATGCGTCTCGTTCTACTACGGCACGGCGAGGATGAACGAACGCTGCACCGGACGAGAGCCGCTGAGCCGGGGCAATGGCAAGCGCGGCATACTCCTGGCTACGAGTCGATTGCAATACGTGCCGGTATGACCTAGGGTGGCGCTGTCGTTGTGACGGTCGAGCCAAAGGAGATGGTATGGGGGGAAATGGCATCGAGCTTTCGTCGCCGGACACGCTTCGGCCGCGGCAGGACCTGGCAGTCAACTCGGCGTTGAAGGCCACGCTGGACCGCGAGCTGGCTCAGGAGGCGTCCACGCCGCGCGGGGCGCCGGCCCCGCAGCACATGGCGGGTCCGGGCCGTTTCACACCTGCGGGCACGCACGCGAGCTGATCCTCTCGTCAGGTCACGAACTCCTAGCCGCGGACTGACCGCGCGGTGTGGCCCGCTCGGCCTTGACCGCGGCGCCGCTGCATGCCTGATCCGCTGGACGCACTGAGCGGCGTGACCTTCAAGGTCGCGGCGCGCTGCAACCTGAACTGCTCGTACTGCTACGTCTTCAACAAGGGCGATACGTCCTGGCGTCAGCGCCCGGCTCGCATGTCGCAGGAGGTCTTCGAGGCCGGCATCGCCCGGTTGCGGGAGGCCTGCCTGCGCAGCGGCCGCGACCACGTCAGCGTGACCCTGCACGGCGGCGAGCCGACGCTCATCGGTGCTGCCCGCGCCCGGGCGTTCTTCGACACGGCCCGCCGCGGCCTCGAGGGCGTGGCCGACGTGCGGCTGGCGATTCAGACCAACGCCACGCGGCTGACACCGCAGTGGGTCGACCTCTTCGCCGAGCATCGCGTCGATGTCGGCGTGAGCATCGACGGGCCACAAGCGTTGCATGACCGCCAGCGCGTCGACCACCAAGGGCGCGGCAGCTACCGCGCGGTGCGTCGCGGCCTGGATCTGCTGCGCGAGGGCGGCGTGCCGTTCGCGCTGCTGTCCGTCGTCAACTTCGAATCCGATCCCGTCGAGGTCCACGAGCACTTCTGCGCGCTGGGGCCCGATCACATCAGCTACCTCATGCCCCACTTCACGCACGACGACATCACCCAGGTCCACGCCCGCCACGGCCCGACTCCATGCCTGGACTGGCTCGGTCCCGTACTCGACCACTGGTGGCAGCACGGCACGCTGCGCACGGCCGTGCAGCCGTTCGCCTCGATGGCCAGGCTCATCCTCGGCGGGCCCAGCGCCCTCGACCAGTTCGGCGGCGCGCCGCTCGGATTCTGCTTCGTGGAGACCGACGGCGCGATCGAGGGCCTCGATGTCCTGAAGATCTGCGAGGACGGTTTCGCCGGCACCGCGCACAACGTTCTCACCGACGGATTCGATGCCTTCGCCGCCGGCGACGACCTGCATTCGCAGACCATCTTCCGCGGCCGTCCGCTGCCGACCGGCTGCGCCGCCTGCCCGGAGGCCGAGACCTGCGGCGGCGGCTACGTTCCACACCGGTACATGCGCGGCGCGGGCCTGGACCGCCCTAGCGTCTGGTGTCGCGATCTGCTCGGCCTCTTCGCTGCGCTGCGCCGGCTGCTCGACGTCGACCACCGTGAGACCCTCTCGCGCCGGCAGGCGCTGGCCGCACTCGCCGCCCAGGCGGCATAGCTGGAGACAGGTTGCGAGCGGGCGATTCGTGGTGGGTGCGCCGCATGCGTTTGATCATTCGCGGCCAGGACCGCAACGAACAAGCACATTGGCGGCCAGTACCAATTACTTGATATGCGATGCGCGCCCCCATGATTCTCGACAAATCGCGGCCGCCGGCCAACGAGCGAGGGGAGGCAACGTCCACACGTGTACGGCGCTCAACCGCCGCGCGGCGCGCGCCACGGCGATCTACGACGGCGCCGGGCCGCGTGCAACGCCCCAGCGCCGAGGTAGCCGTTCAGGGGGTGTCGTGGAGTTGAGCAGGGTTCCTGCGTGATGCAGGGAATCTTGCGGGCGTGCGGCGGGATGAGCTTGAGGCGATTGCGTTGGCGGGCGGTGAGCCGGCGCGCG
>Ga0136617_10006379_pt1 | contig 10541 bp, 6 predicted proteins | sample AntDrymUQ3222106_2_FD_129672 | JGI IMG/M metagenome (GOLD analysis project Ga0136617, IMG submission 129672) | Polar desert sand microbial communities from Dry Valleys, Antarctica - metaG UQ322 (21.06) | ecosystem: Environmental > Terrestrial > Soil > Desert | place: Antarctica: Dry Valley...
CCCTCCAGGCTCTCGCTTCCTTCCTATTCTCGCTCAGCCTTGCAGAACTTTGCAGGGCACCCCCGGCGCGCTGGCTCAAACGAGGGTACGCCCCCGAACGAGTCGCCGAGGCCGCGCGGCTGAGCGCCGCTCGACTCGCCGAATAAGCCCCCTGGATTGAGCCCGCTCCGTCAGCCCCCGCCGACCGCGGAGCTGAGCAGCTTTCCCGCGTGGCGGCTCGACCCGGCCGTCCCGCTGTTCCGAATCCACCAGCGGCATCACGATCCAATCTTCTGCGCATCGGGGCGCGTCGGACGCTTCAGCCTCCGCCGACCCCGAGGTACCCTCTACCTTGCCCTCAATCCGGCCGGTGCGTTGATCGAAGCGCTTCAGGACGTCCTCCCGCCCATGCCGACCGCTCTGCTCGGACGCGGCGAAGTTGATGCACGCGCGCTCTCGATCTTGCACGTCACCGCGCCCTTCACCCTCGCCGACTGCACGGTCGCGCATGCGGCCGCCTACAGTCTAACCGGCGAGATCCACTCCAGCACGCGCGCAGACCACGGGCAGACGCGGGCTTGGGCCGCCGCCTTCCATCGAGCCAGCTTCGGGGTGTGCGCTACTTTGTTCGCCACGATCCGAGCCAGTCGTCGATCGGCATCGCCCTCTTCCGCTGGCGATGAGGCTGCTGTGGGGCGAGCTCCGCGACAGCGACGCGATCCTCGCCGACGTGAGCGACGGCCGGCTCGACTTCCGACGCGCCGAGACGGCAGCGGGCGCAGCCATCTGAGCGCACTGGACTTGGAGGGGGGCGGTCGTCGCCCGTCGTATAATGGGGTCGGGAGGGCCGAGCGATGGCGGTGCGGGGGGGGGCGTCCGTTTCAGGGCCGACGACATCTGGGACACGCCAGAGGATGGCAAGCGCTAAGGGCCCTCCCCTCGTCGCGCTCGCGACTCGCGGGACGGAATGGGCGCCGCACAGCGTAGGGAGACAAGCCCCAGGGGTGGAGGCCGAACGATGCGCTACCGACGACTGAGCTACCGCTACGCGGTGGTACTGGGCTCCGGCGGCTTGCCGAGCGGTGCGCGGACGCCGGGCGATCCGTGGCGCACTGATCGCCAGCAGGTAACCCTGGCCCAGCCGAGCTGGTGTCCACCGGCCGACGTGTACGAGAGCCAGTCGACCGTCACCGTCACGATCGAGCTGGCCGGCGTCGACCAGGACCAGCTCGAGGCGCTCCTGTTCCAGGACGCGGTCGTGGTCGAGGGGCAGCGGCGCCTGCCGCCGGCCGAAGGAGGCGGCGTCTATCACGCCGCCCAGATTCGCCAGGGGCCCTTCCGGCTCGAAGTCCCCTTGCCAGTCCCGATCGATCCGGACCAGGTCGAGGCGCACTACGACGGCGGGCTGCTCCGCATCACCTTCGTGAAAGCAGACAGGAGACAGCCCGGATGGTAGCCCAGCCAGAAGCGCCGGCCCTCGCGACGCCGACGATCCCGGAATCACTCCCGATCGTGCCGCTGCGCGGCGGAACGGTCGTCTTTCCCCTGGCGGTGCTCCCCCTTCTGGTCGGCCAGGAGCGCTCGGTCCGCACTGTCGACGACGTCATGCGCGGCGACCGAATGATTGGCCTCGTCGCCCAGCGGCCCGACGCGCCGGACACGCCCGGACCCGAGCACCTCTACCAGATCGGCACGGCCGCCGTGATCCACCAGCTTCGGCGTGCTTCGGACGGCACCCTCCAACTGCTGGTCCAGGGCATCGAGCGGATCCGCGTGCTCGACTTCAGCCAGACCGAGCCCTACCTGGTCGCGCGCGTTGAGCCGGCCCCCGACCAGGCCGCGCCGGCGGTCGAGGCCGAAGGACTGCGGCGGGCAGTGGTCGATCTGTTTCGACGGGTGGTCGAGCTGGTCGACGAGCTGCCCGGCGAGCTGGTTTACGCGGCCGAAGGGCTAGCCGACCCTCGCCAGGTGGCCTACCTGGTCGCGTCAACGGTCCCGCTGGCGGCCGCTGCGCGCCAGGAGCTGCTGGAGCTGGACCCGCTCGACGCCAAGCTCAGGCGGCTGGTCGAGCTGCTCCAGCACGAGCTGGCGGTCCGCGAGCTGGGCCAGAAGATCACCACCGAGACGCGTGAGCGGATGTCGAAGGCCCAGCGCGAGTACTTCCTGCGCGAGCAGCTCAGGGCAATCCAACAGGAGCTGGGCGAGAACGCGGACCAGCCGGAGCTGGCCGATCTGCGCCGTCAGATCGACGAAGCGAGCCTGCCCGAGGAGGCCCGGCGCGAGGCCGAGCGGGAGCTGGGCCGCCTGTCGAGCGTCCCCCAGGCCTCGCCGGAGCACGGCATCATCCGGACCTACCTGGAATGGATGGCGACGCTCCCCTGGCAGAGGCTGACCGGCGGCGAGATCGACGTCGCGCGCGCCCGCGAGGTGCTCGACGAGGACCACTACGATCTCGACAAGATTAAGGATCGGATCCTCGAGTACCTGGCGGTCAAGAAGCTGCGTCAGGACCGTCTGACCCGCTCCGAGACAATCGAGCCGATCGAGGGCGGGGACGGCGAGGTCGAGGAGACTCCCGAGCCAAACTGGCGCTCGGAGACCGACACCGACCGAACGGCCCGCGAGCCGATCCTTTGCTTCGTCGGCCCGCCGGGCGTCGGCAAGACCAGCCTCGGCCAGTCGATCGCTCGGGCGCTCGGGCGAAAGTTCGTCCGCATCTCGCTCGGCGGAATCCACGACGAGGCCGAGATCCGCGGCCACCGACGGACCTACATCGGGGCGCTGCCCGGCCGCGTCGTTCAGGGCATCCGGCGAGCCGAGGCCAAGGACCCGGTCTTCATGCTCGACGAGATCGACAAGGTCGGCGCCGACTGGCGCGGCGACCCATCGTCGGCCCTGCTCGAGGTGCTCGATCCGGCTCAGAACCACGCCTTCATCGACAACTACCTCGGGGTTGGCTTCGACCTGTCCCAGGTCCTGTTCATCACCACTGCCAATACCCTCGACACGATCCCCGCACCGCTACGCGACCGCATGGAGGTGCTCCAGCTCTCGGGCTACACCGACGAGGAGAAGGTCCAGATCGCCGAGAAGTACCTGGTCCCGAAGCAGGTCCGCGCCCACGGCCTGACGCCCGAGGAGCTCCAGTTCGACGCGGACGCGATCCGCGCGATCATCCGCGGCTACACCCGCGAAGCGGGCGTCCGCAACCTCGACCGCGAGATCGCCAGCGTCTGCCGCAAGGCCGCTCGAGAGGTGGCCGAAGGCCGAACCGAGCTACCCCGAGTGACTCCCCAGCAGGTCGAGAGCTACCTCGGACGCCCCCACTTCTTCGACGAGGTGGCCGAGCGGACCGAGCGCCCGGGTGTCGCGACCGGTCTGGCCTGGACCCCAGCCGGCGGCGATGTCCTGTTCGTCGAGGCGACGATGATGCCCAGCCAGGAGGAGCGACTGATCCTGACCGGTATGCTCGGCGACGTGATGCGGGAGAGCGCCCAGGCCGCCCTCTCCTACGTCCGCTCGAACGCCGAGCGGCTGGGCATCGACCCGACCATCTTCGAGGGCAAGACGGTCCACCTCCACGTGCCGGCCGGCGCCATCCCCAAGGACGGCCCTTCGGCCGGCGTGACGATGGCGACGGCGCTGACGTCGCTCGCCAGCGGACGGCCAGTCCGCTCGAACCTGGCGATGACCGGCGAAATCACCCTCCGTGGCAAGGTCCTGCCGGTCGGCGGCATCAAGGAAAAGATCCTGGCGGCCCACCGCGCTGGCGTCACCCGAGTGATCCTCCCCCGCCGCAACGAGCGCGACCTCGAAGACGTCCCGTCCGAGCTGCGCCAGGAGCTGGAGCTGATCTTCGCGGACGAAGCCGAAGCGGTGCTCGCGCTGGCGCTCGAAGACTCGGCCAGTGTGTCGGACGAGCCGGCCTCACCAGAGAGGCGGTCAGGAGCTCAGCAAACGCCGGTGGCGGCGCGCGAGCAAGAAGAATAGCGGCGCCTCGACGCCGACCTACGTCCTATGGTCAACTCCGCTGTGGTCGTCCCGAGAGATGAGCTTTCGGAGTTCTGTCGCCGACGCCACATCCGCTGGCTCGCGTTCTTCGGATCCGTGCTGACCGATGAGTTTCGGTCGGACAGCGACATCGACATCCTGGTGGAGTTCGCGCCGGGGCACACGCCAGGGCTCGCCATTGTCGATGTTGAAGACGAGCTTTCGGCGCTCCTCGGCGGTCGCAAGAGGGATGACCGCTCGGCATTGTAGCCCTCGCCGCCTCGGTCGCCGCGGCACAGCGCCGCATCCCGCTCGATGTCACCAGTCAGTGCGCGGAGTCGACCCGAAGGGGGGCCTACCCAGCCGGCTTGACCGTCCGAGTCGGCGATGGCGATTCGGCGTCGTCCCTGTCGACGAGCACGGGGCGTGGTATCAGTCCTCGGAAGCCACTCCACGCCGAGCGAGCAGCAAGAGCGGCGAGCCTATCCGAGATCCCACGACTCTGGCGGGAGACGACCGAGCAAGTCTCTGCTCCCGTGGACGACCGCCAGGATGTCGAGGCGCCGTCCAGGAGACGATAGACGACGCGGTAGTTGCCGATGATCAACTCGCGGACTGCCTCGTCGCGATACTCGGGCACGACTCGGCCGACTCTCGGATAGCGGCGGAGGGTCCGCACTCCCGCCACAATCCGCTGGGCAAGCGCCGTCGCGGAGGTTGGCGAATCCCGCCGGATGTACTCGACGATCTCTTCGAGATCCTCCCGAGCGCCTACCGTCCAGTGGACCGAAGCCACTCGGAGACACTCCGCTCGACCTCGTCGTGGGGGATCGTCCTACCCTCGTCCGACTCCCTCAGACCGCGATCCACCCGCTGGCGAAAGTACAGCGCGTAGATGATGTCCTCGACGGACGCGTCGTCAGGCAGATCCTCGATGATCCGCAGCGCCGCTTGCTTGCTGTTGCCTGACATCGTCTCTGCCTCCGTGACGCCCAGTGACGTCGACCTACTCGGTGCGCCAGCGGCGTTCTCCTTGACGCCGCGCACGGTGAGCGCCCTGAGTCACGGGTATCGTACTGCTACAGGCGCTCGGACGCGCGACGCGACACCATCACAGATCGACTCGATCCAGCCGAACGCGGCAGATCAGCGGCAGGCCCACTCGAATCGTCACTGTCGCTGGCAACCAGGCCGCCCGGTACACCCTGGAGGCAGCGTCTCGCAGCGCCGTCAGCCGCGCGTACTATGCCGCGTTCTGCCATGCGCGCAACTACGCCCGGACCTACCTCGGCTACCGGCCGATGGGGACAGCAGCCGACCATGTCAGCCTCCGCCGCCACCTCGGCCGGCACGGTCAGTTCAGGATCGCCCGCCGACTCGATGACCTACGAACCTGGCGGAATCTGTGTGTTACGAGGATGCTGTGCAGAACCTGTCGCTCATCCTCCGCAACGCGCTCCCCGCGGCCCGCGACGTGGTCGAGACGCTCGTCTGAAACTCCATCTCGACGACGGGCCGGACGTCAGCTCTGCCCGCTGGAACCAGAGCCCTGACGCCGCTGTTATGATGCGGTTGTGGATGGTAACGCTAGCATGAGCCCCGCTGAGCACATCGAGCAGCGCGATCGTCTCCTGTCCGAGGGCAAGGATCAGCAAGCCCTCGATTTCGCCGCACGCACGGCATAGGCGGACATCATGCCAGAGGCACGTCGACTCCTCGAGGGCGCCGTGGACACCCACGTCCACAGCGCGCCGGACCTGATCGAGCGGAAGCTCGACGACTTCGAGGTGGCCCGCCAGGCCCGCGAGCGGGGCATGACGGCCGTCGTCCTGAAGAACCATTTCTTGAGCACTGCCCTCCGTGTCAAGCTGGTCGAGCAGCAGGTACCCGGTGTCCGCATACTCGGGTCGATCGTCCTGAATCGGCCCATGGGCGGGATGAACCCGTGGGTGGTCGAGGCCGCCGCCCGCGGTGGTGCGAGCGTCGTCTGGCTGCCGACGGCCCACGCCGAAAACCAGCTCGCCCACGAGTCCCGCCCGGGCAATCCGCCCCATCCGGCCGCCATGCAGCTCGCCGGGCGCGACCCCGCCGTGCCCGTCTTCGGGCCGGACGGCGAACTGATGGCGGACGCCGTCGCGGTGCTCGAGATCGTCCGCGATCGTGGCCTCGTCCTGGCGACCGGCCACCTCGCGCCGGACGAAGTGGACCGCCTAACCGTCCGCGCCCGCGGGATGGGACTTCGGAAGATCGTCCTGACCCACCCCGACCTGCCGGCGATCGATATGCCCGTTGAGCTGCAGCGGCGGCTCGCCGAGCGCGGCGTCTTCTTCGAGCGGACCTTCAACGTCACCACCCCACCGTACGCGGCGCTGACGATCGCCGAGCTGGCAGCGCGGATACGCGAGGTCGGCCCCGCCAGCACGATCCTGGCGACCGACTTCGGCCAGCCCCACAACGCGCCGCCGGCCGAGGGGCTCGAAACCTACGTCGCCGGCCTGCTCGAAAACGGCTTCTCGGCCGACGAGATCCGCCCGATGGTCGGCGAGCACGCCCGGGCGCTGCTGGACGTCTGAGCGGAGCGGGCGCGAGCGACACGAGCAGATGGGGGAGCTGATGCCAGACCAGGCCAAACGACCGAACATCCTGTTCTTCCACGTCGACAACCTGGGGATGGGCGAGCTGGGCTGCTACGGGGGCGGCGTGGTCCGTGGAGCGCCGACCACGCGTGTCGACCGCTTTGCCCGCGAGGGCCTCCAGCTCTGGCACTACATCGCCGAGCCGCAGTGTACGCCGTCGCGCTCCGCCCTCATGACCGGCCGCCACGCGATCCGCTCGGGCACCCACTCCGTCCCGACCGGCGGCGAGACCGGCGGCCTGGTGGCCTGGGAGCGCACTCTCGGCGACATCCTGTCCGAGGCCGGCTACGCCACCGCCTGCTATGGCAAGTGGCACCTCGGCTGCGAGGCCGGCCGCTGGGCCACCAATCATGGCTTCGACGAGTTCTATGGCCCGCCACGCTCGTACACCGAGTGCCTCTGGCCCGAAGACCCCTGGTACGACCCGACCCGCGACCCGGTCTGCTACATGCTCGAGGGCCAGAAGGGCGAGTCGATGCGCGAGCTGAGAGACCAACAGATGACCCGCGAGGTGCGCCGTGACGTCGACCTGGAGTACAGCCGCCGCGCTCGCGACTTCCTGCGGCGCAGCGTGGACGCGGGCACCCCGTTCTTCCTGTACTACAACCACTCCCTGTTGCACCTGCCCACCATCCCGCGCGACGCGTTCAAGGGCCAGAGCGGCAACGGCGACTGGGCCGACTGCCTGCTCGAGCTCGACCACGACTTCGGCGAGCTGCTCGATTGGCTCGACGAGCTCGGCGTCGCCGAAAACACCATCGTCGTGTGCGCTGGCGACAACGGGGCCGAGGAACAGGTGCTCTGGCGAGGGTCGCCCGGCGTATTCGAGGGCTCGTACTTCAGCTCGTCAGAGGGCGGCCTGCGCACGCCCTGCATGGTCCGCTGGCCGGGCCAGGTGGAGCCCGACCGCGTGAGCAATGAGATGGTCCATCAGGTGGACATCTTCACCACCCTCCTGAGCTGGGCCGGCTGCGAGACGCCGACCGACCGCGTGATCGACGGGATCGACCAGGGGCCGTTCTTCCGCGGCGAGCAGGAGGCGTCGAACCGTGAGGGCTGCCTGATCTGGGTCCGCGAGCGCCTGCACGGCGTCAAGTGGCGCAACTTCAAGGTGATGCACGTGCGCCAGATGCGCTATGACGACGAGCTGCACGTCCTCCCCACGCCCCACGTCATCAACCTGCACACCGACCCCAAGGAGCGCGAGCACCACAACCACCCGTACCTGCACAGTTGGATCACTGCCCACACCCGCCCGCTGATGAAAGCCTTCGAAGACAGCCTGAAACGCGAGCCGCTGATCCCGCCGGGCGCGCCGCTCGACCACGTGCCGACCGCCCGGACCTAGCTCGGGGTTGACGATCGGCGCGCTCCCCGCCACCCTGCCGGTCATCGGCACGCGGACACTACGCGGGTCGCTCGCCGACGAAGGGCATCGCGCATGGCCGATCCTTCGCTACGCTCAAGACGGAGCCTGCCGACCGGCACCGTCACGTTCCTGCTCACCGACGTCGAGGACAGCACCATCCTCTGGGAGCAGCGCCCCGAGGCGATGCGGCAGGCCCTCACCCGCCATGATGCGCTGCTGACGTCCGAGATCCATCGGCACGGCGGCGTTGTCGTCAAGAGTCGGGGCGAGGGGGACAGCGTCTTTGCCGTGTTTGCCCGCGCCAGCGACGCCGTGGCGGCGGCCGCGGAGCTCCAGCGGGCGCTGCGGGTGGAGCCGTGGCCCACGGCGACGCCGCTCCGGGTGCGGATGGCCCTGCACACCGGGGAGGCCGCGGTGCGGGACGGCGACTACTACGGGGCGTCGGTCAACCGCTGCGCCCGCCTCCGGGCGGCGGCGCACGGCGGTCAGATCCTCCTGGCGCAGCCGACCTACGACCTTGTCCGCGACGCGCCGCCCACCGGGGTGAGCCTGGTCGACCTGGGCGAGCACCGGCTCAAGGATCTGGTCCGTCCGAAGCGGGTCTTCCAGCTCGTCGGCCCGGAGCTGCCGGCCGAGTTCCCGCCCCTCCGCACGCTCGATACCCGCCTCCACGACCTGCCGGTCCAGCGCAGCCCGCTGATCGGGCGGGAGCCGGAGCTGGAAGCTATCCAGCGGCTCCTCCTCCGCGAGGATGTCGGCCTGCTGACCCTGACCGGCCCGGGCGGCGCCGGCAAGACGCGCCTCGGCCTGCAGGTCGCGGCCGAGCTGACCGACCATTTCGTGGACGGGGTGTTCTTCGTCGCCCTCGCCCCGATCGGCGACCCCGGCCTGGTCCCCTCGGCCATCGCCCAGACGCTCGGGATCCAGGAGGCCGGCAACCGGCCGCTGCTCGAGAGCCTGAAGGAATCCCTGCGCGACAGGTCGCTGCTGCTGGTGCTGGACAACTTCGAGCAGATCCTCCCGGCCGCGCCGCTGGTCGCCGAGCTGTTGGCGGCCTGCTCGGGCCTCAACGTCCTGGTGACGAGCCGGGCGGCGCTGCAAGTGCGGGACGAGCACGAGTTCCCGGTGCCGCCGTTGGCGCTGCCGGATCCCGAGCACCTGCCGCTGCCGGAGGCCCTTTCTCAATACGCGGCCGTCGCCCTGCTCGTCGAGCGCGCGGTGGCGATCAAGCCCGACTTCGCGATCACCGAGGAGAATGCGTCGGCCGTGGCCGAGATCTGCGTCCGGCTCGACGGGCTGCCCCTGGCCCTCGAGCTAGCCGCGGCCCGGATCCGCCTCTTCAACCCGTCGGCGATGCTGGCGCGCCTCGAGCGTCGGCTGCCGCTGCTGACCGGCGGTGCGCGCGACCTGCCGGCCCGCCAGCAGACGCTGCGGGCGACGATCGCCTGGAGCTACGACCTGCTCGACGACGCCGAACAGCGCCTCTTCCGCCGGCTCGCCCAGTTCGTCGGCGGCTGCACGCTCGAAGCGGCGGAGGCAGTCTGCAACGGCGACGGGGATCTCGGCATCGCCGTGCTCGATGGCGTCGCGTCGCTCGTTGCCAAGAACCTCTTGCGGCGGGCCGAGGCGCCTGACGGCGACTCACGGTTCCTGATGCTCGAGACGATCCGCGGATACGGGCTGGAGCAGCTCGAGGCCGTCGGGGAGGCTGCCGACCTCCGACGCCGGCACGCCGAGCACTACCTCGCGCTCGCGGTGGAGGCGGAGCCACACCTCCGCGGGTCGAGCCAAGCCATCTGGCTGGACCGGCTGGCGGCGGAGCACGACAACTTCCGTGCAGCCCTGACCTGGAGTCTCGAGCCCGACCGCGACGCGGAGCTTGGGTTGCGGCTGGCCGGGATTCTGGCCGTCTGGTTCTGGCGGCAGCGTGGCCACATGAGCGAGGGGCGCCAGTGGCTGGAGGCGGTGCTCACGGCGAGCAGCAGGACGGGGGCATCCGCCAAGGCTCTGGCATCTGCGCGGGCGAAAGCGCTCACGGGGATGGGCTTCCTCGCGCAGGCCCAGGGGGACTTCGCCCCGGCCATGGCAGCGGTGGAGGAGAGCCTGGCGCTTGCTCGGAATCTGGGCGACAACCTGGCGATAGCCTGGGCGCTCCTGGTCATGGGGCGCGCGCTAAACCTGCACAGCGACTACGAACGGCAGGCGCTCGTGGTCGACGAGAGCCTGGCGCGGTTCCGGGCTGCCGGCGACTCGGGGGGCAGTGCCTACGTGCTCTGGCAACTGGGGAACATGGCGCGAGACCGAGGCGCTCATGAGCAGGCGGCCTCGCTCTACGAGGAAAGCGTTGCCCTGGTTCGGGAGGCGGGCGATATGTGGGCCCTCGCCGGGGCGCTCCAATGGTCAGGCTGGCTGGCATCTCTCCAGGGAAACTCCGAGCAGGCCACGGCATTCCACGAGGAAGGTCTGGTGCTCTCCCGAGAACTACGGGCTCCGTGGGTGATCTCCCTGCACGTATGCGGACTGGTGATGGTCGCCACCGCGAAGGGGCAGCCGGAGCGGGCGGCGCG
>Ga0136617_10006380_pt1 | contig 10541 bp, 8 predicted proteins | sample AntDrymUQ3222106_2_FD_129672 | JGI IMG/M metagenome (GOLD analysis project Ga0136617, IMG submission 129672) | Polar desert sand microbial communities from Dry Valleys, Antarctica - metaG UQ322 (21.06) | ecosystem: Environmental > Terrestrial > Soil > Desert | place: Antarctica: Dry Valley...
CGACGCGCACGCCGTCCTCGTACCACGAGATGTAGGCGAGGTTGCCGGCGAGCACCGGGTTGTGGATCAGGAAGTTGCCGTTCTGCGAGCCGCGGGAGCGCGGCGTGCGGAAGCTGCCGATCTGCCGCGGCGCACCCGGCCGCGACCAGTCCCACAGGCGCAGGTAGCCATAGCCCCTGCGCTCGCGGTTGCAGAAGTCCTCGTCGGCGGAGAGGAGCAGCTTGCGGCGCTCGTCGTAGGTGGAGGAGTGGGCGTCGCCGTCCTCGTCGGCTCCGACCGTCGCGCGCCCGTGCAGGACTGGGCTCTCGGGGCGCGAGACGTCGAGCGCGATCACTCCGGCATCCCAGTAGGAGACGAACGCGAGCCGGCCGTCTGCGGAGGGCTCCACGGCGTGCGCCAGGGCGAGCGGGAGGCAGCCGCGCGTGCGCACCTCCAGCTCACGGGCGTCGCGGACGACACCCCAGGTCGAGACCTCGGCCGGCTGCGCGGGGCTTGTCACGTCGACGAGCCGGAACTCGCCCCGTCCCTCGTGGTCGCGCCGTCCGGAGGGAGAGCTCTCGTCCGCGCGCTCCGCATACGGCACCGCGGCGTAGACGAAAGTGCGGCGCAGGTCGGCGCGGTAGCGCACCTCGAGCGAGTGCACGCCCGTGGAGCAGCAGCCGCTGCTGTAGCGGCCGAGCTCCACCGGTCGCGAGGGCCGGCTCACGTCCCAGAGCACGAAGCCCCGGAAGCGCTCGGCCTCCGTGCGAGGGCCGCCGCAGACCTGGATGCCGGCGACCGCGATGTCGCGCCCGCGTGCGGGGCCCGAGCGGGCCGTGTAGGCGACGACGTCCTCGGCCCACGTACCGGCCGGGATACGCAGGCGCGAGACGAGGCGCGGCCGGGCCGGGCGCCTGACGTCGATCACCGCGACGCCGTCGTTCGGGCCGGCCTGGCAGAAGCGCCGCTGGGAGGCGACGCTGAAGTTCCAGTCGCCGACGTACGCGTGGCCGCGGTGCACCCAGACATCGCCGTTGAAGCGGTTCGCTCCGAGGCGGAGGTGCCCGACAGCCGTCATGTTGCGGGCCACCGGGCGCGTCTGCAGGCGGGAGAGCGCGCCCTGAGGCTGCGCGGCCGGAGCGCCGTTGCCAGGCCCTGCGAGCACCGCGGCAACGGTCGGGATGGCGAGGACAATCCCGATCACCGCGAGCGTAAGCCTGTTCACACCTCAGAGTGTAGGCAGAGCGAAACGCTCTGGACCAGCGGCTCCCCCGAGTAAACTTGAGGCATGGAGCGGAAGCTCGCCACCGTCCTCTTCGTCGATGTCGTGGACTCCACGGGCCTCGTCGCCACGCACGATCCCGAGGTCGTGCGGCGCCGTATGACGCGCTTCTTCGAGCACGTGTCGCGGTGCATCGAGACTCACGGTGGGACCGTCGAGAAGTTCGCCGGCGATGCGGTCATGGCGGCCTTCGGCGTCCCGCGCTCGCACGAGGACGATGCCGAGCGTGCGCTACGCGCTGCCCTGGCCATGTCCGACGCCCTGGATGAGCTCGGGCTCGAGGCGCGCATCGGCGTGGAGGCGGGGGAGGTCGTCACCGACGACGGCGACTCGACCTTCGCGACGGGTGAGGCCGTCAACACGGCAGCGCGGCTCCAGCAGACCGCAGCACCCGGCGAGATCCTCGTCGGTCCCGGAGCCCACGGGCTCGCGCATGGCGCGATCGAGTGGGAGGACGCCGGCTCGCGCACCCTGCGCGGACGGCCCGACCCGCTTCAGGTCTGGCGCGCGGTCGGCGCGCGCGAGGGCGGCCGGCCCCTCTCGAGCCTCTCGGCTCCGCTCATCGGGCGCGACACCGAGCTCGAGCTGCTCGAGAACACTTTCGAGCGTGCTGTGCGCGGGGGCCGGGCGCACCTCTTCACGATCTACGGAGACCCCGGCGTCGGTAAGAGCCGGCTCGCGCGTGAGTTCGTAGCCGGGCTCGAGGGAGCGACCGTGCTGAGTGGCCGCTGCCTCCCCTACGGCGAGGGCATCACGTACTGGCCGCTGGCGGAGATGGTCAAGTCCGCGGCAGGCATCGCCGACGACGAGCCGTCAGACGAGGCCCATGAAAAGCTGCTGGCCTGCTGCGAGGACGAGGCGGTCGCAGACCTGCTCGGCCTCGCCGCAGGCGTGCTCGAGACCGTGCAGGGCGAGCGCAGTCAGCAGGAGATCGCCTGGGCGACGACCGAGTGGGCGAGCACGCTCGCCCGGGCGCAGCCACTCGTCCTCGTCTTCGAGGACATCCACTGGGCCGAGGAGCCGCTGCTCGAGCTCGTCGAGCACCTTGCCGCGCGCGTCCGAGACGCGCCGCTGCTCCTGCTCTGCCTTGCACGGCCCGAGCTGCTCGACTTCCGGCCGGGCTGGGGCGGCGGTCGCCTGCGCGCCACCGCTATCGAGCTCGAGCCGCTCGGGGAGGGGGAAAGTGAGGAGCTCGTCGACGCCCTGCTCGAGGAAGCCCCGCTCTCGCCCTCGCTGCGGGCCGCCCTGCTCGAGACGACCGAGGGCAACCCGCTGTTCGTGGAGGAGACTATCCGGATGCTCGCGGAGGGGAACGGGAGCGGCGCGATGCGGCTGCCGGACACCCTCCAGACGCTGATCGCCGCCCGTATCGACCGGCTGCCCGCCGCGGCCCGCATCGTCCTGCGACGCGCAGCGGTTATCGGCCGGACATTCTGGGCCGGTGCGATCGAGCGACTGTCGCCGGAGGTGTCCGAGCTCGGCGATGCACTCGAAGATCTCGTGCTGCGCGACCTCGTCCAGCGAGAATCGCGTTCCACCATCCGTGGGGAGCACGCCTACCGCTTCAAGCACGTGCTCATCCGGGACGTGGCCTACTCAGGCCTGCCCAAGTCGGCTCGTGCAGACCTGCACGAGCGCTTCGCCGGCTGGCTCGCCGAGCGCGCCGGGGAAGAGCTGCTCGAGATCCGGGCCTACCACCTCGACCAGGCGGCCGGGCTTCTGGCCGAGCTCGACGGCCCAGTGCCCGAGGCCCTTCGCCACGAGGCGGCGGAGGCACTCGAGACCGCCGGCCGCCGTGCCCTCGCCCGCGAGGCCAATCGCTCCGCCCGCACGCTGCTCACGCGCGCCGTCGATCTCCAGCCGACGCTCGCGCGGCGCTACGAGGCTGCTCGCGCCGCGTGGCGCCTCAAGGATCTCCCGGCCGTGGCGACCGAGATGGCGCTCGTTTGCGACGCCGCACAGGCGGCACACGACCAGCGCATAGAGGGGCGGGCGCTGACGGCGCTGGCCGAGGTTGCCCTCGAGCGCGAGGCCGACGTCCCGCGCGCTCGGGTGCTCGCCAGCCAGGCGCTGGCGGTGCTCGAGCAAAACGACGACGAGGGCCGCTACGACGCCCTCAACGTCCTCGGCACGATCAGCTGGTGGGAGGGCGAGCTCACGAGCGTCGAGCGGTACGCGCGGGAGAAGCTCGAGATCGCCCGCCGGGCAGGGCGCAAGGACATGGAGAGCGGCGCCCTCACTGAGCTCGTGGGTGTCTATCGCTCGCGGCTCGAGGACGAGCGGGCGGAGCCGCTCGTCGCCCGGGCGATCGAGCTCGCGGAGGAAAGCGGGAGCCTCGTCGCGCGGGCCTGGGTCGCGCGCATCGAAGGTGAGCGACACTCCCGCGCGGGCGAGCTGGACGACGCGGAGGAGGGCTTCGCCGTGGCGCGCGACCTCTTCGCAGAGGCCGGCGCGGCGACGGACACCGCACGAATGCTGAACTGGCTCGGCTTCGTCCGCTGGCGCAAAGGCGATCTTCCCGGCGCGGAGAAGCTCCTGAGAGAGGCGGTGCGGACGCTGACGCCGCTCGAGGATCGCGGCACGCTCGTCGAGACCCAGCGGACGCTGGCGCAGATCCTGCTCGCGCAGGGCAAGCTCGAGGAGGCCGAGCGCTACGCCCTCCAGTCCCGGGAGACCGTCGGCTCCCGCGACATGGGCTCTCGCGCGACGACCCGGGTGGCGCTCGGGCTCGTCCGGGCCGCGCAGGGACGCGACGCGGAGGCGGAACGCCTGCTGCGCGAGGCGCTCGAGATCGTCGACGCCACCGATTTCCGCTGGGCCGAGCGCGAGCCGCTCGACGCCCTCGCCGGCTTCCTGCGCTCGCGCGGCCGCGAGGACGAGGCCGGCTCCTACGAGGCGCGGCTCGCCGAGCTTGCGCCAAGTGCCGCCCCGATCGCCTGATGTGACGCCTCGTCCGGCGACTCGGTGATCACGGTCGCGGGGCGCTCGAAGCGCCCGAGCGCCTCCCGCAGCGGCTCGGCGCGCAGGGTGCCCTCGCCGTAGGGCAGGTGCTTGGTCTCGTTCCGGTTGGCGAAGGCGATGTCGGAGAAATGGATGTGGAAGGGAGCGTCGGGTGCGAGCACGCCGTCCGCGACCTCGAGCACGCCCGCGAAGGTGTCGACCGCTATGAAGCCGCCGTCGGTGACGGCGTGTAGATGGGCGAAGTCGATCACGGGTCGGATCCACGGCAGTCGTGCCGCGACGCCGAAGACGTCCTCCGCGCTCCCGAGCTCGCGCACGCGGCCCATCACCTCGAGACCGAACGGCACGGTGCGGCCCTTGCCCTCCAGGCGCTCGCGCAGCTCGGCGAGCTGCTCCACGACCGCGTCGAGCGCGGCCTCGCGCTCGCGACCGAGCAGGAAGCCGGGGTGCATGACGACCACCTCGGCGCCGCAGGCGGCCGCGATCCCTGCGGAGTGGTCGAGCATGCCGACGGCCATTCGCTGCTTCTTGTCGCGCTCGAGGTGGCCGAGGAAGCCGGCGATGGGAGCGTGCACGGAGAGAGCGATGTCGTCCGCCCGCGCCGCCTCGCCGAGGCGCTCGGCCCACGGATAGTCCATCCAGAAACCGCCCTCGAAGTCGATCTCGCAGGCCGAATAGCCGCGCTCGCGCAGCAACGCCACTGCCTCCTCCGGGCCTTCCCGGGAGGGTATGCGCGCGGGGCCGAAGCGGAGGGCGGCCACAGCGGGGACGCTACCGAAGGGCGCCGTCCGACGCCCTTCCTACGATTTTTCCCATGACGGAGCACCCGACCCGGATCGACCTCCTCGAGCTGGACATCGACCTGCGCCTCGCAGACCTGTGGCGCGAGGCCTGCGAGGTGGGCGAATGGAACCTCGACGTGGTCGCGGCGATCATGCGCGCGGCCTACGGGAAGGGCTACTGCGACGCCCTGACCGAGGACTCGCCGGGAGCTCTCTGCCAGGAGCACGGCTACCGCGTGCCAGACCGCCGTCCAGCTCCCAGCCGCGAAGGCTGAATCGGCGCGCAGCGCGTCCCTCCGCGGCTAGACTCAGCCTGTGGCACGGAGGCGCAGCCCGGCGCGGCTCGTGATCGCGCTCTCGGTGGCGGCGCTCCTTGCCGTCTTCCTCCTCTACACCTCGATTGCGGGCGGGGGCACGCCGTCGCTGCGCCCGAGCCAGCTGGACGCGCGGGACGGGAGGGTCACACTCGCGGGCAAGGTCGTCCACGGCTCGGTACGGGGCGACGCGCGTGAGGGGGGCCTTCGCTTCCGGCTGCGCGACGTCGAGGGCACGGCGAGCGTCCCAGTGCTCTACCGCGGCTCGGTGCCGGACCTCTTCGATGAGGATCGTGACATCGTGGTGCAGGGAACGCTGCGGAACGGTGTCTTCGTGGCGCAGCCGGGCACGCTCGTGACGAAGTGCCCCTCGAAGTACGCGCCGGCCAAGTCCGGCTCGCAAGACCGTGCCTGAGCTCGGTCGCGCCGCCCTCATCGTCGCCCTCGGACTCGCGCTCTACGCGCTGCTCGCCGGCGCCTATGCAGCCTGGAGCGGGCGCCGGCGCCTGGCGGCCTCGGCGCAGAACGCCATCCTCGCCGCCTTCGCCGCCACCCTTGCCGCGTCCCTCGTGCTCGCCGCGGCGCTGCTGAGGGACGACTTCAGCTTCACCTACGTCCAGGAGCACACGAGCAGCGACCTCTCATCCGCGTACAAGCTGTCGGCGTTCTGGGGTGGGCAGGAAGGCTCCCTGCTCCTGTGGCTGCTCATCCTGACCGGCTACTCGGCGGCAGCCGTCGCCTTCGGTCGCCGCGTCGGCCGCGACCTGCTGGCGTGGGTCGTACCCGTGCTCGGCGGCGTGTGCGTCTTCTTCGCCTTCATGGTCACCGTCGTGGCGAGCCCGTTCGCAACCCAGCCCGCGCCGGCGGAGGGGGCAGGCATGACCGCGAGCCTCCAGAACCCGTACATGCTCGCGCACCCGCCGCTCCTGTACCTCGGCTACGTCGGCCTCGCCATCCCGTGGGCCTTCGCCATGGGCGCGCTCCTCTCGCGGCGCACCGACGAGCGCTGGATCGTCGCGACCCGCCGCTGGACGCTCGCCGCCTGGACGTTCCTCGGGGTCGGCCAGCTGCTCGGCGCGCACTGGGCCTACGAGGAGATCGGCTGGGGCGGCTACTTCGCCTGGGATCCGGTCGAGAACGCGGCGCTGATGCCGTGGCTCGCCGCCACGGCCTTCCTGCACTCGGTGATGATCCAGGAGAAGCGGGGCATGCTGAAGGTCTGGAACATGATCCTCGTAGTCGGAGCGTTCCTGCTCTCGCTGTTCGGGACGTTCCTTACACGCTCGGGCGTCGTGAACTCGATCCACTCGTTCACCCAGAGCTCGATCGGGCCGTGGTTCCTCTTCTTCATCGTCCTCGCCACGGGCTTCTCCCTCGCGCTCGTCTTCTCGCGGCTGCCCATTCTGCGCTCGCAGACGCGCCTCGAATCGCTCATCTCACGCGAGGCGACCTTCCTCTACAACAACCTGCTGCTCGTCGCGCTCTGCCTGACGATCCTCTGGGGTGTGCTCTTCCCGCTCGTGTCGGAGGCGGTGCGCGGTGAGGCGGTGAACGTGGGCGGGCCCTACTACAACTTCTTCCTGCGCAGCTTCGGCCTACCGCTCCTGCTGCTGATGGGCATCGGACCGCTGATCGCCTGGAGGCGCGCGTCGCTGCGGGCGCTCGGCAGAACCTTTCTCGTGCCGCTCGGCGTCGCGCTCGCCGTCGGCCTCGTGCTGCTCGTCCTCGGTGCGGGTTCCTCGATCCCGGGTCTGATCGCGTACACCTTCTCGGCCTTCGTGCTCGCCTCGATCGCATTCGAGTTCGTGCGCGGCACGCGGGCGCGACGGGCGCTCGGCGCTTCGTCCTGGCCCGCGGCGTTCAGCTCGCTCGTCTCCCGGAACCGCCGGCGCTACGGCGGCTACATCGTTCACGCCGCTGTCGTCCTGCTCGCGATCGGGGTTGCGGGGTCGAGTGCGTACGAGACCGTGCGGGAGGGCAAGCTGCGACCCGGTCAGGAGTTGCGGGTCGCCGACTACACACTCCGGCTACGGAGCATCGAGCAGCGCGAGACCGCGAACGCCGTGCAGGTGCGCGCCGTTCTCGACGTCGAGCGCGACGGCAGCGAGCTCGGCAGCCTGCGCGCCGGCAAGAACACGTACCGCGTAGGCGACGAGGTCTCGAACGAGGTGGGTATACGTAGCGACCTGCTGACCGGGGAAGATCTCTTCGTCACGACGGATCGCATCGACGGCGACGACTCGGTGTACGTCAAGGTCTTCGTGAAGCCGCTCGTCAACTTCATCTGGCTGGCGGGAATCGTCTTCATCCTCGGCTCGCTCGTCACGCTGTGGCCGGATGCGCGCGAGCAACGGCGCCTCCTGCTGCGCTACGAGCCGCAGGCGGCACCGACCGAGGCGTGACCCTCCTCGCGCTCGCCCTCGCGGCGGCGCTCGCGGTTGCTTGCGTCGTCTACGTGGCGCGGCCGTTCCTGCGTGAGCCCGCTCCGGCCGTGGATCGACTCGACGAGCCGGGCGAGCTCGAGCGGCGCAGGCTCGCGCTCGCCGAGGAACGCGACCGAGCGCTCGGCGCCCTCAAGGAGCTCGAGTTCGACCATCGCACGGGTGCCGTCTCGGACGAGGACTACCGCGCCCTCGTCGGGCCGCTGCGCCGCACGGCTGCCGAGGCCCTGCGGGCGCTCGAGCCGCGGGCAACCGGTGAGTTGGGTCGCGTCCGCGCGGGCCGGTAGGCTGCCGCGAACCGTCGAAAGGAGTTCTCATGACCGAGCCAATCGAGGTACCCGGCAACCCGGGCATCGGCCAGCCCGGCGTCCCCGAGCCGTACCCCGGACCCGGCGAGGCCGACCTCCCGGGGCCGCCCAGCGAACCCGAGCCGTATCCGCCGCCCGACGAGGCCGACTTGCCCCAACCGGCCCAGATCTAGCGTTTTCCACAGGCATCGGTTAGGCTCGCCCCCGGTTGACGCGTCCGGCAACGACCGGGGGCGCAGCCACACTCCCCACATGGCTCGACGACTTGCCATCGTCCTCATCCTTGCGTCCGCGCTCCTGGGCGCCGGCGCCGCGTGGGGTTCTGGGGACGAAGATCGCAAGCGGGCCGTCGACGAGCAGATCTCGCGCGTGCGGGAGCGCATCGCAGCCGTCGATGCCCGGGAGGGCGTTCTCACCTCCGAGATCTCCAGGATCACGGCGAAGATCCGCGCCCGTCAGAACGATGTCGACGCCGCCTCCTCGCGCCTCGGTCGACTCGAGCACGAGCTGGCGCTCTACGAGCGGCGCCTGGCCGCCCTCTCGGAGCTCCAGCGTCTGCAGACGCGGAGGCTCGAGCTGCTGCGGGCCCAACACGCGCTCGCCGACCGGCGCCTGAACGAGCGGATCGTCGCCATCTACGAGGCGGACGACCCCGGAGCACTCGAGGTGGTGCTTTCGTCGTCGAGCTTCGCCGACGTGCTCGACCAGCTCGACTACCTGAGCGAGATCGGCGAGCAGGATCTGCGGATCGCCGCTCAGGTGGACGCGGCGAAGCGCGATGTACGTGCGGCGAGGGAGCGCACGCGGCGCACGAAGGCGAGCGTTGCCCGCGCCAGACGGGTGATCGCGGTGCGCACCCGTGAGCAGCGCGTCCAGCACGAGCGGCTGCTCGCGAGCCGGCGTGCGCTCGACGCGGCCCGCGCCGGGAGGGAGCGCACGCTGGCCACCGTCCACCAGAGCGAGCGCGAGTACCTGCACGAGATCGCGGGGCTCGAGCAGGCGAGCGCCGAGCTCGCCGCCCGGATCCGATCGGCGCAGGAGGCGGCCGAGGCGGCCCGGAGAGCGCAGAGCGCGGCGACTGCCGCGGCTGCCGCGGCGGCAGCGGCGCCGGAGGCGAGCGACGACGGAAGTGGCAGCGACGACGGAAGTGGCAGTTCCCGGCCGGCCGAGGAGCTTCCCGAGGAGGAGTCCGCGTCGTCGTACTCGACCTACGCCACCGTCTCCACTAGCGGGTTGATATGGCCGGTCTCCGGGCCCGTCACGAGCACCTTCGGGTGGCGCTGGGGGCGCATGCACGAAGGCGTCGACATCGCAGCGTCGTCCGGCACGCCGATCCAGGCGGCAGCGGGTGGCACGGTCATCTACGCCTCCTGGATGGGCGGGTTCGGGAATCTCGTGGTCGTCGACCACGGCGGCGGGTTGGCGACGGCCTACGCGCACATGTCGTCCATCGGCTCGAGCGTCGGGCAGGCCGTCGGGCAGGGCCAGACGATTGGCTACATCGGTTGCACGGGTCACTGCTTCGGCGACCACCTGCACTTCGAGGTCCGCTCGGGTGGCAGCCCGGTGGATCCGCTCGGCTATCTCTGAGCAGCGTGGCTGAGCCTCGGAGGCAAGAACACCGCTGTTGGCCGGGTGGATCACGTGCAGGTCGGGCAGGTTGCGGAAGCGCTCGCCGAGGTCGAAGCCGTACCCGACGAAGAGCTCGTCCGGTACCGTGAAGCCGACGTAGCGCACGGGCAGGTCATGCACGAGGCGTCGGTACGGACGGTCGAGGAAGCGTGGCGGCCGGCCCTGTCGGCGGGGATGGACGCTTACCTGACCGGCAGACTCGCCTCTCGGGCACTTCTGCGAGCGTTCTCACGTTTTCGCTTGGCACACTGGTGCGCGTGAAACGTCGAAACGTTCCGCTCTCTCTTCCTGCCGATGTCCTGCGCCAGCTCAGTCGTCGACACGAACGTCCTCGCCCATACGCGCACGACGCGACCGCCGGCCAGAAGAGCGACTGCGGCCGAGCGAGTGTCGTGGATTGTGGCAAAGCGCCGAGGAATGCTGAGCGTCCAGGTACTGGAGAATTCTTCGTCGCGGTGACGCGCCAGGAGGCACAGGCCCGCGATGCTCGGACTGCGACCACCGCGGTGCCGCGGCGTCACTCGTTGAGGTTGCCGGTTAGACCCTGCTTCAGGCCGCTGGGTGGATCACGTGCAGGTCGGGCAGGTTCCGGAAGCGCTCCCCGAGGTCGAAGCCGTACCCGACGAAGAGCTCGTCCGGCACTGTGAATCCCACGTAGCGCACGGGCAGGTCGTCGACGAGGCGCCGGTACGGACGGTCGAGGAGCGTGGCGGCGGCGAGCGTCCGCGGCGAGCGCAGTCCGAGCGTCTGACACAGGTAGTTGAGCGTCAGGCCCGTGTCGACGACGTCCTCGACGATGACGACGTCCCGACCGGCGATCTGGCCGTCGAGATCCTTCAGCA
>Ga0136617_10006381_pt1 | contig 10540 bp, 9 predicted proteins | sample AntDrymUQ3222106_2_FD_129672 | JGI IMG/M metagenome (GOLD analysis project Ga0136617, IMG submission 129672) | Polar desert sand microbial communities from Dry Valleys, Antarctica - metaG UQ322 (21.06) | ecosystem: Environmental > Terrestrial > Soil > Desert | place: Antarctica: Dry Valley...
GCGACTACATGATGTCGCGCGAAGAGCTGCGGCGTTATCGACGCGGCACCCTGAAGGTTCCAGGAAAGAGCGCCGGCTCCATCGGCCGCCCATCCCTGGCGTCCGCAGAAAAGGGACGCGTGCTCTACGAAAGAATCCGCTCGCGCATCAGCGACAGGATATTTCTTGCGCCCGCGATCGCCGAGTGAGAAATGCGCTGAAACCGTCCTCCCGCGTGGCGCGTACGGCCACCTGACCCCACCCGCACCCAACCATGCAAATGCGTTTGTATCTCATACTTGCTCTGCTAGTTCCCGTTGCCGTGTCCGCGCAATCTCCGTCACCGGCGACACCCGTCGCGGCAAGAGCGACATTGTCGCTGGAGGATGCGATCACGCTCGCGCGACGCAACAACCCGTCCCACCTCTCCACGATGAACAACCGGCGCACGGCCGATGCCGCCGTGCGCAGCGCGTTCGGTCAGCTGCTTCCTTCTGCGGACGCAGCCTTCAACGCTCAGCGCCAGGAAGGCGGCCGTCAGATCTTCAACGGCGGAAGCTTCGGTGCCAGCTCCGATGTTAACCAGTCGTCGTACCAGATTGGCTTCGGCTACCGGCTGAATCGCGCATCACTCGTCACTCCGCGGCTTCAGCGGGCCAACCGCGATGCTGTGGAGGCTGACATCACCGGCAGCCAGGAGCTGCTTCGTGCGCAGGTCACGCAGCAGTATCTGTCGGTGCTGCAGGCCGACGAGCGAGCCGATCTGCAGGACAGTCTTCTCGTCGCTGCACGCAGCCAGGTGATTCTTGCCCAGGCGCGAGCCCTCGTCGGATCGGGCACCGAGCTCGACGTTCAGCGTGCAGAGGTGTCATCGGGCCAGGCACAGGTCGCGGTCCTTCAGGCGCGAAATCAGATCGAGATCGAAAAGCTGCGCCTGTTTCAGCTGCTCGGTGTGGAGCAGCCGTCCAACGTCGTGCTCACCACGCAGTTCACCGTGACTTCCGATCCGCCGCCGCTGGCGACACTGCTGAGTGCGGCACGTGAGTCGAACCCTGTTGTGCTGGCGCTGCGATCGCGCGAGAAAGTCGCCGACCTCAACATCAAGCGGGCGCGCGGCGAGTATTCTCCCACGTTCAGCCTGAACACCGGAATTTCCGGCTATACCTATTCGTACGCCAATTCGAACTTTCTGGTCAGCCAGGGCAGCGCGCAGGCTGCAGCGGCGCGCGAAGCGTGCATTCGCACCGAGGAAGTACGCGCCGCGCTGAAGCTCACGAACGATCTCGCAGCGTGCAATGCAATCGCGTTCACGCCCGACCAGGCGGCCGCCATGCGCCGGGAGAACCGGCAGTTCCCGTTCCGGTTCCAGCAGTCACCGAAGTCCCTCAGCGCGACGCTGTCGCTGCCGATCTTCGACGGGTTTGCCCGCGAGCAGCGGCTGCAGGAGGCGCAGGCAGCCAGCTATGACGCGCGCTACAGCGTGCGGGCACGCGAGCTCGCGTTGACAGCCGACGTCACGGCGGCGTATCTGACTCTCACCACCGCGGTGAAGACGGCCGCGCTTCAGGCGCAGAACTCCGCCAAGGCACGCCTCGAGCTCAAGTTCACGCAGGATCGCTATAGCAGCGGAGCAGTCACGTTCGTCGACCTGACGGAAGCGCGCGCGGCCTACGAGCGCGCGGAAAGCGATCGCATCAACGCTATTTTCGATTACCATAAGGCGTACGCCGCGCTCGAGAGCGCCGTCGGCCGTCCACTCAGATAACGGGAAGACAAATGTCAAAGCGTACCAAATGGGGAGTCACCGGCGGAGTTGTACTGGCGATCATCCTCGTCGGCGCGTTGAGCGCCGCCAAGGGGCGGAACAAGGCCACTGAAGTGCGGATCGAGCCGGTGGAAAAGCGCGATCTCGTCGCATCGGTGACAGCGAGCGGACAGGTGCAGCCGCATACGAAAGTGGATCTGAGTGCCGACATCACCGGGCGCATCGTCCGCCTGTCAGTGAAGGAAGGCGATCTCGTCACCAAGGGACAGTTCCTGCTCGAGATCGATCCGTCGCAGTATCGCGCGGCGGCGGAGCGTGCAGCGGCGGCAGTAGCCAGCAGCCGCTCGCAGTCGGCGACCTCGCGCCCCGGCCTGCTTCAGGCCCGACGCAACTACGACCGGCTGCTGGCACTCAAGCAGGCAAATCCCACGCTCGTCTCGGACGAGCAGGTCGAGCAGCTGAGAACGCAGGTAGAGGTAGCCGCAGCGCAGCTCGACGCGGCCAACAATGGAATCGCGCAATCGCAGGCGTCGTTGCGCGATGCGCAGAGTCTCCTGTCGAAGACGACCATCTTCGCGCCGATGACCGGTCGCATCACGCGGCTCAACGTCCGCGAGGGCGAGACGGCGATCATGGGAACGCTCAACAAGGATGCCGCGACGCTGCTCACCATCAGCGACATGAGCCTGCTGGAGACGAAGGTCAAGGTGGATGAGACCGATGTCTCACGCATCTCCATCGGCGATTCGACCGTCGTCCAGATCGACGCATTTCCCGATACGACTTTCGTCGGGCGCGTCTCCGAAATCTCGAACAGCTCGATCAAGGCCGGACTCGGCGGACAGAGCACCAATCCCGCCGATCAGGCGATCGATTACGAGGTCACGATTCAGCTGATCAACGCACCTCCGACAACCCGCCCTGATTTTTCCGCGACCGCGAAGATCATCACCGACACTCGCAACAGCGTGTTGTCGATTCCGATCATCGCGCTCACCGTGCGGGAAGATTCCCTCGCCAACAAGGACACGGCGGGAGTGACTCTGGCCAAGGCGGCACCGACCAAGCAGGTAGGCAAGCGCGATGTCGAGGGAGTGTTCGTCGTCGCGACGGACAACAAAGTCACGTTCCGCCCCGTAAAGGTTGGTATAGCCGGCGAGAAGTACTTCGAGGTAGTCAACGGGCTCAAGGAGCGCGACCGCATCGTCGGCGGCACCTACCAGGCGATTCGCGAGCTCAAGGATGGCAGCCGCGTCAAGAGCAGCGTTCCCGACGACAAGAAGAAGGCCGAGGCCAAAAAGACCTGATGAGCACGACAGAGGAAGTACCGATCAGCGTAACCGCGGAGCGAATGGCGGTTACGCAGCGAGCGGGAGAGGCACCGGAAAAGGACTGGGTCATCGTCACGCGCGGCCTCAAGCGCGAGTACGATATGGGAGGCGAAATCGTCCGTGCCCTGCGCGGAGTGGATGTCGCCATCCGCCGCAACGAGTACGTGGCGATCATGGGGCCATCCGGCTCGGGAAAATCCACGCTGATGAATCTCATCGGATGCCTCGACACTCCCAACGCCGGCGAGTACTGGCTCGGCGGCAATCTCGTTTCCACGATGGCCGACGACGAGCTGGCACGCGTGCGAAACCGGGAGATCGGATTCGTCTTCCAGACTTTCAACCTGCTGCCGCGCGCAACCGCACTGCACAACGTGGAGCTGCCGCTCGTATACGCGGGAGTTCCCTCCGACGAGCGCAAGCGCCGCGCGATTGCCGCGCTCGAGCGCGTTCAGCTGGGCGATCGCGTCACTCACCGGCCAAACGAGCTGTCGGGAGGACAAAGGCAGCGCGTTGCGATCGCCCGCGCGCTCGTCAATGAACCATCGATCCTGCTCGCCGATGAGCCGACCGGTAACCTCGACTCCACCACGTCTGAGGAAATCATGCGCGTGTTCGAGGAGCTCGCGTCGCAGGGCCAGACCGTCATCATGGTCACCCACGAGCGCGACATCGCCGCTCACGCTCGGCGCGTCATCGTGCTGCGCGACGGCATGATCGAAAGTGACGATCGCCGGGAAAGATTCGCGGAGAAGGTCCAGTCGGGCGGGCATGGCGCTATCGGTCTGAAGTAGCTGCATGCCATTTCTCGACGCGATCCGCCTCGCACTCGCTCAAATCCGCGTGCAAAGGCTGAAGAGCTTCTTCACGCTGCTCGGCGTCACCATCGGCGTGATGTTCCTCATCGCGGTCGTGTCGATCGTAGAGGGGATGAGCAGCTACATGGAGCACGATTTCGTCGGCAAGCTCGTCGGCGTGAACACTGTCAGCCTGCGTCACATCCCCGAGATCGGGGAAGACATGAGCGAAGCTGAGTGGCGTGAGCTTCAGCGGAGGCCGCGCATTCTCATCACCGACGTCGAGCCGGTCGTCGCTTCGCTGCCTGCCGGGACACTATGGTCGGCAGAGGGCTACGACAACGTGGCGATGAGCTCGCAGTGGGCCAAACCCACGATGCTTCAGGCGAGTGCTGTAGAAGGAGACTATTTCAAGATCCGCGAAATGAAGGTGGAGCGCGGACGCGTGATCACGACTCAGGAGATGGCACTGGGAACGCCGGTGATCGTCGTCGGGCAGGAGATCGCTAGTCGCTTCTTCCCGAACCTCGACCCACTCAACCGCCAGTTGAAGGTTGCCGGACTTCCGTACACTGTCATCGGCGTGGCAGAGTCGCAGGGAAGCATTTTCGGACTGTCGATGGACCGTTTTGTCATCGCTCCCTATCGGTCGCCGCTTCGGCACGTGGTGAATCGCCCGCTCGTCATCGACGCACTAAAGATCAAGGTGTCTGGCGACGCTGACATGACCGAAACGATGGAGACAATCCGCCAGGTGATGCGGGGCCGCCGAGGGTTGAGGCCTGCGCAGCGTGACAACTTCGCACTCGAAACTTCGGAATCCGCTCTCACCTTCTGGACCAACATCAAGAGCAAGCTCGTGATTGCCGGAGTCATTCTGCCGGCGATCGGCCTGATCGTCGGCGCGATCGTGATCATGAACATCATGCTCGTCGCGGTTGCTGAGCGAACTCGCGAGATCGGCATCAGGAAGGCGCTCGGCGCCCGACGGCGTGACATCATGTCTCAATTCCTCGTCGAGGCGGCAACGCTCAGTACCGTCGGTGCTGTATTAGGCATCATCATCGGCATCACGCTGGCGCAAGTGATCGCCGCAGTCTCGCCTCTGCCTGCGACAGTTGCGCCGTGGTCGATCATCGCCGGCGTATTCGTCGGGGCCGGAGTGGGAATCATCTCCGGCATCTATCCCGCCAGCCGCGCGTCGAAGCTCGATCCGATCCTTGCCCTGAGGCAGGAATAGATGAGGCTGTCTTCGCTGCTTTTCAACGTCGGCGAGGGTGTCGGCATCGCCTTCGACGCGATCAGGTCGAACAAGGTTCGAGCAGCCCTGACGATCCTCGGCGTCGCTGTCGGCGTTTTCGTGGTCGTGACGCTTTCCGCGGCGGTGCACGGAATCAACGCCAGCGTCGCCAAGGACCTCGAGTCCGCCGGGCCGACGAGCTTCTACATGTACCGTCGCCCAATCAGCCTGACGACCATCTGCGACGGTACCGATGAGACCTGTACCTGGCGCCGCAATCCGCCCATCACGCTGAGCGAGGCTGCACGCATATCATCGCTGCCGGAGATAGCCGCGGTGACGAGCCACATCGGCGCGGGAGCGAAGTTCAAGTACAAGGACAAGGAAATTTCGGGCGGCGGACTCGACGGATACAGCGCCGGCTGGCTCGAGGCGGACGGGGGAGACATCATTGCCGGCCGCGATTTCACCTATGCGGAGAATACCACGGGCGCCAACGTCGTCGTGATCAACGACAAGATGGCGACGCGCCTGTTCGGCGAGTCCGATCCTCTGGACAAGCACATCGAGATAGACGGCAAGCCGTTCATGGTGATTGGAATCCACCACAATGTCGGCAGCTTCCTGGGGAAGCCGACGTCATCTGCTGCGGGGAGCGATCCCAAGGCAATGATTCCCATCGAGGCGGGACGACGACACCTCGGATTCCTGCTGCGGCGTCTCGACCTCACGATCAAGCCTCACAGCACCGTCCCGCGCGACCAGGCGATCGACGCGGTCACCGCGCTGATCCGCGGCCAGCGCGGACTCAGGCCGAGCGCTCCGGACAACTTCGCCATCATCACGTCCGACGGACTGATGGAGATCTACGACGGCTTCTTCGGGGTGTTCTTCGTAATCATGATCGCCCTGTCGGCGGTAGGGCTGATGGTGGGCGGCGTCGGCGTGGTCGCGATCATGATGATCAGCGTCACCGAGAGAACGCGAGAGATCGGAGTTCGCAAGGCGCTCGGCGCCACGCGCAAAACGATTCTCTGGCAGTTTCTGGTGGAGGCCGCTACGTTGACCTGCGTCGGTGCGAGCATCGGGCTCGTGGCCGGCTCGGCCGTTGCCTTTCTCGTCAACAGATTCACGCCCGTACCCGCATCCACACCGCCGCTGGCAATCGTCGCGGCACTCGGAGTAAGTGCTGTCACCGGCATTGTATTCGGCATGCTTCCAGCTGCCCGCGCGTCCCGCCTCGACCCCGTCGAAGCACTGCGATACGAGTGAACGCCTGACGTTCGCGAAATGAATTTCGCGGACGTCGTCCTCACGGCGCTTCAGCAGCTGCGGGAAAACAAGCTCCGTTCTTTCTTCACCCTTCTCGGGATCATCGTATCCGTGACGTTTCTCGTCGCGGTAGTCGCCATCATCCAGGGAATGAACGCTTACGTTACCGACAACCTCGCCGGCGCGATCGTCGGCAGGAACGCATTTCAGGTGCGCAGATCGCCGATTCAGATCGGGCTCTTCGACGATGAGGAATTCCGACGGATACAGAAGCGGCCGCGTATCACGGAGGCCGACGCCGCCGCGGTGATCGCCGCCGTCCCCCACGCGGAGGCGATCAGCCTTCAATCGGGCTGGCCTTCGCCGATTGCTGACGTCCACTGGAACAGCCGTACGCTGGGGGAAGTTGCGATCATCGGAGTAACCGCGCCCTACCAGGTCGTCCAGGACTACAAGTTCTCCGCCGGACGCCCGCTCACCGATCTCGACGTGACACAGCGGCGTCCAGTAGCGGTGATCGGTGCCGATGTCGCTGAAAAGCTCTACGAGAACGTCGATCCCCTCGGAAAGCCAATCCGGATTCTCACCGCGACATTCACCATCGTCGGAGTCGTCGAGAAGAAAGGGCGGATGCTGGGCCAGTCGTTCGATGGATTCGCGCTGCTGCCGCTGACGAGCTTCGAGTCTCTCTACGGACGGCGCCGCACGACTACTGTATCGGTGAAGATGGCGACGGCAGAGGAGGTGGCAGAAGGGATGGCACTCGCCGATGGCGCCATGCGAACCTCCCACCGGCTGCATCCGGGCGAGGAAAGCGACTACTCGGTCGAGACCGCCGACGCGCTGATCGAGTTCTGGAAAAACCTCACGAGGATCCTGTTCTCCGTAATTCCGGCGATCGTCGGCATCGGAATCATCGTGGGCGGAATCGTCATCATGAACATCATGATGATGTCAGTCACCGAGCGCACGCGCGAGATCGGCGTCAGGAAGGCGCTCGGCGCACGGTCGCGCGATATCAGGCGGCAGTTCCTCGCCGAAGCGATCGTGCTGGCGAGTGTCGGCGGACTGCTGGGCGTTGCAGCGGGATGGGGACTGGCGGGACTCGTTTCGGTAGCATCTCCGCTCCCTGCCAAGGTCACCGCATGGTCGATTGCACTCGCACTCTCGCTGGGAGCTGGCGTCGGGGTACTGTTCGGAGTTTATCCCGCATCGCGAGCGGCTCAGCTCGATCCGATAGCCGCATTGAGGCAGGAATAGGTGTTCGGCGAGCGGATCAGGAACAACGTTGCGGTCGCGATCGATACACTGCGAGCGAACAAGCTGCGTTCCGGCCTGACGATTCTCGGAGTGGTGATGGGCGTGTCGACTGTCATGGCAATGGCGGCGATCGTCCAGGGAATCAAACAGCAGATCGTCAGCACCATCGAGATCGCAGGGCCGACGACATTCTACGTCATGAAGGCATTCTCGCAGACGCCGGTGGATCCGCAGAACCCGCCGAAATGGATTCGAGTGAGGCCAGATCTGTCTGACACCGAGGCCCGCCGCATCAAGATGCTGCCTGAGATTTCCTACTCGGCCATCTGGGGCCAGGTGCAGGCGCGTCTCGAGTACAAGGGAGTCCGCACCCAGAATCTGATTGTGTACGGAGCCGACGACGGATTTCCGGAGATCTACGGCGGAGACCTCGTGGACGGGCGCTGGTTCACGCAGGACGAGATGAAAAGCGGCGCCGCAGTCGCGGTGCTGGAAGAAGGAGCCGCGCGAAAAATCCTCGGCGGCGCGACCGTATTGGAAAAACAGGTTCACGTCGGCGGGCGACCGGTTCAGGTTATCGGCCTGTATCAGAAAGCGAGCAATATCTTCGAGCCGCCCGGCCAGGCTACGGGTGCCATCGTGCCGTACCTGATGCTCGACCAGCAGTTCACGCTCGACAAGACGAACGCGGTTTACATCTCAGTCAAACCGAGGAAGGGTGTGACGACGGAAGCGGCCCAGGAGGCCGTCACGGTGGCACTCCGCGAGGAACGGCGTCTGCGGCCGGCGGACAAGAACACCTTCGACATGATCACGCAGGACCAGATTCTCGACACTTTCAACAAGATCACCGGAGTGTTCTTCCTGGTGATGATCATACTCTCGAGTGTCGGTCTGATGGTGGGCGGAATCGGCGTGATGGCGATCATGATGGTGTCGGTCACCAACCGCACGCGTGAGATCGGAGTGCGGAAAGCGATGGGCGCGACGCAGCGCGAGATCATGCTGCAGTTTCTGGTGGAAGCCGCGACGCTCACCGGTATCGGGGGATTGATCGGAGTTCTTGTCGGGCTCGGCGTGGGACGTCTGGCCACGGCGCTCATGAACATTCACGCCGGAATTCCCGTGACACTGACTCTGATCGCCGTCAGCGTTTCGGTTGGCATCGGCATTGTGTTCGGGATACTTCCCGCGCGGCGGGCGGCGAGGATGGATCCGATCGAGGCGTTGCGTCACGAGTAGTTACTGGCTTGTTGGCGCGATCGTACCGCGCAGCCTTTATATTCGCGGGAATGCAGACGGTTGACGTGCTGGCGATTGCCGCTCATCGCGACGACGCCGAGCTCACGTGCGCGGGAGCGCTGATGCGATCGGCGGCGGCGGGGCGTCGAACCGCCATCATCGACCTGACGGCGGGAGAGCTGGGTAGTCGCGGCTCCGCGAAGATTCGCGGGGAGGAGGCATCGCGAGCCGCGGCGGTGATGGGCCTGGCCGCGCGAGAGAACCTCGGACTGCCCGACGCGGGCGTCACGAACACTCCGGCGACCCGCGCACTGCTGGCGATTGCAATTCGCCGGTTCAGTCCAGCGGTGATCATCGCGCCATCGATGGCGGGCCGGCATCCTGATCATGCGATCGCCGCTGCCCTCGTCCGTGACGCGTGCTTCGTCGCCGGCCTCTCCAGAATCGAGCCCACGATTCCGCCGCACCGGCCGCGAAAGATCATTCACACTCTCGCGTATCGCGAAGACGCTGTGAAGCCGACGTTCGTGGTTGACATCACCGACGTCTTCGACCGGAAGCTCGAAGCGATTCGATGCTACTCGTCGCAGTTCGACGACGCGATACAGGCCGGCGAAGTGTACCCCAACGGCGAGCCGCTGTATGACATCGTACGCCATCAGGCAGCGCACTACGGGTCTCTCATTCGCACTCGCTATGGCGAGCCCTTCTACACCACGGAAACCATGAAAGTCGACGACGTAGCGGCGCTCGAGGTATCCACCTTTTGAGCGAAACGGAAGTCACCTACAGCTCGTATCTCGCGCTCGATGAGCTGCTGTCGCTGCAGAAGCTCCGGTCCGAGCCCGAACATCCGGACGAGCTGCTGTTCATCGTCGTCCACCAGGCGAGCGAGCTGTGGTTCAAGCTCATTCTGCACGAGCTCTCCGGCCTGAACACTCGCCTCGAAGGGCATGACACCCTCGGCGCGCTCATCGCAGTCAAGCGCGTGAACGCGCTCGTTCGCATCGTAACGTCGCAGCTGTCCGCGCTCGAGACCCTGCCGCCACAGCATTTCGCGCAGTTCCGTGGTTATCTCGGAACGTCGAGCGGGTCCCAAAGCGAGCAGTTCAGGGCCATCGAGGCTGCATCAGGACTGAGAGATCCGCACTTCATTCAAGTGCTCGAAGAGCACGGTGGCATTCCGGAGCTGGTGAAGCAGACACTCGAACGCCCAACCCTTCAGGCGCAGTTCAACCGGCTCCTCGACAACGAAGGCATCAGCCTCGAGGAGATCTACACTTCGGAACGTCAACAACCGCTTCAGCTGCTCGCCGAGAGTCTGCTGGAATACGAGCAGGGCTTCGCGATGTGGCGATTTCTCCACATTCAGCTGGTCGAGCGCATCATCGGACCGAGTACCGGCGGTACCGGCGGCACACTTGGCTCACGGTATCTGCAACGCACGGTTTCGCAAAGATTTTTCCCTGATCTGTGGGCCGTGCGCAGCAAGTTCTTCAAGGGCTGAGCACCTCGCTGCCACGGGCAGCGGCAAAATCTTCGCGAACGGAGCTGCGACAGGCGAAGCGCAACACCGCAGCCTCCCACCCCTTCGCGATGCGGTTTAGCTTTTCAGCATGAAGCCGGAGCCTATCTACCTGGACCATGCCGCCAC
>Ga0136617_10006382_pt1 | contig 10539 bp, 12 predicted proteins | sample AntDrymUQ3222106_2_FD_129672 | JGI IMG/M metagenome (GOLD analysis project Ga0136617, IMG submission 129672) | Polar desert sand microbial communities from Dry Valleys, Antarctica - metaG UQ322 (21.06) | ecosystem: Environmental > Terrestrial > Soil > Desert | place: Antarctica: Dry Valley...
ACGGGCTTCGCCTCCACGACGCCGACCGCGCACCCCACAGGGGGTCAGTTTTCGACCGGCGCCAGGGGGTCAACTTTCGACCGGCCTTGACACCGGTTCGAGTCCGGGTCTCGCCACTCGAAAGCCGCGAGCACGTCGCGTCGCGGTTTCTGCTTTCTAGGGCGGGACGATGTCGGCCTCGATTGGGCCACGGATTGGGCCATGTGTCCCAATGGGTGGCCCGATCCGAGCCCCGGCGAGACCGAAAGATCGCCGAGCGGCGCTGACATTGTGGCGCGTCCTCGAACTGGCGACCACACGACTCCGTCATTGGTGCACAGCGGGAGCGAGGCCGTGCCGGCGAGACTCGGTCCGCGGGATCCTGGCGGCGCCCCTGTCAGGCCGACCGGCCGTTATGCCAATCTTCTCGCACCGTGCCAGGCGCATCCAGAAGATTGGCATATCCGTTGTTTCACCCCGCGTCGCGCGCCCCGAGCCCGTTGGCGCTGACGGCGGCGGAGTTCGCCACCGCCTTCCCCGGCGAAAGCGAGTACGTCGAGTTCAAGCGCGGCACGTCGATGGAGGAGCTGCAGAACACGGCGGTGGCGTTCTCCAACGCTGACGGGGGCGTGGTCCTGGTCGGCGTGCGCGATGACGGGTCGATCGCCGCGCGAGCGCTCGACGCCGGCACGCAGGACGACATCCACCGGGCGATGCAGGCGGCGAGAGACGTCGGCCGGTACGCGATGGGCCAGGTCGACGTCGACGGCAAACCGGTGGTCGTACTCGCGATCGCGCGTCGTCGCGACGGGTTTGCTCAGACCTCGGGCGGCGTCGTTCGAGTGCGGCGTGGCACGCGCGACGATCCACTCTTCGGCGCTGAGCTGGTGCGCTTCGCCAACGAGCGCACCAGCTCGCGCTATGAAACGACCGCGATCGGCGCGTCGCTCGACGACGTCGCCCCGGTGCTGCGGGGCGAGATCGGACGGGCGTTGGCGCTCAGCCGGGCCACCGCTGAGCGGCTGCGAATCGCGGAGCTTGCCGTTGACGACCGCCTCACCGTCGCGGGCGCGCTGTACCTCCTGGACGATCCGGCGTCGGTGCTCGGTAAGGCATTCGTCGAGGTGCTGCGCTATCCCGACGACGCGACGATCGACTACGACCGGCGCGACGAGATTCGTGGACCCGTCCACCACGTCCTTCAGCGCACCGCCGAGCGCATCACCGATGAACTGGGCGTCGAGATGGTCGTCCTCGGCGCCCGTCGTTACGAGCTCCCACGCATTCCCGACGTGGTCCTTCGCGAGGCACTGGCCAACGCGCTGGCGCACCGAAGCTACGAAGCCGCCGGCACCGCGATCCGCGTCGAGCTTCGCCCGTCCGCCGTGGTCGTCCGCTCGCCAGGCGGACTCCCCGAGCCCGTCACCGTCGACAACATCCGCGAGACCAACGCCGCCCGCAACGTCGTCGTCATCCGCGTCCTGCGAGCACTCGGTCTCGCCGAGGATGCCGGCCGCGGCGTCGACGTCATGCAGGACACCATGGCCGCCGAGATGCTCGACCCGCCCCGATTCACCGACCACGGACACGAGGTCATCGTCGAGCTGCCCATCCGAAGCGCGGTCGCTCCCGCCGAACGCGCATGGATCCACGAGCTCGAGCGCCGCGGAACGCTCCGCGGCAGCGACCGGATCGCACTCGTTCACGCCGCCCGCGGCGAAACCCTCACCAACAAGCGCGTCCGCGAGCTCACCGCCACCGACGCACACACCGCCCGCGACATCCTCCACCGCCTTCGCGACGAAGGTTTCCTCGAACAGCACGGCCAACGAGGCGGTGCCAGCTACACACTCAGTGGCACACTCCAAGCCCCCGCCGGGCTACGACTCAGCCCCGACGAGCTCGGCGACATCGTCGCCCGCCTCGCAGAGGCCGGACCAATCACCAACACCGACGTCCGCAAAGCCACAGGCCTGGACCGCACCGACGCCCTCGCCATCCTCGACCGCCTCGTCAACAACGGGCGCCTGATCCGCACCGGCCAGCGCCGCGGCACCCGATACCAGCGCCCTTGACCCGCCGCCCGACGCGACCGTCCGCAGCACTGCCGACCATTGGGCCACGAGCCGGGCGTTGTGGCCCACATCGCGCGACAAATTCATGCAATCTGCGGACATCGCCGGGCCCGTGCGCGACGGCCGATACCCGCGTGATTGCAGGCGATTCGGGCCGGCTCGGAATCGGCGCACGTCTGTCTGAAAATCGTGGTGTCCCCGGTTCGAGTCCGGGTCTCGCCATCGGATTTTTCGCGCTACTCCGCGCTTTACGATCTTCTGGACCGTCAAGGGTCACCTGCTCAAACGGGCCACGAACTGGGCCATGGCCCAGTTGCCGGTGACTGAGCGGCACGCGGCGGCACGTTCAGATCTCGCTCCTGGCCTGGGTCCGGCGGTCGGTTCGAACTCAAGCGACCACGAATTCCGCGCGGTGTGTGGAACGGTTCGAAGTATGCGCCCACCAGGGACGCACGATCGCGATGCCTGCCGGAGTGGGCGGGCGCCGACGATCCAGGCCTCCTCGCGCGGGCCGCCGTCGGAGATGCCTCTCGCTGCGGATCAGTAGCTGAATACGCTGGCCGGCTCGTCCCCGATCCACTCCCACAAGGGAGTCGCTCCGGCCAGCCGTGCGTTCGCGACGAGTTGGGCGTCGTCGAGCTTGCGCGCGGTGAAGCAGATCGGGCAGACGAGGAGCTCGCCTCCTCCCTCTGTGAACTGCTCGAACAGTTTCGAGAGCGGCGGACACCCATCGCACGCGACAGCGTCGGCGTATCCTGGGAGGGCTACGCGCACCGCTTCCTTCGTGAGGAACATCGCGACCTGGTGGCCCTTGGCGGTGGCGGCGCCGCCGACCAGGAAGGCGACGGTCACGCGCTCGGCGTCTTCGAGGCCGGTCGCGAGATTGATGACGACCTTGTGACTCATGCTGGTCTCTCCTTGTTGGTGGAACGGTTCGGTCAGCGTCGCTCGGCGAGGAGCGAGATGCTCGTGACGCCGTACTTCTGGGTGGCGTTGTCAGCGCGATCGGAGACGAACCGGTACTCGGTGTTCGTCCGCCAGGTGACAATCTCATAGCCGGCGGCCTCGATCGCCTTCCGGTAGCCATCGTGCTGCATCGCGCCGCCGATACACGCGGCCCACAGCGAGGCGTCGCAGGTGACGCCCTCGGGCAGTTGATGCTCGGTGACGATGTCGGACAGGGCGAGCCGGCCTCCGGCCCGCAGAGCGCCCGCGGTGGCCGCGAAGACGGCGGACTTGTCGGGCGAGAGGTTGATGACGCCGTTGGAGATCACGCAGTCGATGCTGGCGTCCTCGACGGGCGGCCGCTCGATGTAGCCCTCGCGGAACTCGCATTGCGAGAAGCCGTGCTCTGTGGCGAGGTCCCGCGACTTCGCGAGCTGGGCGGGGGTCATGTCGACGCCGATGACCTTGCCGTCAGGGCCGGTGGCCAGCGCGGCGAGGAAGCTGTCGGTGCCGGACCCGCTGCCGAGGTCGAGCACGGTCTCACCGGGGGTGATCGCGGCGAGATCGAGGAAGTAGCCGACGCCGGCGAACGAGTCGATCGCCGCAGCGGGGATCCGGTCGAGGTCGGCGGGCGGGTAGCCGAGCCGCTCCGTGAGCGGCCGGCCGGTCTCGAAGTGGAACTCGCGGTCGGGCTCGAGTGCGACCTCTTCGTACATGCGCTTGACGCGCTGCTCGAGCTCAGAGGTGTCGAGCTGGCGGGCGGTGGTGGTCATGGCGAGGTGCTCCTCAGCTGGTGATGGGTTGGTCGTGCAGGCGGCGCTCCCACATGGCGAGCGCCACGGAGGGCACGCAGAAATTCGCGGCAGTCACGGCCGCACAGGCCGCGACGAGCATCCTGCCGAGGATCAGTCCGGCCGTCGTGGCGCCAGCGGCGAGCAGCGTGCCGACGGCGAGCAGCCAGACGGTCGCGACTTTGAACGCGTGTCGACGGCGGGTGGGGTTGGGCGGCGAGCGCCACGACGACCAGCGTCAGGCACAGGCCGGTCGAGAAGCGCAGCCCGACGGCCAGCTCACGACGCTCGACGTCGCTCAGGCAATAGCCCTGCGTGGTGAGGTTGTCGCGCATCCAGGCGGCGGTGCGTTGCATCCCGTCCTCCTTCAGGCGGCTCGCGGCCGCTTGGTCGACTTGTGTGCGAGCTGCCACTCCGGCCAGCCTTCCTCGAGGCGCCGTGCCTGTCGACCTGCCGCCTGCAGCTGGCGGACGGCGTCGTGCGCGTAAGCGCAGAACGGTCCGCGGCAGTAGGCCACGACCTCGCGGTCGGCTGGCAGCTCGGCGAGTCGATCCTCGAGCTCGTCGATCGGGATCGATCGGGCGCCCTTGATGTGGCCAGCCGCGAACTCCTCCGGCGGGCGGACGTCGACGAGCACGACGTCACCCTTGCGTAGCCGCGCGATCAGCTCATCGCGCCCGATCGGATCGACGTCGTCGCCGAGGTAGTCGCGCGCGGCGCGCTCGACCTCGGCCAGCTGGTCGACGGAGGCATCGCGCAACGCGAGCCACAGCGCGAGCGCTCGGTCGCCGGCGAGCGCGTAGCGCACGCTCGTGCCCTCGCGCGAGCGCGTGACCATTCCCGCGGCGCGGAGCGCCTGCAGATGCTGCGAGGTGTTCGCCGCCGACTGGCCGCTCGCGCGAGCGAGCTCATCGACATTGCGGGGCGCCTGGGCGAGCAGATCGAGCAGCTCAAGCCGGCGCGGACTGGCGAACGCCTTGCCCATCAGTGCGATCGCCTCGAACAGCGCATCCTTCTCTCGGCGCGAACTCATCCGTTGCTATTCAATAGATCACTTGATAAGTTGTCAAGCCTGATGTCCCGGATCGCGTGGAGGCCGACGTGTATTTCCGCCAGCTGCTGAACGACGAGACCGCATGCGCCTCCTACCTGCTCGGGTGCAAGACGCACAGCGCGTTCGCGGTCGTGGACCCGCACGTCGACCTGGTCGACGACTACGTCGCGATGGCCGCGGCGCAGGGCGCCTCGATCGTCGCGGTACTCGACACGCACCTGCAAGCCGACCACGTCTCCGGGGTGCCCGACCTCGTCGCACGGACCGGCGCGACGGCCTACCTGCCGGACGGTGCCGGTGTCGAGTTCCCCCATCACGCGCTGCGCGATGGCGAGCTCGTCACGCTCGGCAACACCGACATCCAGGCGCTCGCCACGCCAGGGCACGCGCTCGCCCACCACGCCTACGTGGTCACCGACCACACGCGCGGCGACGAGCCCTGGTTCGTCCTCACGGGCGATGCGCTGCTCGTCGGCGACGCCGGCCGCCCGGACCTACACGCCAACGGCAAGCACACCGTCGAGGAGATGGCCCGCAGTCTGTACCGATCGCTCACCGAGCGGCTGCTGGCGCTCCCCGACCATCTCGTGCTCTACCCCTCGCACTACTCCGGATCGGTCTGCGGGCGCGGCCTGTCGGCCAACCCGATCTCGACCATCGGCTACGAGCGCCGCCACAACACCGCGCTGCAGCTCGACTCCGAGGATGCGTTCGTCGCAGCCCTCACCCAAGACATCCTGCCGGCACCCGAACAACAGGCCGCGATCGTCGACGCCAACCGCGCGGGGCGCCCGCTCGCGAAGACAAAGTGACCGCAGCAAAACGGCTGGGACTGCGCGAGAACGCTGCGCAGTTCTCGCTGCTGCTCGCCGTCAACGCGTTCGTCGGCGCGATGGTCGGCCTCGAACGCTCGACGCTGCCGCTCGTCGGCGGCGAGGGCTTCGGCCTCGGCTCGAGCGCGGCGGTTCTCTCGTTCATCGTCGCCTTCGGCGTTGCGAAGGCCCTGACCAACCTCTTCGCGGGGACGGCGGCGGCGCGCGCCGGGCGGCGACGCTTGCTGATCGCGGGTTGGGTGATCGCGCTCCCGGTCCCCCTGATGATCGCCGTCGCGCCGAGCTGGGGCTGGATCGTCGCGGCCAACGCGCTGCTCGGCATCAACCAGGGCCTCGCATGGTCCATGACCGTTGTCATGAAGATCGACCTCGTCGGGCCCAAACGGCGCGGGCTCGCGCTCGGGCTCAACGAGTCGGCCGGCTACGGCGGCGTTGCACTCGCTGCCGGGCTCAGCGGCTGGTTGGCCACCGAGTACGCAGCACGTGACGTCCTCGTCATCGCCGCCGCCGCGATCGCGGTGATCGGCCTGCTGCTGTCCGTCCTGTTCGTGCGCGACACCGCCGGCCACGTGGCACTCGAACAGGCACGCGACCATGCGCAGGCCGACGACCAGGCCCCGGGGCTGCGGCACGCGTTCGCGCAGGCCAGCTACCGCGACCCGGCGCTGCGCTCCTGCTCACAGGCCGGCCTCGTCAACAACCTCAACGACGCGCTCGCCTGGGGACTCGTCCCGCTCTATCTGGCCGCCCACGGTGCGAGCGTCGGCACGATTGGGCTGATCGCGGCGCTGTACCCCGGCGTCTGGAGCGTGGCGCAGATCGCCACAGGCCACTGGTCGGACCAGGTCGGTCGCAAGCCGCTGATCGTTGGCGGCATGCTGGTCCAGTCGGCGGCGCTCACCCTCCTAGCGCTCAGTGACGGAGCCACGACGCCGGCAGCTGCCGCGGCGATCCTGCTCGGACTCGGCACGGCGCTCGTCTATCCGACGCTGATCGCCGCGATGTCAGATGCGGTCACCCCCATCGCGCGGGCCGCAGTGGTCGGCGTCTACCGCTTCTGGCGCGACAGCGGCTACGTCGCCGGAGGCCTGATCGCTGGCACCGTCGCCGACGCCCTCGGCTTCAGCGCCGCGATCGCGATCGTCGCCGGACTCACCGCCGCGTCCGGGCTCTGGGTACTCGTCGACATGCCACCCACGCCAGCGTTGGCCGGCAGTCCGCGCCCGGTCCACGTGCGAGGAAACTGACCAACCCAATTGTGGCGCTTGTGCTGTTGCCGTGGGTGAGGTGAGCGGTTGAGGCGGTGCGCACGCCGCCTGGCTGCAAGGGTTCCGGCTTCTCGAAGGCTGGAATCCATGGAGGCCGTGACGACGTGCGCACTGGAAGGGTATGGGCGCGGCTGCTGGGGCTGGGCGCCGCGGTCGTCGAGGAGGTCAACTTCGGCGATGAGGGAGAAGTGGTCGTGGCGGCCCGGCCGCGCTTTGATCGGCTGGATCGCTGCGGGGTCTGCCGGCGCCGCTGTCCGGGGTTCGATTTCGGCGAGGGCCGCCGGCGCTGGCGGGCGCTGGATCTCGGCACGACGCTGGCCTATGTCGAGGCGGACGCGCCGCGGGTGCGCTGCCCAGTGCACGGCGTGGTCGTGTGCGCGGTGCCGTGGGCGCGTCATGGATCGCGCTTCACGCGCGCCTTCGAGGACCAGGCGACGTGGCTGGCGGTGCAGTGCTCCAAGCGCGCGGTCGCTGAGCTGCTGCGGATCGCGTGGCGCACGGTCGGCTCGATCTGCGAGCGCGTCGCGGCCGAGGCCGCCGGCCAGCGCGACCCGCTCGCCGGGCTCTCCTGGATCGGGATCGACGAGATCAGCCATCGCAAGGGCCAGCGCTATTTGACCGTCGTGGTCTGCCACCACACGGGCCGGCTGGTGTGGGCGGCGGCCGGCCGCGACCGGCGGACCGTCGAGGCGTTCCTGGACGCGCTCGGCCCCGAGCGCTGCGAGCAGATCGAGCTTGCTCGGCCGACATGGCGTCCTGGATCTCCGCCCCGCTCGCCGAGCGCTGCCCGAACGCGGTCCGCTGCGTGGACCCCTTCCACGTCGTGGCGCTCGCGACCGACGCGCTCGACGAGATCCGCCGCGAGGTCTGAAACGAGGCCCGCAGGGCCGGCCAGACGGCCGTCGCGCGCGAGCTCAAGGGCGCGCGCTTCGCGCTCTGGAAGAACCCGAGAACCTCACCCGCCGCCAGAAAGCCAAGCTCTCGAGCGTCCAGCAGACCAACCAGCGGCTCTACCGCGCCTACCCGCTCAAGGAGCAACTGCGCGAGATCTACCGCGTCCCGGCAGAGCACGCCGGCGCGCTGCTGGACGCCTGGCTTCAGTGGGCGCGTCGCAGCCGCCTGCAGCCGTTCGTCAAGCTCGCGCGCACGATCAAAGAGCAGCGCCCAGGGATCGAAGCCGCGATCGAGAACGGACTCGCCAACGCCCGCGTCGAAGCCGCCAACACCAAGATCCGCCTGATCACGCGGCGAGCATTCGGATTTCACTCGCCCAACGCCCCGATCGCACTCGCCATGCTCACCCTCGGTCGACTCTGCCCAACCCTCCCAGGACGACTTACCTGACCCACGGAAACGTCACAAGACCCCTATTTCAGGAGCCTTCTAGCACCCGACTTCCGCATAGCACTAGAAGGTGATCACTTCGTAGCCGTCGACGACGAGGCTGCGGAGGCTCGGGTGGTCACGGTACTCCGCCGTCAGCGGGAAGTCCGCCTCGTCGATCGCGTCCTTGACTCCGTAGGCGCGGGCGCAATAGGCGCACGCTCCGTCCACGTGCTCCCGAATCGAGTTGAGAAGGCCGTGGTACTTGTGGTCCTCATCGAGCAGCGTCGGCACCCACTTGACACCGGCGCCGTCGAAGATGACCCGGACGTCGTCGCCGGACTCGGCGAACTCGCGCGCGGTCGTCAGGGCGTTTGCCATGCGGCCGGTGCCCTCGGGTGTCTCGGTGTCGGCGAGCAGGACGATCGCTGCCTTGGCCATTGGTCTGCCTCCCCGTTCGGATACGGAGACCGTTAGACCGTCGATACCCCGGGACGATTCGCGAACCTGCGGCTCGGGATGTACGCCACGACGTCCCGCTCTCGTTCGCGGTGTCCGCCTACGTCGACGGAGATGCCGAGGAGGGTCGCCGCCCGGCGGAGGCGACCGCGGTGGCTCGTGAGCGCAACGCTGCGCCCCCGGCGCCGCAGCGGGTACGGTTCGACGGGGTGAATGCGGCCGATCTCCCGCCCTCCGGTGGCTCATCGAACAGTCCGGGGAGCCTGGCGGACGACGAGCTCGTCGGCCTCGCCGCCGCCGGGCGGCGCGACGCGTTCGAGGAGCTCGTGCGCCGTCACGCCGATCATCTCTATGCGGTGATCCTCCGGTTCACCGGTGAGCCGGGTGAGGCCGAGGAGGTCGTCCAGGAAGCGTTCCTGCGCGCGTGGCGAGGCATCGACCGCTTCGAGCGCCGCTCGCAGTTCTTCACGTGGCTGTATCGCATCGGACTCAACGAGGCCAAGCGACGAGCAGGGCGCCGCCCGCCTGCCGAGCCGCTCTCGGTCGAAGAGGGGGCGCTCGAGCAGACTACGGACTTCACGCACGCTCCTGAGCCGCGCGCCGAGCAGCACGACCTCCGGGAGGTGCTCGAGCGGGCCGTCCGGGCCCTGCCCGAGGGGTACCGTGCGCCGCTCATCCTGCGTGACGTCGAAGGGCTCAGCACTGATCACGCGGCCGAGATCATGGGGCTCAAGCAAGCGGCGTTCAAGAGCCGTCTCCATCGAGCGCGGCTCGCGGTGCGCGATGCCGTCGACGCCTATCTCACGGGGGAGGACGCGTGAGGCGCCTGCGCGACATGCGTCCCGGCTTCATGCTCGACCACATGTTCACGCGCCGGCACCTTGCGGAGTACCTCGACGGTGAGTTGGACGCGCGGGGCCGCGACCGGCTCAGGGACCATGCCCACCGGTGCCCGAGCTGCCACCGCCTCGTGGCGACGTTGGTGCAGATGCTCGACGGACTGCGCGGTCTGGGGCAGGCGCCGCCGCGGACGGGGTCGCCAATCTCGGACTCCGTCATCGCGCGTCTGCGTGACGAGCCCGGCTAAGCGAGACGACGCGCGGCGGCAGCGCGATCGAAGACGCCGACGAGCCGGCCGGTCGGAGTCGTGACGATCGCCGTCCTCAACTTCTTGTGGGCCAGGCGCTCGATGAGCTGACTCGCGGGCGTGTCGTAGCGAACCGTGCTTGGGCCAGGCTCCATCACATCCTCCGCCCTGGCCTCGTCCGGGGCGGCCGAGAGCGCGCTCCGGCGCACACGTCCAAGGAGAACCCGCCGATCGTTGATCACGAGCGTGAATCCGTAGCGGCTCGCTCGCAGCGCGGCTCCGAGATCGCTGACATGGTCCGCGAGTGCGCAGGTCGGCGGGTCGGGGTCGACGAGGTCGCCGGCATACACCTCGCCGGCTGCTCGTCCGGCACGTGGACGCCCGCTGGCGAGCCAGTCGGCCTTCCCGCCGACGTAGTCGTAAACGTGCTCGAACCCGAGCGCTTCGAGCCGCCACGCGGCTCGCGGGCTCATGTCTCAGAGGCCGTCGTGGCAGTAGACCGCGACGGGAGTGCCGCGGTCGAGACTCGACGTCGTGCGCGCGTCGAGCGTCTTGAGCGGGATATTGATGGCTCCCGGCAGGTGAGCCTCGGCGTACTCGTCCTCAGGGAGGACCTCCACGAGCTGCGCGCCTGCTGCGAGCAGGCGCTCGAGCCGGTCGACGCCGATCGCGGCCGGCATCAGCCCGGAGCTCCGCCTGAACGGGGGCGAACGATCGCAGCGTGG
>Ga0136617_10006383_pt1 | contig 10539 bp, 9 predicted proteins | sample AntDrymUQ3222106_2_FD_129672 | JGI IMG/M metagenome (GOLD analysis project Ga0136617, IMG submission 129672) | Polar desert sand microbial communities from Dry Valleys, Antarctica - metaG UQ322 (21.06) | ecosystem: Environmental > Terrestrial > Soil > Desert | place: Antarctica: Dry Valley...
GAGACCGGAGGCCTCGAGCGCGCCGACATCCGACCTGGCGCTCATGGCTTGGCCGCCACGTCGATGAGTCGCTCGAGCACGCGGAGCGGGAACTGCCGTCCGATCACGGACGCCGTGCGGATCGTCCGGCGGGCGCTCGCGGGCAGGCGGTCGATGCGCGCGAGCAGCAGCCCCTGGAGCGTCCCGGGGATCTCGACGCCGCCGATCCCGCCGGTGGCCACCCAGCGACCGTCTCGCTCGACGATGGCATCACGGTCCATGAGCATGCGGATCACCTCCTCGACGAAGAACGGATTGCCCTCGGCCTTCGCGAGGATGAGGTCGCGCACAGCGTCGGGCAGCGATTCGATCTCCAGGAGGTTGGCGACCAGCCGCCTGGTCGACTCCGTCGAGAGCGGCGCGAGACGCACCTCGATGAGCGCCTCACCGAACATGTCGCGGGCGGTCGTGACGAGCCGCCAGCCGTTCGAGCCACGTTCCGGCCGCGAGGTGACGATCCAGAACAGCGGGAGCTCGTTCGCGAGGGGCATGGCCTGGAAGATGACGTCGACGGAGGCGGCGTCCGCCCAGTGCACGTCCTCGCATACCAGCACGACGGGTCCCCTCGCCGCCATCGCCTGCACGAGCGCGTGGAGCGCCGCGACGTAGCGCTTCAGCACTTCGAAGTCGATCCCGCTGATCCGTCCGGCGAGCTCGGGCCGGAGCGGCAGGCCCGCGAGGTGCGCCAGATACGCATAGGTGTCGGCCCAGGCCTCACCGAGCACATCCCGCGTCACGCGCTCCAGCGCTGCGGCGAGCTCGTGATCCTCGGCTGCCGCGCTGACTCCGACGAGGGAGCGGACGAGATCGACGACGAGGTGATACGGCAGGCCTTGCCCGTACGAGAGGCACTGACCCTCTGCCCAGACCACGTCGGGGGCGCGCGCTCGCGCGGCCGCCCGCAGTTCGGCGAGCAGCCGGCTCTTGCCGAGCCCGGCATCGCCAATGACGCAGGCGACGCGGCCCTGTCCCGCCCGCACGACCTCGTACGCCGCCTCGAGCCGGGCGAGCTCACCGCCCCGGCCGACGAGGGGACTCTCGAGACCGGCGAGGCCGCGGAGCCGTCCCGGCGCGGCCTTCATGCCGCTGATCTCGTAGGCGCGAACGCGCCCGGCCTTGCCCTTGACGTCGAGCTCGCCGCGGTCGATGGCCTCCACGACCGGCGCCACGAAGCGGTACGTCGCGGCCGTGACCACCAATGTCCCCGGCAGAGCGGCGGAATGGATCCGCGACGCGACATTCACCGCATCGCCCATGGCCGTGTACTCGTACGCGAGGTCGCTCCCCACGACACCGACGACCACCTCGCCCGTGTTGATCCCGGCGCGGATGCGGAAGTCCGAGCCGCGCTCGCGCTGCACGCGCGCGCGAAGGTCCGTGTCGATCGTCCTGATCATGCGGAGCGCCGCGCGTACGGCGCGCTGCGGATCGTCCTCGTGCGCGACGGGAGCCCCGAAGAAGGCCAGCACCGCGTCGCCCATGAGCCGCGCGATGGTGCCCTCGTACTGATAGATCGCCTTCGACATCGCATCGAACGCCTCGTTCACGATCCCCGTCCAGTCCTCGGGATCCATGCTCTCGACCAGCGAGGTCGAGCCGACGACGTCCGCGAAGAGGACCGTGACGGGTCGGCGCTCGCCGGCGGCGCGGTCGCTCCGCATCTTCTCCGCGAGCGTCGCGGGCATCGCGGCGGCGATCCGTGCCTGGCGCTCGGCCGCCCGGCTGTCCGGCTCCTCCATCGGGAGGCGATGGTACCCGCGCTGCGCTTCGAGCTTCACGGCAAGGAAGCGACCGTGGGTGCACGCAGGGCTCGTCGCTCAGCCGCGGCCAGGCGGGAAATCGCATAGCCGGAGCTCGGCCGCGAGCGACCGCGAGCGGCTATCGACGGCGGCGGCATCCTCCTCGCGGCCGGCAAGTAGCAGCGCCACGGCCTGATCGCGAAGGGTGCGGGCGATCGCGGGACGTGCCTCAGACCGCTCGAGGATGGCGAGCGCCGAGTCGAGATCGGCGAGTGCCTGGTCGAGCTCCCGCCCGCCGACGCGAGCCAGGGTCGCTCCGCGATGCCGCAGCAGGAGCGCTTCGGTGAGTCGATCCCCGCTCGCGCGGGCGCCTGCGATCGCCGTCTCCCAGCCCTCGCGGGCGGCCGCGAGGTCGCCCAGGCGGCCGGACGCGGTGCTCCATGCGCCGAGACCCAGGTAGTGCAGCGACTGCCTGACGCTCGCGGTCGTGTGCTGGAGCGTGCTCTCGAGCAGCGGCCGCGCCTCAGCCGGCCGGTCCAGCTGGAGGAGGCCTTGCCCGACGAAGAGTTTGGAAATGATGGCGCAGGCGGTCGCGCCGATCTCCTCCGAGCGCGCCGCGCAATCGCCGGCCAAGGCGACGCCGCGCTCGAGGTCCCCGCGCTCGAGGTCGATCACCGCCCGCGTGATCTGCGCGTCGAGCCGCGCCATGGGATCGCCGCGCTCCGCGAGCGCATCGGCTCGAGCGACGGCGCGTTCCGCGGCCGCGAAGTCGCCGAGACGCGCATGCGCCATCGAGGCGAATCCCGAGAGCATCGCGAGGCTGAGCGGATCGGCCGACCGGTCGAGGATCCGGAGCGCGGCTTCGATACGCCCGGCGCCCTCGCGGAGGTCGCCGGAGAAGGTCAGCCACGCCCCAAGGACGGCCTCCGGGAACGCCCGCATCACCGTGTCGCCCTCGTCGACCGCGAGGCGCTCGGCCTGCTCGAGCGAGGCCGCCATCGCGGGGCTCGACAGCGGCTGCTCGCCCCGCAGCCCGCGCAGGAAAGCGTTCCAGAAGTGGGCCTCGCTGAGCAGGCGCGCGTCTCCGATGGCCTCCGCGAGCGGAATCGCCTGATCAAGCCGGGCGATCGCTTCATCGAACGACCCGAAACCCCAGCCGGTCCGCGCGGCGCCGATCGCCGCTTGCGCCCGCAGCCGCCTGAGCTCCGGACGCTCGTCCGTCGGGACGAGCGCGAACGCGCGCGAATACTCGTCCGAAGCCTCGCGGTTCGCGAAGCGCTCGGCCGCGTGATCGCCGGCCCGGACCAGGTACTCCGCTGCCCTGGCAGGATCGCCGGCTCGCTCCCAGTGGAGCGCGAGGACGCCCGCGAGCTCGGCCAGCCGGTCGGGATAGACACGCGCGAGCGCAGCTGCGACGCGAGCGTGAAGCTCGCGCCGCTGGTCACGCAGCAGCGAGCCGTACGCCGCGTCTTGGACCAGCACGTGGCGGAAGAGGTACTCGAGCTCGGGCTCCATCGCCGCGAGCCGGATGAGCCCCGACGCTTCGAGCGTTCCGAGGTCGGGATCGATGGTCATGGCACGAGCTCGCGCAGCACGCGTACGGCGAACTGCCTGCCGATGACCGATGCGACGCGCAGCGTGCGCTTCGAGCTCTCCGGCAGCCGGTCGATGCGCGCGAGGAGCAGGCCGTGGAGCGTGTCGGGGATCTCGACGTCCTCGATCGTGCTCGTGGCGACCCAGCGGTCGTCCTGACGGACGATCGCGCCGCGATCGATGAGCATGCGGATCACCTCCTCGACGAAGAACGGGTTCCCTTCGGCCTTCCCGAGGATGTACTCGCGCACGCGCTCGGGAAGCGACTCGATCGCGAGCAGGTTGCCGACGAGCGCGCGACTCTCGTCGGGCGTGAGCGGCGCAAGGCGGATCTCCACGAGCACATCGCCGAACATCGCCTGGGCGACGGTGACGAGCTCCCATCCCGGCGCGGCGCGGTCGGGGCGGGCAGCGATCACCACCAGGACCGGCAGCTCGTCGACGATGGACAGAAGCTCTCCGAGTGCTCCCACCGACGACCGGTCCGCCCAGTGGACGTCCTCGCAGACGAGGACGAGCGGCCCGCGCACGGTGAGCATCCGGAGAAGCTGATGGAACGAGGCGACGTATCGCTTGACGGTCTCCATCTCGATCCCCGAGACGCGCGCCAGCTCGTCAGCTGCGAGCTGCAGACCCAGGAGATGGCCGAGGTACGCGTAGGCGTCGGCCCGGCCGTCGGGAGGGAGCTCGCGCGTGCTCGCGGCGAGCGCCGCGCGTATTTCCGTCTCCCGAGCGGCGGCCGAGACGCCGATGGCCGAGCGGACGAGGTCCGTGAGGAGGTGGTAGGCAAGGTCCTTCCCGTACGAGAGACAGCGCCCTTCGATCCAGTTGGGCTCCCCGACCTCGCGCCTGGCCCTCGAGCGAAGCTCCGCGATCAACCGGCTCTTCCCCATCCCCGGATCGCCGACGATGCAGGCGGCGCGGCCACGGCCGGCCCGTACGACCGCGAACGCGCGCATCAGCTCATCGAGCTGCGCCTCGCGGCCGACCATCGGACTCTCGATGCCGGCGAGGCCCCGGACCGACGCCGGCCGCGAGCGCAGCCTCGTGATCTCGAACGCATCCAGCGGCTCCGCCTTCCCCTTCACCTCGAGCGGCCCGACCGGCGTGGCATCCACGAGGCTGGCGACGAAGCGGTGCGTGGCGGCCGTGGCGAGCACCGTTCCCGGTCGCGCCGCGTTCTGCATACGGGAAGCGACGTTCACCGCGTCGCCCATCGCGGTGTACTCATAGGCGAGATCGGTGCCGACGACGCCAACGACCGCCGTGCCGGTGTTGATGCCGGCTCGGATGCGGAACTCCGTGCCGTGCTCGCGCAGGACCCGTTCGCGGAGAGCGGCATCGATGGCGTGCACCATGTCGAGCGCGCAGCGCACGGCGCGCTCGGGATCGTCTTCGTGTGCGACCGGTGCACCGAAGAACGCGAGGATCCCGTCACCCATCAGACGCGCGATCGTGCCCTCGTAGCGGAAGATCGCGCGCGACATCAGGTCGAAGGCCTCGTTGACGATCGCGGTCCAGTCCTCAGGGTCCATCCGCTCCGTGAGTCCCGTCGATCCGACGACGTCCGCGAGCAGCGCGGTGACCGGCCGACGCTCACCCGCCGGGCGGAAGCTGCGCATCTTCTCCGCGAGCGGGGCTGGCACGGTGGCGGTGAACCGGGCGCGGCGCTCGGCATCCCGGTCATCCGGCTCCATCCGAGGCGATGGTAGTCCCGGCGCGCGCGCGTGCCCGCGTGATCAGCGCAGGTCCAGGGCCACCTTTGCGAAGAGGCTCCCCATCACGCGCGCCACGGTCGGAAACGCGTGGATCGTCTCCGCGAGCACGTCGACGGGGGTGCCGAGGCGCAGAGCGAGGACGGACTCGTGGATCGCCTCACCCGCCCCGGGCCCCGCGATGAACGCGCCAACGAGGCTGCGCCGGCCGCGATCGACCACCACGGTGGCGTGCCCGCCGAACTCGCCGACGTAGCCCGGCGCGGACGTCGCGAGATCCTGGGTCTCCTCGAGCGCGTCGATGCCTCGCGCGCGTGCCTGCTCCGCGGTGAGTCCGACCGCCGCGAACGGCGGATCCGTGTACACGACGCGGGGGACCGCGCGGAGATCGGCGCGGACCGAGCCGCCGAGGGCGATCTTCACCGCCGTCTCCCCGGAGTAGTGCGCTAGGTGCGTCGACAGCTCGTGCCCGATGACGTCGCCCACGGCGTACACCTCGTCGGCGACGCGCAGGTCGTCGCCGACGGTGAGCGTGTCCGACCTCCCGTCGTACGTGACACCGATGCTCTCGAGGCCGAGCTCGCGCAGCGCCGGAGCGGACGTCCGGCCGACCGAGAGCTGGATGACGTGTGCCTCCAGCGCGGCGCCGTCGGAGAGCTCGACGACGTGCGCGCCGTCCGCGCCCGCGCGCGCCCGTACACGCTCGGCGCGGACGCGCTCGCGCACGTCGACGCCGCTCGCGCGAAGGACGTCGGCAAGGAGCGCGCTGCTGCGCGGGTGATCCGTGGGATTGACCTGGCGCGGCGCGACGATCGCCGTGGGCACGCCGAAACGGGCGTAATACTGCGCGATCTCCACGCCGGATGGCCCGGCGCCGAGCACGACGATGCTTCGGGGCAGCTCACGCGTCGACGTCGCCTCGCGGTTCGACCAGTAGCCTGCCTCCTCGAGGCCGGGGACCGGCGGAACCTTGCCGACCGAGCCTATGGCGATGACGATGTGGTCCGCACGAACGTCGTGCCTCGCGGCATCGTGCGTGACGGTGACCGCACCACGCCCGATCAGGCGCGCCGTCCCGCGGAGCACCGCGGCCCCGGCAGCTTCGAGGGAGCGCACGTGGCCGGAATCGTCCGGGTAGTCGCGACCTTCGCGCACGATCATGTAATCGCGCCGCGCCGACGCCCGCGGCCACGGGTAGTCACCACCCCGCGCACGCACCTCGGCGGCATGCAAGAGCGTCTTCGATGGCATGCAGGCCCAGAACGGGCACGAGCCTCCGAACAGATCGCGGTCGACGATGGCGACCGACGCGCCGCGTGCCAGCGCGTAGTGTGCGGCCGCCTCGCCGCCGCCTCCGGCACCGATGACGACGAAGTCGTACGTGTCTTTCACTCTCGGAGCGCGAGGTAGCGGACCGCCCGGTCAGGGCCGACGACGAAGACGCGCAGCTCGCTCGCGATCCAGGAGCACGAGACCGCGACCGCGTCACCGGGCGCGCCCGGGACCTCGCGCCACGGCACCCACTGCGTGCCGTCCCACCACCGCTGACGGAGGATCCCGTCGCGTCCGATGGCGAGGACATCGATGCGGTCCGCGTCGCGGGCCGAGGCGGCAGGAGTGCCGGTGAACTCACCGCCCAGCGGCTCCCAGGCGTGCCACGAGGCACCATCCCAGTAGCGGTTCAGCACCTCGCCGGTCCGCGCGTCCACCGCGAAGATCTCGCTCTCGAACGTGCCCCAGGACCCGGCGGCGTCGCCCCCGTCGAGGGCGCCGCCGAGTGCCTGCCAATCAGACGCTATTTGAGAAGGCCCTGCTTGCGGAGCCACTCCTTCGCGACGTCCTTGGGGTCCTTCTTGTCGACGCCGACCTGCTTGTTGAGCTCGGTGAGCTCTGCCGTCGTGAGCTTCTTGCTGACGTCATTCAGGCGGCTCCGAAGGTCACTGCCTCCCTTATCCGCGATGTCCTTGCGGAGGATCGGGACGACGTTGTCGGAAAGCTGGAGCTTCTTGTCGTCCTCGAGGAGGACGAAGCCCTTCACCGCGATGTTCGCGTCGCTGGTGAAGAGGAGCGCGACGTCGATCTGCTTGCCCTCGAGCGCCGTCACCGTGAGCGGGCCACCCACGTCGAGCGGCCTGAAGGACTTGAACTTGATGCCGTAGACCTTTTCGAGACCCTGGGCGCAGAACTCGCGGTTCGGGCACTCGGGGGGGCCGCCGAAGGTGAGGTCCTTCGCGACCGCCGTCAGGTCGCTGACCTTCTTCAGATTCAGGCGAGTCGCCGTGTCCTTCGTGACGACGATCCCGTTCTGATCGACTGCCGGCGCGAAGTCGAGCTGCACGAGGTTCTTGGCTTTGAGCTTCTCGTCGAGCGTCTTCGCGGTCGCGGCGGCGTCGGTCGAGCCCTGTGCGCTCTTGTCCAGGAAGGCGAGCAAGGTCGCCAGGTAGTCGACCTCGAGGTCGATCTGTCCCGATTCGAGGGCCGGGAGGACGACCTCGCGCGCGCCGAGGTTGAACTTGCGCTCGACCTTGTAGCCGCCGGCCTCGAGGACCTGGGCGTACAGCTCGCCGACGATGAGCTGCTCGCTGAAGTTCGTGGATCCGATCCGGACAATCGGCTTGTCCGCGCTCGGACTAGTGCCGGCACCGCCGCCGCAGGCGGCAATGAGCAGTGCCGTGATGGTGATGACAGGGAGGAAGCGACGCATCTGGACTCCTATCTCCGGGACCCGTGGATACCGGTCACGGCCCCGACTCAGAGGTCACTCGGCCGCGCGCTACCAGAGTACCGCGACCGCGCGGCGGGAATGCCGAACGCCAGCTCGGTCGCCATCGCCAGGACGGCCACGAGGAGGGCGCCCGCGAACAACCTGTCGTACTCCTGCAGCGCGAGGCCGTCGACGATATAGCGTCCGAGCGCGCCTCCCGCCACCAGCGCGCCGAGCGTGGCGGTCGCCACGACGTTCACCGCCGCCGTGCGCAGGCCCCCGAGGATGAGCGGCAGGGCGAGCGGCAGCTCGACCTCGCGCAGGATCTGCGTCTCGCGCAGGCCCATGCCCCGGGCCGCCTCGATGATGTCGCGATCGACGGCGCGCACCGCGACGAACGTGTTCGTGAGGATCGGCGGCAGCGCGAGCGGGACGAGCGCGAACAGGGTCGGCCAGAAGCCAAGGCCGAGGCCCAGGGCGATGCTTGCGACAAGGCCGAGCGCGATGAGCGCGAGCGACGGGAGCGCGCGCCCCAGGTTGGCGACGTTGATGGCGACGAACCCGCCCCGCCCGGTATGGCCGAGGTACAGGCCGAGCGGCAGCGCGATCGCGGCGGCGATCGCGACGGCGGCCCCGGAGAGCTGCACGTGCTCAAAGAGGCGGGTGGGGATCCCATCCTCGCCACGCCAGTGCGCTGGATCGGCGAACCACGCGACGACGGAAGCGAGGAAGTCGATCACGGGCGGGGCCTGGCCCACGGTGTGAGCGCCCGCTGAGCGAGCACGAGCAGCGCGTCCGCGGCCACGGCGAGCGCCACCGAGAGGACCGCTCCGACGAGGAGCGGCGTGCTGAAGAACCGCTGGATGCCGAGCAGGATGAAGTAGCCGAGCCCGCCCTGGCCGATGAGCGCCGTGACGGTCACGAGCCCGATGGTCGTGATGGTCGCGACGCGGACCCCGGCGATGATGACCGGCAGCGCGAGCGGCAGCTGGACCCGCCAGAGTGTCTGCGCGGCCGTGTAGCCCATTCCCGCGGCCGCGTCGGTCGCCTCCGGCGGGACGGACCGGATCCCACCGACGATGTTCCGGAGCAGGATGAGGAGCGTGTACCCGACGAGCCCGATCTCCGCGGTGAGCAGCGTGAGGCCCGTGAACGGGATGAGCAGGGCGAACAGGGCGAGGCTCGGGATCGTGTAGAGGATGCCGGTGGCCCAGGTAGCGGCCGCGTAGGTGCGCGGCCAGCGGAGCGCTGCCATCGCCAGCGCGAACGCGATCGCGAACCCCACCAGGACCGCCAGGCCGGTGAGGAGCAGGTGCTCGCCGAGCCGCAGCACGATCTCGTCGAGATGGCTCGCGATCCAGTCCCAGCGGACCAGCGGCTCGCCCGGGGTCACCGCTGCGCCGTCAGCAGACCCGTGATGTCGTCGAGCCCGATCGTCCCGACGTAGCCGCCGTCCGCATCGACGACGACAGCCATGGCAACCCCGGTGGCAAGGAGCGCGGAGAGCGCGTCCTTCACCCGGGTCTCACGCGTGACGATGGGCGAGGACGGGTCGGGGCCGAGCTCCGGCCGTGCGCGGTTGACCCACCCGATCGGGCGTCGGCCAGAGTCGAGGAGCAGCACGTAGCCATCGCCTCGTGCGACCGGCTCACCCTCGCGCGCGAGCGCCGCGTCGCGGAGCGAGAGGTCACCGACCGCGATGAGCGCGAGACGCTTGAGGCCGCGGTCCGCCCCGACGAACCGCGCGACGAAGTCATCGGCGGGATGCGTCAGGAGCTCCGCCGGCGGTGCGTATTGCACGAGCGTGCCGGCACGCATGACGGCAACACGATCGCCCATCTTGATCGCCTCGTCGATGTCGTGTGTGACGAAGATGACGGTCATGCCGAGCCTCTGATGCAGGCGGCGGAACTCGTCCTGGAGCCGCTCACGCACGATCGGGTCGACCGCGCCGAACGGCTCGTCCACGAGCATGAGCGGAGGCTCTGCCGCGAGCGCGCGGGCGACGCCGACGCGCTGGCGCTCACCCCCGGAGAGCTGCGCCGGGTAGCGCGGCTCGTACTTGGTGTCGAGCCCGACGAGCTCGATGAGCTCGGCGACCCGCTGCCGCACGCGGGCCGCAGGCCACCCGAGCAATCTGGGCACGGTCGCGACGTTCTCGGCGATGGTCTGGTGCGGGAACAGCCCGACCTGCTGGATGACATAGCCGATCCGCCGGCGCAGCGCGACCGGGTCCTCGCTCATGACGTCCTTGCCGTCGATGAGGATCGTTCCCGACGTCGGCTCGATGAGGCGGTTCGTCATCTTGAGCGAGGTCGTCTTGCCGCAGCCCGACGGGCCAACGAGGACGCAGATCTCGCCGGCCGGCACCGTGAAGGTCAGCCCCTGCACCGCGCCCCGGGCGCCGGCAGCCCGGTCGTACCGCTTCGTGACGTCGCGGAACTCGACGGTCGCGCCGTTGGGGCTCACGCGTTCATTGTCGCCGCAGCCGCCGCGCCCGATCCGCGCCGCGGCAGCATGCGCAGGAGGCTCGCCGCCAACGGGGACAGCTCGGCGCCCTGCCGCTGCAGCAGATGGATCGTGCGCTTCGGGGCCGGATGCCCCTCGACGCGCAGGGCGACCAGCTCGCCGCGCCCGAGCTCGGCGCGGATCGCCATCTCGGGCAGGAGCGCCGCGCCGATCCCCGCGAGCACCACCCGCTTGCAGGCCTCGGTGTTGTCGAGCTCCATGAGGATCCGCGGGGCCGTCC
>Ga0136617_10006384_pt1 | contig 10539 bp, 4 predicted proteins | sample AntDrymUQ3222106_2_FD_129672 | JGI IMG/M metagenome (GOLD analysis project Ga0136617, IMG submission 129672) | Polar desert sand microbial communities from Dry Valleys, Antarctica - metaG UQ322 (21.06) | ecosystem: Environmental > Terrestrial > Soil > Desert | place: Antarctica: Dry Valley...
CAGGATGCGCCGGCCGGCGCCGATCTGCGTGTTAATAACGAACTCGACGATTCGATCTTCACCCTGAAGCTGACGCCGAATCGCGCCGATTGCCTGAGCCTGATTGGGGTCGCGCGCGATGTTGCCGCAATCACCACGACCAGTCTTTATCTCGCCCATGGCGCCGTGGTTGCGCCGCAAATCGCGGATGTCCTGAACGTAAAAGCTGAAGCCGATGCGTGCCCGCGCTACTGCGGGCGTATCGTTCGCGCCATCGATATGCGTGCGCCGACGCCGGCGTGGATGCTGCGGCGCTTAGAACGCAGCGGCATTCGCGGCATCAACGCCGTGGTCGACGTTATGAACTATGTGATGCTCGAACTGGGTCAACCCATGCATGCTTTCGATCTCGCGCGCATCGATCGCGGCATCGCGGTCCGCTACGCCGGCGCAGGCGAAACGCTCGCCCTCCTGAACGGCCAGACCGTGGCCCTGACGTCCGACATGCTCGTGATCGCCGATGCGTCGAAGCCATTGGCGCTCGCCGGGATCATGGGCGGCGCCGATAGCGCGGTGTCGGGCACGACCGCCGATGTTTTCCTCGAAAGCGCTTTTTTCAACCCGCAGGCGATCGCCGGTAGAACGCGCCGTCTCGGGTTCGCCACCGATTCGGCGCATCGCTTCGAACGCGGCGTTGATTTCGCCGCCACCGGCGCCGCCCTCGAACGCGCGACGCAACTGCTGATCGACGTTTGCGGCGGCAAGCCGGGGCCGGTGTCCGCAGCGAGCGGCAATCTGCCGCGCCGCGATCCAGTCAGGCTGCGCGCCGGGCGCGTCGAGCGCGTGCTGGGCGTTCCATTTCCGGCGCGCAAGATATCGCCGCTGCTGCGCAGATTGCATTTGAGTTTCGTCGAACACGACGGCGAGTTTCATGTGACGCCGCACAGCTACCGTTTCGATCTCGAGCGCGAAGAAGACCTGATCGAGGAAATCGCCCGCATCCATGGCTACGATCGGTTGCCGGCAAACAAGCCGCACAGCGAGTTGACAATGCTGCCGGTGCCGGAAGCCGTGCGTGGCGTGGATGGTTTGAAGGCACAACTGGTTGCGCGCGAATATCACGAAATCGTCAGTTACAGTTTTGTCGACCAGGCAACGGAATCGGACATTGCCGGCAATCCCGAACCCATCGCACTCAAGAATCCGATCGCGAACCATATGAGCGTGATGCGCAGCAGTTTGCTCGGCGGCCTGCTCGAAGCGTTACGCTACAACCTGAACCGTCAGCAGGCGCGCATCCGGATTTTCGAAATCGGCCGCTGCTTCATCCGTGATGCCGATGGCATAGAACAGCCGGAGCGTGTGGCCGGCCTGTGTTATGGCGCCGTGTTTCCCGAACAATGGGGGGCGGAAGCGCGCGCCGTGGATATTTTTGACGTCAAGGCCGATCTCGCCGCGCTGTGCGCGCCGTTGCCGCTGCGAACCGAAGTCGCGCAGCGCGACGCATTCCATCCCGGCCGCTGCGCCCGTGTTTTCATCGACGATAGCTTCTCCGGCTGGCTCGGCGCCCTGCACCCAAAGTGGCAACAAAAATACGGATTGCCGCAGGCTCCGGTTTTGTTCGAGCTCGAATGCGCGGCGCTGGCTTCGACACCGTTGCCCAAGCATCTGGAAGTGTCGAAGTTTCCGATCGTGCGGCGCGATCTGGCGCTGCTTGTGGACGAGAAAGAGTCTGCCCAAATCGTGATTGAGCGTCTTCGGCAAGTCGCGCGCGGCAAGACGGTCGAGTTTGAGTTATTTGATGTGTATTGCGGCCAAGGCGTTGAATCCGGTAAAAAAAGTCTTGCATTCCGCATATTATTACAAGATACTCAAAAGACCCAGATAGATGCCGAAGTCGACGCTTTTATCGCGGAGATACTTGAAGTGACAGGGAAGAAGTTCGGCTATAAATTGCGGATATAGAAGGATAACAATGACTCTAACGAAAGCAGAGCTCGCAGAACTGCTGTTTCAGAAAGTCGGTTTCAACAAGCGCGAAGCAAAGGACATGGTGGAATCGTTTTTTGAAGAGGTGCGCGCGGCGCTCGAAGAGGGGGAGGTTGTCAAGCTTTCGGGGTTCGGTAATTTCCAGTTGCGCAACAAGCCGCAGCGCCCGGGCCGTAATCCGAAAACGGGCGAAGAGATTCCGATAACGGCGCGCCGGGTAGTGACTTTCCATGCCAGCCAGAAGCTGAAGGCGATGGTCGACAAGAGCTACCATGGAAACGAATCTTAAAGAGGTATTGCCGCCGATACCGGAAAAACGCTACTTCACGATAGGCGAAGTCGGCGAACTGTGTGGCGTAAAGCCGCACGTATTGCGCTACTGGGAACAGGAATTCGCGCAACTGAAGCCGGTCAAGCGGCGCGGTAATCGGCGCTATTACCAGCACCATGAAGTGCTTCTGATCCGGCGCATACGCGAACTCTTGTACGAACAGGGATTCACGATCAACGGCGCGCGTCATCGTCTCGAGGAATCCGAATCGAAGGCTACAAAAAATGCGGCTTCCAAAAATCTGGGAATCCCGGAAATCCGCGCGCAAATCCAGAGCGTCATCGATCTGCTGCATCAGGAGTAAGGTTTTGGTCTGATATAATTTGCGCGGTCGGGGCGTAGCGCAGCCTGGTAGCGTACCTGCATGGGGTGCAGGTGGTCGGAGGTTCGAATCCTCTCGCCCCGACCAGTTGTCTATCCGGCGTTCGTTCGATTCCGCCTGGTTTATTGCGCGGGCGTTACCGCACTCATCCCGCAGTCATCCACACATTCTTTACGCGCTCGACTCTCGTTCACCGCTGTCGTTCACGGGCGGTCTTCTCGCCGGTTTCCCGTTCTTTCCGGGTCGCGCCTTGTCATCTTGCAATGTGCCCGCGTATCGACAGGCTGTCGCCGTTTCAGCGTTTATTCGTCGCTGTTCCGGGCCGCTTCGATCGGTAAACAACCCGCGCCGCTGCCGCCGCAAATCGGATAATGCTTAAGCTGGTTCAAAGCAATCGGCTCGAAGTTCTCGCCGACAGCATGCTTGCAGCCTGGCCGCCGCCGGCGATTGTCGATCTGCGGCCGCGGACGATCATCGTGCCCAGCGCGGCTATCGCGCGCTGGCTCAAATACGCAATCGCCGATCGCCTGGGGATTTGCTGCAACGTCGATTTCCCTTATCCGGCGCAGTTCATCTGGCGCACGTTCGCCGAAGTGCTGCCCGAGATTCCCGAAACGTCGCCGTTCGATGTCGGCAGCATGGCGTGGCGTTTGTATGAGCGGTTCGGCGATCTCGCGGATCGCGCGCTGGCGCCGTTGCACGCTTATCTTGCGCGCGTCGATGCACGCGGGCGCATGGATCTCGCCCGTCGCGTGGCCGGCTTGTTCGATCAATATCTGGTGTTGCGGCCCGATTGGCTGCAAGCCTGGCGCGAAAGTCGGCTGATGGGCCTGGCTCCGCCGGCAACCGAACGCTGGCAAGCGCAATTGTGGCGCGATTTATTGAAGGGCGTTGCGGGCCTCGAGCAGCACCCGAAGGAAGCAGTGTTCGCCGAACTCGCCCGACTCCAGGCGGATGGAGCCGACTTGTCGGCCATCTTGCCGGCGCGCATAGACGTGTTCGGCGTACCGCTGTTGCCGCCGCTGTACTGCGAAATTTTTTTGCGCCTGTCGCACTTTACCGAGCTTGTGTTTTTCACGCTGAATCCATGCCGCGAATATTGGGCCGATATCGTTTCGGAACGCGATCTCGCCCGCATGGCGCTGAAGGATCGAAGCAAAGCCGAGTTTCGCGAAACCGGGCATCCGCTGCTTGCATCGCTCGGCCGGCAACGACGCGACAATCTCGCCTTGCTGGTCGCGCTGAGCGGTGAAGAAGGGGTCGACGAGCAGGATGCGTTCGTCGCGCCCGAGGGCGCCACGCTGCTGCATCGCTTGCAGCGCTCGATACTCGATCTCGACAACCTGACAGCCGGTTCCGGCGCTGATCTTTGCGATGGGTCGATCCGCATTCACGTCTGCCATAGCCTGACCCGGCAGCTCGAAGTGCTGCACGACCAACTCCTCGATCGCTTCGCAGCGTGCAGCGATTTGCGCCCGGCCGACGTCGTCGTGATGGCGCCCGACCTCGACGCCGCCGCGCCGATTATCGATGCCGTGTTCGGCGCCGCGCCAGCGCGCCGTTTCATACCTTACTCGATCAGCGGACGCCGGCGCGCCGACACGACACCGCTGCTGCACGCATTTGCCACCATGCTAACATTTGGCGCTCACCGTTTCGATGCCGCTACCGTAGTCGGGCTGCTGCAAACGCCAGCCATCGCGCGGCGCTTCGGTTTCAGCGAATCCGATCTGGAACAAATCAGCGGTTGGCTGCGTGAGACGGGAGTGCGCTGGGGGCTCGATGCGTGGCATCGGCAAGCTCACGGTCTGCCCGCCGAAACCAGGCACACCTGGGCTGACGGGATCAGCCGACTCTTGCTCGGCTACGCGCTGCCTGGCGAGGGCATGCGCACGTTCGCCGGTCTACTGCCTTGCGACGATGTTGAAGGCAATTCCGCTTTGGCGCTCGGCCGGCTCGCGCGCGCCTTGTCCGAGATCAGCCGGCTCGCCAGGACGCTGCAAGCCGCCCACAGCGTTGCCGATTGGGAGCAGATTCTTTACCGCATGATCCAGACATTTTTCGCGCCGGAAGAGGCCGAGCATGCGGAGGTCGCGCATCTGCGGCACGCGATTGCCGCTGTCTCGGAAGAGGCCGCCGCGGCCGGAGTTTCGGAGGCTATCGATGTCGGCGTCATCGCCGACACGATTGCAGCCCGTCTTGCTGTCGGCGCGCCCGGCGCGGTTCCGTCAGGCGTCGTCACCTTTTGCAGCATAGAGGCGCTGCGCAGCATTCCACATCGCATCGTCTGCCTGATCGGCCTCGACGATGGCGCATTTCCGCGCAATGCCGCGCCGCTGGAATTCGATTTGATGACGGCGCTGCCGCGTCTCGGCGACCGCGCGCGGCGCGATGACGATCGCGGTTGTTTCCTCGATGCGCTGCTCGCCGCGCGCGATGTTTTCTATCTCAGCTATAGCGGACGCAGCCTTCGCGATAACGCGCAGCTGGCGCCCTCGATCGTTGTCGGTGAGTTGCTCGATTATCTCGGCCGCGGCTTTCCCGGCGGTCGCGACGCCGCCATGCGGGTGCTGGTTGTCGAACACCCGTTGCAGCCGTTCAGCGAGCGTTATTTCGAAGGCGGGCAACTCTTTTCGTACGCGGGCGAATACCTGGCGGCGGCGCGCACCGCGTCCGACCCGATCGCGGAAAAACGGGTGCTGCGCGGCGTGTTCGATGGCGCGCTGCCTACGCCCGGAGACGAGTGGCGCCGCGTCGATCTCGAACAATTGATACGTTTCTTCAATCATCCGGTGAAATTCCTGCTGCGAGAACGCCTGCGCATTGAGCTCGGCGACGCTGACGACGAGTTGCCCGCAGCCGAACCTTTTGTGCTGGAACGGCAGGCGAACTGGAAGCTGAGCGCGCGTCTGCTCGCCATGAGCCGCCAGGGCTACGCCGCCGACGATATTGCGCGCGCAGCCGCGGCCGGTGCGGAGCTGCCGCACGCCTTCGTCGGGTCGGTCGCATCCAGGCGGCAGCGCGAGCAAATCGCGCAGTTTGCGGTGCTGCTTGAACGCCTGGAGCCGACCGACCGGCACGCGCCGCTATCGTTCGAATTCGCTGCTGCCGGCATAACCGTGACCGGCGTTCTCGACGGGCTCAGCGCCAGCGGGCTGTTCGGTTTCCGCCTCGCTAAACGCGGTATATTCGATTTGTTCAATGCCTGGTTGCACCACCTCGTGCTCAACCTCGTCAAGCCGCCAGGTGCCGCGGCAATCACACATTGGCTGACGCAGGATGTGCTGCTGACGTTCGCGCCGGTCGCCGATGCCAAAGTACTGCTCGACGCGCTGCTCGAACTCTACTGGCGCGGGTTGCAATTGCCGTTGCTCTTCCTGCCGCGCAGCGCGCTGGCTTTGCTCGAAGACAAACCTGCCGCCGCGCAGAAGAAGTGGAATTCGGATCGGAGGTATTCGGAAAACAGCGATCCATGGTACCGCTTGCTCTTCGGCGAGATGCGCGCTGACCTGCCGGAAGAATTCGAAGAGCTGGCAAGGCAGATCCTCGGTCCGCTGCTGCAGCATCTGGAGGAGACGGAAATCGCAACGCTGCTGGTACGCGCGCCGCCCGCACCTGCTCTAACGAGCATCGCTTGAGCGCCGCCGCGAACGCATGAGCGCAGCCGCACAAAGCATGGCACTGACGGCGCCGCTCGAATCCAGCAGTCTGATCGAGGCGAGCGCCGGCACCGGCAAGACATGGACGCTGTCTGGCTTGTTCGTGCGCCTGATCGTCGAGAAAGGCCTGCCCGTCGAAGGCGTTCTTGCCGTTACGTTTACGCGCGCCGCGACAGCGGAATTGCGCGACCGGATTCGCCGCAAGCTGCGCGACACGCTGGAAGCCCTGGACGGCGGCGTGGTCGATGACGCGTTCTGCGAGCAACTCGCGCTACGCATCACAAGTGGCGCCGTCGAAGTCGATATCGCCATGGCAAAGCAACGCCTGAGCGCCGCGCTGCACGGTTTCGACGATGCCGCGATCTACACGATTCACGGTTTCTGCCAACGCGTACTTGGCGACCGCGCATTCTCCAGCGCAATGCCGTTCGACACCGAAATCGTGACCAGCGCGCAAGAGGCGATAAGCGAAATCGTCGCCGACTTCTGGCGTTCGCGCGTCGCATCGCCCGACATAACGAAACTCGATGCAGCGGGTATTTTCGCGCACGAAGTTTTCGTCAGCTGGTTGCTGGGTAAAGCTAAACCGATCACCCCGGCATCGCTCGAGGATTGGCTGCGACCGCACCTAACCCGACGCGAATTTCGCATCGACCGCAGCGATGCCGGGCAATCGATCGCACAGTTGGCGAGCTGCATCGAGCAGCGGCCGGTGCTGTTGCAACTCTGGCTGGAGCACGGCGCCGACATCATCGCCTTGCTGGAAAATCACGATGGCCTCCACCGCGGCAAATATCGCAAGACTTCCATACCTGATTGGGCGGCAAAGTTCGAAAGCTATCTGCGCGGACGCGACGACGCCCATTTGCTGCCGGAGAAGTTCGTTAAATTTACTGCAAGCGAACTGGCGCGCGCGGTGAACAAGGGCAAGCAGTCGCCCGAGCACGCGCTCTTTCGAAAGGCCGAGGACTATCAGCAGGCGATTGCGAAACTGACCGCGTGTTGCGAAGCGCACCAGCGCCAGCTGAAGCTCGATCTGCTCGATTACACGCGCTCGGAATTACGAATCCGCATGCGTGAGCGCCGCGTGCAGACCTACGACGATCTGCTGCTCAACCTGCACGAAGCGCTGCAGGGGGCTGGCGGTGATGATCTCGCAACCGCGCTGCGGCTGCGCTATCCGGCGGCGTTGATCGATGAATTCCAGGATACCGATCCACTGCAATTCGCCATTTTCGAGCGCATCTACGACGGCGCGTCCGAGGCAGCGCTGTTTCTGGTCGGCGATCCAAAACAGGCGATATACAGTTTTCGCGGCGCCGACCTGTTCACTTATCTGAAAGCCGGCACGCGCTGTCACAGGCATGCGCTGACCGAAAGCCAGCGCTCGGCGCCGTCGCTCGTGCAAGCGCTGAATGCGGTTTTCGGCGCAAGCAGCAATCCGTTTCGTTTCCAGCAAATCGCCTACAGCGAAATTCATGCGGCTGCCCGTGACCGTGCCGTCCTTTACGACGATTCGGAAGAAGCTGGCGCCGCGGACAGTCCGTCCGATACGGCAGGCGCGGCAGAGAGAAGAAAGAGCGGCGACAGCGCTCCTCTGCGCGTGTTTTTATGCGGTTCCGCCGCGGATGGACGGGCGTGCACGAAGGGTGATGCGACAAGCTGGGCGACGAAGACGGCAGCCGCCGAGATTGCCCGTTTGCTCAACGCCGCGCAACGCGGCGCGGTCCGTCTCGGCGCGCGGCCACTGGTCGCGGGTGATATCGCGGTGCTCGTCAACAGCCACCGTCAGGGGACGATGGTGCGCCATGCGCTGAACGAACTCGGCATTGCCTGTGCCGATTATGCAAATCACAGCGTGTTCGCGTCCGACGAGGCCGAGCAGCTCGAGCGATTGTTGCTTGCCGTACAAAAGCCGCAGCGCGAAAACGCCGTCCGCGCCGCTCTGACCTCCGACCTGTTCGGTTATTCGGCGGCCTGGATCGCGCATCTCAAAGACAACCAACAGCAATGGGACGCGCGCCTGAATGATTTCGTGCGTTATCACGACGCCTGGAATCAGGACGGCTTCATGCGCATGTTTCGCCGCCTCATCAACGAGCAGCACGTGACTGCGCGGCTGGCCGGCTTTGCCGATGGTGAACGGCGGCTCACCAATCTGTTTCACCTCGCCGAACTACTGCACGGGCAATCCGATCGGCTGCACGGCATGCCGGCGCATATCGCCTGGTTGGCGGGCAAGCGGCGCAAGGCGGACAGCGACGACAGCGAAGACGCCCAGTTGCGCCTGGAAAGCGACGAAAACCTCGTGCAGATCGTCACCATCCATCGCAGCAAAGGCCTCGAATACGCGGTCACATTCGCGCCATTCCTGTGGGACGCCAAAAAAGAAAGCCATATCGACCAGGCGGTGTTCTACCACGACCCCGACGACGGCTATCGCGCCGCGCTGGACTTTGTTTCGGAACGGCGCGCTATCGCGCTTCGCTGCGAGCGCGACGAGGAACTGGCGGAAAAAATCCGGCTCGCTTATGTCGCGTTGACGCGAGCCAAAAACCGCTGCTATCTGTTTTGGGGGCGCATCAAGCAAGCCGAATGTTCGCCGCTGGCCTGGCTGCTGCACGATATCGACGGCCACGATATCGATGACCGCAGTATCAGTGGTGATGTGCCACGCGCGTTGCCGGGCGATCGCGCAATCCGCAATCGCATCGAGGCGATTGCGGCGCAGGCAAAGGGCGCGATTCGCATCGTCGAACCGTGCGCACCGGCGCGCCTGGCCGAACCTTCGCAACCGGATGCGCTCGTGCTCGCGGCGCGTGAACTGCTGCAGCCTGTGCCGCAGCCGTGGCGCCTTGCCAGCTTCTCATCATTGCGTCGGGCCGCTAGTAACGACGAACGCGAGGAATGGCGCGCGGAGACGCCCGACCACGATCAAGCCGCCGCAATCGGACCGGCACAGGGAATGCAGAAACCCGCGCTGGTCGAGGCTGGCGGCGATCGCTTTACCTTTCCACGCGGGGCCGCGGCCGGCGATTGTCTGCACAGTATTCTCGAACAGATCGATTTCTCAGCGCCGGCCGCGGATTGGCGGCCGGTTATCAGCACGGCATTGCGCCGCGCCGGTTACCGCGAGACCTGGGTGCCCGAGCTATCGGCGTGGCTAAGCATCGTGTTGCGCACGCCGCTGATAATCGCCAACGGCGGCGCAGGGTTGACGCTGGCTTCTTTGCAGCGCCGAGCGGTTCTGAAAGAGCTCGAATTTCATCTTCCGTTAAAAGGCGCGAATCCCGCTCAGCTCAGCAATCTCGCGGCACAGCACGCGATCGCGCTGCCCACCCTCGCGCGCACCGGGCTCGATGGTTATCTGAAAGGTTATGTCGATCTCGTGTTTCGCCACGAGGGCCGTTTCTTTGTTGCCGATTACAAGTCGAACTGGTTAGGCGCGACAGAAGCCGATTACGGATCAACGCAAATCGATGCGGCGATGACGCGCGAGGGTTATCACCTGCAATACCTGCTTTACTGCACTGCGCTGCATCGCTGGTTGCGGCAACGCATTGCCGATTACGACTATGAGCGACACGTGGGCGGCGTGTTCTATCTGTTTTTGCGCGGCATGCATCCGTCATGGCGCGACGCCAGTGGCGCAGCACGCGGCGTGTTCCAGCCAAGGCCGCCGCAAGCGTTGATCGAAGCGTTCGACGCCGCGCTTGACGGCAACATGAAAGCGGTCGCCGCAGTGGTCGCAAAAGCGCGATGAATGCGCGGCTCCCCCGACTTGCACCGGCAGCCATGGCCGCCGATCAGGCAGCCGATGATCTGGCGCAGGCGTTCGCGCAACTGATGCGCGATTTGCAACACGAGCTTGGCGGCGCAACCGCTGACACCGAAACAGTGGCGTTCGCCGCGTGGCATGCAAGCCGCGCTGCGAGCAGCGGACATTCGTGCATCGCTGTTCGCGACATGGCGGCTGTCGATGGCGGCGCCGACAGTGCTGGCGGGCCATGCCATCAGGCGAGTCATGCCCTGGACGCGAATGCACCGGACGCATGGCTCGCCGCGCTCGCCAGGAGCCCGGTCGTAGCACGGGCGGAAGATTGCATTTCCAGGCCGACGAGCGCGGAGGCCGGCACGCAGATGTTTCGGCCGCTGGTGCTCGATCATGGCGGGCTGCTTTATCTTTACCGGTATTGGGATTACGAAAAAAGGCTGGCCGCGCGGCTCCTCGCGCTCGATCGCGCGGCGCACCTTGGCAG
>Ga0136617_10006385_pt1 | contig 10539 bp, 11 predicted proteins | sample AntDrymUQ3222106_2_FD_129672 | JGI IMG/M metagenome (GOLD analysis project Ga0136617, IMG submission 129672) | Polar desert sand microbial communities from Dry Valleys, Antarctica - metaG UQ322 (21.06) | ecosystem: Environmental > Terrestrial > Soil > Desert | place: Antarctica: Dry Valley...
CCGTCGTCCAGGTTGGCCGGGTCGCCGGGCCCAGGCGAGACGATCACTCCGTCCGGCTCCAACGCCCGAATCTCGGCGTACGGCGTGCCGTAGGGCACCACGGTGACGCGTGCGCCGCGCTCCACGAGCGACCGGACGATGTTGCGCTTCACCCCGCAGTCGACGACGACGACAAACGGCCCATCCGCCGGACCCAGTGTCTCCGTTTCGTGTCCCTGAACTTCGCCGACAACATCGCGTTCGCCGGGCAGCGGCGCGTGGCGAGCACGTTCGCCAAGGTCTTCATTGGTCATCGCCGCGGCATCACGGACGAGGACGGCTCGCGTGTCGCCGACGGCCCGGATATGGCGGGTAAGGGCCCGTGTGTCGATGCCGGCGATGGCCGGTATCTCATGCTCCTGAAGATAGCTTTCGAGCGTGGACTCGGAGCGCCAATTGGAAGGTTGCAGGCTGTGCTCCCGCACGATCAGTCCAGCGATCCATGGCTGCCGCGACTCGTTGTCTTCCCCGGTGACGCCGTAGTTGCCGATCAGGGGGTAGGTCATGCAGACGATCTGGCCGCGAAACGACGGGTCGGTACACACTTCCTGATACCCCGTCATCGTCGTCGTGAACACGGCCTCGCCCCCTGCGTCCGCCATCGCGCCGAACCCAAAGCCGCGGAATACCCGCCCGTCGGCAAGCGCGAGCGCCGCGTCGGTGGCCGGCCGGAACGGCGTCCGCTCTCGACGGAACGGCGTTGGGGTCTGAACGGTGGGCGATTGGTCAGCCACGATATCGCTCTTCTCCATCGACCAGGGTCAATTTCGCTCGGCCCTGCAGCGTCATCCCCAGCAACGGGGTGTTCGCGCTCTTCGTTCGCAACGTTTCAGCGGCGACGGTCCACCGCTCCTCGGGGTCGAATACAAACACGTCCGCCGGCGCACGCGGCGACAGCGCTCCGGACGACTGACGCAGCAATCGCGCGGATTCAACGGTCCACCGTCGAACCAGCTCCAAGAGCGACAGGTGGTCCGCTCGCACCAGGGCCAATGTCAGGGGCAATGCGAACTCGAGACCGCTCATCCCGAAGGCCGCCCGCTGGTAACCGACCCTCTGCTTTTCCGCTTCGGCGTGAGGCGCATGATCGGTGCCGAATACGTCGAAGACGCCGTCCCTGAGCGCGACCAGCAATGCCTTCGTATCCGCCGCGGTTCGGAGCGGCGGGTTGACTTTGGTGTTCGGATCGCCAGTAGAGGCTGGGGCGCCCGCCGGTCCATCGACATTCAACAGCGACCGGTCCCCCGCAACCCACTCGTCGCTCATGACCAGGTGATGCGGCATCACCTCGGTGGTCACACGCACCCCGCGCGCCTTCGCCTCCCGGATCAGCTCCGCGCCGCGCCCAGTACTGACATGGCAGACATGGAGCCAACCGCCGGTCAGATCGGCCAACATCACGTCCCGCGCGATGATGATCTCCTCCGCCGCCGCCGGGATGCCCGAGATACCCAGCCGCTCCGACACCGCCCCCTCGTGCATCGCCCCGCTGGCGAGCGCTTTGTCCTCGCAGTGGACCATGATCGGACGACGGAGGTCGCGCGAGCATTGGAGGGCATCACGCATAATCGCGCTGTTCGCGGTCGTGTCGCCATCGTCCGAGAAACCGATCGCACCGGCTCCGGCCAGCGCCGCGAAGTCGACAGCCGCATCCCCTGCCCGGCCAGCGGTGATGGCCGCGATGGGAAAGACCCGGACAGACGCATCGCGTTCGATGCGCCGTTGTAGGTCATACAGGACCTCGACCGAGTCCAGGGCGGGATCCGTGTTCGGCATGCAGCAGATGGTGGTGAAGCCACCGGCCGCCGCCGCGGCAGTCCCCGTCGCGATCGTCTCCTTCGCCTCGAAACCAGGCTCGCGCAGGTGGACGTGCACGTCGATCCAGCCTGGGCTGACGACCATCCCGGAGGCGTCGAATACTTGTGCATCGGGTGGCTGCTCGACCGCGCCGACGTGTGCAATGACGCCGTCCCGCACGACGACATCGGTCACGGCATCGAGCCCATTTGCCGGGTCGACGACGCGACCGTTGCGGATCCACCAATCTCGCCCCATCATGGCAGTGGCTCCGCCCGGCCCATACAAAAAAACGCCCCCGGGGTCCGATAAAGACCCGAGGGCGGGGAGTGCTCGTGCGTTGTCTGATCCATGTTTTGCTGCACGCGTCCGCTCTGCCTCTCCACCGCGCGTACGCACTCCCGGAGTATACCGGCAGAGCCGCTTCGCCCACAACCGACTCACGGCACTGAAACGCAAAGAATATTGACGGTATGATATGCGACTTGAAGCACGAAGGATCGAGGACCATGACGAGTCGCACACATGATGAGGTTGACTGGCGAGCAGCACCGATCGACAAGATCGATGACGTCGTTCGCGTGCTCGATGAGACGTACGGCCCGCGCCCATGGCGTCGGCACGGCGACCCGGTCGACCAGCTCGTCGGCACCATCCTCTCTCAGAACACGTCCAACACCAACACCGCCCGCTCCTTCGCCTCGCTCAAGCAGGAGTTTCCGACGTGGGAGGAGGTCCGCACTGCCCCCATCGACGAGGTCGTCGCGAGCATCCGCGTCGGCGGACTCGCAAATCAGAAGGGACCGAGAATCCAACACGCCTTGACGTCAATCCTCGGCCATCGCGGGTTGTACGACCTCGACATGCTCGAACAAATGCCGGTCCCCGAAGCGATGGCCTGGTTGACCGCGATCGACGGGGTCGGGCCAAAAACTGCGGCATGCGTGCTGCTCTTCAGCTTGGGCATGCCGGTGCTGCCGGTTGACACCCACGTCTACCGCGTTTCCCAGCGGCTCGGACTGATCGACACCAAGGTGTCCGAGGCGCGGTCCCACGACCAATTGCTCGACCTGCTCGGCGACGACACCGCCACCCTCTACGCCTTCCACATGGAGATGATCGCGCACGGGCGAACGGTCTGCATCGCTCGTCGCCCGAAGTGCATGAGCTGCCCCTTACGCGATCTCTGCCAATTCGCGGCGCAACACGCGACGAGGGCCGACGCATGACGGAGATGCGCATTCTCGACCTGGTTAAACATCCGCGGCAAGGCGAGACCGGAATGTATCTGATCCGGCACGGCCAAACCGAAGCGAATGCCCTGCACCAACTCGTCGGTTCGACAGACGTCCCGCTCGACACCATCGGCCTCAGGCAGGCGCAACGGGTGGCGGAACGGATGGCGCCGATCTCCCTCGACGCCATCCTCTCCAGCCCGTTGCAGCGGGCGCTCGCCACCGCCCGCGTGATTGGCGACCGTCTCGGCATGACACCGCACGCAGTCGATGGGCTGGTTGAACTCGACTTCGGCCACCTCGAAGGCCGCACCCTGGAGCACATGGTCGAGCAGCACCCCGAACTCGCTATGCGCCTGGCCAACTTCGACGACCACGACGTGGAGTGGCCAGGCGGAGAGACCCGACGCGGGTTCCACGCGCGCGTCTCGGCGGCATTCCTGGGCATCCTCGAGGAATACAGCCAGCACACCGTCGCGGTGGTGGCCCATGGCGGGGTGATCGGTTCGTTCCTCGCCCAGCTCGAAGGCGGCCAACCCAACGATTTCATCCGCTATGCTGTGTTCAACTGCAGCGTGACGCACATCGTGGTGACGCGAGACCAGACGCTCGTCCACTGCTGGAACGACGTCAGTCACCTCGAAGAGGACGACACCACCTCGGACTTCAGTTTCGTCGCGGACGGAGTAGGCGAAGTGGACGGAGCCGAGGAATCGGAACCGGTGTCGAAGGAGCGGGCATGAGTGCTCGGCTAACGGTGCTTGGAGGAAGTTCTGCCGGTGTCGGCACCGGCCAGGGCTGCTCCGGCTACTACCTCGATCTTGACGGTACGCGCCTGGTGCTCGACCTGGGACCGGACACGCTGCTGGAGCTCCGCAAGCACACCGACTTTCGCACGCTCGACGCGGTCGTCATCTCCCACTTGCACCTCGACCACATCCTCGACCTCTTCGCCCTCCGGTTCGCCCTCTGCTACAACCCGCGCCGCCCCGCCAACCGCACGCCACTCTGGCTGCCACCCGGCGGAAAAGAGTTGCTCGACGGCGTGGCCAAGCTGTTCGCCGGACCCGGCGAACTCGAGACGTATTTCTCCCAGCACTTCGACATCAACGAGTACAACCCAGACAAACCGCTCAGCATCGGCAACGCCACCTTGACCTTTGCACCAACCGTTCACTATGTCCCCTGCTGGGCCATCCGCGTCGCTGGCGGGGATGGTGGCGACCTTCTCTACACTGCCGACACGGGACCCGCCACGTCGCTAGCGGAGTTTGGCCGTGGCGCGGCCGTACTGGTGGCCGAGGCAACGTTGCTCGAACCCGGACCCGAGCCACGAGAGACGCGCGGCCATATGACGGCGGGCGAAGCCGCCGAACTCGGCCAAGACATCGGCGTGACCACCCTGGTGCTGACGCACATCTGGGAGGAGCTCGGTCAAGAGCGAGCTGTCGCGTCCGCCGCATGCATCTATCGGGGCCGCTTGGCGAGGGCATACCCCGGACTCACAATTTCTTGGTAGACGTCCATGTCGAGTCCATGGTCAGCACCCGGTCTGAACGCTCCGTGGTGATACTGTGAGGCGGCCGTTGTTGCCGGTCCCGGGACTCCGTGTCGGGCACTGGACGGACACTGCTGCCCGAACCGGATGCACCGTCCTGCTGTTCGATCGATCCGTCTTCGCGGCGTCCGAGGTGCGAGGCGGCGCGCCGGGTTCGCGGGAACTCGACGCGCTTGGTTCCGGCCGCATCGGCAGACGATTGGACGCCGTCCTGCTGACGGGCGGCAGCGCCTTCGGCCTGGCAGCGGCGGATGGGGTGATGCGTTTCCTGCGCGAACACGGGCGTGGGTTCCCAACGTCGGCTGGGCCGGTGCCGATCGTCCCCGCGGCAGTCATCTACGACCTCGCCGTCGGGTCCGCCATAGCGCCCGATGCCGCCGCTGGGTACGACGCGTGCCTCGCCGCGGTTCCTTTCTCCGACGCCCGATTCGGCGCGCTCGGTGCCGGCACTGGTGCCCGCTTTGGCGCGGTCAGCGGCGCATCAGGGGTTCAGGACGGTGGCATCGGCATCGGCCAGCAACTGTCCACCGTTGGCACCGTGACTGCCATCGTGGTCCTCAACGCCTTTGGCAGCGTACGGGACGACTCGGCAGCCACCAGCACGGATCCTCGGCACCTGTTCGTCTCCAACTCGGCTACAGGGAGGAGCTCCTCGGCACTGGAAGGAGAGAACACGACGCTTGTCGCGGTCACGGTTGATGCCCCCTGCGATCATGCGACGTTGCGGAACCTCTGCATCGCCGCGCACGACGCACTAGCGCGCCGGATCGTGCCGAGCCACACCGAGGTGGATGGGGATATTGCGTTCGTCGTCACGCTGCACGAGCCGACCGAGGAACGGCCGACCCTAACGACCCGGTTGCAGCTCGCGATGGCCTGTGGGCTCGCGGTCGAGCAGGCGGTGCAGGATGCATCGCGACCGCATGGACGCTCGTGAACGAGTGCGAAGAGGACGCGTACCCGCGGTTGCAGTGCTAGACTCAACCGAGCAAATAGTGGCGCTCATTGCATCGACCCGTGCCGTTCACGGCCAATGAAAGCGACTCCACGATGGGCTGGACAGCAAGTTACCGCTTGCCGGCGTCACCAGGTCGACCGATCGTGGCGATGGCGGGCCGGCCGCCCCTCTCCGGCAACCTCAGCGCCATCGCCGCCGCGACCCGAGCGGCAGGTTTTCATGCCATCGACCTCGATCTGACGCACAATGTGATACCTCCGCGCTGGCCAGGAGCCGCGCTCGATGGCCAGTGGATGGGCCTGCGCATTCGCAGCTGCTGGCTCCCCCCGACGTTAAGCGGTCCACTTGCCAGGAGGCGGGCCTTAGCGTTGCTCGAGTTCTTGCGACGCGGTCGTGATGAAGCGGGCTTACGGACCCTCGTCCTGCCGCGCAGTGCCTCAGGTCGCGGCGTGCCGATGGCAACCACCGTGCGCGAGCTGACCAGTGGCACCTCTGGCACGCACCTCAAGCTGGCCGTGGCGGTCGACGCCGCGACGCTTGCCGCGAACCCGTCGCAGCGCAACGCGCTGCAGTCGATCCGGCGAATGGCAGAAGAGTGGGATCTCGAGATCGCGCTCGACCTCACGGTACCGACGAAGTCAGCGTGGGAGGCAGAGGCCGCGGTGCTCCGTTTGCTTCCCCGGCTGCGGTTGGTTCGGCTGCCATGCCGGACGAACGACGTCGTCGATTCCGTTACCCGCGTCGTGGATCGAACGGTGGCGATGCTCGCCGACCAAGGGTTCGCCGGGACCTTCAGCCTGATGCCCCCGCCCGCGCCCGCCCTACGCCCGCACCCAAGCAAGAGTGCCGACCACGCCCGCCGCGAGGCCGAACGCATCTTGGCGCGCTACGACCGCATCGAACGCGACCTGGCGGCAGACCCGCGCCTGCGCCAACTGCCTGGAACTTCAGAGCCCCGCTGACACAAGTATGGAGTCGGGAGTATGGAGGAGCATTGACTACTCCCGACTCCCGACTCCTGACTCCGTCGTTACCGCTTCGTGTACTGAGGAGCCTTGCGCGCGCGCTTAAGGCCGATCTTCTTCCGCTCCTTCTCGCGCGCGTCGCGAGTGAGCAGCTTGGCCCGCTTGAGCGCGGGCCGAAGTTCGATGTCGAATCGGGTCAACGCCCGCGAGATGCCGTGGCGCACCGCGCCGGCCTGGCCGCTGACGCCCCCGCCGACGACCGTCGCGATCACGTCGAATCGCTCGGTCATGCTTGTCAGGGTGAGCGGTTCGAGGATGGTGGCCTGGTAGAGGTCACGTCCGCCGAAGTACTCCCGCGCCGTCTTGCCGTTGACCGTCACCGAGCCCTCGCCGGGATAGAGGCGCACGCGGGCCACCGCCGTCTTGCGCCGACCGACCCCGTAGTAAAACTGCCCCTTGGCAGGTGTTTCGCTCATGGATGCTCCCTTGCTCATGGACCTACAGACTTGGCCGGTCCGCCGTGTGGTCCACCGTCAACGGCTGGGGGTTCTGTGCCGCATGGGGGTGGTTCGACCCGGGGTAGACCTTCATCTTCTTGAACTGTGCGCGACCCAGAATGTTGTGCGGCAACATCCCGCGCACCGCGGATTCGATGATGCGCTCAGGATGCCGCGCCCGCACGTCACGGAGCGCGGTCGCGGTCAGGCCACCGGGATATCCCGAGTGCCGGTAGTAGAACTTCTCGCGCTCCTTGTTGCCGCTCACCCGCACCTTGTCGGCGTTGATGACGATGACGAAGTCACCCGTATCGATATGCGGGGTGAACTGCGGCTTGTGCTTGCCGCGCAGTGTGGCGGCAATGGTCGTCGCGAGGCGACCCAGTGTCATGTTCTCCGCGTTAACGATGTACCAGTCTCGCTTGATGTCGACTGGCTTCGCGGAATATGTTCGTCGTTCCACCGTTCTCTCGCTCTCTCTTACCCGCCGATCACCGCAGGCCAAATTTTGTCTGGTTCTGGCTCATCATCGTCGTACCCGACTCGCCACAGTACCAGGCCATGGGCAGGTGCAGTCGGCGGTCCCAATCGTCGATCGGACGCCGCCAACAGGTCGTTCGTCCACCCGGCGGGCCTGGCGCCACGCCCCACCTCGACCAACGCTCCGACGATGGCTCTCACCATCCGAGGCAGAAAGCCGTCGGCCGCGACGCGAAGCTCGTAGCCAATGCCTTCGCCGACCGACGCAACGCCCCACCACGGCGACACCGTGCGGACCGCACAGGTTAGAACCGTACGGGTCGTGCCACGCTCGCTCGAACGCCGCGACGACCACGGCACACCCTCTCCGCCACCGGCGAAGGTCGCGAAGTCGTGCTGCCCCAGCAACGCCGTTGCGGCGGTGTCCATCGCCGGCAGGTCGAGTCTCCGCGCCCGTTGCCACACCAGGTGGCTGACGAGTGGTTGCGGTGTTCCACACCAGATGCGAAAGCGATACTCTCGCCATCGTGCATCAAAGCGGGCGTGAAACCCGACCGGCCGGCGCCGAACTCCCACGACCGAGAGGTCCGCCGGGAGCCGCGCGTTGACGGCTCGTTGCATCCGCGCTTCGGTCAGTGTCGACGGTGCTGCCGAGACACTGACCACTTGCCCGATCGCGTGGACGCCCCGGTCGGTGCGCCCCGCGAATTCTGTTCCGCCCGCTCGCCCCGTGAGAGGTTCGAGGGCGGTTTCGAGTTCGCTCTGCACAGTCCGTCGTTCGGCCTGCCGTTGCGACCCCCAAAAAGCTCGCCCGTCATAGGCGACCGTCAATTGCCAGCACGTCTCACTGTCCGAGCCGCTGCTGGCACGTTCTGTCGTGGCACGCTCTGTCGTCGGCGTCAACGACTAGTCAACGAACTCAATTAAGACCTGCGGTGCGCCGTCACCGCGCCGGTTGCCAAGTTTCGACAACCGAATGTAGCCACCCGTCCGCCCCTCGTACCGCGGCGCGACGGTATTGAAGAGCCGCGTCGTGGCCCGGTCGTGGTCGATCCGCGTCATCACCAGGCGGCGATGGAACTGCGAGTCTTCCCGAGCGAGGGTGACCAATTTCTCGACCACACCGCGCAACTCCTTGGCCTTCGCCTCGGTCGTCGTGATGCGGTCGTTCAGAATCAGCGAGATGGAAAGTTGACGGAGCAGCGCCCGGCGCTGTGCGGGATTGCGCCCGAACTTGCGCCCCTCCATTCGGTGCCTCATGACTGGTCACCTTCCGAGTCGATCGTGGTGTCGCCGCGCAGCGAAGCAATCGCTTCGGCGACCTCACGGGTTTCCATGTCGTCGTCATCGAGGCCATTTGCCGATGCAAAGTCGACGGCGACCTCGCTCTCCGGCAGATAGCCGAACTGCGCCAACTTCTCACGCAGCTCGGTCAACGAGCGCGGGCCGAAGTTGCGGATCGAGAGCAGCTGGTCGGGATCCATCGTCAGAACTTGCCCGACCTTGTCGATGTTCTTGCTGCGCAGCGCGTTCAGCACCCGCGGCGCCAGCCCCAACTCGGCGAGTGAGGTGTTCTGCACTTCTTCGGGAATGAACGAGCTCGCGGCCGCGATCGGCTCCGGCTGCGTGAACTCCGCGAAGACGCGCGCGTGGTCCATCAGAATCCGGGCCGACTCCGAGAGCGCCTCGTCGGCCTCGATCGTGCCGTCCGTCAGGATCTCGATGATGAGGCGATCGTAGTTGACGTCCTGACCAACCCGCGTGTGCTCGACCACGTAGTTGACCCGCTGGATCGGGGTGAAGATCGCATCGATCGGGATCTCGCCGAGCGAGAACGACTCTTGCGCCTCCGCCGGGCGATACCCACGGTCCCGGCTGATCCATAGGTCCATGTCGATAGTCGCGTTGGCGCCGTCCAGCGTCGCGATCGGCTGATCCGGGTTAATCAGTTCCACCTCGGCCGGCCAGCTGACGTCGCCCGCCGTGACGAGTTGCTCGCCATCGCCGTCGTTCTGGTGGAACAAATGGGCGCGAACATCGCCGTCGACCTGAAGCATCCGCTTGAGGCGAATCCCTTTCAGGTTCAGGACGACCTCCGTCACATCCTCGCGGACATTGGGGATCGTCGAGAACTCGTGCCAGACGTTGTCGATCCGGACACGAGAAACGGCGACACCCTCCAGGGACCGCAACAGGATGCGGCGCAACGCATTACCGAGCGTCGTGCCGTAACCAGGCTCAAGGGGCTCGACCTTGTATCGACCGTAGTTGAGTCCCGTTTCGTCGGTTTCAATGGTGAATTGTGGTTGCTGCAACAAAGCCGATTCGCCTCCTCCTGACGCCGCCCTTCTCGCTCACGCTGCATGTGCGCCGGAGAATGGCGGTGCGAGCCGGTATCAGCCGGCTCGCGACATGTTCAATTACCGACTGTAGTGCTCGACGATGAGGGCATCGTTGAAGAGCGGAACCTGAATCTGATCGCGTGCGGGCAGGCTCAAGATGCGGCCACTCAGCTGAGCGTTATCCATCGACATCCACTCCGGCGCCTGCTTCGTGTTCAGAACCTCGGTAAAGTCCTTGAAGTAGTCGCGCCGGCGGCTCTCCGTCCGGACGGAGATCACGTCGTTCGCCCGCACCAAGTACGATGGGATATTGGTCTTGCGGCCATTCACCGTGAGATGACCGTGTCGGACGAGCTGCCGCGCCGCCTTGCGCGAGTCGGCAAACCCCATCCGGTAGACGACGTTGTCCAGCCGCGACTCAAGAATCTGCAGCAGGTTGTCGCCGGTCACACCACCACGCCGCACCGCTTCGCCATAGTGCTTGCGGAACTGCGTCTCCAGCACGCCGTAGAAACGACGCACCTTCTGCTTCTCACGCAGCTGCAAGCCGAAATCTGACGGCCGCCGTGAGCGCCGCTGGCCGTGCGCGCCCGGCGGGTAGTTGCGGGGCGGCTTCGTCTGCACGATCGGGCACTTCGGGCTGTCGCACCGCGCACCCTTCAAGTAGA
>Ga0136617_10006386_pt1 | contig 10538 bp, 7 predicted proteins | sample AntDrymUQ3222106_2_FD_129672 | JGI IMG/M metagenome (GOLD analysis project Ga0136617, IMG submission 129672) | Polar desert sand microbial communities from Dry Valleys, Antarctica - metaG UQ322 (21.06) | ecosystem: Environmental > Terrestrial > Soil > Desert | place: Antarctica: Dry Valley...
AGCACGAAGGCCTAGAGCTCGTCCGGGGGTGACGGCGTCCGTCAGGCCGTCGGCGGAGCCGCCAAGCTCAAGTCCAGATAGCGCCGGCTGAACCTTGCAGCCCAGTCGGCAAGGCTGGGCTCCGCCGTCGCAACAGCGATCACGTCCTCCAAGAGCACGTGACACAGTCGAGCGTCTGGCAACAGAGCCCTCTCGCCCAGCAGGCAGTTCAAGACGCCGCCGAGCTCCGGCCGCCAGCTATGAGGCTAGGCACTGACCAGCTGCGCGGCCAGAGCGGCGCGGGACGGGACGCCCAGCTTGGCGAACGTGACGCTGAGGTGGCGTTCAATGGTCTTCTCGCTGAGGTACAGCGTCGCCGCGATCTCCCGGTTCGTCAGCCCCTCGGCGGCCAAGTCCGCGATCTGTCGCTGCCGGCCACTCAGCGCGTCAATGCCGGCGCCAGGCTGACCCCGGCGAGTCGGCCGGGACACTTTTCGGCCCAGCCGGCGCAGCTCGCGAGTGACTTCGTCGCGGAGCCCGAAGGCCTCGCAGCCGTCGGCGGTCTGTTCGGCCACGGCCAACACAGCGAGCGCGTCGGCTCGGCGGTCTAGCCCCGACAAGGCGCGGCCGGCAACAAGGCGAGCCCGGGCAGCGCCGAGTGGGTTGTGAGCCACCCCATCGAACTGCTCGACAGCCTGCTGTGCCCAACGCGTGGCGTCCTCGTCGTCGCCCTGTGCCAGCCGGACCTCGGCTTGGGCGAGCGCCGCATGACCGGCGGTCCACGGCACGACGGCGGCCTGTTCGACATCCACAGCCAAGTCGGCCCATCGCCGAGCGTCGCCGGTCCGCCCTGTGATGAGGGCCGCCTGGGTAAGTACCTCGTAGAGCCGCGTTCGGTTGCCGGGATCGAAGCGCTCCAGCCCGTCACCGCCGCCGGCAGCGAGCAGTTCGCCGATGCACTCGGCCGGATGCCCGGCGAGCAGCCAGGCCTGCCCAGCATTGCAGCGCGCCACAGTCCGGTACACCCCAGACCCCTCGACGGCCAGCCCGTCGACCTCGGCCGCGAACCGCTGCGCATCGGCCTCCTGTCCTTGGGTGACGGCCACCAGGCACGCGGTGGCTACCGTGAACAACGCCAGGTCGCGGTTGCCGGCGAACTGGCCGAGGTCACTGGCCTCCTCGACGCACTGCCGAGCCGCTGCGAGCCGGCCCATCCGTCGCAGGGTCTCCGCCTTGCCGATGAGGATCTGGACCAGGCTGTGCACCTGGCCGCTGACACGAGCCACCTGTATCAGTCGGTCCTGGTCGCGTAGAGCGCGGTGGTAGCGGGCCAGCGTCGCGTTTGCCCAGATCAGCCACAGCGCGCCAGGGAGCTGCCGGGCCAGCTCGGCGTCGGACGAAGCGTCGAGCAGCCTGCTGGCCGCCGTCGCCATCCGGGTCGCGGCCGGGGCGTCGCCCGAAATGGCGTACACGAATGCCAGCACGCTCGACGCCCCCAGATCCGGTGCGGCACCGTGCGAGCGACGCTCCACCTGTCGTGCCATCGCAACGGCCGCCTTGAGGTCACCGCGCATCAGCTCCGCCGTGGCCAGTTGCAGTCGTACGTCAATCCCGTCCAGGCCGGGCTCTCTCGCGGCTCGGTGTAGCAGCGCCACAGCTTCCTCCGGCCGGCCGTTGAGCTGGCTGACGTTGGCGGCGAGCAGCAACGCCCGCCGCCATATCCGCCGCGACCGGTGTGCCAGCAAGGGCAGCGCTTCGGAAATCGCCTGTTGGGTTTCGGGAAGCCGGCCCGCCCTCATGAGGCACTCTGCCCGAGCAAGCAGCAACCGCCCGCGGCGAGCCGGATGCCGCCTGTCCACCGGGAGCAGGCGCAGCGCTGCGCCGTACCAGCGGGCCGCCGCTGCCGGGGTCCTCCATTGACTGGCTGCCGCCGCCTGGATGAGCATGCGCACCGCACTGTCGTCACCCATCCGTGCCGCCTGCGCCAGGTGGCGGGCGAGGAGATCGGCCGGTGCCGCTCGCTCCGTGAGCGCTCCCAGCGCCCAGGTATGGGCCGTTCGGCGCCAACCCGGAGGAGTGCGCTGGTAGACCACCTGCTGCACTAACGGGTGGCGGAACCGCAGCCGTCCGGCCTCACCGTCGACGCGCAGCAGGTCGGCCGCTACCAGCTCGTCGACCGCAGGCCACACCACGGCGATGGGCAGGGCTGCGACAGCCGGCAAGAGCTCCGGGTCGAACGTCTCGCCGAGTACGGCCGCGGCTTCCAACACGGTCCGCGCGTCGGTCGGCAGCGCCTCCACCTCAGTGCACAGGGCGGCCCGGACGTCGGCGGGCAGCAGTTCCGAAGACCGCCACGCCGGGGGGTCGGCTCGCGCCAGCGAGATGACATAGAGCGGGTTGCCCCCGGAAGCAGCGTGCAGGCGCCTGGCGACGGTCGGGGCGACGCCGTCACCGAGCAGCTCTTCCGTTTCCGCCGACGCCAGCGGTTCGAGCCGCACGTCCACGGCCATCCCCACGGCGACGGCCCGGCCGAGCACCGCGGCCAACCGACCGGAGATCTGGTGCGGCCGGTAGGCGGTGACCATGACCACCGGGGCAACCGGGGGATGACGAATCAGGTGGTCGATCAGCTCAGCGGTTCCGGGGTCGGCCCAGTGCAGGTCGTCGAGCACGAGCAGCAAGCCCCGTCCGGAGGCGAGCTGCTCCAGAAGCGCACCCAACGCAGCAAACGTTCGGTGTCGCTGGCCGAGCGACAGGTTGGTCACGCCTGCAGCGGCAGGCAGCACGGCCGCGAGCCCACCCGTCAGATGTGCCGGCAACCGATCCACTACCGCCGGCTCAGCCAGGACCAGTGGGGTGAGCGCATCGGCGAAGGCGGCGAACGGCTGCTCGTGCTCATGCTCGCTGGCCTGCCCGGCTGCCACCTGCCAGCCGTCTTCCCCGGCTGAACATCGCACCTCGGCCAGGAAGCGACTCTTGCCCACACCCGGTTCGCCGGAGACGACGACGAGGGACAAGCCCGCTTGACGGTTGCGGAGCAGCGCCCGTGCCGCTGCCAGTTCCGCGTGTCGCCCGACGAAGCTGGGCTCCCAGCCACGGGTGGCGGTGACCGCTGGCTCGGCCGGCAGCACGCCGGCCTGAACCGTCACGGTGTCTCCTCAGACGGCCAGCCGGTGGAGCCGGCGCGGTCCTGGGCATACAGCCAACCCTCGCGAGCGATCGTCGAGGTGAGCCGGTCGACGACGAAGATCCATCCCTCGGCGTCGAAGCGCACCAGGTCACCGGTGCGCAACCACCGGTCATCGGGCGCCGTTACCGTCGTGGGCGGCCCGTCGACGTCGCCGTCCATGAGCTGCGGGCCGCGGACCCAGAGCTCTCCGATCGCTCCCGCACCGACGTCGACACCAGTTCCAGGGTCAACCACGCGGGCCTGTGTGTTGGGGACCAGCATGCCGGCCGAGCCCGGCGGTGCTGCCCGCGCGTCGGTGGGTGAGATCGCCAGGATCAGACCAGTCCCGGCCTCGCCATAACACTGGCCGACCCAGCGCCCCATCCGTTGACAGCATGCCGACTGCCGCCGTCTGGACAGCGGCGCCACGGCGCACAGGATTCGCTCCAGCGACGACAGGTCGTAGCGGTCCACGAGTGGGTCGGCGGCGAGCGCGAGCACGACCGGCGGAGCGGCCAAGGCAGTTGTGACGCGGTGCTGCTGAATCAGCGCCAGGTAACTTCCGAGATCGAACTCGGGCAGGACCACGACGGTGGCGCCGGCGCGCAATGTCTGGTTCATCCCGAGCGTCTGACCTGCGAGATGCGTGAACGGTATCGGGCAGATCAGCCGCTCGCTCGGCCCCACCGGCGCCAGCGCCTCCACCTGTCGCACCGCGGCCACCAGAGCGTGGTGGGTGAGTCTGGCAACCCGGGACAGCCCGGTCGTGCTGCTCGAGTAGTAGAGCAGTACGGCGGGGTCACGAGCTGGGTCCAACGGGACCGGCGGTAGAGCATCGGCGTGAGCCAGCAGGTCGCCGAAGGCAGCGGCGCCCTCGGCGGTATCCACCACGAACACACGCTCGACATGGGCGGTCTCTGCGGCGGCGTGAGCGATGGGCAGCAACGACGGGATGGTGACGACGAACCGGGCGTGGGTAGCGTTGAGCTGGGCTGCCACCTCCCTGACATCGGCCATCGGACGGAGCAAGGTGAGGACTCCACCGGCGGTCAGCACCCCGTGATAGATGACCGCAAGCTCCGGCTGGTTCGGCATCATGACGGCGAGGACGTCACCCCGACCCAACCCGTGGCCGGCCAAGCCGGCGGCGAGCCGCCGGACCCCTTCGTGCAGGTTTGCATAGGTGATCGTCCGCCCGCTTGCTCCATCGACGATGGCCGGATGGTCGCCTCCCGCGGCGTTGTCGAGGACGAACTGCGGAAGCGTTCGGTCGGGGATATCGATGTCAGGGAACCGGCTTGCAATGGCCACGGCAACCTCCCCGAACGGCTGGTGTCACGCTGAGAGCTAGCCAAACCGGTCCGGCAGCGCGCCGCGTCAGGGTCGGACCCCGATGTTTGCCCCCGACGGCCACGCAGTTCCCGCCAGGGACGTCATGCGGCTCGGACAGCACGCGAATCCTTGGCATGGCGCAAAACCCGGGTGCCGCCCTGAGGCGGTATCGCGTTCCGGCGCGCATTCTTTCCGTCTGGGGGCGAGAGAAGCCAAGTCAGCTCATCTGTGACCACGTACTGGTCTAGCCCGACCGGATACACTGAGACGTCGACTTGCCGGCGGACCCTCCAGCAGTGACCATCGCGCCGGGCGTGGCACTCGTTGCCTGACGCCATCACCAAGATCCGACGCTGCGGACGGGGACGTAGCCAGATGCTGCTCGAACGTGAAGCGGAATTGGCCGCCATCACGGCTCTGGTTGACGCGGTGGCAGCCGGACGGGGTGGGGTGCTGTGGATCGAGGGACCTGCCGGAATCGGAAAGACACGCTTGATCGACGAGGCTAGGGAGCTCGCCCGGGCTGCCGGTGTACAGGCGCTGTCCGCTCGGGCCGGTGCACTGGAACGCGAGTTCGCCTTCGGTGTGGTCCGGAGCCTGTTCGAGCCCGCACTCACCGCGGCCACACCGGACGAGCGAGATGCGCTGCTCGGCGGGGCGGCACGGCTGGCTGCCCCGCTGGTCACGCTCGAGCGGCTCGGCGCGGATGTCGAGACTGCCTCACTCACGAGCCTGCACGGCCTGTACTGGCTGGTCGCCAACTTCGCTGACCAACAACCGTTACTGCTGGCCGTGGATGACGCGCACTGGGCCGACTCACCGTCGCTGCGGGCGCTGGCCTACTTGGCCCGCCGACTTGCTGACCTGCCGGTCGGGCTCGTGATCGCGTCCCGGCCGCTGGGCCCGACCGCCGACACCTCGCTGATCGACACGCTCCAGGACGAGCCGGTGACGGTGGTGCTTCATCCCGGGCCACTCGGCCGACGGAGCTCCGACGCGATGGTGCGCAAGACGCTCGGCGAGGGAGCCGACGACGCCTTCTGCGCCGCTAGCCACGAGGCCAGCGGCGGCAACCCGTTGCTGCTCAATGCCCTGGTGCGCGCCATCGCATCCTCCGGTGTCAAGCCGGACTCTGGTGGGGTAGCCGCCGTCCACGAGCGTGCGCCCGCCATCGTGGCGACGTTCGTTCTACCCCGGTTGCGCCATCTGCCACCTTCTGCGGGGGCCGTGGCGCGAGCGGTGGCGGTGCTGGGTCGGGATGCGCAGCTGCGACACGTGGCCGCCCTGGCCGACCTCGATCCAGTCGCCGCCGCCGAGGGCGCCGAGGCACTCGTCACCGCCCAGCTCCTGGCCCCGGGCCGGCCACTGACACTTGCGCACCCGCTGATCGAGGAGGCGATCGCCGAGCGAATGTCGGCGGCCGAGCGCCACCGCGGGCACCGCCGCACCGCCCAACTGCTCGCCGAGGAAGGTGCCGCGCCGGAGCTCGTCGCGGCACATCTCCTGCCCACCGAGTCGTTGGGAGACCCCTGGGTCGTGGAACGGCTCCGCCACGCCGCCCGGATCGCCCTGGCGAAGGGTGCACCGCAGACCGCGGTCAGCTACCTGCGGCGCGCACTGGATGAACCGCCGGACGCGACGACGCAGCCGCAGGTGATCTTCGAGCTCGGCGCGGCTGCGATCCGGATCTCCTTCTCCGAGGGGCTGGCGCTGCTGGACGAGGCGTTCGCCGCGACTTCGGATGCATCACTTCGAGCCGCTATCGCGTTGGAAATAGCCCGCTCGCTGCGGGTCACCCTTGACTACCGCCGCGCCCTAGGCGTGCTCGACGAAGCCATGACCGCGCTGGGTGACACGAACCCGGACCTGCGGCTCGACCTGGAGGCCGAGGCTGTCGGCCTGGCTCGGCGCGATCCCGCCCGACGAGCACATGCCGCGCAGCGATCTCGCGAACTCCAGGTGACGGCGCCCCGCGCGAGCCGGGCTGCCGCCATCCTGGTCGCCAACACGGCGCTCGACGCCCTGCAGGTTCCCGACGGCACTGCGCGGGCGGTGGAACTCGCCGGGGAGGCGCTGGCACGCACCTTGGCGCAGGACGTGCCCGACGCGGGGGTGTTGCTGCCCGCCACGATGGTCCTCGTCGTGGCCGACCATCTCGATGCGGCGCTGGCCGCATGCGACGCCGCAATCGCAAAAGCCCGCCAGCGCGGCTCGATTTACGACTTCGCGTCCGCCAGCGTGTTGCGGGCCCAGACGCGTTACCTGCAGGGCGTACTCATCGAGGCAGAGGCTGACGCCCGGCTGTCCGACAGGCTCACCGCCGAGCATGCCGCGCTGTCCGCCCGTCGCTACACCCAGGCCTGGTTGGTGATGACGCTGGTCGAACGTGGCCGATGCGACGAGGCTTCCGCGTCGTTGGAGTCCAGCGGTGTCGAGCCGACGCTGGCCTACCTGCTCGATGCGCGCGGGCGGTTGCGGCTGGCGCAAGGCAGGCCGGAGGAAGCCTTGGACAGCTTCAGGGACGCCGGCCGCCGGCTCGATCGTCGAGGCATGCGACACCCTGGGCTCATACCGTGGCGCGCGAACGCAGCGATGGCGCTTCATCGGCTGGGCCGGACGGACGAAGCACGCCGGCAGGTCGAGGAAGCGGTTTCGCTTGCCCGCGGCTATCACTGCGCCCGGGCGTTGGGGATTGCGCTACGGGTCAACGGGCTGGTTGACGGCTCGGTGGAGCTGCTGCGCGAGGCCGTCACGGTGCTCGAGCCGACGCCGGCAGGGCTTGAGCTGGCCCGCGCTGTGGTGGATCTCGGCGCCGCGCTGCGTAGAGCCAACCAGCGGGTCGCGGCGCGCGAGGAGCTGCAGCGTGGCATGGATCTGGCGCACCGTTGCGGCGCCGACGCGCTTGTCGACCGCTCCCGCGACGAGCTTGCCGCGGGTGGCGCCCGCCCCCGCGTGCCCGTCGTCACCGGGGCTGACGCGCTGACCCCGAGTGAGCGCCGGATAGCGCAGATGGCCGCCGAGGGGCTGACCAACCGCGACATCGCCCAAGCCCTGTTCGTGACCACCAAGACCGTCGAGACGCACCTCGGCAACACGTACCGAAAACTCACGATCACCAATCGCGCCGGCATCACCGCCGCAATGGCGGCTGTGGGATGAGGAGCAGAGATGACGAGCACCAGCAGCAGCAGAACCGGCACCGCGTCGACTCAGCCGACTACGCCGTTGATGTGGTGGATCGGGGTGGGCAGCACGGTCGTGTCGGCCGGCGCGGCGATCCAGCTCGTCGTCCTCGCCGAACGGACTGACGACTTCTTCGCCTGGACGATCGCGGTGCCTGTCTCCGCGGCGTTCATCGGCCTGTTCTACCTAGCGACGACCGTCATGGGTGTGCTGGGCACGCGGCAGCCGTGGTGGGCGCCGGCGCGGGCGGCCCTGATCCCGGTCATCGGGTTCGTCGCGCTCGTGCTGGCCGCCACGTTGATCCACTTGGAGGAGTTCCATCTCTTCAGTGGGGGGTTCCCAGCCCGCGCGGCGGCGTGGGCGTGGTTGGCCATCTATGTCGTGACGGTGCCGATGTACCTGTTCGGCTTCTGGTGGCAGCGACGGGCACCCGGGGGTGATCCACCGCGGACGGTGGCGCCACCACGTTGGGCCCGGATGGCGCTCGCCGGGCTGGCGGTCGTGCTCGCGGTGGTGGGTCTGGCGTTGTTCGCGGCGCCGTCCCTGGCCACGACGCTGTGGCCATGGCGGCTGGCCCCGCTGTCCGCGCGAATGACCGGTGTCACCCTCGTCAGCCTCGCGCTGCTGGCCGCTGCCGTCGTTCGGATCGACGACCGGACGACCGGCCGTATTCCGGCCATCGGCCTGCTCACGTTCGGGTTGTCGGCTCTGGCGGTCCTCGCCCGGTACAGCGACCTGGTGGCCTGGGCTCATCCGTCAGCTTGGGCCTTCGTCGCGGTGGCGATCGCCCTCGCCGTCGTCGCGTTCGCCGTCCTGCCCCGTTCGTCCAGCAGGATCACCGGCAACGTCGGCGACAGAGCTTGACTTGGCGCTCCTACTTCTCTGTCGCGTACGCCCAGAGCTCGAGGGGCGTCGCGAAGTAGATCCAGCCCCAGAAGCCACCGACGGCTGAGCGTTTCGGCGGCCGGAAATAGGCCGTCTGACGGGCGCCAAGCCCCCACAGCGCCAATCCGACGGTCAGCGACCACACCACTTGCACGGCGCCCGTGACCAGATAGCTGACTGCAACGAATGGCAGATAGGCCGGCCCCAAGATCCGGGACTGCAAGAGATGGACAGGTTCGTGATTTCCCGGCCCGCCGAGATTCACTACCCCCAGCGTCTGCAGCACCTTGTTTCCGAAGACGCTCGTCTCGCTCCTTGGTCTGAATACGATCCAACCGGCATCGCGGCTGTCGTCGCGCGACGGAGTGCCGAAGAAGATGTAGATGACGTTGCCGAAAACGAACCCGAACACCGTATTGGGCAAGCTCCAGGTCAAGTCCACGACTAGCTCGATCCATCCACGCCAGGAACCCAGGTCGTAGATGAGCAGCGTGGCTGCTTCACAGGCATAGAGGATGCCAAAGACCAGGCCCAGCAACGCGGCCGTAGGAACGCCAAGTGTGTCACGCGCTGCGAGGTCGAGCAGTATCCAGCCAACCGGACCGAGCGCTATCAACGTAACCGTGATCAGCGCGCCCTTCTTCGGATCAGACATGGGACAACTGTGCGGTTCGGGCCGTTGCATGCCATCGGGGAGATCCCTCAACCGTCCCTCAACGGCTGGTGGGGCAAGCAGGTTGAGGGCGCGGTGCGGGATTTCCCGGACGCGATTCGACGGCCTTCCCCGCCACGCTCGTCCATGCGCCCAGACGGCGCGCAAAGGACAGTCCTAACGAGAGGACAGGACGTGACATCGACGAGTAGTTCGAACCTGCTGTCAAAGATTCCCGGATGGGTTGGTTTCCTCGGGCTCATCGTCGTCGGGACCGCGATGGTTCTCACCGGATTGGTCAACAATGGGCTCGACAGACCGAACACCGTCGGGTTCATCGTGTTCGGTCTTGCAGCCATCCTGATCGGAGGACTCTCCTGGGTCGCCGGTGGAACGTCTGCACCCAAAGACGTGACCGGAAAGGTGGGGATCAGAATTTCGATCGCCGACGTGCCGTTTTGGGCGTGGCTGGCCGATATCGCCGCGTTCGTCCTGGCGGTGATCCTCTTCTTCGCCCTCCGCTAACCCAGCAACCCGCGGCGGGCGACAGCCCGGCGCTGTCGGTGAGGCCATCTCATGGACCAGGCGGTGTCGTTCTACCAGACCTTGACCGGCGTCAGCTTCACGTTGCTGGGCATCTGGTTCGGCGTGATGCAGTTCGCCCACGGCAGGTGGCGCAGCGATCCAGAGCTGCATCGGTCCACCCTGCACATCGCGCTGCACTTCTTTCTTCCGGGACTGGCCGGTCTCGGTTCGTTGCTCAGCGGCAGTACCGACGGCGGGCTGATCTGGCGCATCGTGTTCGCCGTCAGCGGGCTGTTAGGACTGATCGAGTCGCTGTCCTTCTTTCGCGCACCTGGCGGCCCGGTCGCCCTGCCAGGACGGATCTTGCGGGCGGCGGATCCGTTGCTCTACACGTTCATGATCGTCGCTGTCTTTCTGCCGCCTGGAGTCTTCGGCCTGCGGCCGCTGCAGCTGGAGGGCATCACGACCGGGCTGCTGTTCACGCTCGGTCTGTGCTACGTCTGGCTTGCTTTCGCCGAGCGGCCGTCGGAGGAGGGATCGTCCGAGCTCCGCGCGTGACGCTGACATCGCCGACCGGGAACCTCTGGGCTGGCCGCCACCCTCATCACCGAGGACACCTCCGCGGCGGCGTGTCCCCCGGCCGAGCGGCCCGGGGGGACCTTGTCGTGGTGCCTCGCCAGGCCTGCCGTTCCCGCACCATGATCGCGATTTGTGACGTCGATCACGGCGTGCTCGATGCCGGCCCAGCATCGGCCCAGCTCACTCCACCCGTGGGGAGCTGCGCACCCAGGGTGGGCTGCGCCGTGACCGGCG
>Ga0136617_10006387_pt1 | contig 10537 bp, 10 predicted proteins | sample AntDrymUQ3222106_2_FD_129672 | JGI IMG/M metagenome (GOLD analysis project Ga0136617, IMG submission 129672) | Polar desert sand microbial communities from Dry Valleys, Antarctica - metaG UQ322 (21.06) | ecosystem: Environmental > Terrestrial > Soil > Desert | place: Antarctica: Dry Valley...
CTGATGCGGAAGGCGCTCGGCGAGCACATCCACGAGCGCTACGTCGAGCTGAAGCGCAAGGAGTGGGATGACTACCGGATCCAGTTGACGCAGTGGGAGCTCGACCGCTATCTGGCGGTGCTGTAGACGCGGGACTGGACTTCCGGTTCGGAGAGGTTCAAAATCGCCGCAGGGCTGCGGCGCTAGGCGAGTGCCGCGACCTCAACTGACGGCCGATTGCGGGCTCCTTCACAGGAGCCCGTGATCGTTTCGCGTGGGGGAACCCAGGGTTCCCCCACGAGCCCCTCCTTCTTCGCACCTCCGCACGAAGCCGGAGCGGGGCTGCGCGGGAATGAATCCCGCTCCGCCCGTCACGCGCTGCGACCGCGCCAACAGTGCGCGTCGCTTCGCTCGCGCGGAAGAGCAGAATCTCTAGAGGAACTTGCGGATCGACTCGCGCAGAACGCTGAGGCCGATCACGCGGGTGCCTTCGTCGATCTCGCCGATCGCCTCGGCGGGAACGAGTCGGCGGCCGCGGAGGAAGCCCGAGCGGACGGCGAGCGCATCTGGCACATCCGGCTGGCTGCCGTACATCGGCGCCTCGACCCGGCCGATCACCCGACCGCGCACGTCGGCGACGAGGAAGCCCTTGACGCCACGGAGGTCGAGTTCGAGGGTGCTCATCTGCTGGGAACCTATTCTCGCTCCATGAAGTTTCTCCCACTCGAAGCGTAAGAAGTTTGTTAAGCCGCGGTCTGAGCCGGAGCGTACGGCCGGGATCGGACGCCTAGACTTCGTCCGTGGACGCCACCGCGCGGCACCTCCGGCTGTTGACAGAGACGATCGCCGCCGTCAACTCGACCCTCGATCTCGAGGAGGTGCTCGAGCTCGTCGCCAGCAAGGTCGCCGAGGCGCTCGAAGCGGACGCCTGTTTCGTCTACCTCTACGACGAGCGTGCGGACGAGCTTGTGCTGCGGGCGACGTACGGCACCAGCGTGGAGGAGATGACGCGGCGGCCGCGCATGCGTCCCGGCGAGGGGATCACCGGCGCAGCTGCGTCCGCGCGCGCGCCGATTGCGATCGCTTCTCGCGCGCACCTCGACCCGCGCTTCAAGCTCTTCCCGAACCTCCCGGAAGACGAATACGAATCGATCCTGGCGGTGCCCATCCTGGCCCGGGAGAAGCTCGAAGGCGCGCTCAACGTCCGCACGCGCGCGCCGCGCGAGCACACCACGGCCGAGATCGAGCTGCTCGTCGCGATCGCGTCGCAGGTCGCCCAGACGATCGAGCACGCAACGCTCTACGCCGACGCGCAGCGGCGCGTCCACGAGCTCGAGGCGCTCGCGAAGATCTCAGAGGCAGTGTCGGAGTCGCTTTACCTCGAGGAGTCGCTCGAGGCGATCGTGAAAACGACGATGGCCGCGGTCGACGCGACGGGAGCGGCGCTCGTGCTCGAGGACGGCAAGATTGCGTGGCCGGAGGGGCGTGCTGGCGCCCACGCACTGCGGCTGCCGTTGCGGTGGAAGCGGCGCCAGATCGGCGAGCTCGTCTGCGACCGGGATACGCCCTTCTCGGACGAAGACCGCGCGCTGCTCGAGGCGATCGCCCATCACGCGGCCGTCGCGCTCGAGCACGGACGTGCGGTCATGCGCGGGGTGCTCGCCCAGGAAATTCATCACCGGGTCAAGAACAATCTCCAGACCGTCGCCTCGCTGCTGCGGCTGCAGGCCCGGTCGCCAGGGGCGGACCCGCAGAAGGCACTCGGCGACTCCGTGAACCGGATCCTCGCGATCGCCGCGGTGCACGAGGTGCTGACCGAGCACCGCGAGGACGACGTCGACCTCGCCGAGCTGATCGAGCGGCTCCGCGCGATGCTCGTCCAGGGTCTCGCCGCCGGAAAGGAGGTCGAAGCGGAGCTCGAGCCGGTCTCGCTGGCCGGCCAGCGGGCGACCGCGCTCGCGCTCGTCTTCAGCGAGCTGTTCCAGAACGCGCTCGAGCATGGCGGCGGGACGGTGCGAATCGCGCTGGCGCAGCGCAACGGCGACGTCGCGCTCTCGATCGCCGACGATGGAGGTGGCCTGAACAGCGGCCGCGACGGTACGGGCCTCTCGATCGTCCGCGCGCTCGTGCGTGACGAGCTTCAGGGAACGCTCGAGCTGCGCACCGAGGGCGGACTCCGTGCGGAGGTTGTGTTTCCGGTATGAGCGTCGCTCGCCTTCGGCTCGCTCCGGGTGGCCTATGAGCGCCGACGAGGTTCTCGTCTTCGTCCGCCGGGGCTCTGAGTGGCTCGTGCTGCGGCGCTCGCCACGGCAGGGCGCCTACTGGCACTCGGTCGCCGGCGGGGTCGAGCAGGGTGAGACGAATGTCGAGGCGGCCGCTCGTGAGCTGCTCGAGGAGGTCGGGCTCGTGGCCGAGCCCGTCGACCTTCGGCGGCCGTTCGCATACGTGCCCGAGGCCTGGGAGCCACGCTCACGCGACGGCAGCGGGCCGTTCCGCGTGGCCTGCTTCCTCGTCGACGCGCCCGCCCGCTGGGAGCCCGAGCTCGATTGGGAGCACGACGATTACCGCTGGTGCACCACGGCCGAGGCAGTCGAGCTGCTCCATTGGCCGGAGCCGCGCACGGTGTTGGCGGCGATCGGTCTGGGGGAGATCGCGTGAGAATCCTGATCGCCGAGGACGAGACGATCATCCGGATGGATCTGCGCTCTCTGCTCGAGGGTGCCGGGTTCGAGGTCTGCGCGGAGGCAAGAGACGGCGAGGAGGCGGTCGAGCTGGCGCGGAAGCAGCTACCCGATCTCGCCGTGCTCGACGTGAAGATGCCGCGGCTCGACGGGATCGAAGCGGCAAAGCGGATCCTCAACGAGCGCCCGATCCCGATCGTGATGGTGACAGCGTACGGCGAGCGCGAGCTCGTCGCCCGCGCGGTTGAGGCCGGCGTCTTCGGCTACCTCGTGAAGCCGTTCCGGGAGACCGACCTGCTGCCCGCGATCGAGACGGCGCGGGCCCGGCACGACGAGCTGGCCGCGTTGCGCGAGGAAGCCGAATCGCTCGCCGATGCGCTAGCCGCGCGCAAGGCGATCGAGCGGGCTAAGGGCCTGCTGATGGCGAAGGAGGGCCTATCGGAACAGGACGCGTTCGCACGCCTGCGCAAGGCGAGCCAGGTCTCCGGCAAGCCGCTGAAGGTCGTGGCAGAGGCGGTGGTGGCCACGCTGGATCCCTAGTAACAGACTGTTACTAGGCCCACTTCGCGGCGGTCACGAACCGGCTCGGCCAAGTGACAGACTGTTACTTGGCGTCCGCGAATGGGCTCAGTTCTGCTCGAGCAGCCGCGTCTCGACCTGCTTGCGGCGGAGGCGCAGTGCAAGCCAGACGAGCAGGCCGAGCAGGAGGAACGGGCCGGCGACGACGAGGGCGTAGAGGAGCGCGATCCCCTCCCAGGCGAGCACGTCCTTGATGTCGTCTAGGCGGCTTCCGCCCTCGCTGGCGGGCTGGATTTCCTCTGTCGTCAGCGTGAGGTAGACCGTCGCCGTCCGCGCATCGGCGTTCGTCGAGCGCAGTCCCTCGCGGAGGCCGGTGAGCTTCTGGCGCGCGGACGTGAGCCGCGACTGCAGCACGGCACGGTTCTCGTCGGAGAGCGTCGGGCTGCCGAGCTGGGCCAGGATCTGGGCGATCTGGCGCTCCGCCTGCTCGAGCTGGGTCTGGAGGCTGTCGGCCTGCTGCTGCAGATCCTCGATGCCGTAGCGCTGGCCGAGGATCGTGCCGAGCGCGGCCAGCTGGGCCAGCGCTCCCTGGACACGTGCTGTGGGGATGCGAAGGACGATCTGGGCGGTGCCGACCCCTGCGGCCGGCGCGTCGTACTGCAGCGAGGAAACGCTGCCGCCGTGTGCGACCGCGATCTGCTGCGCGCGCTTCGTCGCGCCCGAGAGCGCCTCGACGTCGTCAAGGCGGAGGCTCAGCTCGGCCTGGTAGCGCTGCAGCTGGCCGGCCACGGGCGCGACCGTCGTTGGAGCTTGGGCTGCGGATGAGGACGGAGCAGCGCTCGGGCTGGCGGTGGCGGCATCCTGTGCTGACCCAGCGGCCTCGAGGGAGTGCGTGACCCCGGTGCGGCTGGAGCCGCTCGAGGCAGCCTGCTGGTCAGAACCGCCGCCGACGTCGTCGCGGCTGAGCCCGATCACGCCCGCCGCGACGACCGCGACGACGAGCGCCGCGGGCGCGACGAGCAGGAGCCGGCGCCGTTCGAAGCGGGCGAGAAAGGGCGCGCGCGCCGGCTCGTGCGCGGCGATCGTACGCACCCGCTCGCGCAGGGCGGGGGGCGCGGCGGGCTTCGCCGCGCGGATCTCGTCGAGCAGCGTCTCAGACATGCACACTCACCTTCTCCTCGAGCTTCCTCAGGGCCCGCGACAGCCGGGTCGAGACGGCTGTCGGGCTGATGCCGAGCACGCGCGCGGCCTCCTCGCCGTCGAGCTCGAGCAGGACGCGGAGCGCGATCACCTCGCGCTCACCCGCGGAGAGCTCGGCCAGGGCGGTTTCGATGTCGGGGGAGAGTCCGTCGGCGAAGACTGTGTCGATCTGCTCCGGCGGCGCCGCACGCTCCTCGCGCTTCTGGCGGCGCTCTTCAGAGCGGAACCAGTCGAGCGCCGTCGTGCGGGCGATCTGGCAGAGCCAGGTCCGGGCGCTCGCCCGGGCGGGATCGAAGCGGCGCCAGAGGCGGAGCGCCTTCTCGAACGTGTCCGCTGTCAGGTCCTCGGCGAGGGAGCGGTCACGGGTGAGATAGACGAGGTAGCCGTAGACGTCGTCGAGATGCTCCTCTGCGGACGCGGCGAATGACGCCGACCAGGCAGGCTGTCGTGCGGGAAGCGTCATCGCTTGCACACGGTGTCTACGCCGCCGGACGGCCCATCGTCACAAGCAGCAGAGAGTCACGCCTGCGCGGACTCGAACAGCTCTTCCCAGCGCTCGAGCAGCGCCTGGAGGTCGTCGCGGGCGACCTTGTGCGCCGCCAGCGTCTCGACGTCGCCCCAGTCCTCGGCGAGCCGCTGCTCGAGCTCGGCCAGCTCGAGCTCGCGCGCCTGGATCGACGCCTCGATCTGCTCGAGCTCGCTTGGCCGCACCGGCTTCGGCCGCTGGGTTTTCGACTGCTGCGGCCGCTCCTTCTCCTTGCGCTCCTTGGACAGACCCGCGGGTGCGTCCTCGCCGGCACGGATGCGCGCGTAATCGGCCCAGCCGCCGGGATAAGAGCGCAAGGTGCCGTCCTCGACGGCCACGATCCGCTCGGCGACGGCGTCGAGCACGGCGCGGTCGTGCGAAACGAGCAGCACGGTGCCCGGAAAGGCCTCGAGCGCGGCTTCGAGCGCTTCGCGGCTCTCGAGGTCGAGGTGGTTCGTCGGCTCGTCCAGCACGAGGAAGTTTGCGCCGGAGGCGACGATCAGCGCCAGCGCCAGGCGGCGGCGCTCGCCGCCGGACAGCGCCACGACGGGCTTGTCGTGCTCGTCCCAGCCGGAGAAGAGGAAGCGCCCGAGCAGCGCCTGCGCCTGGCCGCGCTGCAAGCCGGTTGCTCCCATCGTGCATTCGAGCACGCTGCCCCGCTCGTCCAGCTCGACCTCGTGCTGGGAGAAGTACGCGAGCTCGACCCCGTGGCCGATCCTGCCGAGGCTGCGGCCGACGATCGCTTCGAGCAATGTCGACTTGCCGGAGCCGTTCGGGCCGATCAGTGCAACGTGCTCGCCACGCTCCAGCACGAGCTCGGCGTCCTCGAGCAGCGGCTTCGTCCCGGCGGCGAGGTCGAAGTTCTCGGCCTCGACGACCATCCGCCCGCTCCGCACGGGCTTCAGGAACTCGAAGCCGAGGGTCCTCCTCTCGCCGCGAGGAGCCTCGACGCGCACGGCCTCGATGCGGGCGATCTGCCTCAACTTCGCCTGTGCCTGGCGTGACTTCGTCCCGTAGCGGAAGCGGGCGACGAAGCGTTCGAGTCGGGCGATGTCCTCGGCCTGGCGCTCCGCCCACTTCGCCTGGTTGACGAGGCGGGCGGCCTTCTCTTGGCGCCAGACGTGCCATTTACCGGGGAAGAAGGTCGAGCGGCCCCCTTCCAGCTCGAGCACAGAGGTGGCCACCGACTCCAGAAACCACCGGTCATGTGCGACGAGGATGACCGCGGCGTCGATCGTCGAGAGCTCTTGCTCGAGCCACTCGATCGAGGCCATGTCCAGGTGGTTGGTCGGCTCGTCGAGCAGCAGCAGGTCGGGATTGCCCGCAAGCGCGCGCGCGAGCGAGGCGCGCGTGAGCTCGCCGCCGGAGAAGGTGTCGAGCCCACGGTCGAGATCGGTGTCGGCGAAGCCGAGTCCTCGGAGGACGGCGGTCGCGCGGTCGCGCCAGCCGTAGCCGCCTCCGTGCTCGAGGTGAGCCTGGGTTTCGCCGTAGCGCCGCAGGGTCTCCGGTGTGTGATCGCCGGCGGCCATTGCCTCCTCGAGCCGGCGCAACTCGCGCTCGGCCTCGGCGAGGTCGGCTGCGCCGGAGAGGGCGTATTCGCGCAGAGAGAAGCCCGCGTCCCGTGGCGGCCGCTGGTCGTGCAGCGCCACGCGGGCTCCTTTCTCCCAAGCGAGCTCGCCGCCCACCAGGTCCGTCTCACCGATGAGGGCGCGGAGGAGCGTCGTCTTACCCGCCCCGTTCGGCCCGGCGAGTGCAAGCCGGTCGCGCCGCTCGACCTTGAAGGAGACGTTGTCGAAGAGCGGTTCGCCGGAGAGCTCCTTGCGGAGCGAGGATGCGATCAGGACTGACACGCCCCTAAGGGTAGTGGCCGGTTATGTTTGCGTCGTGAGCGCCGACACGAAGGGCCAGAAGCTTTCGATCGACACGATCCGGGTGCTCGCGATGGATGGGGTGCAGAAGGCGAACGCCGGCCATCCTGGCACCGCGATGGCGCTCGCGCCGCTCGCGTACACGCTGTACCGCAACGTGCTGCGGCACAACCCGGCGAACCCCGACTGGCCGAATCGCGACCGCTTCGTCCTCTCGGCCGGCCACGCCTGCATCCTCCAGTACGCCGTGCTTCACCTTTCGGGCTACAACCTCTCGCTCGAGGAGCTCAAGCGCTTCCGCCAGTGGGGTTCACGCACTCCGGGCCATCCGGAGCACTTCATGACGGAGGGTGTCGAGACGACGACGGGCCCGCTCGGGCAGGGCTTCGCGAACGGTGTCGGCTTCGCAATCGCCGACCGCTTCCTCGCCGAGCGCTACAACCGGCCCCACCACGAGATCGTCGACAGGCGTGTCTATGCGATCTGCTCCGACGGCGACCTGATGGAGGGCGTCACGATGGAGGCCGCGTCGATCGCCGGCCACCTCGGCCTCGGCCGGCTCGTCTGCTTCTACGACGACAACCACATCACGATCGACGGCACCACGGCGCTCAGCTTCACGACCGAGGACAAGGGCAAGCGCTTCGAGGCGCACGGCTGGCACGTGCAGTCCGTCTCGGACTCCGAGGACGTGCCCGCGCTGGAGCGGGCGATCCGCGCGGCGCAGACGGAAGAGGAGCGCCCGTCGCTCGTGATCGTCCGCAGCCACATCGCGTTCGGTGCGCCGAAGGCGATCGACACGTCCAAGTCGCACGGCTCCCCGCTTGGCGAGGAGGAGGTCCGCGCCACCAAGGAGACGCTCGGGCTCGACCCCGACAAGCACTTCGACGTGCCGGACGAGGTGTACGAGCACATGGACGCGCGGCCGGCCGGGATCGAGGCCGAGCAGGACTGGCGCGACGGCTTCGAGCGCTGGGCGGAGGCGTTCCCGAAGCTGCGCGAGGACTGGGAGGCCGACCGCATCGGGAAGCCGCGGCCCGGCTGGATCGAGGCGCTGCCGCGGTTCCCGGCAGGCGAGGCCGTTGCGACGCGGGACGCCGGCAAGAAGGTGATGCAGGCCTTCAAGGCCTACACACCGACGATGATCGGTGGCGCCGCCGACCTCGTCGAGTCGACGAAGACCGAGTTCGAGGGCTCCGGGGTCTTCTCGGCGACGCACGCGGGCCGGAACATCGCCTTCGGCATCCGCGAGCACGCGATGGGCTCGATCGTGAACGGGATCTCGCTGACGCAGGGGATGTTGAAGCCCTACGGCTCGACGTTCCTCATCTTCTCGGACTACATGCGGCCCGCCGTGCGGCTCTCGGCGCTCGGGCACCTGCAGTCCCTCTGGGTGTGGACGCACGACTCGGTGGGCCTGGGCGAAGACGGCCCGACGCATCAGCCGGTTGAGCACCACATGACGCTTCGTGCGATCCCAAACCTCTGGTACGTCCGTCCCGGCGACGCGAACGAGACGGCGCTGGCCTGGCGGATCGCGCTCGAGCGCGAGGGCGGCCCGGTCGCTCTGGGCCTGTCTCGCCAGAAGGTGCCGACGCTCGACCTGCCGACGGAGGGTGCGCTGCGCGGCGCCTACACGCTCTGGCAGTCGGAGGACGGGCTGCCCGATCTGATCCTGATCGCGACCGGCTCCGAGGTCGGCGTCGCGCTCGAGGCCGCGAAGAGCATGGACGCCAACGCTCGCGTCGTCTCGATGCCGTGCTGGGAGCTCTTCGCCGAGCAGCCCCAGGACTACCGCGACGAGGTGCTCCCGCCGGACGTGCGGGCGCGGCTCTCGGTCGAGGCCGGGATCTCGCTCGGTTGGGAGCGCTGGGTCGGCGACGCGGGCGCCTCGGTCGCGATCGATCGCTTCGGCGCTTCGGCGCCCGGCGACGAGGTGCTGTCGCGGCTCGGTTTCACGCCGGAGAACGTGGCCGCCCGCGCGGTGGCCCTGCTCGAGCGGGTGGCATGAGAGTCGCGGTCGCGTTCGACCACCGGGGCGTGAAGCTGCGCGAGCGCGTACTCGAGGAGGTGGAGGCGCTTCAGCACGACGTCATCGACCTCGGCACGGATACCGACGCCGTGCGGATCGACTACCCCGACAAGACGCGCGAGCTGGGCGAGGCGATCCAGCGCGGTGACGCGGACCGGGGTGTGCTCGTGTGCGGCTCGGGCGTCGGCGCTTCCGTGGCTGCCTGCAAGATGATCGGGATCCGCGCGGCGATCTGCCACGACGTCTACTCCGCCCACCAGGGCGTCGAGCACGACGACATCAACGTGCTCTGCCTCGGCTCCGAGGTGATCGGAGGCGAGCTGGCCGTCGACCTCGTCCGCGCCTTTCTTGGCGCGCAGTTCGACGGCGGCGAGCGCTACGTGGCACGGTTGAAGAAGGTTGCAGCGATGGAGAAAGGATTGAGAGATGGCCAAGTCACGCCTGCATGAGCTGTCCGAGCACGGCGTCAGCGTTTGGATCGACTCGCTCTCGCGGGAGCTGCTCGAGACCGGCGAGCTCGCCCGGCTGGTGAAGGAGGACGCCGTCGTCGGTGTCACGTCGAACCCGACGATCTTCCAGAAGGCGCTCTCGACCGGCGACTGGTATGACGCGCGCCTCGCCGAGCTGCTGAAGACCGAGGACGACCCGATCGAGATCTTCCTCCAGCTGGCGAAGCAGGACGTACGGGATGCGTGCGACTTGCTGCGCCCCGTCTGGGACGAGGGCAAGGCCCTGGACGGCTGGGTCTCGCTCGAGGTCGACCCGACCCTCGCGTACGAGCGCGAGGCGACTTTCGAGCAGGCGATCCGCTTCCATGCGGAGGTCGAGCGGCCGAATCTGTTCGTGAAGATTCCGGCGACCAGGCCCGGCCTCGGCGCGATCGAGGACTGCATCGCCAAGGGCAAGTCGATCAACGTGACTCTGATCTTCTCGCTCGCGCGCTACGCGGCGGTCGCCGAGGCGTACGTCAAGGGAGTCGAGCGGCTCGTCGCTGCAGGCGGCGACCCGTCGAAGGTCGCTTCGGTCGCAAGCTTCTTCGTCTCGCGGGTGGACTCCGAGGCTGACAAGCGGCTCGACGCGATCGGCGGTCAGGCGACGCGCCTGAAGGGCAAGCTCGCAATCGCGAACGCGAAGCTCGCGTACCGCCATTGGCAGGAGACGTTCTCCGGCCCGCGCTGGGAGTTCCTCGCGGCCAAGGGAGCGACGTCGCAGCGCTGCCTCTGGGCGTCCACCTCGACGAAGAATCCCGAATACCGCGACGTGATGTACGTCGAGGAGCTGATCGCACCAGGCACGGTGAACACGATGCCGGCCGAGACGGTGGCCGCGTTCCAAGACCACGGCAAGGTCGCCGACACGATCACCGAGGGGCTGCCCGAGGCTCGCAAGCTGCTCGAGCGGCTCGCGGAGGTAGGCGTCGATTACGACGATGTCGTGGCGACGCTCGAGGCCGAGGGCGTGCAGAAGTTCGCTGACTCCTTCGACGAGCTGCTGGACGGGATCCGCGCCAAGCGCAGCGAGCTCGCGGCCGCGTGAAGTCGATTCCCGAGCGGATCTGGGGCTACGACGCGTCGCTCTGGACCGACTCGGGCGAGGATCGCTGGCTCGGCTGGCTCGACGTCGTCACACGCGTCCAGCCCCAAGTCGGCGAGCTGAATGCGTTCGCCGAGTCGGCGATCGAGCAGTTTCACGACTGCGTGCTGCTCGGCATGGGCGGCTCCTCGCTCGCGCC
>Ga0136617_10006388_pt1 | contig 10536 bp, 6 predicted proteins | sample AntDrymUQ3222106_2_FD_129672 | JGI IMG/M metagenome (GOLD analysis project Ga0136617, IMG submission 129672) | Polar desert sand microbial communities from Dry Valleys, Antarctica - metaG UQ322 (21.06) | ecosystem: Environmental > Terrestrial > Soil > Desert | place: Antarctica: Dry Valley...
CCGTTGGCGCTCCAGCGGGGGCAAGCCACCCTTCCTGACCTGCAAATTACCGTAGGCCTTTTGGGTTTTCACACAGCCGTCTCCTCGTCTCCCCTTCGCCGTGTCATGGGGTCTATTCATGGACGTTCGATTCCTCCCTCCCAGATGTCATCGTCATGATTCGTAGGACGGCGGCGGCGCGGCGTTGGCGGTGAGGCGCCACCTGACGATGGACGATTAGGTTCGGCCTGCTCCAATTGCGCCCGCTCCTTCAGAATATCGGCGCGTCGTGCCAGGTCTTGCTGACGATCAAAAAAGATTTCACCGTCTACAAACGTCGTTTCGACTCGCGAGTAGACGCTGAGTGGATGGCCGTTCCAGATTGCCAGGTCCGCATCCTTGCCGACTTCGATCGACCCGACCCGATCATGAATTCCAAGTTGCCAGGCAGGATTCCAGGTGATGAGTTTGAGCGTTTCTTCTTCGCTCAGATCGCCATAGCGCATGGCCTTAGCTGCTTCGATGTTCAAACGACGGGCGCGCTCGTCGGAATCAGAGTTTATGGAAACATTGACGCCGGCGCGGGTCATGATGGCGGCGTTGTAGGGAATTGCGTCGTAAGCTTCAATCTTGTATGCCCAGTTGTCGGCGAAAATAGAAGCGCCGGCCCCGTGCTGAGCGATCTCTTTCGCCACTTTGTAGCCTTCCAGCGTGTGCTGGAATGTTTTGATTTTGAAACCAAACTCATTTGCCAGATTGATGAGCATCAGAATTTCGTCCGCGCGGTAGCAATGCGCGTGAACGTAGCGCTTGCCTTCCATCACCTCGACCAAGGGCCCGAGCTGCAGGTCGCGCCGCGGCGGAATCAAGTTCTGGTCGCGCCGTGCGAGGCCGGCACGATACTCGTCCCAAGTCTTCTTATAATCGCGAGCGCGCGTGAAAGCTTCGCGAATCACTTCCTCGACTCCCATACGCGTGGCCGGATAACGCCGCTGCTGGCCTGGCTGAGGACTAAAGCTCGAGCGTTTGGGATTCTCCCCGAGCGCAAACTTGATTCCCGGCATCGCACCCGGAAAGGAGAACTCCTCCACCGGCCGGCCGTATTTGATCTTCACTACGGTGTTCTGGCCACCAATTGCGTTGGCCGAGCCATGCAGGAGGTTCAGGGCAGTCACTCCACCCGCCAACGCCCGGTAAAGGTCTACATCGTTTGGATTGAGCACGTCATTCATACGAGTCATCGAGGTAACAGACAGGCTGCCTTCATTGATGGCGTCGAGCATTGAGTGGGAATGGCAATCGACAATTCCCGGCATAAGGTATTTGCCGGTTGCGTCGATCACCCGGGCATTTCCGCCGTTCAGATTTTTCCCTACTTTGGCAATCTTTCCATTGCGTATCAACACGTCAGCATTCGGCAGTGTTCCGTGCGTTACGGTGAGCACGGTCACATTGCGAATGAGTGTGTCCGGCGTGCTGACGCGACCCTGCGCGAAGGTTTCCGGCAATAAAAACCCGGCAATTATCGAGCAGGTGAGGAAGTGAATGAATAATCGTCTCATCATTACATCCCTTTCAGCTTGGACAGATCTGCGTTTGAACTAACCGCAGCACGGAACTCGGCTGGCGGTGTGGGCGACGCGACGGGCTGGGCCGGCGCCCCGGCTTTCGTTCCGGTAAACGAACCGGGCGCGCGACCGACTACATTCACCGTACCTTGCATGTCGTCGCCGGTTATTTTTCCGGCGAATGATGCGTCCGCGGTTTGACCTTCAAACGTCGCGGGAACAGTAAACCGAAGGTCCCCGCCAGCTCCGGTTGAGGCGTTGGCAATCTCGCTGCTGCCTAACCCGCCCTGGATCGATCCGCGCAAGCGTTCACCTTCCTGTTGGAGAACGAGACTGACCGCAATATCGCCTGAGCCAAGATTGACGTTTAGCGTCCATGTACCCGTGGCCGCGCCGGCCTGCGCACCGCCCGCCTCTGGTCGCAAGTCAATGGAACGCCCGTCGATAAACACATAAGAAATCCTGTGATTGCGATCAAAGAGATCTCCCCGCGTGATCGTAAGGTTGGCAATCTTGCCGGCTTCAATTGTGCCGAGTCGATCGGCAACACCCAGAATCTGTGCCGGCCAAATCGTCAAGGCGCGCAGGGCGTCGTCGCGAGAGAGGCCATTCTCGATGGCGCGGATCAGGTTGGCCGAGAAGTCGGCCATGTTTGTCAGTGCGCCGGATTGAAAGGCAAACGGAACACGTGCGGCCACCAGCTTTGCGGCTGTCTTCGGCGCTTCAACTCGTTCGCGCAAGACTCTAATGGGTTCCGCATCAGCTTCAGGCAAGGCGGCCGTGGTGCGTCGCGGGAAATTGAGTGAGAGCAGCACCGGGACTTTGCTTTCGCGGAGACGATCTGCAACTCTTCCTGCCTCGAGGCCTCCGGCGATAATCGCCCGCAGTTTGAACTCCTGAGCAAAATCCAACGCTCGAGCAATCTCGCGCTCGCGATCCGCGTACATTACAACCGGCATGGCACCGTCGAGCACCGGGAGCAAGGCAGCCAGGGACCGGTCCTGGTTCGGACGCCGCATTCCCCTCGGTGAACGTTCGTAGGTTTGCAGGGCCTGACGATAGCGCTGAGCATCGAGCAGCATCTGACGTAACGAGGCAAAGACACCCATCAGCGAGTTGGGATAAGTGCCCGTGCGTAAGGGTGTGAAACCGACGTGCAGCGCCACAGGGGAGCGCACAATCATCTGCTGCGACGTGTCACCGGCGAGATTGATCAAGGCAGACTGGCCCATCCAGATCCCCTGGCGCGGCGCAGTTAGTGCAGTAGTGATTCCAGCGTTGCGTGCGGCTTCGATTTGCTCGCCGCCGGGCTTGATAAAGTCCTCGGCCAGCACTTCCGGCTGAAGGCCCGGAGGTTGCGCTGAGTTGAGTGCGCTGAGAGGGCTTGTTTGTGGCCGAAGCTGGCCGAACCCAGCGCCTGCGCCACCGGGCGACGGCGTTGGAGTCGGCGAAGGCTGTGGCATCCCGAGTGCGGTGCTGGAATCAATTAGTCCCGGATAAACGGTTAGGCCCGTGCCATCGATTATACGCGCGTCGGCAGGCGCGGTAACGTTTGCACCCGCCGCGGCGATCAAGCCATCGCGAATCACTACGGTGCCTCGATCAATTACCGGTCCTGCGACGGTGACGACTCGCGCGTTGGTAATGGCGTACGTATCAACGGCACTGCGCTGAGCAGTAACGAAGTTGGGCGTTGGAATAACAACGAAAGCAGAAGCGACCAGGGCGGCGAGAATCCGCAAACGGATGGCTGGCATAGGCAATCCAATCCTCATCAAAGAGATTTGCGACGCGTGTTCGCTAGCGAGAAGAGCGCCGGCGAGCCCCTGTGTTTGAAAGAGTGGCGAAAGCTTAGCTTAGAAAGGCCTTAACAGTAAACCGCTGCGCGGAATTCATTTAATGCGCGCTGGTGTTACGCGGTGTCCCAGCAGGAGGTTTCAGCGGGATAAGGGAAGGGGAAAATTCAAGGGCCAAAGGCCAGTTCAAAAAGGCCGTCTGTTCCTGCAGCTCTTAGAATTGAAGAGGCAGTTCTACTTGTCTGCAGAAGGCTTCTCGATGCGGAGTGTTAGTGCGCGTCTGGCCCGGTCTTTCAAGGCGGGAAAGCGAAGGTTAAGAGTATCCCCCTCTTGCGTCAGCGACGACTGAACGGCCATTCAATCGTCGCTAACGGATGAGGTCTTTGGACGGTCGTGAAATCCGCCTTGAAAAACCGGGCTAAACTCAATCGCCGCTACGCCTGTTAACGCCAGAAGCGTCAAATAAATTGCTACGCTCGTCTCAAGACGCCGTGACCTTGAGCATATTCTTAACGCTCTTCACGCCCTCGACCGCCTTGGCAATTTTTTCGGCCTGTGCCTTTTGTGCGGCGGTAGCAACGGTGCCCGTTAACGTGACTACATCGTTGTCAACATCGACGTTAATTGTGGAGTCTCTCAGATCGTCGGCAGCGGCCAATTCATATTTGGTCTTGACCCAAAGCCAGCCGTCATTGACGCCAGAACCGATCGTACGACCGGACTCTTTGGCCTCCCGCGTGTGGCGAGCTTTGTCGCGCTCATATTCCTCACGCGTCACACCTCTTCGTGGGGTTGGAGCGAGGTTGGTATTCGCGTTAACTACCGCGGCGTTTGCATTTGCCACCCGATTGGCATTGGCGTTCGTGTTGTAATTCGCTGTATCACAACCGGTAAAGGACACTACCAAAGCGGCAACGGTCGTGATTTCTGCTAATTTGTATCTCATGCTTTCGGAAACCTCCTGCTGATTCGTAACAGTTAACTGAGTTCGAAAAACGTACGTTCGACTCAAAATACGCCATTGGACTTAGAAAGTCTCGGCGCCAAATCTGTTGGGGGATTGGTAAAAAAGGGGCGATAAAGCGAAAGCTGGGATAGATTAATAAAAAGAAGTTAATAAGTAGGCAAGCGTTGGGCCGAGGAAAGAGGAAGATGGAAAAGGGGGAACGGGTGATGGGGAAAACTGTTAACTAGTCACCCTCTTACCATTTTCCCGTTTCCCCCGGGTTCTCATCTCTCACCACTTCACGCTGCCTTCTTTGGAAGTGTCGATCGTGGCCGACTGAGAAACTTCGCTGAAAAGAAAACCCTTGATATTATCAAACAGAAAGTTTTGTGCGTCGGGGTTGGTAAGATCCAAGCCGTAATGATTGATGATCTGCGTCTGCTTCTGGAGCCAGGTGTTCCAGCACGGCTGACAAATCTCGGTTGCGATTCTTTTTCCCAGTTCGTTGGGAAACGGGGCGAACCCGAGCCCAGGACGCTTCTGTCCACAGTGTTTACATTTCATTGATTCGGCCATCACTAAATTCTCCTCTCAGGTGCCGAGTGCCAGGCGCAGGGTGCCTGCCAGGTGCGAGGTGTCGTATGTCGGAAACACAAACGGGATCTAAAATATACTACTGCCCAGTGCCAACTGCCACTTGCTTTCTGCCTACAGCCTACTGCCTACTGCCTCACTATGCGCTTCACGGATTGCCCGTATGACATCCTCGTCTTTGGGACGAAAGAGACCGAGTGGGCGCACGTCGCGATAACGAACAGTGCCATTTCCATCTATTACAAAAACCGAGCGAGCGACTTTACCTGGAATCAGCGATTGCGCGCCATACACGCGCGCCACGTAGCCGCCCGCATCGGACAGCAGTCGCAGAGGGAGATTGTGATGCTCGGCAAACTTCTTATGCGATTCGACCGAGTCAGTAGAAATACCGACCACCTCGGCGCCGGTCGCAGAGTAGTCGTCCCAACGATCGCGAAGGGAACACAACTGCCGGGTGCAGATCGGTGTTTCGTCCCCCGGATAGAAGAGGAGTACGACAACCTTACCTCGTTGCTGCGCCAGCGCCCACTCCTGATCTGATCCGTCGCGGAGCCTGAAATCGGGCGCCCGTTGTCCCACCTCTGCGTTGCTGGTTTTGCTCATTTGTTCCGCCGTTATCTTTGAAGAGAATACAGGGGAAAGGGGGTAAAGGGGAAAGCGAGAAGGGGCGAAAGATGAATGCGAGATAGGGAAAAATTGTTAACCAATTACTCTGTTACCCTTTTCCACCGGGCACGTCCCGATCGACATTCATCCTGTTTTCAGCAATCCACGCACGTCCGCTGGCGCAAATTTGTAAAAAGTTGCACCTACGGCAGTGAGTAGCCGGGCGCACCGGAAAATGTTCGGGCTCGCGTGAAGAGATGAGTTGTAGAAAAGCCTGGTCAATTGCGCGCCCGCACGCATTAGTCTCCAGCAGATCTTCGGTTAGATGGAATTCCACATTGGGGTCGAGAAAATGAAGCGTGACTTTGATTTCGCTCCCAGCCTTTAACAGATCCGGCATCAATTCACGAACGGCGAGAGCATAAGCCTGCATTTGTAGTTGATAGTCGGAGGCAGCGAGACGAATCTGATCTGCCGGCGAAGGTGAAACGCTTTCCGTGAACTCACCGGTCGAGGTTGTCTCTTCCTGTGTGGGTTCTGGTGTTGAGAAATCCAGCGTGAACTGCGCCGCTGAGTGTTGGGACCGCGGGCGTCTCGCCTGCATCGGTGAGTTGGCATTCAACGCTGTGGCGGCTTCGCCGCTTGGCAGGCGGGTCGAGCACCCCAGCGGGGCTGCCCCGCCGGGGACCCTGCCAGACTGCGGTCCCAGCGAAGAGGTTGACGCAGCAGGTACTGGAGTTGAACGAGAGTTTCGAAGCCGGTTTGTTTTGAAGTCGATGATCTCGATGTCGAAACCCTTTCCACCTAGTGGTGGGGAAACCAGCAGCTTATCAATCGTTCCCGTCAGAATACCAAGGGGACGGCGCAAGCGAAAATTGAGTTCACTCCATAGACCTGGACCGGCAGCAGAAGCACCGGTAGGCACATCTCCTGCCGCCTTCCTTGCTCTCTCAATTCTCTGAAACACATCGCTCGAAAGATAATTCCGAGCGAAAGGCAACAACTCCTTTAAGGCTTCTTCAGTGTCTACATCGAGCAGACGATCGGCGAATTCTGCCTGGCGCGAGCGAACCACGTCGTCAAGGCTACGCCGCAGTCTGGCTTCCACCTCCTCGCCCGGTGAATAGGTTTCGCAAAAGCGGTGGATGACAGCGCCTTTCAGTGTGGCGGTCAGATTTGATGGCGGCTCCGGAGCCTCGGCGTCATGCCACACAGCCATCTCGTCAGCTGCCGGCACATGCAGAACACGATCGAAATAATACTGCCGCGGGCAGCGTTGGTAGTTGGTTAACTGGGTGACGCTGAAGCGGTGGACCGCCCGAGTGCGTTCCGGTTCGATGGGGCGCAAGAGTGGAAAAGCTTCGGAGAGTGAGCCCGGGCCTTCCGCTGGCTGCCCCCCAAGAGCTTCTTCTAATGGTCCCAAGAGCTGTTCAGTACTCCCACTTGTGAAGGCCGACCTCCCACCGGGCTGCGACGCCGAAGAACTCGCTTGCCACTGGTCGGCAACGTTGAGCATCAGCTCAAACTGGGCATTCTGACGGGTGCCCTGCTCTTCGAGATCCAAAATGCCGCTTCGGGTTGGTGCGGGCAGTTCAAGTGTTTGCCAGATCCAGTTGATCCAGGTGTCGCCCTTCGCGCCAAGGTTGTCGCGGTCTTTCGTGGTGCCCGAAAGTATCAAGCGATCCTGCGCACGTGTCGCCGCGACATAGAGCAAGCGCATACTCTCAAATTGTTCTCGCCAAGCGTGACGCTGTTCGAAGCGATTAAACGAGCAACCCGCAACCAACCTGCCGCGACCGTCCGGCACCTTCACTGTCAAACCGCGATGACGGTCCAGCAGAAACCAATTATCGGGAACCTTTGAGTATCGCTGCAGCTCGGGGATTATGACGATGGGAAACTCGAGACCCTTTGCCTGATGAATGGTCATCAGGCGCGCAGCGTTCGTGGCTTCGTCGATCTGGCCTTCACTCTCACGACTACCTATCGCTTCGAATTCCTCTACATAGCGGACAAAGTCGCGAATCAGGTGCGCGCCCGATCGTTCGAAACGTTCGGCGAGCGTGAAGAGTCGCTGTACATTCGCCAACCGCTGTGCGCCGTCAAAGGTAGCCGCGATCACCGTCATGTACTCTGATTGATCGACCGCGAACCGCAGCAGATTTCCAATCGGGTAATGATGGCGCCGCACAACCAATCCGTTGATCAGGGCAGCGGCTCGATCGAGCAGGTCGTGTTCCTCGTCACTGATGAAAGCTATCTCGCGATGCCGTCGTAGTGCCTTGAACAATTTGCGCGTTTGCGTGAAATGGCGAAGCGGATCTCCCGTCTCAACTTCACTCAGCCAGGGCGCGCAACGGAGCGCTAGCAGAGCATTGTCGGAAATGCCAACGAGCGGCGAACGAAGAACGGCCGCCAACGCCAGCTCGTCCGTCTTGTTATCCAGAAACCGCAGCAACTGGATCAAGTCAGTGATCTCTTCCCGTTCGTAGAATCCTCGCCCGAGCACCGTCTGATAGGGAATGTTTGCGCGATGAAATGCGGACTCGTATACGCCGACGTTAGTCATTGCGCGAAACAGGAGCGCGATGTCGCTGTACTTAACAGCACGAGCATTGACGCCGAGCTGGTTCACACTGGAAAAGTGCTCATCTCCGTCCTCAACTGAGAGTGTCGCGTTGGTTAGCGTGATTGATTCAACCGAACCTTGAGCGAACGGGTTGCTTGAGGCAGGCGGGACGCCTGCGGTCCCAATGTTCGCGTCTGTGGTATTCCCAGGTACTACACCTTCAGTTAAGGCAATGATCCGTAGAGCCAGTTGCTCGGCATCAAGCTCGCGCGAGTTTTGCTCGGCTTTGGGATCGTCGCCCTTTCTCCCTTTCTCCCTTTCCCCGTTCCCCCGTTCTTCCGAGGCCTCGGTGGTGATCATCACCTCGACTAGCGGACCACTATCACGCAGGTCGCGCTTCGATTCACTTGGTTCATGTCCAACATAGCCCAGTTCTTCTCGTTCTTGCGGACTGACGTCTACTTTGGTTTGGAACAGGCGCTCGAAAAGGTAGTTGTAGAAACTGACCAGCGGCGGCTGACTGCGAAAATTCACGAATAGAGGTTTTTCTTCCCCACCACTCGCGGTCAATGTCTCAGTCATCTCGCGAAAGACGTCTACATCCGCGCCGCGAAAACCGTAGATTGACTGCTTACGGTCACCGACGATGAACAGATTTGCGCTCTCTCGCCGGGATTTCTGCAAAGCGAGCCGTTCGAGCAACCGGCGCTGCAAACCGTTTGTGTCCTGAAACTCGTCGACCAGAAAAAACTTGTAGCGCTCGGCAGCGCGCGTCACAACTTCCGGTCGCGCCAGTAATTCCAGCGCGCGCAGTTCCAGGTCGTCGAAATCAAGCGCCGATAGCTTCTGCTTCTCTTCGTTGAGGCGTTGGTCAATGTGCGTGAGCAGCATCACCATCTCGAGCGCGTACTGCCTGGCAGATAAATCCAGACAGATTTGCGGCACGCGTCCCAGCAGATTCTTTTCCCAGAGCAGTTCATCCAACGCTGTGACGTGCGGCTTTATATCTCCTGTGGCAGAAGGGCGCAGCTTGCGAAAACCCTCTACGGCGCGGCAGTAGTCGGCCAGCCCTTCCGGCTCCGGAATGCCATAAAATAAGGGCCGAAGACTGGCCCATGTTGAACTCACTTCTGCTTGGTTGATCCTTTGTGCGGAAGTCGTCCTGCGAAACAGCAGAAAGTCGTTCATCGCCCGCGAGAGGTCGACAAGTGCTAAGGCATGATCCTCCTCGGTCGAATGGCTGTTCGCGGTCTTCAGTGCCAGATCGGCCAACGAGAGGCCTTGGCCACGTACCTCGCGATAGATTTGCGCGAGGGCGGCGGCCAGCTTGGCTCGTCCCACTCCCAGGGTTAATCGGGAAATCTCAATGTGGCCGGAGCTAATAAAGTGTGAAAGAGCTTCCTCGACCACCACCTCCAGCAACATTGCCGCTCGATGTTCATCGAGCAAAAGAAACTGCGGGTCCACCCCGGCTTCCACTGGAAATTCGCGCAGCAGCCGCGCGCAGAAACCGTGAATGGTAGTGATCACCGCTCCATCAAGTGTGCGCTTGTAACCAAGCCAACGCTTTCTTTCGTTCCCTGAGGCCGTAAGCAGAATTTCATTGAGTCGCGCTCTGAGGCGCTCACGCATTTCGTTTGCCGCGCGATTGGTGAAGGTGAGGGCGACGATTTGATCAATGGAGAGGTTTCGCTCGCGGAGGATGTGCAAGTAACGCTCGACCAGCACCGTGGTTTTGCCGGAGCCCGGGCCGGCGGTCACCGAGATGTGGCGATCGATCGTCAAAGCAGCAGCGGTCTGCTCAGGTTCTAGTTGGTGTTTCTGCTTTATGACCGCTTCTCCTGCCTGCTTAAAACCGCTCTCCCTTGCGGCTTCGCCGCCCTCCTGGGGTAAGCTATCAGGCTGTGTGAAAACCCGACTTGAATTACGCTGAAAGCGTTCGCTAATTGGAGCCCAGGGTTACTTCAACCCTGGGACCCCAATTCCTCATAAACCCTAAACTCTGAAAGAGTTTCCGCGTCGGATGTTGCGCGCGATTTAGCCAACACCTTCGGCGTTACCATCCTTTGGATGTGTGCAGACCCAGGGTTGAAGCAACCCTGGGCTCGAATTGGCGAACGCTTTCAGCGTTATTTGTACCGAGTCTTCACACAGCCTCATAGCCTTGCCGCACGGGCGGCGAAGCCGCAAGCAGCCAGAACTCACTGAACATTCTCAGGTTCACTTGGGTTTACTCTGCGTTCCAGGCTTCTCTTTCTTCCTCTCAATTCGGTAGCGGTCGTAGCGGCAGACGGCGGCGAAATCGCAAAACCTGCACGTCTTTTCCTTCTCTGACGGATTTACGCTGAAGTCTCCGGCACGCATGTCATCGAGAAAGTCCCAAATCTTTGCGATCACTTCTTCGCGGATCCGCTGCCACTCGTCATCAGATACAACGCTGAGAACGTTCGCTCTAATTCCCGAGTACTCCAGCGC
>Ga0136617_10006390_pt1 | contig 10534 bp, 9 predicted proteins | sample AntDrymUQ3222106_2_FD_129672 | JGI IMG/M metagenome (GOLD analysis project Ga0136617, IMG submission 129672) | Polar desert sand microbial communities from Dry Valleys, Antarctica - metaG UQ322 (21.06) | ecosystem: Environmental > Terrestrial > Soil > Desert | place: Antarctica: Dry Valley...
AACCACAGCAATGTGGACTCGGACGAAGTACTCTACTACGCCTCCAGCGAGTTCATGAGCCGAAAGGGCATCGAGTTCGGAAGCATCACCCATCATCCCGATGGGATTCCGCACGGGCCTCATCCCGGCCGTGCCGAGGCGAGCATTGGAGCCAAGTACACCGAGGAGCTGGCCGTGATGATGGATACCTTTCGCCCGCTCAAGGTGGCAAAACCGGCGCTTAAGATCGAGGATCCAGAGTACCACAAGTCCTGGCTGGATGCGCAGCACGCGCAGTTCAATCCGCCTACGTCGTAAGGACGGGAAGGACGGGAACTCGGTAGGGTGAGGTGTCATCCTGAGCGCAGCGAAGGATCTATCCGATGCCGCGGCTTCGCTCTGGACGCCCGATCCTGAGCAGGTCAAACGCGCAAATCTCACCGCGTTCATCCATCACGTTCAGGAGCGCAAGCCGTCGGGTTCAGACGGCGTCACCGACTTCGCCTCACTCTACCGCTGGTCCGTAGAACGCCCGGAGGCCTTCTGGCCGGAGGTCTGGGAGTTCTGCGGCGTCCTCGCTGATGTGCGGCCGGGGCGGCAGCCATGGGATGAGGTGGTCATCGGCCTGGACCGGATGGGTCCGCCCGATCCTGTGCTAGGTCCCAGATGGTTCCCTGGATCCCGACTAAACTTCGCGGAAAACCTGCTTCGCTTCACCGACGATCGCACCGCGCTCGTTTTCTGGAACGAGCATGGCCGTCAGCGCGAGCTCAGCTACGCGACGCTGACAAAGGAGGTGGTTCGGGTAGCCGCCGCCCTGAACAACGAGGGCGTCACGGCGGGCGACCGGGTTGCCGGATTTCTGCCCAATCTTCCCGAAACCGTGGTCGCCATGCTGGCCGCCACCAGTTTGGGTGCCGTCTGGTCTTCCTGCTCCCCTGACTTCGGCACCAACGGCATCATCGACCGCTTCGGTCAGATCCGACCCCGAGTGCTGTTTTGTGCTGACGGCTACCGGTATGCCGGCAAGGAGGTCGACTCACTGTCTCGGGTCCGGGAAGTACGCGATCGTATTCCCGAGATCGAGCGCGTGGTGGTGATCCCTTACCTCAACAGCCGGCCAGATCTGCGCGGGATCAGGGATGCGGTAATGTGGGATGAGTGGGCGGAACGGCGGAACGGCGGAACGGCGGTAGGGTCCAACTCGCTCTCTTACCGCCGTACCGCCGTACCATCATACCGCCGTTTCGACTTTGACCATCCCGTCTATATCCTCTACTCCTCCGGCACCACTGGGCTTCCCAAGTGTCTGGTTCATGGGGCTGGAGGGACCCTGCTGCAACATCTGAAGGAGCTGGTGCTGCACACCGACCTCAACCGTGAGGATCGCATCTTCTATTTCACCACCTGCGGGTGGATGATGTGGAACTGGCTGGTTTCGAGCCTTGCGGTGGGGGCCACGGTGGTTCTCTACGACGGCGCCCCCCTGTTCCCCCGAGGAATTCTTTGGGATATGGTGGAGCAGGAGAAGGTTACCGTTTTCGGCACCAGTGCAAAGTATCTGGCGCTGGCGGAGAAGGAGGGGTTGGCGCCCGGCCGAGTCCATCACCTGGGTTCCCTTCGCGCAGTTCTGTCGACCGGGAGTCCACTGGCAGCGGGCAGCTACGATTACGTATACCGCTGCATCAAATCCGAGGTCCATCTCGCCAGCATTAGCGGCGGCACGGACATCGTATCTTGCTTTGCGCTGGGCAACCCGGTCGGGCCAGTGTGGCGCGGCGAGCTGCAGACCCGAGGCTTAGGGATGGCGGTCGATGTGTTTGATAGCAGCGGCCACCCGGTTCGGGAGAAGGCAGGCGAGTTGGTATGTACCCGTCCCTTCCCCAGCATGCCGATCAGCTTCTGGAATGACCCTGACGGATCGAAATACCGTGCGGCCTATTTCGAGCATTTTCCCGGTGTGTGGCGGCATGGCGACTGGGCACTGATTACCCGGCACGAAGGGATCGTGATCATGGGCCGGAGCGACGCCACGCTGAACCCGGGCGGAGTACGGATCGGCACCGCCGAGATTTACCGTCAGGTGGAGCAGCTTCCGGAAGTGATGGAGAGCCTCGTCGTGGGGCAGGACTGGGAGGGCGATGTGCGAATCGTTCTCTTCGTCAGGCTCAGTGAAGGATTAAAGCTGGACCCTGCCCTCGCAGGGCGCATCCGCCAGCGCGTTCGGGAGTACGCCAGCCCCCACCATGTGCCGCGCAAGATCTTGCAGGTCGCGGATATCCCACGCACCATAAGCGGCAAGATCACAGAGCTGGCGGTGCGGGAAGTCATCCATGGAAGGCCGGTGGTGAACCTGGACGCTATGGCAAACCCGGGTGCACTGGAGCTGTTTCAAGGGCTGGAGGAGCTGAAAAGCTGACTGCTGCCCCAAGCTTCGCTCAGTGTGATCCAGCCCCTATCGGAGGCGCATGTCCCAAGGTACCTTATCGCGACGCTGCTCAATGCAGCGCAACCGAAACCACTTCGAGATGGCCCGCGGCACCCGAAAACTGCGAAAGAGACCCTCAGGCGGGCAGGGTCCCTTCGCTCGAGGAGCACACGTATGAGACAGCTATTGACTCTGGCCGCCGCGGCCTTTCTCGCGGTAGGCTGCGCTGGAAACAACGAGGACGAGACCGGTGCAGCCCCGGATCAGGGCGACGCTACGGTTACGGCCACGGACACCAGCACGTCGATCCCCACTGACAGCACCATGGGTCAGCGTCCCGCCGCAACCGACACCAGCCTCGTTCAGCAGGACACCACCATGGCCGATCCTGGCATGAGCGCGGACACCACGATGGCCGAACCCGGCATGGGCGCTGATTCTAGTCAAACCCTTCCTGGCGCGGAGTCCGATAGTGTTGGCGCCGAGGGCCAAGTCCAGACCGACACTACGGGGATGGAAATGCCTGCGGACACCACCAGCCAGCAGTAACGCTGGCGGCAGTTTCAAAGTCGACCCCGGCAAGGTGCCGGGGTCGACTTGTTTTTAGGAGACGCTCCGACCAGCCAAATGTGATCCGTGACCTAGTGCGAAATCCCGGACTGGTCCAAGTTGTACCCTCAACTCCGAACCGGCCGCGGTAGCCAACCCGACGGCCTCGGCTGCCAACGAATTCAGGAGCGTATGTGCGATGAGCAAAATGCTAATTCTTGCAGCTGTGGCTGCTGTCTCCCTGGCCTGTGCCAACCGGTCAGAAGAGGAGGTTGGTGCCGCTCCGGACCAGGGCGATACCACTGCGGTGACACACGTGATCGACAGCACCCGGACCGGTCCTCCGGGAGTCGGTGGCCGGCCAGGTAACGCAACGGTCACTGCCGACAGCGTTGGTGCTGACAGTGCGTTGACCAATCAGGAGAATGCGGGGACCCCGGGAGACATGGACACCACCTCGACTCCTCAGGATACGCTTGGTCCGCAGGATACCGGGGTTCAGGACACGACCATGATGAATCAGGACAGCACCATGATGCATGGTGACAGTGCCATGACCGGTCACGCCGTGCCGGACACCACCGGTCAGTAGTTGCCCGCTGGTCGTAGCTTAGCACCGAGACCCCGGATAGACTCCGGGGTCTTTGCTTTGGAGAGCACATGGCGGGTACGATCGAAGTAACGCGAACGTATCTGGAGATGAAGTCGCCTGGCGACTTGAAGCCCGTTTCTAATCTGACCCCGGAACCCAGAGTGGAACGGCTGAAACAATGCTCGCGGGAGCTGTTTCGACACCTGTACACCGAAGTGGGGCGGGCCTTTCGCTGGACCGACCGGCTTTCGTGGACCGACCAGCAAGTGGATTGCCACCTCCATGACCCACACACTTCTATCTGGGTACTATCGTGGGAGAACCAGCCGGCAGGGTACTTCGAGCTCAAGGAGCACCAGGACCGGTCGGTGGAAGTGGTCTACTTCGGCTTGCTACCGGATTTTATCGGTCGGGGATGGGGCAAGTATCTCCTTACCCAAGCGGCCCAGGCAGCCTGGGGCCTCCATCCCACACGCGTATGGCTGCACACCTGCACCCTCGACCACCCTGCCGCGCTGCCGAACTATCTCAACCGGGGATTCCGGCGGGTGCGTGAAGAGGTTTATACGGTAAGCGGGTAGGTGGGGAAGCAGAGAAGCGAGGTAAAAGAGCCAAGTTTTGGTTCCGCTCAGACCGAGGGTTTCTCTTTCCTTGCGCGCTTTCCCGCTTCCCCGCTTCCCCGGCTTTCAGCCAGTGCCTCGAACCTCGCAGTGAAATGCCTCAGCATCGGCGTTTGCTCGATGAATCGATAGCCGGAAACCCCCGACCGCCGCTGCCATATCTCAAGGATCGCCTCCACCACATAATCGATATGACTCTGGGTGTAGACCCGGCGGGGGATCGCCAGCCGCACCAGCTCCATGGCCGCGGGCGTTTCCTCACCGGTTCCAGAGTTGCGACGGCCGAACATTACGGTTCCAATCTCTACCGCGCGTATACCGGCCTCGATGTACAGCTCGGCCACCAGTGCCTGGCCCGGAAGCTCGAGCGCCGGGATCTGGGGGAAGAACGCCGCTGCATCGAGATAGATGGCGTGGCCCCCGGGCGGCTGCACGATGGGCACGCCCGCCTTCGAGACATGCTCGCCCAGGTAGGTGGTGGAGGTGATGCGGTACAGGAGATAGTCTTCGTCCAAGGCTTCGTGCAGTCCGACCGCTATTGCATCGAGATCGCGCCCGGCCATCCCTCCGTATGTGGGGAATCCCTCGGTCAAAATCAGGAGGTTGCGCTCCTTCGAGGCCAGCAGCTCATCGTTGGTAGCGAGCAGCCCGCCGATATTCGCCATGCCGTCTTTCTTGGCCGACATGGTACAGCCATCCGCAAGCGAGAACATCTCCCGGGCAATCTCGAGGGGAGTCTTATGGCCGTAGCCGTCCTCCCTCAGTTTGATGAAGTAGGCGTTCTCCGCAAAGCGGCAGGCATCGATGTAGAGGGGGATACCATGCTCCCGGCAGATTGCTGAGACCGCGCGCACATTGGCCATCGACACCGGCTGGCCGCCCCCGGAATTGTTCGTTACCGTGAGCATGCAGAGAGGTATCCGTTCCCTTCCTGCGTCGGCAATCAGTGTGTTCAGCCGGTCTACATCCATATTGCCCTTGAAGGGGTGCCGGGCCGATGGGACCAGACCTTCGGGAATTACGAGGTCACGGGCCTCCGCGCCGGTGAACTCGACGTTGGCGCGGGTAGTGTCGAAGTGGGTGTTGTTCGGCACGATCTGCCCTGGCCGGCACATCGTCGAGAAGAGAATCCGTTCGGCGGCGCGGCCCTGGTGAGTCGGAAGGACGTGTTGAAAGCCAAAGATGTCATGCACCGCCTGCTCGAAGCGGTACCACGACCGGCTTCCGGCATAGGACTCGTCGCCGCGCATCACCGCCGCCCACTGCTCCGAGCTCATGGCCGCGGTTCCACTGTCGGTGAGGAGATCGATAAGCACATCCTCGGCTTTGAGCAGAAAGACATTGAATCCCGCGGCGCGAAGCTTCTGCTCGCGCTCTACGCGCGTGGTCATCCGGATAGGCTCGACCGACTTGATCTTGAACGGCTCGATGATCGTACGCATGGGGCGTAATGTAGCTTGGGTCAGAGCCGGCCGGTCGGGGGCGAGCAGCGACGTCACCGGCGGGCTGGCGCTGTTCACCTTTTTCCGTCGTTTTTGGTATCCTCTGTACTACAAGCCTACGGCGGTATTCTCACCGTCCACGCTCCGCTGACGAGGCCATCGATGGCAAGGACCGGGTGGAAGACGAGCGACATACTGCGCACCTTGGCGATCATCGCCGGATTCTACATCACACTCCAGGTGCTGTGGGTGGGACAATCCATCGTTCTACTCACATTTCTCGGCGTCCTGTTCGGTGTTGCGCTGACCGCCGGAGTGGATTGGCTACAACGGCGGCGAGTGCCTCGGGGAATCGGCGCGGTGCTCATCGTGCTGTCATTTCTCGGCATCCTGGCGGGGCTCGGCGCCGCAACAGCTCCCAGCATCACAGGTCAGCTTCGCGAGCTCAAAACCCAGCTTCCGGAAGCGATCGGCAAGATCCAGCGCTGGGTAAAAGAGCGACAGGCTGGTGTCAACGAGGTACTGGAGCAGGCGGCACCCGATGCTGCCGCTGGCGAAGCAGGGCAGAGCGCTCAGGACACAGCGGGGGAGAAAACCGCTCCCGACAAGGAGAAGGCTCCCGCCTCCGGACAGGGTGCGGCGGGACAACTCGACGGCGTCGCCGGACATCTTTTCGGATTCTTCTCGTCCACGCTGTCGGTGCTGGGTGGCATGGTTCTGATACTCTTCGTGGCCATCTTCGTCGCCATCGATGCACAGACCTACCAGAATGGTCTGATGCATCTCTTCCCCCATGAGGCGAGGCCCCGGGCCCGCGAAGTGCTGAGCGCGACCGCAATGATGCTCCGGCGCTGGCTGTTTACCCAGTTCGTCAGCATGGTGCTCGTCGGCGCGCTGACCGCCGGGGTCCTCCTGATCATGGGCGTGAAGGCGGCAGTAGCACTGGGAATAATCGCCGGCATTCTCGAGTTCATCCCCATAGCGGGTCCCATACTCGCGTCAGTACCTGCCATCGCCATGGGCTTCCTGGAGGGGCCGGAGAAGGCGCTGTACGTGGCGCTCGCCTATGTGGTTATCCAGCAGGTCGAATCCAACCTGATTTATCCCCTGCTAATGAAGAAAGGCCTGGAGCTTCCACCGGTGCTCACCATCTTCACCCAGGGCGTGCTGGCGATTGTCTTCGGGTTCATCGGCCTACTGGTGGCGGTACCGATGCTCGCCGCCGCTATGGTGCCGATCAAGATGCTGTACGTACGGGACGTCGTTGGCGACGAGGTGAAGCTTCCGGGCCAAGAGGGCGGGGAAGGCGGAAAGGAGGGGGGAGAGGAAAAAGTCCAGCCAGCATGACGACAATGACCATGGTGCCGTAAAGGGGCGTCGGGCGGCAGGGAGGAAGGACTAGCCTAGCCTTGCCCATCTTACCGCCTAGCCGCCCGTCACTTACCGCCGAAAAGCCTTGCCCAGCATGCCGCTGACATCGTCCATAACGGAGCCGTCATTGTCCTGGTCGAGGAAGCGGCTAAGCGCACCCATGACGCCGGGGGCGGTTTGCTTTAGGTGCTCCTCCTCGCCGGTGAGCAGGGTAGAGAGGCCTCCGGCATCGAGACTTTTCTCCTTTTTCGCCCTTCCTATTGCGCCCATTACCAGTGGGGCCAGCATTGTCAACAGAGTCCCCGCTTTGCCGGCGTCGAGACCGGTTGCCTGGCTCAGTCCGGTCTGCACAGCCTGCTGCCTTCCGCCGAGCACATGGCGAAGGATGCCCGCGCCGGGTTTTTCGGAGGCACGGCTGACATAACCGGGCACGTCGTCGAGAATACTGCCGTCGTGATCATTCGAGACGGCACTGGCGAGCGATTGCGCACGGCCGGTGTCACTCGTGTTGCGTGCCAGTGCAGAGATGAGGAGTGGGAGCGCCGCATCGATCGCATTGCCGGTAGTGCCCGGATCGGCCCCGATCCGGCTGCTGATCTGATTGACGGCGTCGCCGCCGAGCCGCTGCTGAAGCATGTCGAGCAAAGCCATAACGAACCTCGAAAAAAATGAGAGGATATGAACTGGCATAAGATGGCCTGTACTCTCGAGGCCGGGTGTGGCCTGGGTCACGATCGGGCGGGCGGATGGACGGGCGGACAGGCAGGAGTCGGATGGGCGGAAGGATTCCAGTCTCGCCAGTGTAACTGCCGTCCACCTGTCCATCAGTCCATTCGTACCCGCCTGTCCGCCTGTCCCGTCGTTACTTACCTTCCCCCGCATGTCTTCCGCCTCCAGAGCACGTCTCCAGCTTCTGGGAGCCGCACTGCTGTTCTCCACCGGCGGCGCCGCGATCAAGGCCGCAGCGTTTACCGGCTGGCAGATCGCGAGCCTGCGATCGGGCTTCGCTGCCCTGGCTCTGCTGCTGATCGCACCGGGAGCGCGCCGGTGGTGGAACCCTCGGCAGCCAAACGGCCAGCTCTGGCAGACGGTACTGGTGGGCTGCTGCTACGCCGGCTGTCTAACGCTGTTCGTACTGGCCAACCGCCTCACCACCGCCGCGAACACGATCTTTCTGCAGTCCACGGCGCCACTATACGTCCTGATCCTGGCGCCATGGCTGCTCAAGGAGCCCGTCCGGCGGTGGGATATCGGATTCATGCTGGCGGTGGGGATTGGATTGACGCTCTTTTTCGTTGGGGCGGATCAACCGGTGGTCACTGCTCCACACCCCACCCGGGGCAACCTTCTGGCGGTGATCAGCGGATTCTTCTGGGCCCTCACCGTCTGCGGTTTGCGTTGGCTTGTTGCCGTGCCGGGGCGAGGGTCGCCGTTGGCGGCGGTGACCTCGGGAAACTTCACGGCATTTCTGGTGGCGCTGCCCTTTGCCCTTCCTCTGGGCGCGCACTCGTTTTCCGAATGGTCGGTCCTGATATATCTCGGGGTGTTCCAGATCGCCGTGGCCTACCTGCTCGTAACCAGCGCCATAAGCCACATACCCGCGCTGGAGGCATCGATGATTCTGCTGATCGAGCCGGCACTCAATCCGCTGTGGGCCTGGCTAGTGCAGGGGGAGGTACCGGGGATCTGGGCCATGATCGGCGGCGCGATCATACTGGGTGCGACTACAGCCAAGAGCTGGTCCGAGCGCCGTGTTGAAGCGCCGGTAGCCTGACCGTGCGGCACACCCCCTCGGCGCTGATCGAAACCATACGGATCAGAAACGGCGAGGCGCCGCTGTGGTATCTGCACCTGCGGCGGCTGGCCTCGAGCTGCAAGGCGCTGGGTATACCTTTGCCCGGTGCGCTGGAGGTGCCGGGGGGAGGAAGCGACCGAGTCCATCGGCTAGAGGTTGGAATGCGCGGAGTGCAGGTGAGTGAGCGTCTGACGGGACCCGCCGCCCCGGTCAGGATGATGGTGTCCAAGGTGGCGCATCACTCGTATCCCTATAAGACCACGGACAGGGCTCAGTTCGATCGCGCGTTCGACGGGGCCCGCGCGGGCGGGATGGACGACGCGCTGCTCCTAACCCCGGGCGGCTTCGTCGCCGAAGCCGTTATATGGAGCGTGCTCTGGTGGGAGGGGCCTCAGCTCTGCGGCCCGGCGTTTGACCTCGGCATCCTGCCAGGAGTGGGACGAGCCCGATTGACCGAACTAGCCGGGAAGGTGGAGGAACGGCGCTCCACACTGAAGGAACTGCAGGGATTGCCGCTCCTGCTGGTGAACGCCGTCCGCGGGGTGGTGCCGGTGCTAAGTCTCGATGGTCTGCCGCTGCCGGAATCGAGGGAAACCGAGGCGCTTGCCGCTCGCTTTTGGCCTTGACCTCGCCCAGTCCCGGGCGATATTTTGCCGGGCTCGCCAACGTCGGGCAGTCCTCTCGTGGTGGTTGTAGCTCAATTGGTTAGAGCGCCGGACTGTGGCTCCGGAGGTTGCGGGTTCAATCCCCGTCAGCCACCCTGGTAGGTGCCGGCTCGCCCGCAGAGCGATGTTGAGGGAGCTGGTGCAGAGGTCCGTAGCTCAAGTGGTAGAGCACCGGTCTCCAAAACCGGGGGTTGCAGGTTCGAGTCCTGCCGGGCCTGTTGGGCGGGAGCTGTGAGCCATTAGCATGAGCTATTAGCTGCTCCGAGCCGGTCTGGGCAAGGCTGTAGCTAATAGCTAACGACTAGTAGCTAATAGCGGTCACGGCGCTATCGTCTAGGGGACTAGGACGGGGCCCTCTCAAGGCCCAAACACGGGTTCGAATCCCGTTAGCGCTATGTGAGCTATTAGCTAGTTGCTATTAGCTTTTAAGCCCACCGGAGTAGCTAAATAGCTAATGACTCACAGCTAATAGCTAATCGGCCCCATCGTCTATCGGTTAGGACGGGACCCTTTCAAGGTCCAGAGAGGGGTTCGACTCCCCTTGGGGCTATGGATGATAAGAGTTGGGGAACGCCCTCGGAATGCTGCGCCGCTAGCTCAATTGGCAGAGCAAGTGACTCTTAATCACTAGGTTGTAGGTTCGATTCCTACGCGGCGCACTAAAATATCGACTTCCTCCTTGCACGGCCTGGCCCAACCCAGGCCGTTTCCCTTGGTGATGTAGGGAACCAGCCATCTCTCCGTGAGGACCCGCGATGTCCGGGCCAAGCTATCAGTCTGTCGGGTGTGGCGCCTACCTAGAAATCCGACGTTGGTTCACTACCACAGGACTGATCTGAGCTCGCGGCCAGCATGTCGCGTCCGCTGCCCTAACCATCCGGTCCCGAGCAGTTTATTAACGATGCTCGCAGGCCCAAAGCGAGAGCGGTTGATAGGTACAAAAATTGCACCCACATGCACGGGTGGTCTCCGCAGTCAACTTCCTCAAAGGAGGATCTGTGAGCCCCGCATGCGCGCGCAGCATGGCGCTGACACTCAGCCTGTTCGCCCTCCAGTCATGTGCCGAAAACACCAACCTGACTCAGCCTGAAAC
>Ga0136617_10006391_pt1 | contig 10531 bp, 9 predicted proteins | sample AntDrymUQ3222106_2_FD_129672 | JGI IMG/M metagenome (GOLD analysis project Ga0136617, IMG submission 129672) | Polar desert sand microbial communities from Dry Valleys, Antarctica - metaG UQ322 (21.06) | ecosystem: Environmental > Terrestrial > Soil > Desert | place: Antarctica: Dry Valley...
GCCGGATTCTGTTAGGGGCGGGTCCTCGCGAACCCGCCCTGAGCGGCCATCCATCTGGACGGCTCGTTGCCGAACCGTTCGTGCGACCTACCCGCAGACTCGGGCGGGCGCCCTCTCGAGACCTAGGTCTCATCGTCTGCGCAAGCGCCGGGCCGAAGCCACGTCGCTCTTCTTGGTCTTGCTCCAGGTGGGGTTTACCCAGCCGCCCCGGTCACCCGGGACGCTGGTGGTCTCTTACACCACCGTTTCACCCTTACCCGCACCTCGACGCTTGCGCTTCGAGGCCGCTGGCGGTCTGTCTCTGTGGCACTGTCCCGCGGGTCACCCCGGGTGGGCGTTACCCACCACCTTGCCCTGCGGAGTCCGGACCTTCCTCGACGCCCGCATGGCGTACGACTCGTCGTACTCCGGCAATCGCCGCGGCCGCCCGGTCGGCTCGCCCGCAGCAGCCAGAGTAGCGGTATCCGGATCGCCGCGGTGCGATGCGAGCTCAGGTCCATCGCCGGCCTCTCGGGCACCCGCCTCGATCTTGTCGCCGAGAGTCGTGGGATGGACGTGCGGAGGACTCACCCAGGCGTCACGCCGGGAACCTGGGGAGGGCGGCGCAACAGCCACGGGGCGAACTGCGCGTGCTTGCGCCACGTTGACGACGTCGTCCACGACCCACAGACAGTGCTCGACAAGCTCTTGCGTCTGAGGTGAGGTCTGCATGATCCACCGCCCGAGGCGCTCGGACCTCTGCCGCCGGCTCTCGGTGACGAGCTCGCGACCCGCTGCCGTGAGGGACACGAAGAGGTGGCGACGGTCGTCGGCGGCGACCCGTCGCTCGATGAGCCCACCGCGTTCGAGCCGACCGATGATCCGGCTGCAGACGCTCGCACCCACTCCCACCGCTTCGATCACCAGCACCTGCCGTTGCGTCTGATACCGGGCGAGCAGTTCGAGCATCCGCCCGCGCACGCAGTCTGGTCCGGCCCCGGTGATGTCAGCCCGACTGAGCAGCCAGTTCAGGTCCGTCAATCCGACGACGAGCGCTGCCACGATCGCCTCGCGTTGCTCCAGCAGGTTTGCCCCGCCGGATGGGAAGGGGGTCGCCGGGCTGTCGTACACAGGAACAGGCATGCCCTCGAGCCTCGGTCTCGCCACCTACTCCTGCTACGGCCACCCCCGTTGGTGGTGGACAGAATGTGTGGATATCGAGGTCGCCACGTACCTGATGACGCTCAGAGGTCGTGCTGTCGCCGTCGAAACTCGTTGCCCTCGGTCGATCATCGACCGAGGGCAACGAGTCCGGGCGCAAAGGTCAGGCCTCGCCGCCGTGATCGTCGCGGTCGTCATCGTCGCGGTCGTCATCGTCACCGTCGTCATCGTCGCCGCGGCCATCTGAGCTCTCCGTCGGCGACGGGCGGTCGGTGCTGGTCGAGGGAGTTGCCGGGCTCGACGAGGGTGACGAAGGCGACGGCGACGGCGACGGCGACACAGAGCTATCTTCAGTGGCCGGCGCCTCTACCTCGGCGGACGTGCCGTCCAGGGCTGCCAGCACGGTAGGCGTGGCCAGCACGAGGCCAGCAAAGGCGAACGACACCGCGACCACCAGCACGACGTTCTTGACCAGACCCATGACGACTCCTCCTCAGCAGGCGAATGATCCACCTCCAGTAGGCAGCAAGCCGGGTCGAGGTCTCCATCGCACGATGGTGCTAGCACCCGGGCTGCAACGAACCTGTGATGTCCTGCGTACAAGACTCATGAGGTCGACCGGTGAGGGGGTGCTGAGCATCACCAGGCCTGCCGCTGCACCCCTGCCGGACTCCTTCGATGACTGGGCGACGGCGCGATGGCCTGCCCTCGTGCGGTTCGCCGGACTGCTCGTGAGCGCGTACGACGCCGAGGACGTCGTCCAGGATGCGCTCGTCGGCGCGTACCCGCGCTGGACCCAGCTCCGCGCAGCGGGTACGCCCGACGCCTACGTGCGACGCAGCATCATCAACGCCTCGATCTCGCGCTGGCGCAGGCACGGAAGGCGCGAACAGCCGGCCGATGACGCCGTCCTCGCTGACCTGTCGGCACGCGCCTCCCCACAGACCCGCGATCCGGCCGGAACGGTCGCGGACGCTGCGGTGGCGCGTGACCTCCTGACTCGGCTCCCGGCCGCCCAACGCGCGGCGGTCGTGCTGCGCTACTACGACGACCTGACCTTCGCGGAGATCGCCTCGGTGCTCGGTTGCGCCGAGGTGACCGCGCGCTCCCATGTCCACCGCGCGCTTGCCACGTTGCGAGAGCTGCTCCCCGAGGACGACCATGACTGACCCGACGCCTACCGACCACGACCCGGACCGAGCCGAGGCGGCCTTTCGCAGCGCCATGCGCGTGCCGACGGACCACGAGACGATCACGACCGGCCCCGATCTCGTCGCTGTACGACGCCGTGTCCGAAACCGGGCCTGGTGGCAGATCGGTGCCTGCGCGGCCGGCATGCTGATGCTGGCCGCAGTACTCGTCTCCGTCGCCGACCGGAGCGAGATCATGGGCCGCGTCCCGATCGCGGACGACAGCACGACCACGGCTGCGGACCAACCGGATACGGACCAGTCGGAAGCAGATCCGGTGCCGTTACGCGACGGCTGGCGCTACGAGACGTTCCTCGACGCGCAGATCCAAGTTCCCGACAGCTGGGAGTACAACCCCTATCCCGCGTCCCAGTGGTGCATCAATCCCGGCCCCGAGGCGCCCTACGTCGACCGCGGCTCACCCGCCCGGGCGACGACAGATGTCTACTGCGGACCCCAGGAACCCACGCGACGCTTTCAGGACCATGTGCTCTTCTTGGCGACACAGTTCACCGAAGGGACTCCACTCCGAGAAGAACGCAACGGTTGGCTGACGGTCCGCGAACCCGTCGGCGCGGCCATGGTCGAGATCGTGAGCCAGGACGAGACGTTGATCGACGACATCCTTGCCACGGCATCGGTGGTGAGCTTCGACCAGTTCGGCTGCCCGGTATCCGATCCGATCCAAGCCGGCGATTTCGTCCGACCTGCTGAGCCGTTCGACATCGGTGAAGTCGACTCAGTCGTTGAAATTGCGGTCTGCCGCTACCTCGTCGGCGAGGCCTGGTCGGCAGAAGCCGGCTTGGCTGACGCACACCTTTTGACGGGCACGGCGGCGCGAGACGAGCTCTCGGCCTTACAGGCGGCACCGATCGGAGGTGGCCCGGGCAATCCTGCTGATTGCGCACCGGAATATAGCGGATACGACGCACTCGTCATCCGACTTCGCAGTGCCGACGACACGTACACCATGTATGTGTACTACCAGGCCTGTGGAGGAAACGGCTTCGACGACGGGAATCAACTTCGTACGTTGACCAGGGCGGCGTGCAGCCCGCTCTTCGAACCTCCCACTGTCCTGTATGACGCCGCCTACCCCCGCGTGTTCGACCTCTGTGGCTCTAGGTGAGCTCGAAGCGGACCTTGCGGGCCGTCACGTCGGCCTCGACCAGACGTACCTCGACCTCGTCACCGAGGGGCAGTGCTCCGGTGGAGCCGGCCGGCCGGGTGACCTTCGCCTCGACCGCGGGATCGGCCAGCACCACGATGCCTTCGGTGGGGTCCTTCTCCTCGACGTCGGTGACGACACCGCGGTACGTCTGACCTACCGCTGACGCCAACACCCCCGCCTCGACGAGGTCGAGCACACCACGCTCGTACCGGTGCGCCAGCCGGTCCGACTCGGCCATCTCCTTGGGCAGCGCGGGCAACGCACCCCTGGCCCACTCCGGGATCTCGGCGTCGACGGAACTCGCGACGCACACCTCACCTGCGTACCGGTCGACCAGCCGACGCAGTGGAGCCGTGACGTGGGAGTACTCGTTGGCAATCGCCGCGTGCTCGATGTGTTCCGGTACGCCGCCCTCGAAGGCGACGTACCCTGCGCCACGCAGCAGCGTCGTGCAGGCGTTGAGCATTGCCGCACCGGGCCCGGTGTTGGGGTCCAGCGAGCGGACGAAGTCCGGGTAGTCCATGTCCGGGTGCCACTCGAGGTGCAGCGCGGCGGCAGTACGGCGCAACCGCTTGACCGACCGCTCGGGGGCCGCTGGCAAAGTACGGACGATCCCCACCTCGCCGTACAGCATGATCTCCGCGGCGCCCATCCCCGTGAGCAAGGAGATCTGGGCGTTCCAGTCCTCGGTCGCCGGTCGTTGCCGGTAGGTGAGCGTCCACCGGCCGTCCTCGACCTCGACCTCCTGCTCGGGCAAGGGCAGGCTCACGCCACCGCGCTCCCGCTCACGTTCCAGCCGAAGTTCGCCGATCTCGCGCAGCAGCCCGAACACCTCGTCGGCGTGGCCCGCGTCGAGCTGTCGCTGAACCTCCACGTAGTCGTGCCGCGCCCGACTCCGCACCATCGCCCGCTCGACGTCGACCCGGACGCCCTCACCGGTCGAGTCCAGATCGATCGACCAGACCAGAGCCGGACGCAGCTGGCCCGGGAGCAGGCTCGCCGCACCCTCTGACAGCACGGGCGGGTGCAGTGGGATGCGCTTCTCGGGGCCGTACAAGGTCTGGCCCCGCCGGTGCGCCTCACGGTCGATGGCTCCACCCGGGGTGACGAAAGCCGCCACGTCGGCGATGGCGTACCAGACTCGGAACCCGTTGCCCCGCCGCTCCAGATGGAGCGCCTGGTCGAGATCCATCGACCCCACGGGGTCGATCGTCACGAACGGGACATCGCTGCGATCGGTGCTCGGCAGCGTCGGGTTCGCGGCGGCTGTCTCGGCCTCGGCGAGCACCTCGGGCGCAAAGGTGGCATCGACGGCGAGCTCCTGCTCAAGGACCTGCAGACCACGGGTGAGGCCCGCCTGGTCGAGATCCTGGAAACGCACGTGCCGTCTGGTCACACGCACCCCTTCCGTCAGACTCCAGCCGACCCTAGTCAGGACGTACGACGTCGGCGCGACCAGGGGCAGGTAGGGATCAGCCGACCACCGGGTACCGTGCCTCGCGCCACTCCCCGGCGGCAACACCCAGCACCCCCAGTGTCGCCAGGCCAGCGAGGGCGGCCAACGACAGCGCGACGTCGCTCAGCCCAGCCACCAGTCCCGCGATCGCGATCGCCACTCCCTGGGCAAGCTGGAGGACGGCGTTGGCGAGCCCGAACACGCGACCCTTGAACTCGCTCGTCAGCGCAACGCTGATCTGCGCCTGCACGGCCGACAGGTACGCCAGACAGCCACCTGCGGCCACCAAGAACACCAACACGAAGATCACCGCCCCCGGGAGCACGCTCGCGGCACCGACAGCGAGACCTGACGCGGCGCTCAGCAGCGCCAACGGGAGCACCAGCTGACGCTGCCGCTCGAAAGGAAGGCGGCCGAAGACCCACAACCCCACCACCGTGCCCGTCGGCGGAGCGGCCATGATCAAACCGGCCAGCGTCACGCCGCCACCGAGCTCGTCCGCGAACGGCACCGCCAGGCCCTCGGTGATCACCACCACGGCGGGCCCGATCGCAAGCAGCACGAACAGGCGCAACATGCCCGGTGTCTCGCGCACCACCTGAAGACCCTCACGCGTTCCCGCCCACGGGCTCGGCCGCTGGAGATCGCCGTCTACCGACGGAGCGGCCGTGGCCGTCTGCCACGGTGCCGGCCGCGAGCGAACGCCGTACATGATGATGAGCGCCGACAAGATGAACGTGACGACGTTGATCGCGATCGTCGGTCGAGGTCCGGCCAGCGCCACGACGGCTCCGCCCAGCGCAAACCCGGCGACCTGCAGGGCCTGTCGGGTCGACGAGACCAGCGCGTTGCCCGCCGGGAAACGCTCGTCGGTGAGGATGTCGGACAGCAGAGCCAACCGCGATGCCCCCCAGGGCACCCGGAAACCGGCCTCCGCGAACAGCAACCCGACCATCGCGATCAGTGGTAGCCCCGGGATCAGGATCGCCAACACACACAACGCCCTGGCCACGTCACACCAGATCAGTAGCTGTCGACGCGGGAACATGTCGGCCAACGTCGAGAGCCATGGGCTGAAGACGTACGGCGCGTAGCTGACCGCGAAGGCGATGGCTGTGGCCGCCGTGGACCCGGTCTCGCTGTAGACGAGCGCAGCCACCGCGATGCGGGCCAGGTAGCCGCCGGAAATCGACAGCACGTCCGCGACGTACAACGCCGTGAACTCGCGCTCGTCGAACAACTCGCGGTACCGCATCGGATCCTTTTGTGCGCAGTCCCGAAAGACCGGTCGGAAACTCAGCCGAGATGTCTCGTGTGGCGAGTTGTATCACGCCGACACGCCTGCGTGAAAGGTGCGACAGCCCGGACATATCGGTCGAGGTCGCCCCGCCCGCCTATGCTGCGCGGCGCGTTGATCGCGGGCAGCGCACCGTGCAAGGCTGCGGATCCGCCTCGCCACCCGGAGGTCAGGGGAGCTGGTGCCCGTCACGTCCGATCACATCCGTGCGGCGTGCCCCCGTCGGGAGCATCATGGCCCCATGAAGTGGACTCGCGCCCTGGCCCTGCCGGTGGCTGCCCTGGGCGCCGTGGCGGCGCATGACCTGATGCAGCGCCACCACGCGTTGCTTCGCAACTTCCCGATCATCGGGCACGGCCGCTACCTGCTGGAGACGATCGGCCCCGAGCTGCGGCAGTACATCATCACCGACAACGACCAGGAGCGACCGTTCAGCCGCGACCAACGGCGCTGGGTCTACGCATCGGCAAAGCTGGAGAACAACTACTTCGGGTTCGGCACCGACAACGACCTGGAGTTCAAGCAGGGCTACCCGATCATCAAGCACCGGACGTTCTCCACGAACCCGCCGTCTCCCAACCTGCACCACATCGACTGCCACATCCCCGCCGGCAAGGTGATGGGTGCGCCGCGCGGACGCGCCAAGGCCTTCCGCCCGGCGTCGGTCGTGAACATCTCCGGCATGAGCTTCGGTGCCTTGTCGGGCGCGGCGGTCGAGGCGCTCAACCGCGGCGCCGAGCTGGCTGGCTGCCTGCAGAACACCGGTGAAGGCAGCATCTCGCCTCATCACCGCATGGGCGGCGGGCTCATCTTCCAGATCGGTACGTCGTACTTCGGCTGCCGCGACGACCAGGGACGGTTCGACCTGGCCCGCCTCAAGGAGCTCGTCGCCGGTGCGCCGGTCCACGCGATCGAGGTGAAGCTCAGTCAGGGCGCCAAGCCCGGGCTCGGCGGCATGCTCCCCGGCGCGAAGGTCAGCTCGGAGATCGCCGCCATCCGCGGCATCCCGGAGGGCGAGGACTGCGCCAGCCCGTCCCGCCACACCGAGTTCCACGACGTCGACAGCATGCTCGACTGGGTGGAGCTCATCGCGACTGAGACCGGGCTGCCCGTCGGCATCAAGTCCGCAGTCGGCGACCTCGACTTCTGGGAGCGACTGGTCGCCCAGATGGCCGACCACACGCGAGGCGTCGACTTCATCACCATCGACGGCGGAGAGGGTGGGACCGGTGCCGCACCGCTGATCTTCAGCGACTCGGTGTCGCTGCCGTTCCGGCTCGGGTTCAGCCGGGTGTACGCGTTGTTCGCCGAGGCCGGGCTCACCGACGACGTCTACTTCGTCGGCTCGGGCAAGCTGGGTCTGCCGGAGCCGGCGGTGGTCGCGTTTGCGCTCGGCTGCGACGCGGTCGGTGTCGGTCGCGAAGCCATGCTGTCCGTCGGCTGCATCCAGGCCCAGAAGTGCCACACCGACGGGTGCCCGACCGGCGTGGCCACCCAGAACCCCTGGCTGACACACGGCCTCGACCCTGACCTCAAGTCGGTCCGCGCGGCCAACTACATCCGTACGCTGCGCCGCGACCTGCTCAAGGTGGCCGAGGCCTGTGGTGTCTCGCACCCGTCGTTGATCAGCGCCGACGACATCGACCTGGTCGACGGGGGACGCACGTCGATGCCGCTGCGCGAGGTGTTCGGGTACCAGCGCGGCTGGGGCCTACCGGGCCCGGCGCTGACCGAGCAGATCACTCGGCTGATGCAGCCCGAGATGGACGAGCAGCCACAACCCGCGTGAGCCCTACCCTGGACGGGTGGACTCGCCTCCCGTCGTACGTGCCGCCACCGCCGACGACGCGGACGCGATCGCGCAGATCTACGCGCCGATCGTCCGCGACACGGCCATCTCGTTCGAGGAGACGCCGCCAGACGCCGACGAGTTCGTCCGGCGGATGCTGACCAGACCGCGGCTGCCCTGGCTGTTGGCCGAGTCGAGCGGGCGGGATCGATCCGTGCTCGGGTACGCCTACGGGTCGCAGCACCGCAGCCGGGCGTCGTACCGGTGGTCCGTCGACTGCTCCGTGTACGTCAACACCGGCGCGCGCGGTCACGGCGTCGGCCGGGTGCTCTACAGCATGCTGTTCGACGAGTTGCGCGCCCTTGCGTACGTGTCGCTGTTCGCCGGCGTCACGCAGCCGAACCCAGCAAGCACGAGACTGCACCAGGCCCTCGGCTTCAGGCCAGTCGGCACGTACGAACGGACCGGCCACAAGCACGGCCATTGGCATGACGTGACCTGGTGGCAGCTCGACCTCCGAGCCGCACCTGCATCTCCGGTCGAGCCGCACGAGTGGGGAGGGGCTTTGGCGGCGCGGCCCGGCGCCGGTCAGGGAACGACAGAGAACTGACGCAGCAACGACGCACCGTTCTCGAAGAACGTCAACGTGGTCAGCGATGCAGGCGCCAGCTGCATCCGGTTGATCGACTCGACGGGCACCTGCAGCGCGTAGCGCACCGCCAGCTTGATCGGAGTCACATGACTCACGATCACGACCGTCTGGCCCGGGTACGTCGTCAGCACTCGCTGAAGCGCCTCCTCGACCCGGACCTGGACAGCGGTAATGGCTTCTCCACCCCCTGGTGGAGCGAAGTTCGGCTCCCCCAGCCAGCGGTCGAGCTCGTCGGGCCAGTCTCGTCGTACGTCGGCGAACGTCTGCGCGTCCCACGCACCGAACGACGCCTCCCGGAAACCGTCGTCGACCTGGACCGGCAGCCCCAGGACTCTCGCCACCTCGTCTGCGGTGTCGCGGGTACGCCGCATGGGAGACGTGATGATCGTCTCGACGTCAGCGACAGCCTCCAGCGCCGCGGCCGACCTGGCTGCCTGCTGCCGACCCTCCTCGACCAAGACTGGGTCGAGACCGCCCGGCCCGCAGAACCGTTTGTCGAGCGTGTGCTGGGTGACGCCGTGACGCAGCAGCACCACCGTCGTCGCGGTCCCCGCGTGGTCACTCCACCCGAACATCGGGTTGCGCTTGCGGGTCGAGCGCTCCCCCTCGATGGTCTCGGGCTCGACCACCGCCTCGTGCTCGATACCTGCGGCCGCGTCCATCGCCTGGTTGGCGAGAGCGTCGGCAGCCTTGTTCTGGGCCCGCGGCACCCACGTCCACACCGTCCCGAACGGCGCGAGCCGTTGTGCACGGATGGCGAGCGGTCTCATGTCCGCATGCTTGATCTTCCAGTTGCCCGCCATCTGCTCGATCACGAGCTTCGAGTCCATCCGGACCTCGAGCCGGGCGTCCGGTGTGTGCTCGACGTACAACTCGAGGCCGGCGATCAACCCGCGATACTCGGCGACGTTGTTGGTGGCGCGCCCGATGAACTCCTTGGCCTCCGCGATCACCTCACCGGAGTCGGCGTCGCGCAACAATGCGCCGTACCCAGCCGGTCCGGGGTTGCCACGTGAGCCCCCGTCGGCCTCGATCACGACGTCGCGGCCGGCCACGGGTCAGAGCCCGGATTCGGACGTACGCACGAGGATGCGGTTGCACTCCTCGCACCGCAGCACCTCATCGCTCGGAGCGGACCGCATCCGAGCCAGCTCGGCGGCACCCACTGCCAGCCGGCACCCCTCGCAGCGACCTTGGCGCAGCGCTCCGGCGCCGACACCACCGAGCTGAGCGCGCAACTTGTCGTACAACGTCAGCAGCGGCGTCGGGATGTCGGCGACGAGCTGCTCGCGTTCGGCGGCCGAGTCGGTGCGCTCGCCACGGATATCACCGCTGACCTGGTCGCGCGCCCGCTCCCGCTCGAACAGCGACACCTCGAGCTCGGCGAGCTCAGCGGCCAGTCGGGACTGTTCGGACTGGGCCTGTTCGAGTCGCTCCATCACTTCGAGCTCGACGTCCTCGAGGTCGCCGATCCGCTTGTCCAACGACGTGTTCTCGTGCTGCATCGCCTGCAGCTGCTTGGGATCGCTGACCTGTCCCGCGTCGATGCGCTGCTGGTTACGAGCCTTGCGCGACTTGACCTGTTCCACGTCCGCGTCGGCCTTGCGCTGCTCGCGCCCCAGGTCGTCGACCTCGGTCAGGGCCTTGCCGTGGGCGGTTTCGACGTCGGTACGACGTTCGGTCGTCTCGCGCACTGCCGCCTCCTCCGGCAGCGTCCGCATCCGGTGGTCGAGCTGGTCCAGACGTGCGTCGACGGCCTGCAGGTCGAGCAGCTTGAGCTGGGCGAACGGATCGGCTTTCAGCGTCTTCTCCTTGGAACGAGCCGACATCGGTCCA
>Ga0136617_10006392_pt1 | contig 10531 bp, 9 predicted proteins | sample AntDrymUQ3222106_2_FD_129672 | JGI IMG/M metagenome (GOLD analysis project Ga0136617, IMG submission 129672) | Polar desert sand microbial communities from Dry Valleys, Antarctica - metaG UQ322 (21.06) | ecosystem: Environmental > Terrestrial > Soil > Desert | place: Antarctica: Dry Valley...
GGGGAGGTCGAGTACAACGACGTCATGCTGTTGCTGATCCGCGACCTGCTGCCCAACGGCATGCTCGGCGTGGCCATCGCCGGCCTGCTCGCCTCCTTCATGGCCGGCATGGCGGCCAACATCTCGGCCTTCAACACCGTCTTCAGCTACGACCTGTGGCAGACGTACGTCGTCAAGGACAAGCCGGACTCCTACTACACGACGGTTGGCCGGGTGGCGACGGTGGGTGCGACCCTGACCGCCATCGGAACGGCGGTCTTCGCTGCCGGTTACAGCAACCTGATGGACTATCTGCAGCTGCTCTTCGGCTTCTTCAACGCTCCGTTGTTCGCCACCTTCATCCTCGGCATGTTCTGGAAGCGCATGACCGCGTCCGCCGGTTGGGCCGGACTGGTCTCCGGTACGGTCGCCGCGGTCCTCGTCGCGTACCTGAGCGAGGACGCCTTCGGTGGCTTGAGCGTCGGCGTGATCGGGTTGAGCGGACAGGGTGCGAGCTTTGTCGCCGCCGGTGCGGCGTTCTTCGTCGACATCGCTGTCAGCATCGTGGTCAGCATGATGACGCGGCCGCGGGTCGAGTCCGAGCTCGAGGGCCTGGTCTACTCCCTGACGCCGGGTGCGACGCTCAAGGACGACGAGGCCGAGCAGCATTCGTGGTTCCAGTCACCGACCAAGCTTGCCGGTATCGGGCTGGTCATCATCATCGTCCTCAACATCGTCTTCGCCTGAGAAGGAGCAGAGCCATGACAGATCCGGACAAGACCACCGAGCGGCGCACCGCCGGTGCCTTCGACATCCGCTACATCATCGCCGCGCTGATCGGTGCCTACGGCGTGGTCCTGGTGGTCCTCGGCCTCATCAACACCACCGACAGCGACCTCGCGAAGGCAGCCGGGCTCAACGTCAACCTCTGGGCCGGCCTCGGCATGATCGTGGCGGCGGCCCTGTTCGCCCTCTGGGCCAAGATGAAGCCGACAGTCGTCCCTGACGACTTCGAGGAGTAACCCGCCTCCGGTGCGGTAGCATCTGAGCATGCGCAAGAGCCTTCTCCTTGGACAGCCGCACTGATCGTCTGACAGTGCGGCCGCCCCTCGTGCTCGAGGGGCTTTTCTGTGTCCGGGCAAAGGCAGCACGCAGCAGAGAGGAAGCGCCGTGAGCAGCGAACAACAGATCGAGGTGTCCCAGGCACCGCACGCTGCGTCGTACGACGTGCGCGCAGTGCAGGAGCGGTGGCGTGCGGTCTGGGACGAGCTCAACCCGTTCGAGGCCGACGAGGCGGACGAGACAAGAGAACGTCGCTATGCGCTGACGATGTTCCCCTACCCCTCCGGTGACCTGCACATGGGTCACGGCGAGGTGTTCGCCCTGCACGACATGCTGGCGCGGTACTGGCGACTGCGCGGCTACAACGTCCTCAACCCGATCGGTTGGGACTCCTTCGGCCTGCCTGCCGAGAACGCCGCGATCAAGCGCAACGAGAACCCCGCCACGTACACCTATGCCAACATCGAGACCCAGGCCGAGTCCATCCGCCGCTACGGCGTCAGCTTCGACTGGACCCGCCGCCTGCACACCTCCGATCCGGAGTACTACCGGTGGACGCAGTGGCTGTTCACGCGCTTCTACGAGCGCGGGCTCGCCTACCGCAAGGCCTCCAACGTCAACTGGTGCCCCAACGACCAGACGGTGCTGGCCAACGAGCAGGTCGTCAACGGCGTGTGCGAACGCTGTGGCGCGGTGGTGACCAAGCGTGAGCTGACGCAGTGGTACTTCAAGATCACCGCCTACGCCCAGAGGCTGCTCGACGACATGGACGCGCTGCGCGGGTCGTGGCCCGATCACGTGCTCACCATGCAGCGCAACTGGATCGGCAGGTCCGAAGGAGCGTGGGTCGACTTCGCGATCGAGGGCCGCCAGGAGCCGGTACGCGTCTTCACCACCCGCCCCGACACCGTCTACGGTGCGACGTTCTTCGTCGTTGCGCCCGACGCGCCCCTCGCCGCGGAGATCGTCGCCCCCGAGCAGGTCGAGGCGCTGGCGGCGTACCTCGAGCAGACCAACAAGGCGACCGAGATCGAGCGGCAGTCCACAGAGGGCGCCAAGACAGGCGTCTTCCTCGGTGTGCACGCGACCAATCCGCTGACGGGCGAGCAGATGCCGGTGTGGGCCGCTGACTACGTCCTCGCCGACTACGGCAGCGGTGCGGTGATGGCGGTGCCGGCGCACGACCAACGCGACCTCGACTTCGCGCACACCTTCGACCTGCCGGTGCGCACCGTGGTGGCTGTTCCCGGGGAGGATGACCCGGCAGTCAGCGGCGTGGCGACGACCGGTGACGGTGACTACGTCAACTCACCGGCGCTGCAAGGGATCGCGACCAAGACCGAAGGAGTCCGTCACATCATCGACAAGCTCGTTGCGGACGGCCGCGGTGAGGCAGCGGTGACGTTCCGGCTGCGGGACTGGCTGCTCAGCCGCCAGCGGTACTGGGGCGCCCCGATCCCGATCGTGCACTGCGGGTCGTGCGGGGAGGTGTCGGTCGCCGATGAGGACCTGCCCGTGCGCTTGCCGGACCTGCGGGGCACCGACCTCGCGCCGAAGGGGACCTCGCCCCTGGCCGCCGCCACCGGGTGGGTGAGCACCACCTGCCCGTCCTGCGGAGGCGCGGCACGGCGTGACACCGACACGATGGACACGTTCGTCGACTCCTCGTGGTACTTCCTGCGCTACTGCTCGCCGACCTACTCAGACGGCCCGTTCGATCCCGCGGCGGTCGCCCGGTGGATGCCGGCCGAGCACTACTTCGGCGGTGTCGAGCACGCGATCCTGCATTCGCTGTACAGCCGCTTCTTCACCAAGGTGTTGCACGACATGGACATGATCGACTTCGTCGAGCCGTTCACCGCACACACGAACCAGGGCCAGGTCATCAACCAGGGCAGGTCGATGAGCAAGTCCCTCGGCAACGGGGTGGACCTGGGCCAGCAGATCGACGACTTCGGTGTCGACGCCGTCCGCCTCACCGTCGTGTTCGCCGGCCCGCCAGCTGACGACATCGACTGGGCCGACGTCTCGCCGAGTGGTGCCTCACGATTCCTGCAACGCGCCTGGCGGATCGCTCACGACGTCACCAGTGACGTCGGCGCTGACCCGGCGAGCGGCGATCCGACCCTGCGCAAGATCACCCACAAGACCGTGCACGACTGTCAGGAGCTGTTGGACTCCCACCGGTTCAATGTCGTCGTCGCACGGGTGATGGAGCTGGTCAACGCGACCCGCAAGGTGATCGACGCAGGTGCCGGGTCCGGCGGCGCCGATCCGGCGGTACGCGAGGCCGCGGAGACGACCGCGATCCTGCTGAGCATGGTCGCGCCGTACGTCGCCGAGGAGATGTGGGCGGTGCTGGGTCACGAGCCGACCGTCGCCCTGGCCACGTGGCCGGCCGTCGACTCCTCGCTCCTCGTCGAGGACACAGTCATCTGCATCGTCCAGGTTTCGGGCAAGGTACGCGGCAAGCTCGAGGTTGCATCGGACATCGACGACGCCGCGCTCGAAGCGTTGGCACTGGCTGAACCGAACGTGCAGCGGTTCATCGACGGCCGCGACGTTCGCAAGGTGATCGTCCGGGCGCCGAAGCTGGTGAGCGTCGTCGTCTGACGAATGACGCGCTAGCCTTCGCCCCATGCCCCGAACCGTCCACGTCGTCACCGACTCCACGGCTTCGCTGACTGATGCTGTGGCGCGGGAGTGGGACATCACCGTGGTCCCCCTGCAGGTGATCATGGGCGCCAAGGACTACGCCGAGGGCATCGACGTGTTCCCGGCCGACATCGCTGCCGCACTTCGCGAGTTCACACCGGTCAACACCTCTCGGCCGTCACCGGAGACGTTCGCGCGAGCCTACGCTGCCGCTGCCGCGTCCGGTGCCAGCGCCGTCGTCTCGGTACATCTCAGCGCGGAGATGTCGGGAACCTTCGACTCAGCGACCACCGCCGCGCGCGGCGCGGACGTCGAGGTCCACTGCGTCGACACCAGACAGGTCGGCATGGGGACCGGGTTCGCCGCGTTGACCGCCGCGGCCCTCGCTGACGCGGGGGCCGGCGCCGAGGAGGTCGCCACCGCGGCACGTCGCCGCGGCGAGGGATCGGCAGCCTATTTCTACGTCGACACACTGGAGTACCTCCGCCGCGGCGGAAGAGTCGGCGCCGCGGCGGCTCTGGTCGGCTCCGCCCTCGCCGTCAAGCCGCTGCTGGGCCTTCGCGCGGGTACCATCACCGGTCTGGAGAAGGTGCGTACGTCGGCGAAGGCCCTGTCCCGGCTGGAGGACCTTGCTGTTGCAAAGGCCGAGCAGGCCGAGCACGGCGTGGACGTCGCGGTGCAGCACCTCGGCAACGAGGACCGTGCCACCAGCGTCGCCGCGCACCTCATCGAGCGGCTCGGCCTCGACGGCGTCCCGGTCAGCGAGGTCGGTGCCGTCATCGGCGCCCATGTCGGACCGGGGATGCTGGCGGTCACCATCTCACCCCGTCTCGACGAAGACTGAGCTCGTCCACCACCGGCCCCACCTGAGCAATTGTCTCTCCGCGGGGAGCCGCTCAGCAGTGCTTCTTCTCGAATGCGAGCACCTGCTTCTCAGCCGCCGCGGCGTCCTGCCGCTTCACGCGGGCGTCCGTCTGGCCTCCACGTTCGCGCATCGCGGTGAGCATCGTCTCGACGTGGGGCGACAGCGGCCCCGGCGCCGCCGCAATGAGCTCGTCGAGCATCGCATCGTTCTCCAGCACGAAAGTCCCCTCGGCTGCCTTGTAGTCCGCCGGTGACGAATCGCGACCGAGATCGGCGAACACCTTCTTTCCCGCTGCCTCCAGCCGCTGGGTGATTCTGCAGTAGCGGTCGGCGTCACCCTGCTCAGATGCCGGTTCGGTTGTGCCGGCGGTCGTCGGGACAGACGTCGTCCGCTCCGCCGAGGCGGCGGGGCGAGATGAGTCGTCGGTGCAGGCGGTGCTGAGCAGCAGCGCGCCCGCGAGCCACCACGGTCGGGTCCTGGTGCTGACCACCTTCGACCTTGATGAGTACGTCTACGCGGCCCTGCGAGCCGGAGCCAGCGGCTTCTTGCTGAAGGACGCGCCGGCCGAGGAGCTGGTTGAGGCTGTTCGCGTGGTCGCCCGTGGCGACGCCTTGCTCTCGCCCTCTGTCACCCGCAAGGTGGTCGAGGAGTTCGCCCAGCTGCCGCCGCGTGATGTCTCACCGCCGGTGGTGCTGGAGACGCTCACGCCGCGCGAGCGCGGCGTTCTCGTCGAGCTCGCACGGGGGCGGTCCAATGCTGAGATCGCGGCCCGGCTGGTGGTCTCGGAGACCACAGTGAAGACGCACGTCGGGCACGTTCTGCTCAAGCTGGCTCTGCGCGACCGGATCCAGGCCGTCGTGTTCGCCTACGAGGCGGGGGTCGTGCGGCCAGGTGGCATCGGCCCGGTCTGAGCTACCACCCCGACCGAGGCTGACCTCGTCCACCACCAGTCACACCTGAGCGGTTGTCCACAGGCCGCGTGGCATGGGTTCCGTTGGCGTCGTCCGGCTTCCTAGCCTCAATGCGTGAAACTCCGGAAGCGTCCCACCTTTGACGACCGTGCTGACGCTGCACGGCGCCGCCTCGAGCTGCTCGGAGTGACACTTGCCGGTGGCGATTCTCGTACGCCGAGCGAGCAGCCGGTCGGCCCGGCTCCACCGGCCGAGCGGTTCGTCGCCGAGGAGGCGCACAGCGTCCGCGACGCGCGCCATCGGGCGCAGCCGGCACGTCGCGTCGTCGGGGACGTGCACGACCGCTTGCCGATCCGCATCCAGGGCCTCCTCGACAGCGGGGGGTTCACCGCTCACCACGTCCTGGTGGTGATCACCGTCGTCGTCGCGCTCGTGTGCCTCAGCGCGTGGTGGGTGGTCTCCTCGCGGCCGTCGCCGGTCGAGCCGCTCAGCGCTCCAGCGGTGACCCCGGCGGTTGCCCCGAGTTCCACGCCGCCAGCGGACGGCGCACCGCCCTCTGCTCCGCAAGGACCCGGCTCATCGGCCCCGCCGCCAGGCCCGGACCTGACCGATGCCGGCGGGGCAAGCGCACCAGAGGTGGTCGTGGACGTCACCGGCAAGGTCCGCCGGCCAGGCATCGTGAGCCTGCCCGCCGGTGCCCGCGTGGCCGACGCGTTGGCCGAGGCGGGGGGAGCGCGACCCGGCGCCGACCTGAGCACCGTCAACCTCGCGCGGGTCCTGACCGATGGCGAGCAGATCCTGGTCGGCATCGCGCCGGTCGCCGCGGTACCCGGCGCGGCTCCCGGGCCGACCGGCACCACGCCGGGTGCTCCAACGGCGCCGGTCAACCTCAACACGGCAACGCTGCAGCAGCTCGACACCCTCCCTGACATCGGCCCGGTCACCGCTCAAGCGATCCTCGACTGGCGAACCGAGAACGGCAGCTTCACAAGTGTCGACGAGCTGCTCGAGGTGAGCGGGATCGGGGAGGTCACACTCGCTGGACTCCGCGAGCTCGTCACGACCTGATGCCGGATCTCGACGCACCGGCACGGCCAGACCACCGGATGGTGGTGCCCGCCGCAGTCGCGTGGGCCACGGCGGCACTAGCGGTCCAGCTGCAGCCCGGGACGGCGGGCTGGTGGGCACTGGCTCTCGGTGTGGTTGCCGTCGCCTCGACCATCTGGCGACATCGGGTCGCACAGGTAACCGCCATCGTCGCCGCGGCGGTCTGCGTCGTCTGTGCCCTTCGAGTCGGGGCGGTGTCATCTGGCCCAGTCGCTGACGCCGGACAGGCGCGCGCCGTGGCTGCGGTCGAGATGATGCTGACCTCCGACCCCCGGATCGTCGACACACCGCACGGCGAGGTTGTCGTCGCGGACGGCTCGGTGACCGAGCTGACCCTTCGTGGGTCTGGCGTCTCCGTCCGGGTCCCCGTCGTGGTGTGGGCCGACGACCTCGCCTGGGCCCAGCTCGACCTGGGCACCCACGTCGAAGCCGTTGGACGGTTCGGCCCCGCCGAGGACAGCAGCGTGGGAGCGTCCTTCGACGCACATCGACTCGTCGCGGACCGGCATGACCGGGCGTGGTGGTGGTCCGCCGCTGATGCTCTGCGGTCCACGGTGACCGAGGGGGTCGCCCCGCGCGGACCGGACGTGAGCGCGCTGGTCCCAGCCCTGGTGCACGGCGATGACCACGCGTTGAGCGACGACCTCTCCGACGACTTCCGTACCAGCGGGCTGACGCACCTGCTCGCCGTCTCCGGGACCAACCTCACCCTCGTCATCGGGTTTCTGCTCGCCATCGCCCGCAGCGTCGGTGTGCACGGCCGTACCCAGATCGTGCTGGCAGTCCTCGGCACCGTCGGATTCGTCATCCTGGCCCGCCCTGAGCCCAGCGTGGTCCGGGCCGCGTGCATGGGACTCATTGCCGTGGTCGGGCTCGGTACCGGCGGCCGTCGCCGGGGGATCCGCTGCCTCTCCTGGGCGGTGGTGATGCTGCTCCTCATCGACCCCTGGCTCGCCCGCTCGGCCGGCTTCGTGCTGTCAGCGTCGGCGACTGCCGGGATACTGGTCCTCGGCCCGCCATGGCGCGACGCCCTTGGCCGCTGGATGCCCGTCCCGCTCGCGGAGCTTCTCGCTGTCCCCATGGCTGCCCAGGTTGCGTGCACGCCCGCGGTCGCAGCGATCGCCGGACAGGTATCGATGGTCGCAGTCGTCGCCAACCTGCTCGTCGGTCCAGCCGTCGGTCCCGCGACTGTCCTGGGGCTGCTCGGCGGGCTCGTCGGGCTGGCCTCGACACCGGCAAGCCATCTCGTCGGGCTCGGTGCCGCATCGTGCGCCGGCTGGATCGTGATCGTCGGCCGGCGATCTGCACAGCTGCCGGGCGCCGCACTCGAATGGGGCAGCGGACCGACCGCCGTCGGCGTCCTGGTGCTCGTCTGCGTGCTGGTCGTCTTGCTCGCGGCACCCGTGCTCCGTCGGCCGTGGGCGTTCGCAGTAGCGGCGCTCGTGCTCGTGATAGCCCTGTGGCGGCCGGTGAGCTTGGGCTGGCCGCCGCCGGGATGGGTCATGGTGGCGTGCGACGTGGGGCAGGGTGATGCGACGGTCCTCAACGCCGGCGATGGTCACGCCATCGTGGTCGACGCCGGCCCCGACCCCGACGCCGTCGATCGCTGCTTGGACCGGTTGCGGGTCGACACGGTGCCGCTGGTGCTGCTGACACACGGCCACGCCGATCATGTCGACGGATTGCCTGGCGTCCTACGGGGGCGCGAGGTGGCTCAGGTCGCCGTCGGTCCGAGCGGTGGCCCATCGGCACCGGCCGGGACAGATCGGCGGACCGTACAGATCGGCGAACGGCAACAAGCCGGACCCTTGTCGTGGACGGTCCTGGCTCCCACAGGGGCCATGGCCGACGTCGCCTCCACCGCGATTGGTGCCGGGGCCGTCGAGGGCTCAACCGCCAACAATGCCTCGGTCGTGCTGCTGGTCGAGGTCCGCGGCGTCTCGATCCTGATGGCCGGGGACATCGAACCGGAGGCGCAGGAGGCATTGCTGCGCAGCTATCCCACCTTGCGTGCCGACATTCTCAAGGTGCCCCACCACGGCAGCACCTACCAAGATCCCGGGCTCTTCGAACACGTCGATGCACGCTTCGGCACGATCAGCGTCGGCGCGGACAACACCTATGGCCACCCCGGCACCGCAACGATCGCCCTGATGCAGCGCACCGGCATCCAACCGCTGCGGACCGACCTGAGCGGTGACCTCGCGATCGTCGAGCACGACGGGACGATCGGGGCCGTCACCTCGGACCACTGACCACCGACCCGCCGACATTGGGGCCGCGCCACAGCCCCGCCTGTCGGAGGTCCGTGGCATGCTGACCGCGATGTCATCCCCATTCGGCAGGATCCTGCTGGTGACCGGCCCCGCTGAGTTCTTGGCCGAGCGCACCGTCCACCGGGCCATCGACGCCGTGCGCGAGGAGTCGCCCGAGGCCGAGATCGCGCAGGTCCAAGCCGCCGGACTTGGCGCCGGTGACCTGCTCGCCCTCACCGGTGCCTCCTTGTTCTCCTCCTGTAGCGCCCTGGTCGTGCGCGGACTGGAGGATCTGCCGGACGGCGTGCACGACGACCTCCTCTCGTACGCACGGGAGCCGTCCCCCGACGTCGCGTGCGTGCTCGTGCATCCGGGCGGCAACAAGGGCAAGGGCGTGCTGGACAAGCTTCGCGCCTGTGCGGGCGTCAGCGAGGTGAAGTGCGTCCCACCGAACGCTTGGGAGCTCACCGCGTGGGTGATGGCAGAGGTGCGTCAGCTCGGTGGCTCCAGCACCGACGATGCCGCCGGGTTCTTGGTGACCGCCGTCGGTCAGGACCTGCGCGCGCTCGCCGGCGCGGCCGACCAGCTCATCAGCGTCGCGACGTCCGCCGACGGCCAGCGCCAACGGGTGACCATCGACCTGGTCCGCGAGTACTTCGGCGGTCGCGCCGAGGTCAAGGGTTTCGACATCGCCGACGCCGCCATCGAGGGGCGGGTAGCGCTCGCGCTCGAGCAGCTCCGCTGGGCGCTGGGCAACAGCGTCGCTCCCGTGCTCATCACCAGTGCCTTCGCCTCCGGGTTGCGCTCGTTGGCGCGGCTGCAGGCCGCACCACCGGGCCTGCGGGAAGCCGACCTCGCCCGCGAGGTTGGCGCGCCGCCGTTCCGGCTGAGAAGCCTGCGCCGCCAGCTGTCAGGCTGGGAGGACGCCGGCCTGTCCGCAGCTCTGATGGCCGTGGCGCGTGCCGACCTCGACGTCAAGGGCGGCGCCGGCAGTACCGATCACGCTCTGGAGCAGATGGTGCTGACGATCGCCCAGAGTCGCCGCTGACCGGAGACCAAACTCAGAGACTGGCGGTCCGCTTGGCGATGGCCGACTTGCGGTTGGCGGCCTGATTCTTGTGGATCACACCGGCCGATGCGGCCTTGTCGAGCTTGCGGCTCGCCTCGCGGCCGGCGACCGCCGCTTCGTCGGAGTTTCCCGCGTCCGCTGCCTCGGTGAAGCGTCGTGTCGACGTCCGAAGAGCCGAGCGGACGGCCTTGTTGCGCTCGCGCGCGCGCTCGTTCTGACGGTTGCGCTTGATCTGCGACTTGATGTTTGCCACGTGGCAAGCCTCATCGTTCTGTGGAGTACGGGTTGGCGGCGCCCACCAGGTATGCGCCGACCACCGACCCTACCAGCCGGGCGACGACCCCCTCAAATCGTCGAAAAGCTGCTCGCCACTCCACCGACGACGGCGCGACAGCCACTGCCAAGTCACCTCCGCGTACCAGCGCTGGTGGGCGCGGAGGTGCGGCGAGCTCGGCGGCACCTCGTGCGACGACACCGTGATGAAGTACCCGGCGAGCAACGCCAGCACCGCGTCGACGTCGGTGTCAGCCAACGACGCCGTCAACGGGTTGGTCGCGAGCTCGGCGTCCGCGTCGAGCCCGTCGCTGTACGCACTCACCAGCACCGAGAGGGTGTCGAACCACGTGAC
>Ga0136617_10006393_pt1 | contig 10530 bp, 13 predicted proteins | sample AntDrymUQ3222106_2_FD_129672 | JGI IMG/M metagenome (GOLD analysis project Ga0136617, IMG submission 129672) | Polar desert sand microbial communities from Dry Valleys, Antarctica - metaG UQ322 (21.06) | ecosystem: Environmental > Terrestrial > Soil > Desert | place: Antarctica: Dry Valley...
CGCAGCCTACGACTTCTTCAAGCGCTACAACCGGTGTCCGTGGCGGATCTCCTCTCGATCATCGGTTCAGACCCCACAGAAATTACGTGAATGTACTTAGCGCCTCGCCTCGTCCGGCTGACTGGTTTTCTCGACCCCCTCCGCGCCTTCGGGAGCAGCGCGCAACTTACGACGACGCTTGCGACGTCTGTAGGCCACGAGCGCCAGGGCGAGCGCGGCGACGAGCAAGATCGCGAGCACGAGGGCGTCCGGGATGCTCCTGGCGAGGGAGCCAGCCCACCTCTCGGCAGCGAAAGCTATGTCCACGGCCCCGAACGCATCATAGAGGCCGGAGAGGGCGCTGGTACCCTGGTAGGCTATAAAGACCGCCCCGAGCACGATGAACATGAGCCCCGAGACGAGGTTCGTGGTGTGCATCCGCAGTCGTCCGACGGAGACCTCCCGGCCTCGCAGCCAGCGGCGTTTGCCGAGGTCGAATCGGTCCCAGAGGAGGGCCATGAGGAAGAGGGGGGCGGCCATCCCCAGGGCGTAGATCGCCAGCAGCCCCGCCCCCTCAAACACCTGTCCGGAGGAGGCGGCGACGGTGAGCACGGCGCCCAGGATAGGCCCCGAGCAGAAGCCCGCGAACCCGTAGACCGCGCCCAAAGCGAAGGTAGACCAGGCCGACTCCCCCCGCACCTTCCCGCTCAGACGGGAGAGCGGCCCGAGCTCGAAGCCACGCCCCAGAAGCTGCACTACGCCGAGCAGGATGATGACGATGCCCGCGACCATTATTAGGGTGCTCCGCTGCCCATAGAAGAGCCTGCTGACCGCGGAGATGCCCATCCCTAGAGGGACCAGCGTCGTGGCGAGCCCAACATAGAAGATCGCCGTCTTCCCAATCAAGGCCCTACGCGACTGGAAGGCGTAGGCGAAGAAGGCCGGTAAAAGGAGAGCACTGCACGGGCTTAAGAGCGAGAGCAAACCACCAAAGAACGCCGCGAGGTAGGAGACCTCAACCATTCCCGGCCTCTGCCTCCTCTATCGCCTGGGCGAAGGTCTCCACTGGTTGCAGCCCGACAAGCGGCTGGCCGTTGATCTTGAAGGTCGGCGTCCCTTGTATCCCCGCGTCCTGGGCCTCCCTAAAGTCCTCCTGCACGACCTCCTCGTACGCGCCGCTCTCAAGCGCCGCCTCGAACCGCTCCACGTCGAGCCCCGCTTCCTCCGCGAAGGCGACAAGGTTCTCTTCCGAGAAGGCGCCTCTGTTCTCTCCATCCTGGTTCTGGTAAAGGATGTCGTGATACTCCCAGAACTTGCCTTGTTCCTGAGCCGCCCTCGCGGCGACCGCCGCTCGCATGGACTCCTCACCCAGGTAGGGGAAGTCGTGCCACTCGAGCCTCAGCGTCCCGTCGTTTATGTACCTCTGCACCAACTCCGGTTCCACCTCACGGGCGAACTTTCCGCAGTTGGGTCACTGATAATCTGCGTACTCGACCATGAGTACCGGCGCATCCTCGTCCCCCAGGCTCGGGTTCCCGAGGTCCGCACCCGCCTCCTCCTGGGTCTCCGCCGATGCGACCTCCGACTTCTCCACTGCGGCCTGCGTCTCCCCGGCCGTGGTCTGCGCCTCTTCTTTCGACGGCTCCTCCTCGGCGCGCTGGCTCCCGCCGCCGCCGCCGCTCCCGCAGGCCGAGATGAAGACGAGCAGCGCCACCAGCCCGAGGCTCGCCAGCAGCAACCGGACCGCCCTTCTTCTCTTAAATCGCACTTCTACCACGAGTACCTTCCTCTCTCGAAATCTCTAGGAGACGTAATGCCGCCCGAGAACACGCTTTCGTCCACTGTATATACGACCCCACCCGCCGCCCGGATGTACCTGCCAGAACATTAGGCGGCTGTTCGGGAGCGGGCCGGGAATTCCCGGCCCGCTCCCGGCTAGATACTTCTCTATACAATAAGCCTGAACCCTCGCATGAAACGGGTTCCGAGAAAGCCCTTGCGCCGGCAATCTAGTTTCCGGGAACGTCGGACACCGGAGGCTGCGAGTTTCCAAGAAGGCAGCTTCTAGGCGATTCGATGAATAAAAGGAGCACCCGAGCCGTCACACGCCGTCCTCGCGTCTCTCAAAAGTAATCAGCAGCTTTCCTCCCACCGCATAGAGAGGTCCAACCCGCCGGGTGCGAGGCTCGCGTGCCCGCTCGCACTTCCCAATGATGGCGGGAGGTTGAGGCTATCGCTCTTCTAGCTTACGCAGGCCCTGTGCTCTGCCCGATCACTGCGTAGAGGGGATCGGAGAATATCCTCCGGGGGCTGCGGTCAAGGCTGCGCACGTTCTCGAAGTTGCCGGCCTTCCGCAGGTACTCCTCCACGAGACGTACGTGGCCCTGGTCGTTGAGCTGATGCCAGATGGCGACCGCTTTATCTGGAAAGCAACGATTCGAGAACGTGACGATGAGTGGGGCACCGATCTTGAGAACACGCCCGACCTCTCGCAGGACCTCGACGGGCCGGGTCAGGTAGTCGATTGAGACGCAGCAGCCCACACCGTCGAACTCACCCTCCCCGAACGGCAGCCGAGGGTTGGTGTTGAGGTCCTGGATCATGTAGGCGTCGAGCCTCGGATTCTCTTTCAGCTCGACCTCGTTCATGCCCAGGCCGACCACGCGATGGTACGTCACCTCGGGGGGTAAGTGCGAGACCCAGCTGCTCATCAGGTCCAAGATCACCCCGGCGGGCGGAAAGTGCTCCCGATAGAGTTGCTTGACGGCGGCGATAGCGCGGTCGTCTATGTGGGTGACGAGCCTGGGGGTTCTGTAGAACCGTTCGTCGGGAGTCTCGTCGTAGCGCCTGAAAGCTCCTGTGGGGAATTGCGGCATCGGTTATCCTTTCCTACCGTAACATCTTTCCCGATGATCAGCGTTACCTCTAGGAGACCGGGAACTTCGAGAACGTCCGCGGCCTGGACCGTAGCCCACGGAGGATGTTCTCCGACCCACTCTACGCGGTGATCGGCGAGAGCGCCGGAAAGGACACTACGATGGGAGCTTCATAGTGGCGAAAAAGGAAGAGAAGTACACGGACCCCGAGCTTCGAGAGAGGATCAAGGAAGACATAAAAGCCTCCGACAAGGGCGGTAAGCCCGGACAGTGGTCGGCCCGCAAGTCGCAGCTCCTGGTCAACGAATACGAGAAGGCGGGTGGCGGCTACACAGGCGAGAAGGACGAAGACCAGAAGCATTTGGAGCAGTGGACCGAAGAGGAGTGGCAGACTCGGGAGGGCGAAGCAAAGGCTCGCGAGGGCGGCGAAACGAAGCGTTATCTGCCAAAGGAAGCCTGGGAGAGACTGAGCCCCGAGGAGAGGGAGGCGACGGAGGAAAAGAAGCGCGAGGGCTCGAAGAAAGGCGAGCAGTACGTCGAGAATACGGACACCGCCAAAGAGGCTCGTAAGGAGGCGTCGGGGGGCGGCCAGCCTATCGAGGGCTACGATGACATGAACGTCGAGGAGGCAAAGGACGCGCTAGAGGGCCTCTCCGAGAGAGACCTCCAGAGGATCCGGTCTCACGAAGAGGAGCACAAGGATCGCAAGACTCTCCTCAAACATCTAGCCTGGAAGACCGGGGACGAAACCTGACCCACCCCGGGCGGACGCCCAACGATCTCGACAACCCACCCGGCTAACGCTCGCGCCCACTCGACAAGTTAGAGGCACGCCAAACCCACGCGATGAGTACGACCTGTAGCGGCAGGCGCGCCCACAGAAGAGCCACCCACCATAGGGGTTTCTGGGCGGCGCGCGCGTCGAGCAACATCTGTAGGTTAGCCGGCCAGACCGCTATGAGCAACAGGATGAGGCCGCCCCCCGCGATGCGCCGTGTACGCCTTGAGAGCAGCCCCAGCCCGCCCGCGATCTCTGAAGCACCGCTCAGATACACCAACTCCCGATGGAGCGGCAGGTACGGGGGCATGATTTGCTCGTAGACATCGGGAGCACGGAAATGCAGCTTACCGGCCACGACGAAGAGCAACCCCAGCAACGTGCGAGAGAACGAGGAACCCACCTTTATATCCATCCATAGACTAGCAAGCAAATCGATCTGCTCGGAGATATGGTTCCTCATCTTTGCCTCCTATTTATAAGACTCGCTGCTTACTAGACTACCGTCGTTATGATTTCCGTTGTCATGTGAGCATCTAGCAGCCTGTCCAGATCTTCTTCGGAGAGGTTGGTCTGCTGGCGGGCGACCTCACGGATGCTTTGTCGATCTTGAAAATTTCTACCACTATCTCTGCCGGCAGCAGAGATAGTGGCGAAGTGATGGGTCCACACAGCTACGCGAAGATCTCCCGAACCGGGAGCCGAAAATTTGGCACGATGTCGCCGCCGGCCAGGATGTCTGCGTTAGTAAGGACGGTGATGTCGGTTAGAGACCGGTACACGGTTGCCGAGCGTTTGCGGGGGTTGACGGTGACAACCATCTTCGTACCGGCTTCCAGCCAGTCGAAGACCTTCTCCTCGACTTCGACGTAGCTGTCGCCAGGTGAGATCACCTCGACGGCCAAGTCCGGTGCCTCCGGCCAATACCCTTCTACCTCGCCGACCGCCTCGATACGCGCACGACTTACGAAAGCTACGTCTGGGGCGCGCACGGTGTCTGGATCACGAGCTAATTTGAAGCCAGTCTCAGCAGCGTACACGGTGCCAAGCTGGTTCTCTTCGACATGCTGGGCCAGGGGCCAAGCAACGCGCATCGCTATACGTCCGTGTACGTTTCCCGCTGGCGTCATCTTGCGCAGCTCTCCCCCGACGAGCTCATACCGGAAGCCGTCGTCGGGCATGCGAAGCAACTCTTCGGCGGTAACCTGTTCACGAACAACGTCCATAACACCTCACCCTCAGCGGCACATCGACCTTCCGGGCATTGTAGCATCGGTACCTCTTGTGCCCGCGCCCTGCGGAGGGCCGTTTCCGGCCTACGTTCCCGTCATCTTTTGGCGTCGAGAGCTTCGTCGAGATCTTCTTCGGAGAGGTCAGTCTGCTCGCGGGCTACCTCGCGGATGGTCTTGCCGGTCTCATGAAAATCAACCGTTTGTAAGTTTATTGATAGCCCATAGCTCCTTTGACCTCTGCCGATCATACCAATCAAGGAAAATACCGATAGATGTCCCGGCGGTATAGACACCTGACAAACTCTACTTCGTCTCCCTCAACCGCAATGCCTATCCGATAGTCGCCTACGCGAATCCGGTAGAAGCCGCTGGTTCCGCTCAACTTCGTCAGGTTTGGTAGCTCGCGCAATGTCTCTGCCGCTTCGACGTTTTCGATAGTTTCCTTTATCCGTCGCCGCAACGCCTCGTCCTGGATCTTTTTCAGATCCCGCACGAAGCTCCGCCGGAACCCGGTCCTTACGCTCTATCCTCAAGAGTACCGAAGACTTCATCGCGCTCCACACGCTCGGTCTGCCGCCCTTCTCGAATAGCCCCGGCGAGAGCGAAGTCTTCCAAGACCTCGGCGAAAACCTCGTGCAACAGTTCGCGTTGTTCGTGCAGGGTCTCAGTGAGCGCTTCTTTTAGCGCCTGCTTCATTGCCTCATTGTTTAGATCGGCCTGTGCCATCCCACCACCTCGTTACAAAAAATCTCCTTGATAATACTCTAATCTCCTGATCTCCCGTCAAACCCCCGTCATCTTCTTGGCATCAAGCGCCTCGTCTAGCTCTTCTTCAGAGAGGTCGGTCTCTTCGCGGGCGACCTCGCGGATGGTCTTGCCGGTCTTGAAGGCTTGTTTGGCGATCTCGGCTGCCTTGTCGTAGCCGGCCTCGGGGGCGAGGGCGGTGGCGAGCATGAGGCCGTTCTCGACTAGCTCGGGGCCGCGCTCGGTGGCTTCCAGGCCGGTGACGGTCTGGTTGGCGAGGTTGGCGGCGGCGTTGCCGAGGATCTCGGTCGACTGCAAGAGATTGTAGGCGATGAGCGGGAGCATGGTGTTGAGCTCGAAGTTTCCGCCCTGGCCGGCGAGAGCTATGGTGGTGTCGTTGCCGATGACCTGTGCCGCGACCATCATGGCGCTCTCGGCTATGACCGGGTTGACCTTGCCGGGCATGATGGATGAGCCGGGCTGCACCTCGGGGAGCGCTATCTCGGCGAGGTTCGCCCGTGGGCCGGCCCCGAGCCAGCGGATGTCGTTGGCTATCTTCATCAGACTGACCGCGACGGTCTTTAGGGCGCCGCTCGTGAAGACGGCGCCGTCCATCGCGCTCTGGGCCTGGAAGTGATTTTCGGTCTCCCGGACCTCGACGCCGAAGCGTTCGGAGAGCTTCTCGCAGACCTTGCCCGCGAACTCGGGGTGAGTGTTGACGCCGGTGCCGACGGCGGTGCCGCCGAGGGCGACCTCGCTGAGATCCTCCTGGGCCTTTTTCACGCGCTGTATGCCGCGCTGTATCTGGCCGGCGTAGCCTTTGAACTCCTGGCCGAGCCGGATCGGGGTGGCGTCCTGCAGGTGCGTCCGGCCGGTCTTGACGACGCCGTCGAACTCCCGGGCCTTGTCTTCCAGTGCCTTCTGGAGCTTCTCCAGCGCGGGGAGCAAGTCTTCTTTGATGGAGATCAGGGCGGAGACGTGGATGGCGGTCGGGATGACGTCGTTGGAGGACTGACCCATGTTCACGTGATCGTTGGGGTGAACGGGGCTCTTGGAGCCTAGCTCGCCGCCTGTTATCTGGATGGCCCTATTGGAGATCACCTCGTTGACATTCATGTTCGTCGAGGTGCCGCTGCCAGTCTGGAAGACGTCAAGGACAAAATGTTTGTCAAGAGTGCCGTCTACTACCTCTTCGGCGGCCTGCACGATGGCGTTCTTTACCTCCTCGTCGAGGAGGCCTAGCTCGTGGTTCGCGTTAGCGGCTTCGAGCTTTATAGCTCCGACGGCCTGCACGAAGCGGCGCGGCTTGCGCAGGTCGCTTATCGGGAAGTTGTCGAGAGCGCGGCGTGTCTGGGCGCCGAAGAGGGCGTCGCGGGGGACCTCGACCTCGCCCATGGAGTCGCGTTCCGTGCGATGCGGGGTCTCTTGCTGGGTCATTGTGAGCCTCCTATCGAAGCGGGTGTACTTGCGTCATATAATCCTCCCAAACGAACCGCATTATACGAGAGGGTGGTCTTTGGATTCTCTACAGCATTTACCAGAGCATTCGCTGGGGCACGCGTTGAAGGAGTGGGCGGTCGCGGTGAAGGCGCTGGAGAGGGGTGATACGGCGCTCGTGGTGCGCAAGGGTGGCATCCGAGAGAAGGCGTTCGCCGTCCCGAAGGCGCGCTTCCTGTTCTTCAAGAGCTACAAGCATCAGAAGCAGGAGCAGTTGAAGCCCGCCTATCATGACCTCCTGCGGTCCATCCCCCAGAGGCGGAACGATGGGCCGGTGGTCTTTACCTCCTTCGCGGAGGTACGCGGGGCCTACGAGGTCTCGGAGGCCGAGGAGTTGGAGGCGCTCGACCCGTACCACGTGTGGACGCATGAGTATGCGGAGAGCCGTCTGAAGTGGCGTCCGAAGAAGCCGTTGACAGTGCTGGTCTTGCGGACGTATTTGTTGGAGGCGCCGGTGGAGTTCGAGTACCGGGCCGAGTATGGGGGGTGTAAGAGTTGGATCCAGCTGGCGGAGAGCGTCTCGACCGCTAACGTCCGCCCCGTCCTCGATGACACGGCTTTCGAGGAGCTTGTGCGGCCCGTAGTCGGGGTGCTGGAGGACCTCTCGCCCGTGCCGGTAGGACAGGCTGGGTAGTCTTCCATGGGATCGGCCGCGATACCCGTCGTCCTGACCTTCCTGCTGGTGTTCTTTACCTGGCAGGTGGTCTTTTCGAGCAACCGGGACCTGGTGCGGGCCAAAGCCTGGGGTGAGTTGGGGCGCCGGTTGCTCCCGTTCGCGGCGATCTTTGTCATGGCGGCCACCCTGCCACTCGTACAGTACCGGCAGGAGGTCTGGGTGCCTTACGTATGGGCGGGCACGTTCGGTCTCGTCCTGATGGCCGCGAACTTCCTCTCCGTGCCCCTGAACGAGAGGCGGGCGAGCAGGGCGTTTCGCAAGAGAGATTTCGCGAGAGCCGCCGCCCTTTACCAGAAGCTCACCGAACAGCGGTCTCTGGCGCGTTACTGGGCGTTTCTCGGGGCTGCTCTAGGGGCTGGGGAGCGGCACGAGGAGGGTGTGAAGGCCTCGACGAGGGCGGTGGAGATCGACCCGAAGTACGGCCTCGCTTACTATAACCGCGCCCTGATCCTGACCAGAATGGGCCGCAAGAGCCGTGCCTCGAAGGACTTGAAACGAGCCCTCGAAGCCGACCTCCCCCGCCGTTTCAGGACCGCGGCCGGTAGAATGCTGGAAGAGTCTTAAAGAGATGAGCTTCTTCTACCCAACACTCGCGGCGCTGGCGATCCTCGCCGTTTTCCTGTTTATCGTCGGCCGCCAGAACCGCGACCTCTTGCGAGTCCGGGCCTACGGAGAGTTTCTGGTGCGACTCCTGCCGCTCCTCTCTACCGGCGTCTTCGTCCTCGGGCTGCCGTTCGTCGTGGGCCTGGTACCCTTCGAGAGCACCGGGCCGGTCCTCCTCATCTACCTCGCGGGCGCCGCCATCCTGACGGTCCTCATGGCTCGTCTGGCCGCCCCCGAGGAACGCCGGGCCGGGGTCCTATTCCGCCGCGAAGAGTACGAGGGAGCCGCGGCCATCTACGAACAACTTATCGCCCGCCAACCCCTCCCCCGCTACTACTCGGCCCTGGGCGCGAGCGTCGACGCCTCCGGCGGGGATCTCCACGCGGCGCTGGAGGCAACCGATACGGCCTTAAAGCTCGACCCGAAGCTCGGCATCGCCCTCTACAACCGCGCCTCGGTGCTCGCGGCCGTGGGAGAGTACACCCGGGCTCGCGAGGACCTGCGAGCCGTCTTCAGGGCCGACTCGAACCGCCGCCTGCGCCGCGCCGCCGAAGAGGCGATGAAGACGTTGGAGAAGAGATAGAGGTCTGCATAAGCGGCTCGACCTGGAGGACAAGACGGAAGGCGCCAGTCGAGGTTCAGGCGCCGGCCCATTTCGCGGGGCTCGTGTCGTGGGCGCTCCGCCGTTCCTCCAGCACTGCCTCGTAGACCTCCAGGTGGCGCTCGGCGATGGCGGGCCAGGAGAGGTCCCGGGTGTAGGCGCGCCCCGCCTCCCCCAGACTCTTGCGCTGGCGAGCGTCGGCGAGTAGCTCTGAGAGGGTGAACGCGAGCCCGCTAGCGTCCCGCCGCTCCACGAGCCGCACGAGCCGTCCATCCGTGAGGTCCGGTTCCGGCGGGTCGGGGCGCGTGGCGACCACGGGGAGGCCATGCGCCAGCATCGCGAGCAGGGTGCCGCTCTTGAGGGTAACGCCCTCGTTGAACGGCAACACCCCTATGTCGGCGCCCGAGAGCAGCCAGGATGCGTCTTCTTCCGGCACGTACCCGGTCATTGCTACGGTTCCGTTGAGCCCGAGCTTTGTGATTAGCGTGTGGAGCTCGTTCCAATACCAGGCGGCCTCGTCCCCCAGAGCCAGGCTCTCGGCACCGCCGATCAGAAGCAGGCGCGCCCGGGGCCGGCTGCGGAGCACTCTCTTGTGCGCCTCCAGCAGCGTCTCGATGCCCTTGACCGGGTGGAGGAAGCCGAAGTAGGAGACCACCTGCGCATCGAGCGGCCAGCCGTACCGGGAGCGCGCCTCGTCCCTGGCCACGTCGGGCGCCACGGGGGCGATGTCTACGTTCGCGACTAGCGGGACACGGCGCAGGCGGGGAACCAGCCACGGTAGCCGGTCGGTGATGGCGGCCTCAGCGTGGGTGTTCGTCGTAAGGAGGGCGTCGCTCCCGGTTAGCAGGAAGCCGTCCTCGCGGTCCCACACGCCGCGGCGCTGTCCCCAGGTCTTGAGCGCCTCGACGGCTCCTGGCAGCACGCCGCGCGGCTCCCACTCCCACCAGCCGTACTCGTGAACCGTCGTCACCAGAGGGGCGCGGCAGCCGGCGGCGCGCAAGAGCGGTGGCAGGAGGAACACGGCGCGCTTGAAGCCATAAGTACCGGCGGCGTGTAGAACGTGGATCACGTCGGGCCGCTCCCGGCGCACGGCCCGGACGAGCCCCGGGAGATCCCACATCCCCCAACCACTCACCACCCCCTTCACCCTCTGGTCTTCCGAGCCCCGTGCCGCCTCCCTGGTCGTGAGCACGACTGAGGAGACGCCACGCTCGTCGAGTGCGCCGCGCAACCGACTGGTGTAGTGGGCCACACCACATCGCTCCGGACGGTAAGTACCCGCCACCATCACCACGCGCATCATGCCCGCGACTCCTCCTCCTGTGTAGCAGCCACGCGCCGGCCGCCGACCTCCGAGAGTAGCGAGAGGCCGGCCTGTACTATCTCTTCGGGCGGTATATCGAGGCATTCGAGGTTGTATGGACAGGTGAAGGCGTAGCATGGGCTGCACCAAGTCTCGCGGCGGAGCAGCCGGTGTGGGGTGTGACGTGGACGCCACTGCTCCTCTAGCTCGGTCCCCGAGAAGAGCACCACGCCCGGGGTGC
>Ga0136617_10006394_pt1 | contig 10529 bp, 9 predicted proteins | sample AntDrymUQ3222106_2_FD_129672 | JGI IMG/M metagenome (GOLD analysis project Ga0136617, IMG submission 129672) | Polar desert sand microbial communities from Dry Valleys, Antarctica - metaG UQ322 (21.06) | ecosystem: Environmental > Terrestrial > Soil > Desert | place: Antarctica: Dry Valley...
AGAATGGCAGCATCGCGAGCCGCGACCGCGCGGCGACGTTCGCGCTCCAGCGCGACCGTCACGACGGCTGCTCTGCTGCTGGCTTGACCGGCACTGACCACCCCGTCGACGAACTCGACGATGTCCTCAGGTAGACGAACCGCGATCTGCTTGCTCATCCCAACACGGTACCATGCTGGGATGCGATCGTCTGTACCGTGATCTCGTCCAGGCTCGCGCACTGCCGCTCCTGGACGAACGCGAGCGTCGGCCGGGCGGCTACGCGATGCGCGAGGAGGAGCAGCGGGTCAAACCGGTTCCAGCTGTTGCGGCGGCGTCGGCGCACGGATCGTCGGCGATCCATTCCGGTCTTCGCTTCGCTGTCAGGGTCGCAATAGGCGGACTGTCGTGCGCCAGAGGTCAGGAATCCCGGGCGCCAGCCGCGCCGTCCGCGCGGCTGGCTTGCTCGAGCACGTACCGCACGACCTGTCGATGCACGAGCGGGACCCCGACCCAGACCGCGCGTCCGAGGTGGTTCTCCTGGTGCACGAAGGTGGCGAACAGCAGTCCATGCCGCCGGCGCTCGAAGAGCACTTCGGCCGACAGTCCGAGCGGGGAGCTGGCGGCGAGGAGCGCGACGTCCGGTCGTGAGCCGAACCGGTTTCGACGAGGAAGGCATCCTCGCAGTCGATGCGGGGAAGCGTGCTGAGCGCCCGCGCGGTCGGCGGGACCGGTACTTGGCGCACCCTGCCGGGCGCAAGCGGGGTACAGCGCAGAAGGCCGGTCGCGGCGTCGCGGGTCGTCACGCCGACAGCACGGCCGCGATCGTGAAGCACGCCGTGGCCGTCCCCGTGATGATCGCCTGTACGTAGTAGAAGAAGCGAAGCGAGAGAGCGAGGTAGGCGGCGCAGAAGGCGATCGTGAGCGGCCGGATGGCTGCGATCGACTGCACCAAGCCGAAGTCGTGCGCGGCGATCATCAGGCACAGCAGCCCGAAGGCGAAGATGCCGAGGCCGAAGCCGATGTGGACGCCAAGCCAGATCGTCCACATGGACGGCTTCGCCTGGTCGCCGCGCGGCGCGGCGCGGCGCAACCGGATCGTCGTGCCTTCCATCGCCGGCTTGACCGAGCGCTCGACCGGGGCGAAGTACCGCGGGCGAACCGTGTCGACGAGCGCGTACAGCACGTGCAGGCCGCCGGCGAGGATGAGCGGGATCGTGCCCGCGACGAACCACGCTTGTGCGGCGTCGGCGTTCACGGGCACATTGTCGGTTCTTCACCTGTCGCGTGCGGCGCGGGCACGACGCTTGAGGCTATCCGATACCTTGCGGTGGTGGCTCGGTCGAAGGGATAGACCTCCCGGCGACCAAGAGCCATCGCGGGCTGCGAACCCCAGCGCCGAGAAGACAGCGGATGGCTGCCGCGACCGCCCCCACGGCACCCTAGACTCGACGGCATGTCAGACGCGGCCGTCCTGCTGGTGGACGACGACGCTCCGATCCGGCGCATGCTCGAGCGGACGCTCACTGCAGAGGGGTACGACGTCGCCGCCGTGGCCGACGGTGGCGCCGCGCTTGCGCAGGTCGAGCGCTCGCTGCCGGACCTCATCGTGCTCGACGTCGGGATGCCGGGGATGGACGGGCTCGCCGTCACGCGGCGGCTGCGCGCCAAGGGGCTGCCCGTGCCGATCCTGCTGCTGACCGCGCGCGACGCGCTCGCCGAGCGCGTCGCCGGCCTCGACGCGGGCGCCGACGACTACCTCGTCAAGCCGTTCGAGGTCGACGAGCTGACCGCGCGGGTGCGCGCGCTGCTGCGCCGCAACCAGCCGCCCGGCGACCAGCTCGCGTTCGCCGACCTCACGCTCGACGCCGAGAGCGCGACGGCCCGCCGCGGCGGGCGCGACCTCGAGCTTACGCGGCGGGAGGCGGAGTTGCTCGAGCTGCTGCTGCGCAACGCGCGTGGCGTCGTCACGCGCGAGCTCGCGCTCGACGAGGTGTGGGGCGGCGACGGTGAGGCTCAGACGAACGTCGTCGACCGCTACGTCGCCTACCTGCGCCGCAAGCTCGGCGAACCGGCGCTGATCCACACCGTCCGGGGAGTCGGCTTCCGGCTGGACACGTGAGCGCCGTCACGCTGCGGGCACGCGTTGCCGCGGCGGCCGCCGTCGCGATCGTCGTCGCCGTCGTGCTGCTCGCGGTCGCCGTCCCGGCGCTGCTCGAGCGCCAGCTCACGGACGAGCTCGACCGCTCGCTGCGCGGCCGCGCCGTCGAGGTCGCGCGGCTTGCCTCCGCGACCCCGGCGCTGCTGACCGAGCCCGGCGCGCTCGAAGGGCGGCTCACCGGCGGCGCGCTGTTCGTGCAGGTCGTCGACCGCCGCGGCCGGATCGTCGCGCGCTCGGGCGGGCTCGGTGGCCGGCTGCTGCCCGCGGGTTCCGCGCTGCGCTCGGCGCTCGGCGCGCGGCAGACCGCCTACGCTGACGAGACGCTCGGCTCCGATCCGATCCGCCTGTACGCCGCGCCGCTCGGCGAGCTCGGCGGCGGCCCGGCCCGCGGCGGCGCCGTGCTCGTCGCCGCCACCACGGCGGACATCGACGAGACGCTCGGCGATGCGCGCAGGCTCGTGCTGCTGTGCGCGCTGGCGGCGGCCGCGCTCGCCGCGCTGACGGCGACGCTGCTCACCCGCCGCGCGCTGGCGCCGCTGGGCCGGCTGTCCTCGGGCGCGCGCAAGATCGAGCGCACCGGCGACGCCTCAGAGCGCCTGCCGGGGCCCGCGACGCGCGACGAGGTCGGCGAGCTCGCCGCCACGCTCAACGCGATGCTCGCGTCGCTCGAGCGCTCGCGCGAATCCGAGCAGCGCTTCGTCGCCGACGCGTCGCACGAGCTGCGCACGCCGCTCACCGCGCTGCGCGGCAACGCGGCGTACGTCGCGCGCCACGGCGCCGACCCCGCCGTACTCGCCGACATCGAGGCCGACGCGGCGCGGCTGGCGAGCCTGCTCGACGACCTGCTCGCGCTCGCGCGCGAGGACGCCGCCGCGCCCGCGGCGGCACGTGGCGAGCCGGTCGAGCTCGCCGAGCTCGCCCGCGCGGTCGCCGCGACCGACGACAACACCGAGGTCGTCGTCGCGCCCGGCGCCGAGCACGCCACGGTCCGCGCGGAGCCGGTCGCGCTCGAGCGCGCCGTCGGCAACCTCGTGCGCAACGCGCGCACCCACGGGCCCGACGGCGGTCAGATCACGGTCACGGTCGGCCTCGACCGCGCCCGCGAAGGCGACGACGACGGCATGTGGGCTCGGATCACCGTCGAGGACGAGGGCCGGGGGCTGAGCGCCGCCGAGGCCGCGCAGGCCTTCGAGCGCTTCTGGCGCGGGCCCGGCGCGCGCAGCGGTGGTTCCGGACTCGGCCTCGCGATCGTGCGCGCGACCGCCGAGCGCCACGGCGGCTCGGCCAGCGCCGAGGGCGCGCGCTTCACGATCGAGCTTCCGCTATCAGAGAACTCTCAAACTCGCGGCGTAGAACACCGGCTGCATGACCGAGACGCCGAGTAAAGGACGCACCCGATGAGAAGACTTCGCACCGCCTCCGCCCGCCGCCTGACCGCGATCCTCGTGGTCGCGACCGCGCTGGCGCTCACCGCGGGCATCGCCCAGGGCGCGCTCACCGGCACCGGTCCGACGCCGTCGCCGAAGGTGCTGGCCAACGCGATCTTCGATGCCTTCAACGCGCCCGAGCCCGACGGCGTCACGGCGAAGATCCACTTCACGAACGACCTGCTGCCGTCCGGCTCGCTGCCCGGCGGCATGGCGTCGCCGCTGGCCGCCGGCGCCGACGGCCGCCTGTGGATCCAGAAGAGCGGCGACTTTCGCGTCGAGCTGCAGTCCGACGCCGGCGACGCGCAGATCGTCGCGATCGACGACAAGGTGACGGTCTACGACGCGTCCTCGAACACGCTGTACCGGGCGACGCTGCCCGACGATGCGAAGGACGTCACGAAGCCCGGTGACAAGGACGACGAGAAGCTGACGCTCGCAAGGGTCCAGAAGGCGCTCGATCGGCTTGCGAAGACGTGGACGGTCTCGGGCGCCGATCCGACCTCGACCGCGGGCCGGCCGACCTACACCGTGAAGGTCTCGCCGAAGGACGACGGCGGCCTGCTCGGCGCGGCCGAGCTGGCATGGGATGCCGTGCGCGGCGCCCCGCTGCGCGCGGCGGTCTACGCCCAGGGCAGATCCGAGCCGGTGCTCGAGCTCAAGGCGACCGAGGTCTCCTACGACGCCGTCGCGGACTCCGCGATCAACGTCGCCCCGCCGGCCGGTGCGAAGGTCACCGACCTCGACCCGAGCGACACCAAGCGCGCGGACAAGGAGCGCGGGCGCGGCGCCAAGCACGCCGACGTCGAGGGCGTCGCCGCCGTCCGGCGCGAGCTTGACTTCGACCTCGTCGCTCCCCGCCAGCTGGCCGGGCTGCCGCGCCGGGAGGTGCGCCTCGTGACGCTCGACGGCGACAAGGCCGCGCTGGCGATCTACGGCGCGGGCTTCGGCGCGATCGGCGTCCTGCAGCGCAAGGGGAACACGGCCGAGGACGGCAAGGCGAAGGACGCGGGCGGCGCGCGTGCGCTGCGCCTGCCGGAGATCAACATCGACGGCGCGACCGGCTCCGAGCTCGCGACCGCGCTCGGCACCGTCGTGACGTTCGAGCGCGGCGGCGTCTTGAACGTCGTCGCCGGGTCGGTCCCGCCGGTCGCGGCCGAGAACGCCGCGCGTGGACTGAGGTGATGCCGGAACACAGCGCTGGCGAGCCCGCGATCCAGGCGCGCGGGCTCGTCAAGCGATATGGGCGCATCACGGCGGTCGACGAGGTCGACCTGACCGTGAGCCCGGGCGACGTCTACGGCTACCTCGGCCCCAACGGCGCCGGCAAGACGACGACGCTGCGGATGATGCTCGGGCTGATCCGGCCCGATTCCGGGACCGTCAAGCTGTTCGGCCGCGACCCGCTCGTCGAGGGGGTGAGCGCGCTGGACGGCGTCGCCGGCTTCGTCGAGGCGCCGCGCTTCTACCCCTACCTGACGGGGCGCAAGAACCTCGAGCTCGTCGCCGCGCTCGACGGCGACGGCGCCGCAGCGCGGATCGACGAGTCGCTCGAGGTCGTCGAGCTCGTCGATCGCGCCCGCGACAAGGTTGGCGGCTACTCGCACGGGATGCGCCAGCGCCTCGGGCTCGCGGGCGCGCTGCTGCGCGACCCGCGGCTGCTGATCCTCGACGAGCCCGCGACCGGGCTGGACCCCGGCGGTATGCGCGACATGCGCCTGCTCATCCGCCGGCTCGCCGACCAGGGCATCACCGTCCTGCTGTCCTCGCATCTCATGGCCGAGGTCGAGGAGCTGTGTGACCGCGTCGTGATCATCAGCAGCGGGCGCGTGCGCTACGAGGGCGCGCTCGATGACCTCATCGCGACGACCGCCGGGCGCTACGAGCTGCGCACGACCGACGACGTGCGCGCCGCGCAGATCGCCACCGCGCAGCACGGCATCGGCGACGTGGCGCGCGACGCGCGCGGGCTGACCTTCGCCGCCGACGACGAGCACGCGACGACGGCGCTGTCGCTCGCGCTCGGCGAGGCCGGCGTCGGCATCGCCGCGCTGGTGCCGCGCACGGCGACGCTCGAGGAGCTCTTCTTCCGCATGACGGAGGAGCCCGCGGCGCCCGCGCCGGCGCAGCCGGCCCTCGCGCCCGCCGATGTCGCCGAGGCAACCGAAGGATGACCAATGAGCGCCGTCGCCGCTCCGCGGGTGCGCCGGACGGCGCGCGGGCGCCCCGGCATCGGCACCGTCTACCGCTGGGAGCTGCGCAAGCTGCGCGCCCAGAAGCGCACGTATCTCGGCCTCGGCGCCGCCGCGCTCGTGCCGCTGATCTTCGTCATCGCCCTGCTGTCGAGCAGCGGCGGGCCCGACGACGTGCCGTTCGGGCGCTACGTCAAGGAGACCGGCCTCGCCGTCCCGCTCGTCGGGCTGCTGTTCAGCTCGGTCTGGCTCTTCCCCTTGATCACGTCGCTCGTCGCGGGCGACATCGTCGCCTCGGAGGACAACCACGGGACGCTGAAGACGATCCTCACGCGCTCGACCGAGCGCTGGCAGATCTTCGTCGCCAAGCTGCTCGCCGCGCTGAGCTACGCCTTCGCCGCGCTCGTCATCTTCGTCGGTATCGGGCTCGTCCTCGGCGGGTTCTTCTGGGGCTTCGATCCGCTGACCTCGCTGTCGGGGACGCCGATCTCGGCGGGCAGGGGAATCGCCCTCATCGCCGCCTCCGCGCTGGCCTACTTCATCCCGATGATCGCGATCGCCGCGATCGCGTTCCTGCTGTCGACGGTGACCCACAACTCCGCCGCGGCCGTCGTCGGGACGCTGATCCTCTCGTTCATGATGCAGCTGCTGGCGATCATCTCGGGGCTGGACTTCCTGCGTCCCTACCTGCTCTCCGAGCAGTTCGACTCCTGGCAGGGGCTGCTGCGCGACCCGACGGACTGGGCGCCGATCGTCCACGCGACGTGGGTCTCGGCCTGCTACGCGGTGCCCGCGGTCGTGTGGGCGTTGCTCGCGTTCCTGCGGCGCGACGTCGCGGGCTGAAACGGCCTGCGGCCTCGTCATACGAAGGTCACACGCACGTTCACAGGCCGTTCACGAAACCGCTGCGTTTGCGGCGCAAAGTGCAGAGCAGAGATGGCGCCGAAGAACCTGAAAAAGGGAGCGACGATGACCCCTCAATCGACCAGCCGGGTCGACCTGCACTGCCACTCGACCGCTTCGGCGGTCTCCAAGCTCGGCGTCCAGCGTGCGCTCGGCCTGCCGGAATGCGCGACGCCGCCGCAGGAGGTCTACGACCTCGCCAAGCGGCGCGGGATGGACTTCGTGACGATCACCGATCACGACACGATCGACGGCGCTGCCGAGCTCGCGGCGGCCTACGAGGACGCCTTCGTCTCCGAGGAGCTGACGGCCTGGTTTCGCGGCGAGCCCCAGGCCGTGCACATCCTCTGCTGGGGAATCACGCCCAGCGACCACGAGCGCCTGCAGGCGCTCGCCGGCGACGTCGAGGCCGTCGCCGAAGAGCTTTCGGAGCGCGCCATCGCCTGCGCGCTCGCGCACCCCTTCTACGCCGTCGACGCGCCGCTGCTGCCACGCCACCGCCGCCGTCTCGCGCAGCTGTTCGGAATCTGGGAGACGCGCAACGGCTCCCGCGCGCACGAGCTCAACTCGCCCGCGGACGTCTACATCGAGACGCACGGCGGCACGGGCGTCGGCGGCTCCGACGACCACGCCGGCGTCGACATCGGCCGCACGTTCACGCAGACGCCGCAGTGCGCGACCTGGCGCGAGTTCCTCGACCACGTGCTCGGCGGCGACGCGACGCCGCTCGGCGAGCACGGCAGCGCGGCGAAGTGGACGCACGCCGCGATGGCGCTCGCGACGCGCGCGCTCGGGCGCGGCGCGAGCGACGGCGCGGCGCCCGACCCGGCGGCGATCTTCACGATGGTCCAGCGGCTCATGCGGGAGGGCGACGCGCGCTCCAGCCACACCGGCACCGGCCTGTGCCCCGACGATGCGCGCGCGCTGCTGCGGGCCTGGCTGTCCGCCGTCGAGCTCGACCTCGGCGAGAGCGAGCTGCTCGAGATGCTGCAGGGCGACGACTTCTTCCACGCCGACCTCTACCGCCGCGCACGGCGCATCCACGAGCGCAAGCTCGCGCTCGCCGTCGAGCAGGTCGCGGCCGTCAGCCCCGGCAGCTCCGACCTCGCGGCGACGGCGGCCACGCTCTTCGACGCCTGCCTGGCCGCGATCCCCTACGCGCCCGCCGCCGCCTTCCTCGGGCGCGAGAAGGCCAAGCTCGCGCACCGCGACGGCGAGCCGCTGCGCGTCGCGCTCGTCGCCGACGCGGTCGGCGGCATGCACGGCGTGACGCACACGCTCGACGAGCTGCGCGACCGCGGCGTGCCGGGCTTCGAGGTCGAGGTCGTCGGCACCGACCACAACGTCGACCGCCGCCTGAGCGCGGTCGCCGAGATCGACATCCCGTTCTACGCCGGCCTGAAGGTCGGCGTGCCGAGCCTGCCGGCGATCGTCGACGCGCTCGCCGAGGGCCGCTACGACCTCGTCCACCTCTGCTCGCCCGGCCCGTCGGGCGCGGCCGCGGCGGTCATCGCCCGCGTCATGGGCGTGCCGATCCTCGGCAGCTACCACACCGAGCTCGCCGCCTACGCCGGCCTGCGCTCGCAGGACCCGCAGCTCGAGCTCGCCGCGCGGATGGCGATCGGCGCCTTCTACGGGCAGTGCCGCCGCGTCCTGTCGCCGAGCATCGCGTCCGACGCGGTCCTGCGCGAGATGGGGATCGCGGACGAACGGATCGGTCGCTGGGATCGCGGCGTCGACATATCGCGCTTCTCGCCCAACCGCCGCGACCCGGACCTGCTGCCCGGTGAGATCACGGTGCTCTACGCCGGGCGCCTCACGCGCGAGAAGGGCGCCGACCTGCTCGCCGACGCGTTCCTGCGGGCGCGTGCGCGCGATCCGCGCCTGCACCTCGCGCTCGCCGGCGGCGGCCCCGAGGAGCAGATCCTGCGCGAGCGCCTCGGCGAGCACGCGACGTTCCTCGGCTGGCTCGAGGGCGACGCGCTCGCGACGGCCTACGCGAGCGCCGACATCTTCCTCTTCGCCAGCCGCACGGACACGTTCGGCCAGGTCCTGCTGGAAGCGCAGGCGAGCGGCCTGCCGGTCGTGGCCGTCGGCGAAGGCGGGCCGACGAGCATCGTCACCGACGGGGCGACCGGGCGATTGTGCCCGGCCGACGCAGACGCCCTCGCGAACGCGGTGCTGGAGCTCGCCGCCGCGCCCCTACAGCGCGAGCGCCTCGCGAACACCGCGCTGCACGCCGTCGCGCAGCGCACGTGGGAGCGCTCGCTGCAGCGCCTCGCCGACGGCTACCGCCGCGCGCTGGAGCCCGCCCAGACGATCGTGGACGTCAGCCGTGCCGCGTGAGTCGTCGGTCGTCGAGGCGGGCCGCCGCCTGCGCGGCGTGCGCCGGTCGCTGCAGGCGGTGCCGTGCGCGCCGCTGCGCGTCGTCGACGTCGCGCTGTTCTACGGCGAGCGCAGCGGCGGGATCCGTACGTACATCGACGCGAAGGCGGCGTGGGCGCAGGCGACGGGCCTGATCGAGCACCACGTCATCGTGCCCGGCCCGGCGGAGCGCCACGACGGCGGCCGTCACGAGCTGCCGTCGCTTCGCCTGGCGGCGAAGAACGGCTACCGGCTGCCGATCGGCGCGCGCGCGCTGCGGGCCACGCTACGCGCGCTGCGCCCCGACGTCGTCGCGCTGCACGACCCGTTCTGGCGCCCGCTGCGCGTGACGCAGACCGCGCACGACGTGGGCGCGCGGGTCGTCGCCGTCCATCATGGCTCGATCGCGCTCGACGCGGCCGGCCTGCCCGGGCCCGATGCGCTCTGGCATCCGGTCCTGCGGGCGTGGATGCACCATGCCTACGCCGTCGCCGACGCGGTCATGTCGGCCGTCGACCCCCACGGAGACTGCGGGCGGGCGGCGGCGATCCCGCTGCGCTTCGGCCTGCATCCGGCGTTCGTTCCCCAGCGCGACGTGCGTCGCCAGGACCACGTGCTCTACGTCGGGCGGCTCGGACGCGAGAAGGGCGTCATCGAGCTGCTGCACGCGGCCGCGCGCTCGCAGGAGCCCTGGCTGCTCAAGCTCGTCGGGCGCGGGCCGATCGAGGAGCGCGTGCGGCGGATCGCGCAGCGCCTCGGGATCGCCGAGCGCGTGCGGATGTATCCGTTCATCAGCGAGCCCGCGCGCCTGGCGCGCTGGTACGCGAGCGCGCGGGCGGTCGTGATGCCCGGCGCGCACGAGACGTTTGGACTCGTCGGATTCGAGGCGGCGGCCTGCGGCGCCTCTGTCGTGACGTGCTCGACCGCGCCTTCGGCCGCGCTGATGCGCGGGATCGTGCGCTCGTACGAGCCCGGAGACATCGACGGGTTGCTGGCGGCGATCGAGGCAGCGCGCGCGGCGCAGCCCGACGCCGCAGCCGCGGCGGCGCTCGCCGCGCGCTGCTCGTGGGGCGCCGCGTTCGCCGCCGAGACGGCGCAGCTCGAGCGGCTCGCGGGGCCGCGCGCGCGCCCGCTGGCGGTCGCGGGCTGAGCCTGTCCCCAAACGGCGCGCTCGGCACCGAAGCCGAGCGCGTGCTGCGATCCAACTGGCGCGAAGGCGTGCGGGCCGACGGCCGCCGCTACGCCTACACGTGCCCAGTGGTGCCGCGCTACCGCCACATGTGGCACTGGGACTCGTGCTTTCACGCGATCGCCTGGCGCCATATCGACCCCGCGCGGGCGCGTGCCGAGCTGCGCACGGTGCTGCGCTCGGGGCGGGCCGACGGCTTCTTGCCGCACACGGTCTTCTGGGACGCGCCCGCCGGCTGGCGGCGCGCGCCGCTGTACGCCACGCGCGGCTTCGTCGGCGACTGGCGCACCGAGACGGTCGGCCCGCCGCTGCTC
>Ga0136617_10006395_pt1 | contig 10528 bp, 10 predicted proteins | sample AntDrymUQ3222106_2_FD_129672 | JGI IMG/M metagenome (GOLD analysis project Ga0136617, IMG submission 129672) | Polar desert sand microbial communities from Dry Valleys, Antarctica - metaG UQ322 (21.06) | ecosystem: Environmental > Terrestrial > Soil > Desert | place: Antarctica: Dry Valley...
ATCCTCGGCGAGCGCGTCGAGCAGCGCCTGGCGGTCGGGGAAGTGGCGCCGCGGAGCCGCGTGGCTGACCCCGATCTCCCGCGCCAGCTCGCGGAGGGACAGCGCCTGCGCCCCGCGCTCGTCGATCGTCCGCTCGGCCTGCTCGAGCAGTGCCGAGCGCAGGTTGCCGTGGTGGTAGGGCTGCTCCGTCACGTGCGTAAGGGTAAACCGACCGAAGTAGACGTTGACATCATTGTTGTCAACGCCTACATTATCGCCCATGACCTCCTCCACATGGACTGCCGCCGACCTGCCCGCCCTCGATGGTCGCACCGTCGTCGTGACGGGCGCCAACAGCGGTCTGGGGCAGATCTCTGCCCGCGAGCTGGCGCGGGTAGGCGCCCGCGTCGTCCTCGCCGTGCGTGACACGACCAAGGGGGCGCAGGCCGCGGCGACGATGGCGGGGACGGTCGAGGTCCGTCCGCTGGACCTCGCCGACCTCGCGTCGATCAGGTCGTTCGCCGAGTCCTGGGACGGCGCGCTCGACATCCTCATCAACAATGCCGGCGTCATGGCGGTGCCCGAGCGGCGCACGAAGGACGGTTTCGAGATGCAGATCGGCACGAACCATCTCGGCCACTTCGCGCTCACGAATCTCCTGCTGCCCGCGATCGTCGACCGCGTCGTGACGCTCTCCTCGACCGCCCACCGGGGCGGCAAGATTCGCCTGGACGACCTCAACTGGGAGCAGGGTCGTTACCGCCGCTGGAGCGCGTATAGCCAGTCCAAGCTCGCCAACCTCCTGTTCACGCTCGAGTTGCAGCGGCGGCTGACCGAGGCCGGGTCGCCGGTGCGCGCGTACGCGGCGCACCCGGGATACGCCGCCACGAACCTACAGAGCCACACCGCGAGCGCGCTGCAGGACCGCATCATGTCCGTCACCAACGGGGTGCTCGCTCAGAGCGCGGAGATGGGGGCGCTGCCGATCCTCTTCGCTGCCACCCAGGACCTGCCGGGGGCAAGCTACGTCGGGCCGGATCGGTTCCGTGAGCAGCGTGGCCACCCGGCACTCGCCGGCCGCACCGCCGCGGCCTTCGACGCGAGCACGGCCAAAAGGCTGTGGGAGCTCTCAGACGAGCTCACCGGCGCGGCGTTCCCGCTCTCGCCTGCGCGAGTCTGAGAACTGAGCGCCGATAGACGCTGAGGACTGCGAGGTCCCTCTATAGACTTCTGTGCTAGGCTCCTATATAGACTGATCGTGATGCCTTCTTCTCGATTGACGACGCAGACGCTCGCAGTGCTCAGCGCGATCCTCAGCAACCCAGACTCCGAGTGGTACGGCTTGGAGTTGTCGAAGCGCTCGGGCCTCAAGCCGGGCACGATCTATCCGATCCTTGGCAGGCTGCTGAAGCTCGAGTGGCTCGAGCGTCGCTGGGAGGAGATCGATCCCGTCGTCGAGGGTCGCCCGAGGCGGCGGCTGTATCGCCTGACCGGTGTCGGCGCTCCCGCCGCCCAGCGGGCGCTTGACGAGCACCTCGCGTTCCTGCGCCAACCTCAGCCTGCACAGGGCTTCAGGCCCGAGCATCGGCCGGGGCTGGCGTGAAGGTCCTGCTCGTCGTCCTGGGGCTCGGGGCGGCGCTTGCGTTCACGATCCTGAAGGCGCTCGCCATGGATGAGGTGCGGGGTCGCATCCAGCGCCGCGTCCGCGCCAGCGTCGAAGCCACGATCGCCTCGCTGCCACCGGGCCTTGCGGCCGAATGGGCAGACGAGTGGCGCGCCGAGCTCGCCGCAGTGATCACGATGCCCGTCGCGGCAGCGCAGCTCGCGCGGGGCCTTCGCCACAGCGCCAGCCAGCTCGTCGGTGAGCCGGCACGCGCACCCGCCGGCGCGGAGACCGGCCCGCCACGGGCCCGCAGCGCGCTGAAGCACGTGCCGCGACGCATGCGATCAACATGGCACCGCAGGGAGCCGGGCTCGAACCGCCGCAGCAGCCTTACCCGCGACCGCGTCGCCCTGCTCTCGTCGGCGTCCACGGCGTTATCGTGGCGATCCTCGGCATCGCCCTCATCCGCCTCGACGCCTGCGTCCCCCGGCCCCGTCGCCTGGGGCCCCTCACCACCGTCGTCGCCGTCACCACCATCGCCGCCATCGGCCTCCGCGACCTGAGGAAGCGTCGATCGACGCTTCCTCAGCCGTCGCCGGTGACGTCCGGACCGCGCAGGGAGATCGGCTCGGTCCCTCACGGCGCCATCTCGGTGGCACCGAACAGGGCTCGGCGGCGTCTCAGCCGGCCGCGATCAACTGCGTGGCCACGAGCTCTCGGTAGAGCGAGTCCCCCTCGATCAGCTCCGCGTGCGACCCGATGGCGCGCACGCGTCCGCGATCCAGCACGACGATCTGGTGCGCTGCGACGACGGTCGACAGGCGGTGCGCGATCACCAGCACCGCGCAGCGCCGGGCCGCGCGCTCGATCGTCTCACGCAGCGCGCGCTCGTTGGCGGCGTCGAGCTGTGCCGTCGCCTCGTCGAACAGCAGCAGGTCGGGTCTGCGCAGGAGCGCGCGGGCTACCGCGATCCGCTGGCGCTCGCCGCCTGACAGGGTCGTGCCGCGGTCGCCGATCTCAGTCTCCAGGCCGTCGGGCAGGCGCGCCAGGGTCTCGGCCAGGCGCGCCTCGATCACGGCCGCAAGCGCCGCGTCGCTCGCGTCGGGCGCCGCGTAGAGCAGGTTCTCGCGCAACGTCCCGGCGAGCACCGGCGCTTCCTGCTCGACGTAGCCGATGCGCGCCCGCAGGATGTCGCGCGGGATGGCCGCGAGCGATGTGCCTGACAGGGTGATCGTTCCCTCGCTTGGGTCGTAGAAGCGCTCCAACAGGGCGAACATCGTCGTCTTGCCCGCTCCTGATGGGCCGACGATCGCGGTCTGCGAGGCCGGCGGCACCGAGAACGACACCTCGCGCAGCACCGGCTGATCGGGCCGGTAGGCGAACGACACGCGGTCGAAGGCGACGATCGGCGTGTCCGCAACAGACCCCGGGTCCGGCGCCATGAGGGTGGACGCGTTCGGTTCGACCTCGACCTCGAGCTCGGTGATCTCGTCGATCCGTGACACGGCCGCGAGGCCCGCCTGCAACTGGGTCGCTCCGATCGTCAGTGCCGCGATCGGTCCGATGAGGAAGAACAGGTACAGCAGGAAGGCGACCAGCGTGGCAACGTCGAGCGAGCCCGCGGCGGCGCGCGCGCCGCCCACCCCGAGCACCGCGAGAAGGTGAGCTGCACGGCGAAGCCGGACGACACGCCGACGAGCGCGGTGTAGCGGGCGACGGCGACACCCTCGTCGTAGGCCTCGGTGGCGGCCCGCGTCACGGCCGCGAGCTCGCGCTTCTCCGCGCCGCTGGCCTTGACGGTGCGGATCGCACCCAGGGCACGCTCGAGCGCGCTGCCGACCGTGCCGACGGCGGTCTGGGCCCGCTCCATCGCACGAGCGATGCGCGGGAGCAACACAAGGACTCCTGCGCCGACGCCGGTCAGGACTCCCACCGTGACGAGCAGCAGCAGCCAGTCGAGCACGCCCATCAGCACGATGGCGCCGATCAGCGCGAGCGCTCCGTTGAAGGACTCGACGACCCCTGTCGTGGCCGCCGCGCGCAGCAGCGTCGTGGTCCGACGTCACGCGCGAAAGCAGGTCGCCGAGCGGGCGCCGATCGAACTCGCTCAGGCGCAGGCGCAGCATGCGGCTCGCCAGTCCGACCCGTGCGCCCAGAGCGATGCGCTCCGCGACGCGGTCGAGCATCCAGAACTGCACGCCCGCCAAGAGCGCGGACACGACGACGAGACCCGACAGGAACAGGACCGGCTCCAGCGAGCTGCGACCGTCGTCGGCCAGCGATTCGATGACCTCGCGAGCTGCGAGCGGTTCCGCGAGCGCCGACGCGTTGGCCAGTAGCCCGAGCATGACCCCCAGCACGAGCGCGCGACGGTGCGGTCGGATGTAGGGCAGCAGGCGTCTCATGGCACAGCCTGAAGGTTGACGCAGGCGGCTCTAGACTGGGGTCATGCAACGAACTCGCCAGGGCCGCGTCGGGGAGCCCCAGCCCGGCGGCGGCGAAGCCGGCACAGGACGCGCGAGGCAGCGCGCGTTCTGCATCGCCGCGCTCCAGCAGGGCGACGATCTCGGTGAGCTGCACGACCTCCTGCGCACCGCCGGCGTCGCCGTCGTCGGGCAGATGGTCCAGCACCTCGATCGACCGCATCCGAACACGTACCTGGGGCCGGGCAAGCTGATCGAGGTCAAGGCGGCCGCGCAGGACGCCGACGCGAACGTCATCGCCTGCGACGACGAGCTGAGCCCGCGCCAGGAGCGCAACCTCGAGGAGCAGCTCGGCATGCCGGTCGTCGACCGCACGACGATCATCCTCGACATCTTCGCCGGCCACGCCCACAGCGCCGAGGGCAAGGTCCAAGTCGAGCTCGCCCAGCTCGAGTACAACATGGCCCGCATGCGCGGGCTGTGGACGCATCTCGAGCGTCTCGGCGCGAGTGCCGCCCAGCCGGGCATCGGCGCCCGTGGACCGGGCGAGTCGCAGATCGAGACCGACCGCCGGCTCGCGCGCAACCGGATCACGGCGCTGCGCCGCCGCCTGCAGGGCGTGACATCCTCGCGGGCGATCATGCGCGCCGAGCGCGAGCGCGCGCACCTGCCCCAGATCGCGCTCGCCGGCTACACGAACGCAGGCAAGTCGACGCTGCTCAACGCGCTGACCGGCGCCGACGTCGGCGTCCGCGACCGCCTCTTCCACACGCTCGACCCGACGACACGCGAGCTGCGCGTCAACGGCCGCCCGTACCTGCTGAGCGACACCGTCGGCTTCATCCGCAAGCTGCCCCACCATGTCGTCGACGCGTTCGCCGCGACGCTCCACGAGATGCGCGAAGCCGACCTCATCCTGCACGTCGTCGACGCCTCGGTCGAGGAGGAGGAGATGCGCGCGATGCTGCGCGCCGTCGGCGAGACCCTGGAGACCGTGGGCGCGGGCGAGCGCGCGCGGCTGCTCGTGCTCAACAAGGCCGACGCGCTCGACGCCGAGCGCCGCGAGGAGCTCGCCTTCGAGCATCCCGACGGCATGCTCATCTCGGCCGCGACGGGCGAGGGCATCGAAGAGCTCGGAGAGCGCATCGAGGAGGAGTTCCGCCGCACGCTGCGCTCGGTCGACCTGCTGCTGCCCTACGCGGACGGCGCGAGCCTCGCCGAGCTGCATGAGGCCGTCGGCGACCTCGACCGCACCGACACGCCCGACGGCGTCCGCGTCCGGGCGCGCGTGCCGGCCACGCTCGCCGCCCGCCTCGAGCGCTTCTCGGTGAACGGCACGCCCGCGTAGGCCCCCGGGCCGAGCCGCGCTCACAGGCCGACGATCCGCCGCCAACGCGGCACGCCGCCGGCCTTGGTGACCGCCGCGTACAGCGGACCCTTGCCCGCCGCGCGGAACTCCCGAGGGGACGGCCATTCGGATCTGCCGTCCAAGAACATCCGTAGCTCCGCCTCGATGACGGTGTCTGTCCACTTCGTCGGCCGTCCCGCGCGTGAGGGCCGCTGTCGACGCGTGACTGCGCTAGGGAACACGTAGCGAGTGTTCGGGCCCGCCCCGCGCGTGCCGAGCACGCTGTGACGTACGAGATCACGGAGATCATCGCCCGCGGTCGATCGGCTGACACCGGCGGCCTGCTCGTAGTCGCGGCGGGTGAACTCGCGCCTGCCTTGGACGCCAAGCCCCGCGAGGGCCCGTTCTTGGCCAGGGGAGAGGCGAAGCGGCGCGCCGCTCCCGCCTGGCAAGAGGGCGCTGAGATCCATGACGGTGGCCGCCACGCGCTCGTACTCCTCGGCGAGGCCCCGCAGGAAGTAGTCCAGCCAGAACTCCATGTTCAGCGTGCGCAGGCGCACTGAGCGCAGGGCGGCGTAGTACGCGGAACGGTCCTCTGCGTAGTACCGCTCGAAGGAGTAGATACGGCCGGGCAGGACGCCGGCGCGCATGAGCAGCGCGGTCTGAAACAGACGGGCGACTCGGCCGTTGCCATCAGCGAAGGGGTGCACGTCGGTGATGCCGTAGTGCACGACGCCGGCGATGACGAACGGCGGGTCGCCGGCATCGAGCTTGCGGTTCAGCCACTGGAACATCCCGGTCATCCGCGGCTCGACCTCGTCTTGAGGCGGTCCTTCGTGCATGACCTTGCCGGTGAGGTGATCGAAGACGACCGCATGGCCGTCGCGCCATGCGCCGACGTGGTGCGGCTTGAAGTGTGGATCATCCTCGCGGCCCAAGCCACGAGTGGTGGTGTCGTGCAGCTCCAGCAGGAGCTCGGGGGTCAGCTCCAGCGCGCAGGCGTCGAGGCGGCGGTCGATGAGGTCCAGCGCTTCGACGTAGTTGACGAGCTCGATCTTGGCCCGGCTGTCGGCGGCAAGCTCCCCACGGGTGGCGCGCTCGGCCCCGATCACCGGGAGCTGGTTGCCCTCGATGAGGTTGGAGAAATGGACCGTGCCGACCCGCGCCGATGCCCGCAACTGGTCGGCGAGCGCAGGAAGGACCCGGGCACCCTGGACGGTTCCCAGCGCCGTGGAGATCCGCATGAGGCTGTCAGACAGCTCCGGGGTGTAGCGCCGGTAGGCGGGCGAGAACTCGATGACGTCGCGCTTGGCCACAGAAACATCCTACCGGCTAGAAGCAAAACTATCTGGGGATATTTGCAGGGCGTTTCCATATATCTACCGGTGAAGAGCAAAAGATCTACCGGCCGTCTATCTACCGGCGAGGAGCAAAATGCTTCCTGCGCCTTTGCAGGGAGAACGCCTCTATCGACCGCAGCTGCCCCGCCAGAGTACTCGCGCCCGGCGTCACTCGCGCCCCGACGACCCCCAGCCGCTCGTCCCGCGGTCATCGGGTGCCGGCGCGAGCTGCTCGACGACTCGCAGCCCGGGAGCCCAGAACGGCAGCAGGAGCAGCTGGGCGATGCGCTCGCCGGCCGCGGCGACGAACTCGTCCCGGGAGCTGTTGAGCAGCGTCACGCACAGCTCGCCGCGGAAGTTCGGGTCGACGAGCCCGAGGAACGGCGCGACGCCGTCGTTGGCGGCCAGGCCCGAGCGCGGCACGACGAGCGCGCAGACCTGCCCGGGCAGCGCGATCGCGACGCCGGTGGGGACCTTCAGTCGCTCCCCCGGCGCCAGCCGGAAGGCGTCCACGCAGCGCAGGTCGAGCCCGGCGTCGCCGGGGCGCGTGCGGCGGGGCGCCCTCGCGCCGGGGCGCAGGAGCTGGATCTCGAGCTCGTCGATGGCCGTGCTGGTCACGCGCGTACGGTGGCGCATGCGTCGGACGTCGGCGCCGGCGCCCTCGCCACGACGGTCCGCGGCGAGGGCGGCTTCGGCTCCAGCGGACCTACGAGGACGCGACGAACCCGAAGTTCTTCAGGTAGTCGGCGGCCACCTTGGCCGGCTCCTGCTTGTCGATGACAACGCGGGCGTTGAGCTCCTGCATGATCTCCTCGGTCATGTACTTCTGGACGTCCGTGACGACCTTCTCGCCCTCGGCCCCGAGCTTCTTCGCCGCCGAGTCGCGGACGGTGAGGCTGATGTTGTAGGGCGGGAAGATCGACTTGTCGTCGTCGAGAACCACGTACTTGTCCGAGGAAAGCTCCCCATCCGTCGTGAACACGAACGTGATGTCCGCGTCGCCATTGTCGAGGATCTGGAACTTGTTCTCACCCGGCAAAAAGCGCTTGAACTTCAGCCCGTAGCCCTGCTCGACGCCGATCAGGCAGTCGATGCGCTGGCGGCACGCGGGATAGCCGTTGATGACCATGTCCTGCGCCTTGCCCTCCAGATCGGAGATCTTCGTCGGGTTGCCGAGCTCGGCGGCCTTCTTCTTCGTCACGGCTAGCCGGTACGTGTTCTCGAACGGCGTCGTCGGCAGCGATGTGATGCCGACCTTCGCGTACGCGGCCTTGGAGTCCTCGTAGGCCTGCTTGGGATCTTTCGGGACGTCCTTGATCTTCACCTTGAAGAACGACGTCAGCGACGTGCCGGTGTACTCCGGGTAGGCGTCCACCTCGCCCTGGCGCAGCGCCTTGTAGGCGACGAGCTCGGGGCCGAGGTCGAGGTCCTTGGAGACCTTGTATCCCGCCGCCGGCAGCGCCTGCGCGTAGATCTCGCCGAGGATGTACTGCTCGGCGAAGTTCTTGGATCCGATCTTCAGCGAGACGCTCGAGGCGCCCTGCACCGGCTCGATCTTGTTGGCGGTCTTCTCCGCTGCGGAGATGTCCCCGCTGTCTGCGGGTTGCGTGGTCTGCGCGGCGGGTGTCGATGTGGTGCTGCCATCGTCGTCGCCGCACGCGGCGACGCTGACGCCGAGCACGACGACGGCCAGCAGGGCGAACAGGATGCGGATGCTGCTGCGGGTCACGGGAGCTGCACTCTCCTTATGGATATGGGCCAGGTACGGGACGGGCGGCTGCCGCGGATGGCAACCTTCAGCCCCTTCGGTGTGACGAGCCGTTGCACGAGGGCGAACCCGGCATCGGTGGTGAGGGTCAGCACGGCGATGACGATCGCGGCGCCGATCTGGCCCGCCTCGCCGTAGACCTCGGACGAGATGATCGGCGTGCCAAGCGTGTCGAGGCCCGCGCGCGGGGCGATGATCGCCGTGGCGAGGACCGTGACCGCAGAGATGCGCACGCCGCCGAAGATGGTGGCCAGCGCGAGCGGCAGCTCGACCTGGCGCACGATCTGGGAGCCGCTGAGGCCCTGCCCGCGCGCGGCATCGACGAGCTCTCGGTCGACCTGGCGCATCCCGACGTACGTGTTGGTGAGGATCGGCGGGATCGCCAGCAGCGTCAGGGCGAAGGTGATGTTCCTGAAGCCCGTGCCCAGGAACGCGACGAAGAAGGCGATGATCGCCAGCGCCGGGACCGCGCGGCCGATGTTCGCCACGCCGATGGCGAGGAACTCGGCGCGGCCGAGGTGACCGAGCCACAGGCCGATCGGCACCGAGACGATGATCGCGACCACGACGGCCAGGAAGGAGACGGCTAAGTGGTTACCCGTCAGGTGGGCGACCTCGTGCAGGCCGCCGACGTTCACCGTGCCCGCGCCGGACTCGCGCTGCTGGAAGATGAACTCCAGGCCGTCGCGGAACGTCTCCAGGATCGACGCCAGGACCGGGGTCATCAGGACGCCGCTCGCCGCCAGGGGGTCACGAAGCGCTGGAAGGTCAGCACGATGAGGTCCAGCGCGGCCGCCAGCAGGGTGAGCAGCACGCCGCAGGCCAGGACGTTGCCGCGAAAGGAGATGTCCGCGTCGATGTTGCGGCCGAGGCCGCCCGCGCCTGCGAGATAGGCGAACGCGGCGAGGCCGACGGTCGTGGCCGCCGCGATGCGCAGCCCGGCCAGGATCTCGGGCAGCGCCAGCGGCACCTCGACCCGGAAGAGCAGCTGCCGGCTGGTGAGGCCCATGCCGCGCGCCGCATCGACGGAGTCCTGGGGCACGCCCGCCAGGCCGGTGATGACGTTGCGGAAGATGATCACGAGCGTGTAGGCGGTCAGCGCGACGATCGCGGTGTCGTTGCCGCGGCCGGTGATCGGCAGCAGCAACAGGAAGGCGGCGATGCTCGGGACGGTGTACAGCGCGCTCGTCAGGCCGGTGAGCGGCGTGATGAGCCAGCGCAGGCGGTGGGCGGTCAGACCCAGGGTGAGCGCGATTGCAAAGCCGATCGCCACGGGGACGATGCTGAGGTAGACGTGCTCGAAGAACGGGGTCTGATACCGGTCGAGGTGGTGCAGGATCCAGTCCAGGCAGATCCCGTTGTTGCCCGGGCAGCCCGTGCCGCCCCCGCGGTCGCGCACGAAGCCGCCGCCGCCCTGGGCGATGATCGTCGTGAGCATCACGACGCCCGCTCGGACGCTCCGGGCACTGCGCGCGCGTGGCCGATCGCGTGCGAGATGGCCTGGATCGAGAGGGCGCCGACGACGTGCCCGCCGGCGTCGATGACCGGTCCGTACATCGACTCCCGGGCGAGCAGATCGGAGAGCGCGTCGCGCAGGATGTCGTCGAGCTCGACGATCGGTTCGGGCGGAGAGCGCAGCTCCGGACGGACCCGTTCCCCGGTCAGCCCGCGCTCGCTGAGCCAGCCGAGCGGCCGCTCCTCGGCGTCGACGAGCAGCGGGATGACGAGATCGGCCTCCGCGAGGCGCGCGCGAACCTCGTCCGTCGGCTCCCCGGCGCGGCAGGTCGCGACCGACCAGAGGTCGATGTCGCGCACCCGCTGGAGCGCGAGGCGCTTGAGCGCGCGGTCGGCGCCGACGAAGTCCTCGACGAACGCGTTCGCGGGCGCCGTGAGCAGCTCGGCCGGGGGCGCGTACTGGGCGAGCTTGCCGCCGATCTGCATGATCGCGATGCGATCGCCCATCTTGATCGCCTCGTCGATGTCGTGGGTGACGAAGACGATCGTCTTGCGCAGCTCGGCCTGCAGGCGCAGGAACTCGTTCTGCAGCCGCTCGCGGTTGATCGGGTC
>Ga0136617_10006396_pt1 | contig 10526 bp, 9 predicted proteins | sample AntDrymUQ3222106_2_FD_129672 | JGI IMG/M metagenome (GOLD analysis project Ga0136617, IMG submission 129672) | Polar desert sand microbial communities from Dry Valleys, Antarctica - metaG UQ322 (21.06) | ecosystem: Environmental > Terrestrial > Soil > Desert | place: Antarctica: Dry Valley...
CAGGTTCATGTTCTCGGTCTCGATGTCGGCGGGGGAGAAGGCGACACGCTCGAGGACGCAGCCGTCGAGGTCGGGCAGGTAGATGCGGAGGAGCTCGTGGACACGCTCAGCGAAGCGCTCGCGAAGTTCGGCGGTCCAGCCGCCGGCGACGTCGAGCGTGCCGGCCGCATCGCCCGTGGGGGTGCCCGGAACGTCCAGAACCTGGATCCAGAGCTGCCACGCGCCCTTCGGGCCGCGGCTGGGGTCGAGCGCCATCGGCTGTCCGCACGCGAGCGTGGGCTCGGCAGGCACGAGGATCAGCCGACTTGAGCCGACCGTGACCGCGACGCGGTCGCGTTGCTCATCGACCGGCATCCGGAGCACGTCGCGGTAGAAGGCAGCCGCGCCATCGAGGTGGCGCACGGTGATCGTGACCTCACGGATCTTCATCGGGGCACTCCTCTCGTTCCGTGCGCGCCATCGTGCCTCCACCGCCGACCTCAGTCAGCAGGTCGCCGAGCTCCCCGCTCGCCGGGCGCGCTCGTCGTCCGTTCATGTCGCCCGCATGCACCGAGGCGATCACCTATCGCGCAGGTTGTCACCGAGGCGCAGGCTTTGGGCGACGGTCCAGCAGTGGTCGAACGTGAACGCGTCGACCCCGCCGAGGCGGTCACGCCAGGCGGGCGCGACGAGATCGGTGCAGCGGCGTGTCACGCGGTCCAGGTAGGTGTCGAAGATCGTCCACTGGTTCTCGCTCGGAAACGCTTCGATGACTTCGGCGAACGAGACGTCCGCGAGGGCCTGCTGCGCGGCCGCGCGGACGTCCCTGAGATACGCGCGGTTGTCGCGGACGTCGGCGCGGGTGCCCAGGCGGGTCAGGTGGCCGGCCACCAGCCTGCGGAACGGGTAGTCGAGCACCTGCTCGATAGCCTTGAAGTAGCCCGGGATGTCCTCGGCGCCGCTGAGATTGCGGAACGGAACCCAGCCGGGGAAGACGACGTCCACGAGCATCAGCACACGTTGCCTCGGGGCCCAGACGAAGATGTTGCCGGGTTCGTGGTTGAGGCCCTTGTAGCTGAGCTCCAGCGTCTTGCCGCCCACCCGCAGCCGCAGGCCGCGACTGAAGGTCACGTCGGGCACCCGGCGCTTGGGGTCGCGGAACCGCCGTAGCTGAGATGCCGTATCGCGGTGGGCGATGCGCGTGGCCTTGCGGGGATAGATGTCGGCGGCGCCGATGTGATCGGCGTGGGAGTGGCTGTAGATGACGTGGGTCACGGGCTTCCGCGTGACCTCGCGGATTGCCTTCGGGATGACGCTGGCCATCGTCGGCGGTGCGTCGACGGCGACGACGCCCGTGCGGGTCACCAGGAACATGGTGTTGTAGGACCCCTCGGTGATCGTGTAGAGGCCGTCACCGAGCGACTCCAGCCGGTAGCCCTTGGCGCCGATGCCCGGCCCGCGGGCGTTGTCGGGGATGCTGGTGCCGCGAGGCTGGTCGGCCTCTGGTGTCTGGGCGCTCGCCGGTGCGTCGGCCGCGACGGCGAGGACGCAGCCGGCAAGCATCGTGGACAGGACGCGCCGCAAGGCCGCAGTCATCGGCATGGTGTTCTGAGTTGCCTTCGAAACGGAGGTGGCGCGGGCGGTCGGGGCTTCGGCGGTGGGCATCGAGAGCTCCTGCGGTTGGTTGCGGTGAGTGTGAGCGGCCGCCAGATGACCGGCAAGTGGCCCGTGGGTCGATATCCGCAATAATCGGGCCATGCATCGCATCACCGTCCTGGCGCTTGACGGCGTGATCCCATTCGACCTCGGCATCCCCGCCCGCGTCTTCGGCGCCGCCCGCGACGCGGCGGGAACTGCGCTGTACGAGCTGACGACGTGCTCGCTGACCGGCGGCGCCGTACGCACATCCGGCGACTACGCGATCGTCGTCGACCACGACGCCAGTGCGCTGGCCAGCGCCGACACCGTGGTGATCGCCACTCAGCAGCCGCGTGGCCGGCTGTACGAAGAGGGGGTGGCTGACGAGGGGCTCGTCGCCGCGCTGGCTCGGATTCCGGCGAGCACCCGGATGCTCTCGATCTGCATGGGCTCCTACGTGCTTGCTGCCGCCGGCCTGCTCGACGGGCGTCCGGCGACCACGCACTGGCGCCGCGCCGAGCACTTCCAGCGCCTGTTCCCGCGTGTTCGCGTCGACCCGAGCGTGCTGTTCATCGAAGACGGGCGTGTGCTGACTTCCGCCGGCGCGGCCGCCGGCATCGACCTCTGTCTGCACGTCATCCGCCGCGATCACGGCAGCGAGATCGCCAACGCGGCGGCGCGCATGTGCGTCGTGCCGCCGTGGCGCGAGGGCGGGCAGGCGCAGTTCATCGAGCGCCCGCTGCCGGAGGTTGCCATGGCGACCACCGCACCGACACGCGAATGGGCACTCGCGCGCCTGCGCGAGCCACTCACGCTGGCCGAGCTCGCGCGCCACGGGCAGATGAGCGTGCGCACCTTCACCCGCCGCTTCCGCGCTGAGGTCGGGATGAGCGCGAACCGATGGATCACCCAGCAGCGCGTCGAGCACGCGCGTCGCCTGCTCGAGACCAGCGACCTGCCGGTCGAGAGCGTCGCCCATGAGTCCGGGTTCGGAAGCGCCACGGCGCTGCGCCAGCACTTCCAAGCCGCGATCGGTGTCGCGCCCACGGCCTACCGGCGCACATTCCGCGCCGCGGGGCAGAACACGATCGCCGTCTGACCGCCTATTTCAGCGCGATCGCAAGGTCGAACTCGTAGGCGGTGAGCGTCGACAGGGCCGCCGCCCTGCTCACCTCGCCGTCGCCCGTGGCGGCCAGTCGCGCAGGAGACGGCGCTCGATCAGGTTGACGCTCGAGTTGACGAGATACCCGAAGATGCCCACGACCACCAACAGGCCGAAGGCCTGGGCGGAGATGAAGTTGCGCTGCGCCTGCACCAGCAGCGACCCGATCCCGCCCGTACCTGTGAGCATCTCGACCAGCAGTGTGACGATCACGCAGAGTGGCGTCGCGACGCGCACCCCCAGCAGCAGGCCGGGCACGAGCGCGGGTGCGAGCACCTTGCGCACGCGGGCGCCTGCCGGCAGCCCCAGTGTGCGCGCCGCGTCGTGAAGCACGGGCGACAGCGAGCGCACCGCCGCCGCGGTGTTGAGGACGATCGGCCAGACCGCCGCGAACACCACGACCGTGATCGCCATCGAGCGCCCGAGGCCGATCAGCAGCACCGCCACCGGTACGATCGCGGCCGACGGCATCGTGCGGCAGAACTCCACCAGCGGGCTCGTGGCGCGCTGCAAAGGAGGCAGCGCGCCGATCGCCAGGCCGAGCAACGAGCCGACGACGATCGCCACGGCGAGCGCGAGCGCGAAGGTCTCCATCGTCTCCAGCAGCTCCGGCAGCAGCACACCGCTGGCGTTGAGCAACTCGACGGCGTTCCACCAGGTCGACGGAGGCGGGAAGTAGGGGGAGTCGGCGGTTCCGAGCAACTCCCAGAGGCCGAGCAGTCCGACCAGCGGCAGCAGTCCGGCGCTGGAGGCGAGCCAGCGCTGGGCGCTCACGCGCGCCTGCCGGGCTCGAACATGTCAGGGGCGACGCGAGTCGTCAGCGCCAGCAGGGCGGCGTTCAGGCCGATGCCGAGGAGGCCGATCACGACGACGGCCGCGAACATCTCGTCGGGTCGCAGCGCCTGCTGCAGGCGCACGATCTGATAGCCGAGCCCCGCGGGATTGCCGATCATCTCGGCGACGACGGTCACGATCAGCGCGAAGCTCAGGCCCAGCCGGGCGCCGACGAGGACCAGGGGCGCGGCCGCGGGCAGCACCACGACACGCACCCGCCGCAAGGCCGTCATCCTGAAGACGGCGGCGACCTCATGCAGACGCGCCGGCACCGCGTCGACGCCGCCGCGCGTGTTGACGAGGATCGGCCACATGGCCGCCCAGGCTGCGACGGCGATCTCCATCGTCGTCGAAAGTCCGACGATCAGCACCGCGATGGGCACGAACGCGACCACGGGCAGCGTGCGCAGGATCTCGACCGAGGCCGTGAGCGTCACGCGCGCCGGGCGCCAGAGGGCGATCAGGACGCCGGCGGCGACACCAACGACCAGCGCGATCAGCCATGCGACCAGCGACACGGCGAGGGTGTGCGCGGCCGCACTGCCGAGCTCGCCCGAGCTGAGTCCCGAGGCCCCGGCCTGCGCCACCTCGCTTGGAGCCGGCAGGTAGTCCAAGTCCACCAGCCCGGTGTCGACAGCCAGTTGCCAGGCGCCGACGACCGTGATCATGGTCAGCGCGCCGCTCAGGTTCAGCCAGCGCAGCCTAGCCGCCATGCACGCCGCCCACCGCGTCATACACACGGCGCCGCAGCTCCAGGAACTCGGGCCGCTCCTTCGTCGCCAGTTGGTCGCGTGGCCGCGGCAGGTCGACCGGAATCTCCTGGGTGATGGAGCCGGGCTGGCCGTCGATCACCACCACTCGATCGCCGAGGTAGACGGCCTCGTCGATGTCATGGGTCACGAACACGATCGTCGTCGCCGTGCGGCCGTGGACCTCCAGCAGCTGGTCCTGCAGCGAGGCCTTGGTCATCGCGTCCAGCGCGCCGAAGGGCTCGTCCATCAGCAGGACGCGCGGTTGCAGCGCCAGCGCCCGCGCGATCTGAACGCGCTGCTGCATACCCCCGGACAGCCGCCAGGGGCGGTCGTCGGCGCGGGCGGCGAGCCCGACCACCTCGAGCGCCCTGGCCACGCGCTGGTCGCGCTCGACACGCGAGCAGTCGCGACGACCCTCCAGGCCCAGCGCCACGTTGCGCCGCACGCTCCTCCAGGGCAGCAGCGCGTGCGCGTAGTCTTGGAAGACGGTCACGGCGCTCGCGGGAGGGCCGGACACCACTTGGCCGCCGAGCAGCACCGTGCCTGCGCTGGCCGGCACGAGACCGCCGAGCACGCGCAGCAGCGTCGTCTTGCCGGTGCCCGAGCGCCCGACGACCATCACGATCTCCCCGGGCTCGACCTCGAAGTCGAGCGCGGAGAGAATCGCCCGCTTTCCGCGCGGACCCGGCATCGACACCGTGACCCCGCGGCAGGCATAGCCGAGTGCCTGCTCCTCCGTGGGCGGTTGCGGTGGGCCGGCTCCTTCGGCGGCGGGCTGCGCGTGCGCGACGGTGCTCATGATCCACCGGCCACGAGTCGGTCTGCCGACACCTCTCCGTCGAACTGTCCGGCGTTGTTCAGCGCCTCCACCCACGGCGCGAGTCCGGCTTTGAGCTCGTCGGGGCTGAGCTGGGCGGCGTACTCCGGCAGCTGCACGCTCTTGGCGATCGCGGGCGGGAGCTGGGTGTACTTCTCGAGGATCGCACGCGCTCGTTCGGGCTCGCTCTCGATCACTCCCTGCGCCTCGACCAGCGAGCGGTTCCAGCGCTCGAGCGTGGAGCGGTTCTGTGTTGCCCAGTTGTGCTGCGCGATCCAGACCACGCTCAGCACCGGCGGCTCCCCGATCGAGAGGATCGGGGCACCGAGCGAGCGATTGCCCGCTTCGAGCAGCAGGCCGAGGAAGGGCTGAACCGCCTCGACGGCGTCCACGCGTCCGGCTTTGAGCTGGTCGGCCATGGTGGGGAACGGCGTCTCGACCGCGGTGAGCGAGTCGATCTCGACGCCTTCCTTGGAGAGCCAGTTGAGCAGGGAAACGTGCATCGACGCGCCGATGCTGGGTGTGGCCACGCGCTTGCCGCGCAGATCGGCGAGCTCGCGTATGGGGGAGTCCTTCGCCACGACGAGCTCGCCGACGGTGTTGTTGGGCGTGACGACCGTCGCGCCGGTGACCGCGCCGACCGGCAGGCCCTGGCCCACGGCCTTGATCGTGTCCGGCGGGGTCGAGGAGCCGATGTCGAACTGGCGCCCGAGCGCTCCCGTGATCGTGGTGACGTTGTCGATCGGCGTCAGGGTCACCTCCAGCCGGTTGCGCTCGAAGATGCCGGTGTCCTTGGCGACGAACGCTGGCAGCACCGTTCCAATCGGCACGTAGGCGACCCGAACCTTCGCCACGCCTGAGTCGCCGCCGCCCTCGGCCCCTTCGCCGTCCTCACCACAGCCCGCTCCCACGAGCGGCACGAGTGCCGCCACAACGAGTCCACACGCCCATCCGGCCTTGCGACGCCTCTGCGTCATCGTGTCTCCCCTCTCGACCAAGTGTCGCCACCATATCAAGCTTGCGGCCAAACGGGAGCATGTTTCCCGCGAGAACGGCTTTACTGTCGACATTAGGCCCGAAGAGGGGCCTAGCCAACCGAGGCGGTCGGCGCGGTCGCGGTCTCGACGATCGGGCAGGTGAACCCGGAGGGGTCGGCGTCCTGCTCGAGCCGGGCGAAGAACGCGTCGGCGTCGATCCCGACGTCGTGCATCACCGCAGCGGCCGCATGCCGACCGGGCCAGGCACTCACCGGGGCGCCTGGGTGCGTCGTGACGCCCGTCTGGTACAGGCCGGCGATCGGCATCCGGTAGTGCGCATAGCCGGCCAGCGGCCGGTTGAGCGCGAGCTGGTGGGGCAGCATCTCGCCGCCCTGCGGCGCACCCCGGTAGTAGGACGCGTTGCGTGCCTCGAGGTCGACCGGGGTCAGCGTGAACGATGCGAGCTCCGCACCGGGCTCGAAGCCCGTCGTCCACGCGGCGTAGCGCTCTATCAGCGCCTGGCGGTAGGCGTCGCGGTGACGCTTCCAGTTGGCCGGGTCACCCTCGATGGCGTAGGGCGCGAAGGTGATCAGCTTGACCACTCCCTGCCCATCGGGAGCGCGTGAGGGATCGATCAGCGTATGGCAGCCGGCGAACAGGTACGCGATGTCAGTCGACGCCGCTCCGGCGGTGGCCTCGTCGAGCTGTCGTTGGAGCTGGTCGATCGTCGCAGGCGGCGCCAGCAGCACCGACGGGACGCTGCCCGCCGCGGTGCGCACCGCGGGCTGGCCCGCGAGCACCAGGTGCACCACGAACACCGATAGTCCCGGCCTCCACTCTCGGGCCCCCTCGACGAACGCCGGCGGAAGCGGCGCCGACGGCAGCAGCTGCGGCAGCCGCGCGATGTTCGCCGTCGAGACGACGGCACGCGCCGCGCTTACCTCCCGCCCGTCGACGAGCCGTACGCCAGTCGCGCGGCCGTCGCGGGTAAGGATCTCGGCGACCTCGGCGCCGGTGATGATCTCGCCACCGGCGTCGGTGATCACCGACGCCAGCGCGTCCGGCAGCCGCGACGCGCCGCCCTGCGCGTTGATCCAGCCGTACTCGCTCCACGAGACGGGGATCGAGGCGGCCAGCAGCCCGGTGCCGGGCGCGTCGATCGGCTGCGCGGTGCCGAACGAGAACCAGCCCAGCAGCGACCGCAGCTGAGCGCTCTCGAAGCGCTGCTCGATCACCTGCTGCGCCGACATGCCCGCCAGCGCCCGGTAGTGCAGCTCGAGCGGGTCGCTGGTGGCCTCGAACGCTCGTGCCGGCTGGGAGACGCGGCGCAGATGCACGGGCGTCAGCGCCTCCCATTCGCTGAACATCTCCAGCCACGCTCGGGCGTCGGCCGACGAGAACCGGGCGATCTGCTCGGCGGTGCGGTGCGGGTCACGCCAGACCGTCAGCGATGTGCCGTCGGCGAAGGGCATGACCACGACCGGGTCGTGTCCGACGTAGCGCAGGCCCTTGGCCGCCAGGCCGAGCTCGTCGCGGCGCAGCAGCGGGTTGGTCAGCAGCCAGACGTGCCCGGAGGAGAACGTGTCATGACGGACGTCCGGCAGGGTCAGCTCCTCGGTGATGCTCCCTCCGCCGATCTGATCGTGCGCCTCGAGCACGCAGACGGTGAGCCCGGCTCGGGCGAGGTAGGCGCCCGTGGTCAGGCTGTTGTGTCCCGCGCCGACGATCACGACGTCGGCGCGGGGCGACCCGATGGCGTTCATCCCTCGTCGGCCAGCGGCGACTCGTTGACGTAGATGCGATGGTCGCTGATCTGCCCGTCGGCGGTGCGCGTGATCACGGCCACGGGCAGCGTGACCGTGCGTCCCCCGACGAGCCCGAAGGTGACCTCCAACTGGCTGACGAAGCCACCAGGGAACGGGAAGAGCTCGACGAGCTTGTGTTCGATCGTCTCGAGCGTGTCCCAGAACGCCGCGGCGCCGGCGACGATGCCGTCACGTCCATGGGTGGCGGGATAGTTGGAGAACACGTAGGTGGCGTCCTCGGAGAAGAAGGCGCCGAACGCCTCGGCGTCGAAGCGGTCGACGGCCTGAAAGAACGCGGCGACATCGACACCCTCCAGCGTGTGCGTGGTGCTCATGGCGATGCTCCTTGTTGGGGTGGTGACAGGCAAGTGTGCGAGCCGGCTGTGGCGTCGACAAGTGGCCGAAAGGCCAACATGCGCAAGAATCGAGCCGCGTAGCGCGGCTCTCAGTCTCGTACCTTCAGCACGAGCTCCCCCGTCGTGCGGTTGGACTCGCCGAGCCGGTGCGCCTGGGCGGCCTCGGCCAGCGGGAGCACATCCGCGATCTCCACGCGCAGCTTGCCGGATTCGACCAGCTCGGTGATCGCGAGCAGTCCGACGCGGTCTGGCTCGACCAGCGTGAAACCCGTCTGGACGCCGAGCTCACGGCCCCGTGTCGCGACCGCAGGGTCGAGCGGGCCCGGAATCCAGACGAGAATGCCGCCGCGGCGGAGGGTCGCGAGCGAGCGCATCCCGTAGTCGCCGCCGATGGTGTCGAGCACCACGTCGACGTCGCTCAGCGTGTCGGCGAAGTCGGTCTGGCGGTAGTCGATCAGCTCGTCTGCGCCGAGCGAGCGCAGGAGCTCGTGCTTGTGCGCGCTCGCGGTGCCGATCACGTATGCGCCGAGCGCTTTGGCGACCTGGATCGCGACGTGCCCGAGGCCGCCGGCGGCGGCGTGGATGAGCACGCGCTGGCCGGGCTGCACTTCGGCGACCTCGGCCAGTGACTGCCAGGCGGTGAGGCAGACGAGCGGCAGTGCGGCGGCGTGCACGTGGTCGAGGCCTTCGGGCTTGCGGACGAAGCGCCGCGACGGGGCGGCGACGTACTCGGCGTAGGCGCCGGCCTGCTCGGGGAAGCGCGGCATGCCGAACACCTCGTCGCCCGGCTCGAACAGGCTGGCGCCGCGCCCGACCGCCTCGACGACGCCTGAGACGTCGTAGCCGAGGATCGGCGGGTCGCGCCACAGTCCGAAGCCGCCCGAGGCGCGCGACTTCCAGTCGGTCGGGTTGACGCCGGCGGCGTGGACGGCTACGAGGATCTCGGTCGGACCCGGCACCGGGCGGGCGATCGTCACGGGCTCGAGGACCTCCGGATCGCCCCACCTGGGCGCGGCGATCGCGCGCATCGTGGCGTGGGTGGTCGGGGTCTTGGTGGTGGGCATTCGGGAGCGTTGGGTTGCGGTGAGTGTGTGCTGGCGCGGACGATCGGCAAGTGGCCCGTAGGCCAATGTGCGCAACAATCGGGCCATGCACACGAGCGCCCCTCAGCTCGTGCCCGCCGGCGCCGGCGCCGGCTCCTGCACCGAGGCGAGCGCGGCGTGGACCCGCTCCGCCGTGAGTGGGAGGTCGCGGACGCTCGCCCCGCAGGCGTCGGCGATCGCGTTGGCGATTGCCGGGGCAACGCCGCTGGTACTCAGCTCGCCTGCGAACTTCGCGCCGAACGGGCCGGGCCCGGCGTCGGGCTCGAGCAGGTGGATGCGCAGGGCCGGGACGTCCAGTGCCGTCGGCAGCTTGTAGTGCGAGAGGGTCGTGGCGGTGATCCGACCGCCCTCGCAGCGCAGCTCCTCCATCAGCGCAGCACCGACGCCCATCGCGAAGCCGCCCTGGAGCTGGCCGGCGTGTGCGGTCGGGTTGATCACGGTGCCGGTATCGGCGACGAGAGTCGCGTCGAGCAGCGCCAGCGCGCCGGTGGCAGGGTCGAGCTCGACGTCGACGAGGTAGCCGGAGAAGCAGTAGTCGCCCGGCTCCTGGAGGGAGTGGGCCCCGTCGCGGCCGGCCTCGACGGTCGAGGCTGCGAGCACCGCGAGACGCGGCGCGAGCGCCGCCAGCGGGGTGGGGGGCCCGTCGTCGCGCTGGAAGGCGCCGTCACGCAGGACCACCGCCGCGCCGATCAGCGGCACCGCAGCCTGCTCGAGGCCGGCCTTGAGCTGCTCGGCGGCGTCCTGCGCCGCCTTTCCGGCGACCCAGGTGACGCGGCTCGCGGCGGAGCCCATGTCGAACGGCGCCGTGTCGGTGTCGCCCTGGCGCACGACGACATCGTCCACGAGGACGCCCAGGCTGCTCGCCGTGACCCGTTGCAGCATCGTGTGGGCGCCACCGCCCTGGTCCGGCTGGGCCGTGAGGAGCTCCACGCGCCCGTCTTCGCGCACTCGCAGCCGGACGGCGCAGCGGCCGCCGTGCAGTTCTCGCACGCCGAGAGCGAACCCGCGGCCACGCACGCGGCCGGCGCCGGGCGCTCCCAGCGGCTGCCGGCGGGCCTCGCGCTCAAGCGCATCGAGCACCTCGGCGCCGCGAGCGGCGCGGA
>Ga0136617_10006397_pt1 | contig 10526 bp, 9 predicted proteins | sample AntDrymUQ3222106_2_FD_129672 | JGI IMG/M metagenome (GOLD analysis project Ga0136617, IMG submission 129672) | Polar desert sand microbial communities from Dry Valleys, Antarctica - metaG UQ322 (21.06) | ecosystem: Environmental > Terrestrial > Soil > Desert | place: Antarctica: Dry Valley...
CCGATCGGGCGCTATGGCGGGGCCTTGTCCTCGATCCGCGCCGACGATCTCGCGGCGATCCCGATCAAGGCGCTGATCGAGCGCAATCCCGGCATGGACTGGGGCGAGATTGACGACGTCATCCTCGGTTGCGCCAACCAGGCCGGCGAGGATAATCGCAACCTCGCGCGGATGGCGGGGCTGCTCGCCGGGCTGCCGCATGGTTCGGGCGGGGTTACGCTCAACCGGCTGTGCGGGTCGGGCATGGACGCGGTTTTGATGGCGGCGCGGGTGGTGCGCGGCAGCGAGGCCGACATGCTGATCGCGGGCGGCTCGGAAAGCATGAGCCGCGCGCCGTTCGTGATGGCCAAGGCGACGTCGGCCTTCGACCGCAACGCCGAAATCTACGACACCACAATCGGCTGGCGCTTCGTCAATCCCAAGCTGAGGGGCCAATATGGCGACGATACGATGCCGAGCACGGCAGAGAATGTCGCTCGGGAGTTCGGCGTAAACCGCGAGGATCAGGACGCTTTCGCCGTGCGCAGCCAGGACAAGGCCGCCGCCGCGCAAGACAATGGCCGCTTCGGCGCGGAAATCGTCTCGGTGACGATCCCGCAGCGCAAGGGCGAGCCGATCGTCGTCGATCGCGACGAGCATCCCCGCAAGACGAGCGTCGAGGCGCTCGGCAAATTGAAGCCGATCGTCCGCGCCGATGGCACGGTGACTGCCGGCAACGCCTCCGGGGTCAATGATGGCGCGGCGGCGATGATCGTCGCGTCCGAAGAGGCGGCGAAGCGCAACGGCCTGACCCCGCGCGCCCGGATCGTCGGCGGCGGCATTGCGGGGGTGGAGCCGCGCATCATGGGCATAGGTCCCGCGCCCGCCTCGCTCAAGCTGCTCAAGCGGATCGGCCTGACCATCGCCGACATGGACGTGATCGAGCTCAACGAGGCGTTCGCGGCGCAGGGCCTCGCCGTCATGCGCGAGTTCGGCCTTCCCAACGACGCGCCGCACGTCAATCCGAACGGCGGCGCGATCGCGCTCGGCCACCCGCTCGGCATGTCGGGCGCGCGCCTGGCGATGACCGCGACCGAGCAGCTCCACCGCACCGGCGGCCGGTATGCCTTGTGCACGATGTGCATCGGGGTGGGGCAGGGGATCGCGATGGTGATCGAGCGCGTCTAGGCGCGGTCGATCCGCGCGGCATAGCAGCCGCGTCTCGCATAATGCGCGTGGATATAGACGACCTCGGGATTGGCGAAGAAAAGCGCGATCAGGGCCCCGGCCTCGGCGCCATCGACGAGATCGCCCTCGATCATCATGTCGTCCTTGTCGAAGCCGCGCAGCGACAGCGGTCGCGTCCGCATCGCGCCGGGAATGGCGTCGACCAGGTCGCACGGCGCCGCTTCGCTTTCGCGCACGAAGATGGCGTGGCTCGCCCGGTACGGCGTGTCGGCGGGCTGGTGGACGTGGTTGACGAGTAGCAAGGTCTCGCCGGGCTCGGCGTCGCTGACCGCTATCCGGTCGGGAAAGCCGGGTTTCGCGTCGGCGATATAGCGGCGCGCGCCTTGCGCGGCGAGCGCCGCGTCGGACAGACCGAACAGGTGGCGGAACGGCTCGGGCGACAGCCCGGTGACGCGATAGCCCATCGTGAATCTCCCTTTGCGAAACCGTTTTGAAGCGATCGGGGAGGCGGCGCTATCCGCTGCTTGCTTTCAAACGCGGCTTCTGGCGGCCTTCGCGCGTTGTTTGAACTGACCGGCGAGCAGTGGTAGCGGCTTTGCGCAGGAGACCCGACATGTACACGACCGAATTGAGCAAGAGCGCGTCACTGGGCTCGACCGAGGATCCCGAGCGGCTCGCCGCGTTCGAGGCGCGGGTCGCGGCGGACGAGTTTATCGAGCCCAAGGACTGGATGCCCGAGGCTTATCGCCGCACGCTCACCCGGCAAATCTCGCAGCACGCGCATAGCGAGATCGTCGGCATGCTGCCCGAGGGCAATTGGATCGGCCGCGCGCCCTCGCTCAGGCGCAAGGCGATCCTGCTCGCCAAGGTCCAGGACGAAGCCGGCCACGGCCTCTATCTCTATTCGGCGGCCGAGACGCTCGGCACACCGCGCGTGGACATGATCGAGGCGCTGCATTCGGGCAAAGCCAAATATTCGACGATCTTCAACTATCCGACGCTGACCTGGGCGGACATGGGCGCGGTCGGCTGGCTGGTCGACGGCGCCGCGATCATGAACCAGGTGCCGCTCCAGCGCACCTCCTACGGCCCCTATGCGCGCGCCATGGTCCGGGTCTGCAAGGAGGAGAGCTTCCACCAGCGCCAGGGCTATGAGATCATGATGGTGCTCGCCGCCGGCACGGACGAGCAGAAGCGCATGGCGCAGGACGCCTTGAACCGCTGGTGGTGGCCATCGCTGATGATGTTCGGCCCGCCCGACGACAACAGCCCCAACACCGCCCAGTCGATGCGCTGGCGGATCAAGCGCGACACCAATGACGAGCTCCGCCAGAAGTTCGTCGATATCAGCGTGCCGCAGGCCGAGGCGATCGGGCTTCGGGTTCCCGATCCCGACATTGTCTGGAACGAAGCCAAAGTCGGCCACGATTATGGCGAGATCGACTGGTCCGAATTCTACGCGGTCGTGAAGGGCGAAGGCCCGGTCGCCAAGGAGCGGATGAAGGCGCGCCGCGCGGCGTGGGAGTCGAACGCCTGGGTGCGCGACGCCGCCGACGCTTACGCCGCAAAGCATGCCGAGCGGAGGGCGGCGGCCTGATGTCGAAGGACTGGCCGCTCTGGGAAGTGTTCGTGCGCTCGAAGGGCGGCCTCTCGCACCGCCATGTCGGCAGCGTCCACGCGCCCGACGCGGAGATCGCCGTCCGCCACGCCCGCGACACCTATACGAGGCGGATGGAGGGGGTTAGCCTCTGGGTAGTCGAATCCTCCGCGATCCACGCCTCCGACCCTGGGGACGACGCGACGATGTTCGCCCCGGCCGAGGACAAGATCTACCGCCACCCGACCTTCTACAACATCCCCGACGGCATCTCCCACATCTGATGCCGTCGCTCCCAGTCATCGAGAAAGACGTCGAACGCCGCGCCGAACAAGCCAACCCCGGCGGCGCGTTCGACCCCGCGCCCGCGGACAGCGGCAACCTCGCCTTGTTCGACTATCTGCTCCGCCTCGGCGACGATTCGTTGATCCTCGGGCAGCGCCTCTCCGAATGGTGCGGGCATGCACCGAGCGTCGAGGTCGATCTCAGCCTCGCCAATTTCGCGCTCGATCTGGTCGGGCAAGCGACCTTCTTCCTCGACTATGCGGGCAAGGTCGAAAATGCCGGACGAGACGGCGACAGGCTCGCCTTCCACCGCGACGTGCTCGATTACCGCAACTGCCTGATGGTCGAGCAGCCCAACGGCGATTTCGCGCGCACGATGGCGCGCCAGTTCCTGTTCTCGACCTGGCAGAAGATGCTGTTCGAGCATTTGACGGGCTCCGCCGACCAACACATCGCCGCGGTCGCGGCCAAGGCGGTCAAGGAAGTCGCCTATCACGAGGAATTGTCCGCCGAGTGGGTGATCCGCCTCGGCGACGGCACCGACGAGAGCCGCGCGCGGATGATCGACGGGATCGACTGGGTGTGGCGGTTCGTCCCCGAATTGTTCGACATGGACGAGGTCGCGTCCGCGATGGCGGCGCAGGGCATCGGCGCCGACCTCGCCGCCTTCCGCGCGGATTACGACCGTAAGGTCCATTCGGTGCTCGAAGCGGCCACGCTGGAGGTGCCGAACGACCAGCGCCCGATCCTCGGCGGCCGCACCGGCCATCATAGCGAGCATCTCGGCCACATCCTCTCGACCATGCAATTCCTCCCCCGCGCCTATCCGGACGCCGCATGGTGAGCTTGGCCTCCGACCAATCCGGGACGAACGAGGATTTGTGGGCTGTGCTCGAAAGCGTGCCGGACCCGGAAATACCGGCGGTATCGCTTGTAGATCTGGGCATCGTTCGGGAAGTGTCGGCCGATCGCGTCGTGCTGACGCCGACCTATACCGGCTGCCCGGCCACCTTGGTGATCGAGCAGGACGTCCGCACCGCGCTCGACGCGGCCGGGTTCGGCCACGTCCGGATCGAGACCACGCTCTCGCCGCCCTGGACGACCGACTGGATCACCGACGCCGGCAAGGCCAAGCTGCGCGCCTACGGGATCGCGCCGCCTCTGGCCGCGGGCGAGCGGGCGGTCGCCTGCCCGCAATGCGGGTCGACCGAGACCAAGGAAATAAGCCGGTTCGGATCGACCCCGTGCAAGGCGCAGTGGCAGTGCGATGCCTGCCTCGAGCCGTTCGACCTGTTCAAGTGCCATTGACCCCCCCATCCGTCATGCCGGACTTGATCCGGCATCCAACTTGTTCCGCACGGACAGAGAGGTGGGCCCCGGATCAAGCCCGGGGTGACGAGACAGGGCGCGTGTCGTGACGTCGCAATTCCACACGCTGACCGTCGCCGAAGTGGTGCCCGAGACGGCCGACGCCAATTCGATCCGCTTCGACGTGCCAGAGGAACTGCGCGAGACCTTCCGTTTCACGCCCGGCCAGCATCTGACGCTGCGCGCCGACATCGGTGGCGAGGAGGTGCGCCGCAATTACTCGCTCTGCGTCGCGCCGCAGGACGGCGAGCTCAAGGTCACCGTCAAGCGGATCGCGGGCGGGGTTTTCTCGAACTGGGCGAACGACAATTTGAAGCCCGGCGATGCGGTCGAGGTGATGCCGCCGCACGGCAGCTTCACATGGGAGTTCCGGGCCGGGGCGCGCAACGCCTATGTCGGCTTTGCGGGGGGTTCGGGGATCACGCCGGTCCTGTCGCTGCTCAAGACCGCGCTCCTCGCCGAGCCGGAGAGCCGCTTCACCTTGCTCTACGGCAATCGCGACAGCCAGTCGGTGATCTTCCTCGAAGAATTGGCCCGGCTCAAGAACCGCTTCATGGAGCGGCTCGAAATCCACCATTTCCTCGCCGAGGAATCGGAGGATATCGACCTGTTCAACGGCATGCTCGACCGCAGCAAATGCGACCAGGTGCTGACCGACCTGATCGATCCCGCCGACGTCGACGCTTTCTTCATCTGCGGCCCCGGACCGATGATGGACGCGGCCGAGGAGGCGTTGCTCGAACGCGGTGTCGCCAAAGACAAGATCCACCTCGAACGCTTCACCGCGGGGCGGCCCTCGGCCGCGCTCGAAGCGCAGATGCAAATGCTCCAGGAAAAGGCGCGGGGGCTGACGATGCTGGTGACTTTGGACGGCCGCAAGCGCCGGGTCGCGTTCGACGCGGCGGCCGGCAACATCCTCGACAGCGCGCGCGCCTCGGGCCTGCCCGCGCCTTACGCCTGCAAGGCCGGGGTCTGCGCGACCTGCCGCGCGCGGGTGGTGTCGGGCGAGGTCGAGATGGCCGTCCATTACGGCCTCAGCGACGAAGAAGTGGCGGCCGGCTACGTGCTGACCTGCCAGTCGGTGCCGAAAGGCGAGGGCGTCGAGCTCGATTACGACGCCTGAACGCTATCGGCCGGCGCGGTAGCCGTTGCCCGAGGAATAGCCGCGTGTCGCGTTGCTGTAATCGATCACCGCGCGCACCGTATTCTGCATCAATGCCATCCGCGTGGGGATCGGCGCGCTGGTCTTGCGGATCAGCACCGCGACCGCATAGCTGCGCCCGTCGGGGCAGGTGACGATGCCGATATCGTTATAGCCGGTCGAGACCGCGCCGAGCACTTGGCCGGTGCCGGTCTTGTGCGCGAGCGACCAGCCCGGCGCGAGCCCGCCCTTCAGCCTTTGCGGTCCGGTCTTGGTGTTCGACATGATCCACAGCAGATTCTGGGTCGAGGTCCGCGACAGCAATTCGCCTTTCTTGAGGCGGCCAAGCGCGTCGACGATGCCGAGCGGGGTCGCGCCATCGATAGGGTCCGCCAGATAACGGTCCAGCGCCGCCCTGCGCGCCTCCGCCGGAACCTTGGCGCGGGCGGCGTAGAAAGCGTTGCCGATCGAATATTCCTGCCGCCACGAAAGGCCTGCGGTCTGGCTCTGCAGCAGCCGCTCGCCGGGGCCGAAGCGGACGCCGTCAATCTCCTTGCTGGCGAGGAAGCCGCGGACCGCGTCCGGGCCGCCCGCCTTGCGCATCACGAAGTCGTTGGCGGTGTTGTCGCTCTGCTGCATCGCGCGGAAGATCAGGCCGTTCAGCGTCGTCACATAGCCGTCGCCGCGAATCTGCTGCACGATCGGCTGGTTGAAGACGGTGAGGTCGGTGCGGCGGACGGTGACCGGCGCGTCGAGGTTCAATTCGCCGCGGTCGGCCTTGTCGAGCGCGGCCAGCGTCACCCAGAATTTGCTGACGCTCTGCTGCGGGAAATAGGATGCGCCGTCGAAATGGCTGATCCAGCCGGTCTGCAGGTCCTTGACCGCGATCCCGACATCGCCGCTGAACGCGTCGCCCAACGATGCGAGCCGGGCGTCGAGGATGCGCTGCGCCTGCGAGGCGGGCTCGTAGCGCGGCGGCGCTTCGGGAAAGATGAGCTGTGCTAGCGCCTGCGCGCCGCGGCCGGGCGCAGCGTGCGCCGCTACGCCGGCGACGAGCGCCGAGGCGCCAAGACCGAAAATTAACGCTCCACCGATTGCGGAACCGATACGCTTACGCTTCACCTGCGACCTCATGCACGCCCCGATTTCGTCAACCATAAGCGCGCCGCCGTTACTGTCAGCTTAATCCGTGAGCCGGTTCGATGAAGCGTGGGCAATAAACGCCGAACCGAATCGTCCAACCCGCTCAGCGGCTTGGCTAGAAGCTCAGCCGCGCGCTGACCCGCAGATCGCGGCCCGCGAGCGGCGCGTAATCCTTGAGGAAGCTGGGATGGCGGCGCGCGACCGCATCGAAGATGTTGTTCGCCGACACGATGATGCTGGTATTCTTGAGGCTCTCGAACGGTTGGAAGGCGATCGAGGCGTTGAACAAAGTATAGCCGTCGGTCGCGGTCTCGAACGCGCTTAGCCGCTTCTGGTCGTCGACCCATTCGACCTCGACCCGCCCTTGCACGCGCTTCGACTGGGCCTCGATCCCGCCGAGCAGCCGGAGCGGCGGAATGCGCGGCGCCGGGTCCGACGACGCGATCGTGGCGCGGACATAGTCGGCGACCACATCCGCGTTGAGCGCGTAGTCGCCGATCTGCGCGAGCTTGACCGACGCCTCGAACTCGGCGCCCCAATAATCGGCGTCGGCTTGCCCCTGCTGGAAGACCGGTAGCCCGTCCTCGACCGCGCCGGTCTGTGTCTCGAAGATATAATCCTGGAACCAGCTTTTGTAGACCGACAGGCCGAAGCTGTAGCCGTCGCCGGTCCCGCGCAGCGACGCTTCGAGGCCCCAGCTTTTCTCCTTGGTCAGCGCGGGGTCGCCGATCTCGAACGCCTGGGTGCCGGCATGCGGACCGTTGGCGAACAATTCCTCGGCCGAAGGCGCGCGCTGGCTGTGCGAGCCGTTGAGGCCGATCCTGATCGTGTCGGAGAGGCCGTAGCTCGCGCCGAGCGACCCCGAATAGCTGTTGAACGACCGCGCGAGCCGCGGATTGCCGAGGTCGGCATCGGCGTCGGCGCGGACGGTCTGGCGCTCGTAGCGCGCGCCCGCCTCGGCGCGGAGCGGCCCGGCGACATAGGATTGGAGTGCGAACAGCCCGAATTGCGCGGTCCGGTTCGCGGGCAGGAACTTCTCCGCGCCGATCACGTCGAAGTCGCGGCGGAAATATTGCGCGCCGAAGCCGCCGCCCCAGCCGGTCCGCGTCGACTGGACGAATTCGAGCCGCCCCTCATAGCCTGTGTTGAAGAAAGTGGTGCCGATCTCGCCCGTTTCCTCGAGTTCGTTGTGGCGATAGTCCGAATAGCCGCCGCGCAGCCGCACGCTGTCGATCAGGCCCGAACCGGTGTCGATCTCGGCGCGGGCGTCGGCGCGGGTCTGCTTGATGTCGATCCGGACCTGCTCTGCCTCGGCCGCCGGATCGAGCGCGAGACGGACCGGCACGCCGTAGAGGCTGTCGTAACGGTTGACCGAAAAGCCGACATTATTGTCGCCGTCGATATACGCCGCGCCGCCGGCAATGTCCCAGGTGCGGCCGGCGCTGTTGGGCAGGCGGCCCCGCAAGCCGGCGAGCGCCTGGATTTCGGGGATGCCGGTCGCAAGCGCCTGCCGTCGGAGGTCGCGCGACAGCACGAAGCCGCCAATCTCGAGATCGTCCGTCTTAGTGTAATTGCCGTCGAAATGCACCACGAACTTGCCCGCGATCGGCACGTCGAGCGCGGCGTTGGCCGAGCGCTCGTTCGCCGCCGAGCCGTAGGTCAGCAAGGCCTCGGCATGGACCGCCTCGTCCGGGACCTGGCGCGGAATGCGGGCGTCGATCACGTTGACGACGCCGCCGATCGCCGAGGATCCGAACAGCAAAGCCCCCGGACCGCGCAGCACCTCGATCCGGTCGGCGGTGAGCGGGTTGATCGCGACCGCATGATCGACGCTGGTGTTGGAGACATCGAGGCTGCCGATGCCATCGGTCAGCACCCGAACCCGCTCGCCCTGGAAGCCGCGCAGCACCGGGCGCGACGCGTTCGGCCCGAACGAGGTCGCCGAAACGCCGGGCTGGCGGGTCAAGGTCTCGCCGATGGTCGGGCGCAATTCGCGGGTCAACTCCTCACCGGACAGGACCGAGGTTCCGGCCAGCACGTCGCCGCGGTTGCGGCGGAAGCCGGTGATGACGATGTCCTGCCCCTCGGCGGCGTGGAAATCGCCGCGCGCTCTGGTTTGCGCCGGAGCCGGGGTGGGCGCCAGCGCAGGCGTCGGCTCGGCGGATTGCGCGAAGGCGGGGAGGGGCAGCAGCACGGCGGCCGCGCCGGCGAGAAGGGCGTTGCGAAGCAAGATGTAAAATTCCCCGTCCACGATAGGTTATATCAGGACCGAAGCCATAAACACCATGTTATACCGTTACAACCCGCTCCGCCGCAACGGCGGTGCGGTTCGCCGCACCGGGGCCGGCTATTCGCGCAGGAAGGCCATGAGCTCCGCAGCGAACACCGCCGGCTGGTCGTACATGATGAAATGATAGCTGTCGGTGATCCGCTTGAGCCGCGCCTGCGGCGCGTTGGCGAACGACATTTTGTAGAATCCGTCCATTTGCGCGTCGGTCACCGGCGCGTTGGGCGCGCGCACGTAAAGCACGGTCAGCGGCACCGTGATTGCCTTCAGCTCGGGGCGGAGGTCGGTGACGATCAGATCGTACATGCCGCGCGAGGAGACCGCCGCGTCGCTCGTCACCGACTGCTCGACCGCGGAGGCGCGCAGACTCTCGGTCTTGATCATGGTCGCGATCGTGTCGGTGATCGCCTTCTGGCGAGCTTCGCTCGGCGAGCTGGCCATGCGGTCGCGAATCTGGGTCGCGACCGGCTTGAGGCTGTCCCCGGTCGCGCCGGGAGGACCGAACATCGCGCCCATGAAGGGCAGCATGTCGACCACCATCACCCTGGCGACGGCCTCTGGGTGGCGCGCGGCGACCATAATCGCCAGGCTGCCGCCCATCGAATGGCCGACCACGGCCGCGCGCTTGAGCTTCTTGTGGGCGATATAGCGCGCGATCTCCTCGGCGACCGGCGCGATCAAAGGCCCTTGTCCGCCATTTCCGGCGACCGGGTGGCCGTCGAAGCCGTTGAGCTGGACGAGGTGGTAGCGATAGCCGGGCACGGCCGCGACCGTGCTCGCCCACACGTCGCGCGACGAGGACAGGCCCGGGATCAGCACCACATCGGGCCCTTTTCCCTGGGTGACGACGCTGATCCGCCCGGACTTGAAGCGCTTCGCCTCGACCGCGCTGAAAGGGGTGAACCAGACGGCGGCGAGCGCCAGAACCGCGGTAACGAATTGCCGTCTTATCATCGTCATCCCCCGTGCCAGTCGCGCGCCAGCCGCCGCGACGCGAGCGCGTAGATTAGCGAACTCAGCAGGTAAAATCCAAGCCCGTACAGGATTGAATATTGGAGCGAATCGTCGCCATGCGCGGCTTTCATCCGGTCCGACAGCCAGCCCAGGAAATAGATGCCGACGGCGATCCCGATCAAATTGTTGATGAACAGGAAGCTGGCCGAAGCGGTTGCCCGCATCGAAGGCGCAACGATGTGCTGGACCGCGGCGATAACCGGCCCGAGCCAGGCCAAAGCGGTCATCTGGCCGATCGCGAATAGGATCCAGGCGACGTAGAGATTGGGCGCGAACAGGCCCAGCGCGAAAGCGGGCGCCGTGATCAGGAAGCAAATCGCGGGAATGCGGGCGTATGCCCCGGGATCGCCAGGCCCGATCCGGTCCCCGAGCCAGCCGCCGAGCCACGTCCCCGCGACGCCGCCGACCAGCACGATCGAGCCGTAGAACCAGCCGACCTGGCCAAGCTCGAGGCCGAAGCTGCGGGTAAAGAAGGAGGGCAGCCAGAAGATCAGGCCGTAACCGAGAATCGATCCGGACGCGGC
>Ga0136617_10006398_pt1 | contig 10526 bp, 8 predicted proteins | sample AntDrymUQ3222106_2_FD_129672 | JGI IMG/M metagenome (GOLD analysis project Ga0136617, IMG submission 129672) | Polar desert sand microbial communities from Dry Valleys, Antarctica - metaG UQ322 (21.06) | ecosystem: Environmental > Terrestrial > Soil > Desert | place: Antarctica: Dry Valley...
GAGATCGCGGGCTATCTGGACGCCGAGGAGCACGTGCGGGCGGCGCGCGCAAGCGGGGCGGATGCGATCCACCCGGGCTACGGGTTCCTGGCGGAGAACGGCGACTTCGCCGAGGCGGTGCAGTCTGCAGGGCTGACGTGGGTGGGCCCGTCGCCCGAGGCGCTTCGGCTCGGCGGGGACAAGCTCGCGGCAAAGGAGGTCGCCCGCGAGGCCGGCGTGCCGGTGGTTCCGGCCGGCGAGCCGGAGGCGATCGGCTTTCCGCTCGTGCTGAAGGCCGCGGCCGGCGGAGGTGGACGCGGGATGCGCGTCGTGCGCGCCCCGAACGAGCTCGAGGAAGCGTTCGCCGCCGCCCGGCGCGAGGCCGAGGCGGCCTTCGGTGACACCCGCGTCTTCGCCGAGCGCTACGTCGAGCGCCCGCGCCACGTCGAGATTCAGCTCCTCGGCGACGCGGACGGTGCGGTGGTCTCGCTCGGCGAGCGTGAGTGCTCGGTGCAGCGACGGCACCAGAAGGTGCTCGAGGAGAGCCCCTCCCCGGCTCTCAATCCCGCCCTGCGCGCCCGTATGAGCGCCGCCGCCGAGGCGTTCGCCCGCGCGATTGGCTACCGCAGCGCCGGCACGGCCGAGTTCATGCTCTCGGGCTCGGAGTTCTTCTTCCTCGAGCTCAACGGCCGCATCCAGGTCGAGCATCCCGTGACCGAGCTCGTCACGGGCGTCGACCTCGTCCGAGCGCAGCTCCGGATCGCGGCCGGCGAGCCGCTGGAGCTCGTCCGTTCGGAGCCTGAGGGGCACGCCGTGGAGGTGCGTCTCTACGCCGAGCATCCCCGCACGTTCCTCCCGCAGGGTGGGCGGATCGAGCGGCTGCGCCTCCCGACGGGGGTTCGGGTGGACGCCGGGGTCGAGGAGGGGGACGAGATCTCGCTCCACTACGACCCGCTGATCGCGAAGCTGATCTCGCACGGCGAGACACGGGAGGAGGCGCTTGACCTGCTCGAGAGAGCGCTCGACGAGACGGAGGTCGGCGGCGTCGTCTCGAACCTGCCTTTTCTCCGCTGGCTCGTCCGCCATCCGGCGCTGCGGGTGGGCGAGACGACGACCGCGTTCCTGGTCGATCACCCGCCCCTCTCTCCCGCTCCGACGCCTCTGCCGGCTCCCGTCTGGGGCGGTGCCTGGCGGCTCAACCTTCCGAGTCCGTCGCCCGCCCCGCCTCCGGACGTCGATGCCGCCGCCCACGACCGAGTCGCCGGCGCCGAGGGTGGCTCGTTGCGGGCTCCGATGCCCGGCACCGTCATTCGAGTGCTCGTCGCGCCCGGCGACGCCGTCGAGGCGCGCCAGACCCTGTGCGTGCTCGAGGCGATGAAGATGGAGACGCCGCTCGTGGCTGCCTCCGCGGCGAGAGTCAAGGCCGTCCACGTCACGGAGGGCGACGGCGTTGCCGGAGGCGCCCTCCTCATCGAGCTCGAAGAGTGATTCGTTCTGGCTGAGGTATGACGATGGCGCGGTACGACGGGCAGACGGAGTGGTATGAGTCAATCGCGTCGGCCGACATGTTTTCGAGCGCGCGCGACTTTGTCGTGCAGCTGCTTGGAACAGGGCCGGGCCGATGCCTCGATCTCGGCTGCGGAACAGGCCGTGCGATTCCGGCCCTCGCGCGCGCCGGCTGGTCAGTTGTAGGAACAGACGTTTCGATCGATCAGCTCGAAGCCGCTCGGGAGCACGCCGGGGATCGAGCACGGCTCGTCCGCGGCGACGCTCACGCCCTTCCGTTTGCAGACGGGGAGTTCGACGCCGTCATCTCGGTCCTGACGCACACCGATCTCGACGATGTGGCGGGGGCGTTCACCGAGGCGAGCCGCGTCCTTCGCGCCGGTGGAGCATTCGTCTATCTCGGCGTCCACCCGTGCTTCGCGTCGCCGTTCGTCGCGCGCGAAGCCGCCGCGGCGATCGAAGGGGCCGCGGCAATCCTCCGCCCCGGCTATCGAAACGCCGGATGGCATCGACTCCCCGCCGACGCGAGCAGCACGAAGATCCGGGCGCGCGTCGGCATCAACCACCTGCCACTCGCGGGCCTCCTCAACGCGATCATCCGGAGCGGCTTCACGATCACGCAGGTCGAGGAACCTGGCGAAGCAGATCCGCCGTTCTTCCTGGCGCTCAGGTCGACGAAGCTCTAGCGGCTGCCCTCGCACCGGGCGGCGCGACGCGTTCGCTCGCAAGGCCATATCCGTGCTTCAACTCGTTGCAGCCCCTGCGAAGCGGACAATGGGCGCGACGGCGCGCGAGCGGCACTCTTCGTAGACGCGGTTGTTGTCGTGGCCCTTGTCCATCGCAACCGTGTCCGGGCGGAAGCCGCGATTGCGCACGGCGTCGCGCACCGCGCGAAGTCAAGCGACTCGTTCCGCCGTGCCGTCTCGACCCGCAAACACCAGCGGGGCCACGACCGCGGGCACACGGCGGCGTGGATCTTGTACCCGGAGAAGCCGCTACGGGCACCTCCAGCCGGGCAGCTTTCGAGCTGAGGTAGCCACGCGCGAGGAACGCACCCAAGTCCCAGCTTCCCTCGATCATGGGCAGAATCGCCGGACTCAGAACAGCTTTTGAAGCTTCATCGCGGCGCCCATGTCACCCTTGATCTTGAGCTTGCCGCTCATGTAGGCCGCCGTCGGGTTCTGCTCGCCGCGGACGATCCGCATGAAGTTCTCGTCGCTCGTCGAGATCGTCGTGTCGGCCGAGCCACCGCCCTCGGTGACCGTGACCTTGCCGTCGTCGACGTCGACCGTCCACTGGCCGGCGCCCTCGACGTCGAAGAGATAGGTGTTCGTCATCCCGGCCGTCCGCACCGGGTCGACCCGGCCTTCGAGCTCCTCGAAGAACTCGCGCGTGCTGTCTGCCACCTTCCCAGCTCCTTCGTCTCGGTGTCGGCCGCGAGCCTATACGGCGGGTCTGGCGGCGAGGCGCGTGCGGGCGCCGGACGCGGGCAGCAGCGCCGAGAGCAGCGCGCCCGGAACAGCGGCTGCAGCCGAGACGTACAGCGCCGTCCGCAGATCGACCGCGTCGGCGAGCAAACCGAGGCCGACCGCCGCCACTCCGCCGAGCCCGATCGAGAGTCCGATCGAAAGGCCCGAGCCGAGCGCGATGTGACGCGGCAGGTACTCCTGGCTCATCACGATCGTGACCCCGAACGTGCCGATCACGCAGACACCGACGAGAGCGAGAGCGAGCGCGCCGGGAAGACCGCCGGCGAGCACGTAGACGAGGATCAGCGGGCCTACGGCGACGACGCTCGCGATCAGGACGGCGCGGCGGCCGACCCGGTCGGCGAGCGGTCCAGCGACGAGCGTCCCGATCCCGCCCGTCAGGAGCATGGCGGCCAGCAGGCGGTTGCCGTAGGCCTCCGAGTTCCCTCGCGCCACCTCGAAGAGCGGGACGAACGTGAGGAGGCCGAACCAGGCGACACTCCGGAAGGCGATCACGCCGAGCAGGACCAGGAGCGCGCGCGGGCGGTCTTCGTCCGGAGCGTCTCCACTTCCAGGGTGCCGGTCCGGCTCGAAGCTCCGCAGGTAGGGCACGGCGAGAAGGAGTGCGGCAGCCACGACGAGTCCGGGGAGGGCGAGCAGGAGCCCTCCGTTGAGTCCCAGCGTGACCACGAGCGCCGTCGCCGCGAGCGGTCCGAGCGCGTAGCCGAGGTTGCCGCCGATCGAGAAGAGCGACATCCCACTCGCCCGCCGTGCCCCGCTCACGTAGGCGGCGTACTTCGAGCCCTCTGGATGGTAGGCGGCGGTGCCCAGACCGGACAGGGTCACGAGCACGAGCAGCAGCCAGTAGCTCGGGGCGACCGCGGCGACCGCCACGCCGGCCCCGGCGAGCGCCAGCCCCGTCGGCAGCAACCAGAGCGCGCCGCGCCGGTCCGACCAGAGGCCGAAGAGCGGCTGCACGATGGACGACGAGATCGCCCAGGCGAGCATCACGAGGCCTGCCAGGGCGTAGGTGAGGTCGAAGCGCTTGACGAGGAACGGCAGGAGCGCGGGCACCGCTCCACTCGCGAAGTCGGTCGCGAGGTGGCCCGCCGACAGCGTCGCCATCGCCCGCTTGTCGAGCCCCGGCCCCACGGGCTCAGGCTATCGACGAAGGCTAGGCGGCGGCCGGAAGGAAGCGCTCGATGAGCGCCTGCGAGAGGCGCTGCTGGAGCCGCGCGATCTCGAGCCGATTCGCCTCGAGGGTCGCCTGATCCCCGGCCTCGGCGCGCAGCCGCTGGCGCTCGTTCACGAGCCGGTCGATCGTCCCGGCAAGCCCCTCGACGCTCTCGAGGGATACATGTGCGGTGGCGGGAGTCATCTCGCTTCTGAGTATCGGCCCGGTGCGGGAAATCGCAAGGGGAGAGGCGTAAGGAGTTTTCGCGCTCGGTGTAAAAAGTTCCTGCCTGGAGGGCTCGGCTACGATCGACGAGGGGTGGATCTCGACCTTTCGCAGGAGCACGAGCTCGTCCGCGACACCGTGCGCGAGTTCGCGCGGGAACGCGTGGCGCCGCTCGCCGAGGAGCTCGACCGCGAGGGTCGCTTCCCCTATGAGCTCGTCGCCGAGCTCGCCGAGCTCGGGCTGATGGGGATCCCGATCCCCGAGCGCTACGGCGGCGCCGGCAGCGACACGCTCGCCTATGCCATCGCCGTCGAGGAGCTGACCAGGGTCGACTCGTCGGTCGCGATCACCGTCGCCGCTCACACGTCGCTCGGGACGATGCCGATCCTGCTCTTCGGCAACGAGCAGCAGCGCGAGGAGTGGCTGCCGCCCCTGGCGTCGGGGGAGCGGCTGGCCGCGTTCGGGCTGACCGAGCCCGACGCCGGTTCCGACGCGGGCGCGACCCGCACGCGGGCTGAGCAGCGGAACGGCTCCTGGATCGTGAACGGCTCCAAGATCTTCATCACGAACGCCGGCACCGACATCTCCGCCTGCGTGACGATCACCGCGCGGACGGGCGAGGACGAGATCTCGAATCTCGTCGTCCCGAACGGCACGCCGGGCTACGAGATCTCGGCGCCGCTCAAGAAGCTCGGCTGGCGCGCATCCGACACGCGCGAGCTGGCTTTCCGCGACTGCGCCGTGCCGGCGGAGAACCTGCTCGGCGAGCGCGGCCAGGGCTTCCGCCAGTTCCTCGAAATTCTCGACGGCGGCCGGATCTCGGTCGCGGCGATGGGCGTCGGACTCGCGCAGGGCGCCTACGACCTCGCCTACGTCTACGCGAAGGAGCGCCACCAGTTCGGCCGGCCGATCTCGGACTTCCAGGCGGTGCAGTTCAGGCTTGCCGACATGGCCACCGAGATCGAGGGCGGCCGCGGCCTCGTCTACCGGGCGGCGTGGCTGAAGGATCAGGGCCGGCCGTTCGCACGCGAGGCTGCGATGGCGAAGCTCTACACGGGCGAGCTCTCGAATCGCGCCGCCAACTGGGCGCTCCAGATCCACGGCGGCTACGGCTACATGGACGAGTACGCGATCTCGCGCCTCTACCGGGATCAGAAGATCCTGGAGATCGGCGAGGGGACGAACGAGGTGCAGCGCATGGTCATCGCCAAGCACCTCGGCCTTTGAAGCACGGGGGAAACCATGTTTCCCCCGTGAGCCCCCTTCTTCGGGGCAGACGCGCCTTCGCGCGGGTGGCTGCGCCGGGCAAAGCCCGGCTCCGCCGAAACAGGCAAACAAACCGTTACCCCGTCAGCCTTCTGCGCTCGACGATCGGGCTGTCCCGCGCCTCCTCTGGATTGTTCCCTTGACCCGCCTCAACGCTTTCGGAAAGACAGCGGAGGCGGGTGCTACGGTCGCGCGCGTGCTCTTCCGCCAGTTCGTCGACGACGACCTCGGGTGTGCGTCGTACCTCGTCGGGGACGAGGATGCGGGCGTCGCCGTCGTCGTCGATCCGGCCTACGCCGTCGAGCCGTACCTGGCCGAGGCCGAGCGGCGCGGCGTCCGCCTCGTCGGGGTGCTCGAGACGCACACGCACGCCGATCACATCTCCGGCCACGGGCGCCTCGCGCTCGAGCACGGACTCCCCGTTCACATTCATCCGGCGGCCGAGCCGGAGTTCCCCTTTGAGCCGCTCGAGCCGGGTCGCACGCTCGAGCTCGGCCCCGTCGCGATCACGACCGTGCACACACCGGGCCACCGGCCCGAGCACTGCAGCTTCACGGTGGCCGACCGCTCGCGGGCGGCCGAGCCCTGGCTCGTGCTCGCGGGCGACTCACTCTTCGTCGGCGATGCGGCCCGTCCGGACTTGGCGGTCGCGCCGCGCGAGGGAGCCAGCGCTCTCTACGCAAGCCTGCGCGAGCTGCTCCGGCTCGAGGACGGCGTGGAGCTCTATCCGGGTCACGTCGCCGGCTCGCTGTGCGGCGCGGGGATGAGCTCGAAGGCCTCCTCGACCATCGGCTTCGAGCGCCGCTTCAACCCGCTGCTCGCGCTTTCGTCCGAGGAGGAGTTCGTGACGGAGTCGACGGGCGGCGCGGCCGTGCGGCCACCGAATGTGGAGCGCGTCGTCGCCCTCAACCGCGGGCCGTGGCTCGGGGCACCGACGGCGTTGCGATCGATCCCGTTCTCCTCCGGACTCGAGGTGCTCGACGTCCGCCCCGCGCTCGCATACGTCTTCGGACACGTGCCGGGTGCGCTCAACGTCCCGGTCGAGGGGTCGGGCTTCGGGACGAAGGCCGGGTTCGTCCTCTCGCCCGGCGAGCCGGTCGCAATTCACGCGTCCGACGGCGCCGAGGCGGAGCTCGCGGCCAGGCGTCTGCGCGCCGTCGGCGTGCTCGAGCTCGCCGGTGTCCTCGAAGATCCTCCGGCGTCCGAGCGGCTGACACCCGTGGCGCTCGACGAGCTCGAACAGCTGCTGGAGGACGGCGCGGTGGAGGTCGTCGACGTCCGCGAGGCCGACGAGCGGGATGCGGGCTACATCCCGGGCAGCCGGCACATCCCCTACCGCCTGCTGCGGGCGACCGGCGGGTTGCTCGGCGGCGACCTTCCCGTGGTGACGATCTGCGAGACCGGTGCCCGCGCGGGCATCGCGGCCAGCATCCTTTCCGCCGCCGGCGTCGACGCCCGGCCGGTGCTCGCGGGCGGCGTCGCCACCTGGCAGGCGCGCGGCAACAGCACGATCGCGTTCCGCCGCTGCGGCACCTGAAGTCGCCCGTGCGAGCGGTGCTGCTCGTCCACGGCGCCGGCAGCGGCCCTTGGGTCTTCGACGGCTGGGCTGAGCGGCTCGGCGACGTCGAGGTCGAGGCCGTCGACCTGCACGCCGGACTCGTCGTTGCCCGGGCCTCCATGCTCAACTACGCCGCGGCGGTGGTTGCCCGGGCTCACCTCCTCCCCGCCCCCGTCGCCCTCGTCGGCTGGAGCATGGGTGGACTCGCCGCACTCATGGCGGCCGAGCAGGCCGGCGCCGAGCGGCTCGTCCTGCTCGAGGCGAGCCCGCCCGCGCAGGTGCAGGGCACGAACCCCGACGTGACGCTCGAGGAGGGGGAGTTCGACCCGGAGGAGATCTACGGCGTCTTCCCGCCCGGGATGCCGAGCCGCCCGGAGTCGACCCTTGCGAGGGCCGAGCGGGCGAGAGGCATCTCCGTGGCGACGATCCGGTGCCCGAGCCTGGTGGCCTTTGGCGACGAGTTCCCGGACGACCGCGGCCGGAGGCTCGCTCGGGCCTACGGCGCCGAGGAGCTCCACCTCCCCGGCCTCGACCACTGGGGACTCGTCGGTGACGAAGGCGCCGCCGGCGCGGTCGCTCGGTGGCTCCTCGACTAGGAGCGAGGAGCGCTGTGTCCGCTGGGCGGCGTCAGCGCCAGAATCTCTCTGGACGTTCTCTTCCTGCGTTGGCGATTACGCTTTCCTGACAGTACTCGGGCATCGCGGCGCGGTCAGGACATCCTCGTGCTCCTCCATACCGTCGCCGACTACGGCCACGGCAGGCCGATGTTCAGCGCAGACGTTCGGGCTCGTAGCCCCACTGCCGCATGGCCGCAAGGAGCGCGGCGCAGTGCTCCTCGTCGCGCGTGGCGAGCGTCAGCTCCACCTCGGTCTCGGTGATCGAGATCGCCATCCCCTCGCGGTGGTGCTCGACCGACACGACGTTGACACGCTCCTGCGCGACGAGACCCAGCAGCTTGATCAGCTCCCCCGGGCGATCCGAGATGCGCGCCCGCACGACCAGGTAGCGCCCCGCGCGGGTCAAGCCGTGCCGCATCACCGTCATCAGCAGGGACGGATCGATGTTGCCGCCCGAGAGGACGACCGCGACGGGGCCCTCGCCCTCGACCCGCCCGGCGAGGAGCGCGGCCACCCCGGCCGCACCGGCACCCTCGACCACGAGCTTCGTGCGCTCGAGCAGGAGCAGGATCGCCTCGCTGATCTCCTCATCGGTGACGGTCACGACGGCCGCGAGGTGCTCCCGCAGGATCGCCGAGGTCAGTTCGCCCGGCTGCTTGACGGCGATCCCCTCGGCGATCGTGAAGCCGAGCTCCTTGGCGCCGGTGAAGGGCGCGCACGCCGCAGCCTGCACACCGACGATGCGGACGTTCGGGCGTAACTCGGCGAGCGCGAGGGCGACGCCCGAGGCGAGGCCGCCGCCTCCGACCGGGATCACGACGGTCTCGAGCTCCTGCACCTGCTCGGCGAGCTCGAGGCCGAGGGTGCCCTGGCCGGCGATCACGAGCTCGTCCTCGAAGGCGTGGACGTACGTCTTGCCGGTCTCCTCGACGCAGTCCTGTGCCGAGGCGCACGCCTCGTCGAAGCCCTCGCCGACGAGCTCGACCTGCGCCTCGTAGTTCCGCGTCGCGTCGACCTTCGCCATCGGGGCGTCCTGCGGCATGAACACCGTCGCCGCGACACCGACTTCGCGCGCTGCCCACGCGACGGCCTGGCCGTGGTTGCCGGCGCTCGCTGCAACGACGCCGGCGGCCCGCTCGGCCGAGCTCAGGGTCGCGATCCGGTTGACCGCCCCGCGGACCTTGAACGCGCCCGTCCGCTGCAGGTTCTCGGCCTTGAGCTTGACATCCCGGCCCGTGCGCGTCGAGAAGTACTCGGACCCGTAGACCGGCGTGACGCGCGCGATGCCCTCGATCCGGGCGCGCGCGGCCTCGATGTCACGCAGCGTCGGCCCGGTTCCCGTCTTCAATCCCCAGCACCTTCTCCACGATCTCCCGGACGGCCGAGAGCGGGTCGAGCTCCCGGCTTTGCACCGCTTCGAGCAGGCGCCGGAGCTCGAGATCGTCCTGCACCGCGACCTCGAGGTGCGCCCTGGCGCGCAGCGACGCGAGCGCGAAGACCTCGCCGGCGAGGTTGCGCCGGCGCCGCTCCTCGAGCCTCCCGTCGCCCTCGAGGAAGGCGCGGTGCGCCTCGACCTGGCTCCACAGCTCCTCGGCGTTCTCGCCCCTGAGCGCCTCGGTGAGGACGATCGGCGGCATCCAGGCCCGCTCGCTGTCGAGGGCGAGGATCGAGCGCACCTCGTTCAGCATCGTCTTCGCCGCAGGGTGATCGGCCTTGTTGATCGCGATCACGTCCGGAATCTCCATGATGCCGGCCTTCAGGGCCTGCACCGAGTCGCCTGAGCCGGGCATGAGGACGAGCAGGATCGTGTCGGCGGCGCCGATCACCTCCACCTCGCTCTGACCCGCGCCGACCGTCTCGAGGAACAGCAGATCCTTTCCCGCCGCGTCGAGGATGAGCAGTGTCTGCAACGTCGCCTCGGCGAGCCCGCCGAGGTGGCCGCGCGTCCCCATCGAGCGGATGAACACGTCGGGGTCGAGGAAGTGGTCGGCGAGGCGGATCCGGTCGCCGAGAAGCGCGCCGTGGGTGAAGGGGCTCGAGGGGTCGACCGAGACGACGCCGACCGTCTTCCCCCGCTCGCGTACGAGTCGGACGAGCGCGCTCACGAGGCTCGACTTCCCGACCCCCGGAGGGCCCGTCACGCCGACGGTGTAGGCGCCCCCTGTGCCGGGGTAGAGGGCGCGGACGAGGCCCTCGGCGAGCGGGTCGGCATTCTCGACGAGCGAGATCGCCCGCGCGAGCGCCCGCTTCTCGCCCGCGCGAACGCCCTGCACGAGTGTCTCCTGCGTCCAGTCCCCCCGTCCGGCCACCACCGAGATCGTAAAGCTAGCGCGCCCGGTCGCCGACCCCTGCGACCTGGCGCGCCGCCCGACGAACCGGGGCGGTCCTCGCCGGAAGCAGATCCTCCTCCTCGACCTGGCGGAGCTCGCCGATCCCGCGGGCGAGCACGTAGGCGGCACCCGCCGCGACAACGTAGACCGCAGCCGAGGCGCCCCACGCCCAGCGCGCGCCGAAGGCGTCGGTGACCGGCCCCGCGAGCGCCATCGCGAGGCCGAGAACGGCGTAGTTGACGCTCATCACGACGGTGAACGCCCTCCCCCGCAAGCGGTCGGGAGCGCCACGCTGGACGAACATGGGATTGCAGACCGCCGCGACGCCGTTGCCGAAGCCGGAGACGACGACGCAGACCGCCGCCACCCAGATGGTCGGCGAGACGGCGGCCGCGCCGATGC
>Ga0136617_10006399_pt1 | contig 10523 bp, 10 predicted proteins | sample AntDrymUQ3222106_2_FD_129672 | JGI IMG/M metagenome (GOLD analysis project Ga0136617, IMG submission 129672) | Polar desert sand microbial communities from Dry Valleys, Antarctica - metaG UQ322 (21.06) | ecosystem: Environmental > Terrestrial > Soil > Desert | place: Antarctica: Dry Valley...
CGGTGGCGGATCCCGCTCCCGGAGGGGGCCTCCGACGTCGTGCTCAGCTACCGGCTCTCGGGAGTCACCGAGCGCCGCCGTGCCGCACCCGACGGGCGAGTCCTGCTACAGCTGCGTCCGCTGACGATGGCGTCTGAGGCCACTCCCACCGCTGCGATCGAGATCGCCGGAGTTGTGGTGCACAACCTGGTCTGCCCCGACCGGCCGCTGGCGGACCAGCTCTGCGGTCGCCCGGACGGTGACCGGTGGCGGACGGCGCCGGTCCCGATGGACGAGTCCACAGTGGTGGCCCAGATCGATCTACCGACCACGGACCTCTCGACCTGACAGCCCTCTGATCAAGTTCCGTCGTTCGCCTTGTGTCCAACGGGATCGGCAGGCAGACTTAAGTTACTGATGAGTAGAGGTACTCACGGATAGCCCTGCTGGACAACGCCGACACGACCGAGGTGGAGCCATGAGCCACTACAAGAGCAACCTGCGCGACATCGAGTTCAACCTCTTCGAGGTGCTGGGGCGAGACGAGATCCTCGGCACCGGTCCGTTCGCCGAGGTCGACGGCGAGACCGCGCGGTCGATCCTGACCGAGGTCGACCGGCTCGCCCGCGAGGACCTCGCCACGTCGTACGAGGACAGCGACCGCAACCCGCCAGTCTTCGACCCGGAGTCGCACACCGCGCCGGTGCCGGCGTCTTTCAAGGCGAGCTACGACGCCTGGATGGCGGCGGAGTACTGGCGCCTCCAGATCCCCGAGGAGCTCGGCGGCACCCCGGCCCCCTCGTCGCTGAACTGGGCGATGGCCGAGCTGGTGCTCGGCGCCAACGCGCCAGTGTGGATGTATGCCTGTGGGCCGGCCTTCGCAGCGGTCATCCACCGCGCGGGCAACGACCGCGACCGGCGCATCGCGCAGATCATGGTCGAGCACGAGTGGGGCGCCTCGATGGTGCTGACCGAGCCCGACGCGGGCTCCGACGTCGGGGCCGGCCGCGCCCGGGCGACGCCCAACGCCGACGGCTCGTGGAACATCACCGGCGTCAAGCGGTTCATCACCTCCGCCGAGCACGACCTGAGCGACAACATCGTCCACCTGGTGCTCGCCCGCCCCGCAGGCGTCGAGGGCGTCGGGGGTCCGGGCACCAAGGGGCTCAGCATGTTCATCGTGCCGAAGCACCACTTCGACCAGGAGACCGGCGAGCTCACGGGCGAGCGCAACGGCGTGTACGTCACCAACGTCGAGCACAAGATGGGCATCAAGGTGTCCAACACCTGCGAGCTCACCTTCGGCGACGCAGGGATCGGCGGCGGGCAGCCCGCGCGGGGCTGGCTCCTCGGCGAGCTCCACGACGGCATCGCACAGATGTTCCAGGTCATCGAGAACGCCCGGATGATGGTCGGCACCAAGGCGATCGCCACTCTCTCGACCGGCTACCTGAACGCCCTGGACTTCGCCAAGGAGCGCGTGCAGGGCGCCGACCTGACCCGGGCCGCCGACAAGACCGCGCCGCGCGTGACGATCACCCACCACCCCGACGTACGCCGGTCGCTGATGACCCAGAAGTCGTTCGCCGAGGCGATGCGGGCGCTGGTGCTCTACACCGCGACCTGGCAGGACCGCGTCCAGGTGGCCGAGCACGCCGGCGAGCGCGACGAGCTGGCCGGCGCCGTCAACGATCTGCTGCTGCCGATCGTCAAGGGCTACGGGTCGGAACGTTCGTGGGTGGTGCTCGGCACCGAGTCGCTCCAGACGTTCGGCGGGTCGGGCTTCCTCCGGGACTACCCGCTGGAGCAGTACGTCCGCGACGCCAAGATCGACACCCTTTACGAGGGCACGACCGCCATCCAGGGACAAGACTTCTTCTTCCGCAAGATCGTCAAGGACCAGGGCCGCGCGCTCGGCCACCTGACGAAGGAGATCGAGTCCTTCATCGCCTCCGAGGCCGGGAACGGTCGGCTCAAGCAGGAGCGGGCGCTCCTGTCCGTCGCGCTCGGGGACGCCAACGCCATCGTCGGCCACATGATCAGCGACCTGATGTCGGCCGACGCGTCGGCGGAGGGTGGGGACCTGCGCAACATCTATAAGGTCGGACTCAACACCAGCCGCCTGCTGATGGTGCTCGGCGACGTCGTGTGCGCCTGGCTGCTGCTGCGTCAGGCCGAGGTCGCGCTGGGTCGGTTGTCCGGTGAGGTGTCCGCCAAGGACCAGGCGTTCTACGAGGGCAAGGTGATGGCCGCGCAGTTCTTCGCGCTGCACTTCCTGCCCAAGATCAGCGCTGAGCGCACCATTGCCGAGTCGATCGACCTGGGCCTGATGGACCTCGACGAGGCCGCCTTCTGACCGGGGGGTCTCCGCACGTACACCTTGGGGTGAATACACGCCCCCCTCCTGCGGTTTGAATGGGCCTCGTCCGGGCCCTCGAGGCTTCGTCGTCTCACAGGAGGGTGCAATGGGAACCGGTCTCGGCGTCCTCCTGCTCGTGGTGGGCTTGATCCTGGTGTTGGGCGTGATCGACCTGCCGGCCGGAGTCGTGGACGTCGTCGCGACGAACATCCTCGGCTGGATCCTGATCATCGCCGGCACGCTCGCCATCGTGCTCGGCCTGGTGATGAACCGGCAGCGCTCGCGGACGACCCATGTCGAGGAGCGCAACACCGAGATCTGATCTCCATCGGTTTTCGGAGGGGCCGCCCACGGGGGAGCGGCCCTTCCGGGGCGGCGGCCCGGGTCAGCGTCGAAGGCTCGCGGCGCCGGCTCGTCGTACGACGTCGCTGAGGCGGGCCAGCAGCGGTGAGTCGATCCGCCAGCGATGCCAGTAGAGATCGACGTCGATGTGCAGCCGCCGGTCCAGCGTGACGAGCAGGCCGTCGGCAAGGTCCGGCCGCAGCTGCGGCTCCGGGATCGCGCCCCAGCCGAGCCCGAGGCGGACCGCTTCGTGGAAGTCGGCCGACGTCGGCACCCGATGGACCACGGCAGCCCGGTCCACGCCACGCGCGCGCAGCAACTCGTGCTGCAAGTCGTCCTTCTCGTTGAAGACCACCGCCGGCATCCCGGCCCAGTCGGCACCCCGTCGCCGCCGCCACCGGGCGACGAAGGCCGGCGCTGCCGCCGGCACGTAACGCATCGTGCCGAGCCGCTCAGCGACGCAACCCTGCACGGCGAGCGGCTCGCTCGTGACGGCCGCGAGGACCTCGCCGCGTCGGAGCAGGTCCCCCGTGAACGCCTGGTCCTCCACGAAGAGGCGGAGAGCCACCCCGTCCCAGGTCGCCAGCTCGCCGAGCGCGGACCGCCACCATGTCGCCAGCGAGTCGGCGTTGACTGCGATCGGCAGGTCCACGGGCGACCCCGGCCCGTGCGCCAGCGACTCCCCGACCTCGGCGAGCAGCAGCTGGGTCTGACGCGCGACGCGGAGGAGAGTGTGGCCGGCGTCGGTCGGGACGCAGGGTGTCGCCCGTCGTACCAGCACCTGACCTGCCGCGGATTCCAACGCCCGGATCCGCTGGCTGACGGCGCTCGGAGTGACCTGCAGATGTCTGGCGGCTGCCTCGAAGGTGCCTTGATCGGCGATCGCCACAAGTGCCGACAGCTGCGCGGTCGTGATGTCCATGAAGCAAAGCTAATGGTCATGCAGAAACTTTCGCTGGCCTTCATTCCCGCGAGCGCCCTAGCGTCGACCTCATGCAAACCTCCGTGGCCGCCGGACTCGTGACCGGACTGTCGCTGATCGTCGCCATCGGCGCGCAGAACGCCTATGTGTTGCGACAGGGGCTGCGTCGCGAGTACGTCGGCGTGGTCGTGGCCGTCTGCGCCTTCTCGGACCTGGTGCTGATCGTCGCTGGGGTTGCGGGCATCGGCACTCTCGTCGAACGAGCCCCATCGGTGCTCGACGCGGTGCGCTGGTTCGGCGTCGCGTTCCTGACGTTCTACGGGCTGACGTCGCTGTGGCGGGCGAGCCGCGCCGACGCCCTGCACGCCCGGGCCGGTCGCACCACCTCCCGGCGAGGGGTCGTGGCCCGCGCGATGGCGCTGACCTGGCTCAACCCGCACGTCTACCTCGACACCGTGCTCCTGCTCGGCACGATCGCCAGCACCCATGGGTCGACGGGCCGCTGGTGGTTCGGCGCGGGTGCCTGCCTGGCGAGCTTCGGGTGGTTCGCCGGGCTCGGGTACGGCGCCCGGCGCGCTCACCGCCTGCTCTCGTCCCCGCGCGCCTGGCAGGTGCTCGAGGTGCTGATCGGACTCACGATGCTGGCCATCGCCGTGATGCTCGCCCTGCACTGACCGCCGAACGGGCGCCAGTTTCCCCGCGAGCGGGCGCTACTTTCCCGCCGAGCGGGCGCCACTTTCCCCACCGAGCGCCCGCTCGGCGGGTGCTTGAATATCGGAATGGGCATCGGCGTGGTCGGGATCGTCTCGCCGGGAGCCATGGGTTCCGGACTGGGTCGCGCCTGGCGGGCCGGCGGCGCCCGGACCGTGGCGACGCTGGCGGGCCGCTCGGAGCGGACCCGCGGTCTGGCCGAGGGGATGGACCTGCTGCCGACGCTCGACGACGTGGTCACCATGAGCGACCTGGTGGTGAGCATCTGCCCGCCCGGTGCGGCGGACTCGTGCTTCGCCGACATCCTGGCGGCCGCGACCTCGACCGGCGCGCGTCCGCTCGTCGCGGATCTCAACGCCATCTCCCCCACCCTCGTCGCAAGGCTGGCGGCACGCGCCGAGGAAGCTGGTCTCGGCTTCGTCGACGGGTCGATCAGCGGCGGCCCTCCCCCACCGGGCGGCGACACGATGCTCTTCCTCGCAGGCGATCGCGCCGACGAGCTCTCCGCGCTGGCGGCCGACGGGCTCCGGCGACGCGTGGTCGGCCGCGCGCCCGGGACAGCGTCCGCGGTCAAGATGTGCACGGCGTCGATCTACAAGGGCACGGCCGCGCTGTGGTTGCAGGCGCTGCAGACCGCCGAGCGCCTCGGCGTTCTCGAGGTGGTGCTCGACGACCTGCGGGAGGCCTACCCCGCCGAGGTCGCCGGCGCAGCCCGCCGGCTGGCGATGGCCGCGAGCAAGAGCGGGCGGTACGTCGCCGAGATGGAACAGATCGCGGAGACCCAGGGCGCCGCGGGAGCGAGCCCCGAGCTCTTCGCCGGCATGGCCGCGGTCTACGCGCGGCTGTCGCGCACCCCGCTGGCCGGGCTCACCCCCGAGGAGGCGCGGGACCTCGACGATCTCGTCGCGGTCCTCCGACGGCTAGCCTGAACCGTCAGCGCTGCCAGGCCTTGCCCGCCGGACGGCTGCGGTCCCCGCGGGTCCACGGTGGCTCCCCTGACCGCGAGGAGGCTGGCGGCTGCCGGTGGTCGGCTTGCCGCCGCTGCAGGCCTGAGACCGAGGCGGGGTCCGGTCACCGGGCTCGGCCAAGGCCTCGGCGGCATCGGCCGGGCGACGTTGCGGAAGTCGTGGTGGAGCACCTCGACACCGGCGCCTTGCCGGGTACGCACGACCGAGGGGACACCCTTAGGGTTGGCCACGTGACGGACCAGGAGCGGTTGGCGGCGTACGTCGAGGACCCCGACACCATCGAGGTGCGCGGCGACCGCGTGCTCGGGCAGCTGCTGGGAAGTTTCGCGGTGACCCCGTGACGACCGGCACCTGGTCGCTCGCCGACCTCCCCGACCAGTCCGGCCGCACCGTCGTGGTCACTGGCTGCTCGATCGGCGGGCTCGGTCACTACACGGCGCTGGAGCTCGCCCGGCGCGGCGCACGCGTGGTGCTGGCGGGGCGGACGGAGGCGAAGCTCGACGCGACCGACGCCGCGATCCGTTCAGATGTCTCCACGCCGGCGCTCGAGAAGCTCGTCGTGGACCTCGCAGACCTGTCGTCGGTGCGCCAAGCCGCCGTGCGGGCCGGGTCGCTCGGCGCGATCGACGTGCTGGTCAACAACGCCGGGGTGATGGCACCGCCGTACTCCCGCACCATCGACGGCTTCGAGTCGCAGCTGGCCACCAACCACCTGGGCCCCTTCCTGCTCACCGGGTTGTTGTTGCCGCAACTGGTCGCGTCCGGTGACGCCCGCGTGGTCGCCGTGTCGTCGCAGGCGCACCGGCTCGCGCAGCGGGCGCCGCTGGGCGACCCGCGTCGGCAGGAGGGCCGCTACCGGAGGTGGCCGGCGTACGGCGCCAGCAAGCTGGCCAACCTGCTCTTCACCTACGAGCTCGAGCGTCGGGCCGGGATCGGTGACCTGCCCCTGCGCGCCTTGGCCGCGCACCCGGGCCTCGCCGGCACCCATCTGGTGGTCAACGGCCAGCTCGGGCGCTCGACCGGCGCGGTGGCATCGATCCTCGATGCGGCGACCAAAGCGGTGTCCCAGTCGGCCGCCGACGGAGCGCTGCCCACCCTGATGGCGGCGACCGCCGACCTGCCCGGTGCGACGTACTGCGGCCCGTCGGGCCTCGCGCAGCAGCGCGGCCTGCCGCGGGTGGTCGAGTCCGACGCGCTCTCCCACGACCCCGAGGCGCAACGGCGGCTGTGGGAGATCTCCGAGGAGGCCGTCGGGCTCAGCTGGCCCTGAGCCTCAGCGCTGGTCGGCCACCCACAGGTCGAGCAGGCCACGGAAGTGCGCCATGAACTGGTCCTGCTCGTGGGGTGGGTACGTCGCCTGCACGGTCTCGCGCAGCAGCCGGTCGAAGGCGTCGGAGGCCACCCACTCGGCGACCGCTGCGTCGAGGTGGGCGAGGTGGGCGGCGCACCACTCGCGGTAACGGTCGGTCTCGAAGTGCTCGTCGGCCAGCGCGAGGTAGGCATGGATCTTGGCGTCGTAGTCGAGGTCGGGGTCGGGGTCGATCGCGAAGTAGCGCGACGTGCCGAGGTCGACGGCAGTGGTGCGGCCGATGACGATGCAGTACGTCGACCACCGCACCAGCGCCGAGATCGCCCACGGGAAGTAGTAGTGCAATGACGTGACCGCGACGTCGGGACACGCGTTGGCGTAGTCGATCGGGTAGACCTCGTCGCCCGCGACCATCATCTCGGCGGAGTTGAAGTCCCAGCGGAAGAAGGCGTTGACGATCCGCGAGATCGCCCTCGCCTGGTAGCCGGCCGACTCGGAGAGGAAGTCGTGGGAGACGGCGTACCGATTGTGCATCGGCTGGTCGGGACGGAAGTCCATCACCATCGTCTCGGGACCGATCGACAGCACCCGCGCGAAGTGTTCGTAGTCGACGGTGGCTTGCAGGTGCATCAGCATCTCGCCGGACTCGTCGTACGCCCGGTGCAGGTCTGCGCGGTCTTCGATCCGCGAGACCCCGCGCCAGCCGCCGCCGTCGAAGGGCTTCATGTAGAGCGGGTAGCCGAGCCGGTCGGCGATGGCGTCGAGGTCGAACGACTGGTTGTAGGTCTCGGACGTGTATGCCCAGCGGACGTTGTCGACGGGGTTCTTGTAGGGCACCAGGATCGTCGTCGGCACCTTGAGCCCGAGCCGGAGCATGGCGCAGTAGGCGCTGTGCTTCTCCATCGACTGGAACGTGAAGGGGCTGTTGAGCAGGTAGGTGCCGTTGACCAGCGCGGCTTTCTTGAGCCACTCGCGGGGGTGGTAGTACCAGTACGCCAGCCGGTCGATGACCAGGTCGGTGCGCACCGGGTCGGTCAGGTCGAAGGGCTCGATGGTGAGCCTCTCCGAGGACAGCGTGTGCGTGGTGCCGTCGACCGGAAGTGGCCCGACCATCCGCAGGACGGCCTCGAACGCCTGCGGCCAGTCCTGCTCGGCCCCAAGCAGCAGACCGACGAGGTGGCTGCGCTCGCTCGTCATGACGTGACTCCGTCGTGGTCGGTGAGCTCGATCCGGATCCGCTTGTTGTCCTTGCCCTTCGACTCCGTGCCGGTCACCCGGACCGCGCCCACCTCGGCCGTGGACAGCACGTGGGTGCCGCCGTCGGCCTGCCGGTCGAGGCCGACGATGTCGATCACCCGGAGCGGGTCGATCTCGGCGGGGATCAGGTTGGCGGCGGTGCGGATCAGCGCGGGGTCGGCGTCGGCCAACGCTCGCGGGACGAAGTCGACGACGATCTCATACGCCTTGGCGATCTCCTCGTTGATCCGCCGCTCGACGCTCGCGCCGAGGTCGACCGACATCGCCGGGAACGGGAAGTCCAGCCGTCCTCGCCCCGGTTCCATGTTGCCGCCGGTGACGGGGATGCCGTGGTCGGCCCAGATCACCCCGCACAGGATGTGCAGCGCGGTGTGGGTGCGCATGAGAGTGTGCCGCCGGGTCCAGTCGACGACGCCGTGCAGGGCCGTGCCCACGCCGGGGAACTCCACCTCGCCGCCTTCGGCGGTCGAGATCGTCGAGACCGCGTGCCAGATCGACCCGCGCTCTCGTCGTGCGCCGGTCACGGCCAGCGTGCCGTCGGCCAAGTCGAGCACACCGAGGTCGCAGGGCTGCCCGCCACCGCCGGGGTAGAAGGCGGTTCGGTCGAGCCGGACCCGGCCGCCCTCGCGGTCGACCTCGGCCACGGTGGCGTCGAACTCGTGCCGGTAGGCGTCGACCGCGAAGAGCTCGGTCTCGGCCAGGCCTACCGGTGGGGTGCCGGAACGGTCGCCGGGGACTGCCATGGCTCGACCCTAGCCAGCGTGGGCCCCTCCTTGGGCGGACTGGGGAGGTCCTCGCCGGACAGACCGGCGGTTCGGCCCAGCCTCGTTCGACCATCGAACGTGCGGCGACGTCCCACGAAGAAGAAGAGTCTCGCCCGATGTGCGAGCGCCTCGGCCCGCTGTTGCTTCTGGTGAGCGGGTGCGGTGTGTCCATCGACATCGGACCGCAATCCAGGGATCAGACGACGCTGGAGGAACTCGACAGAGCCGCGCGCTGGTCCGTCAGAAGGCCGAATCCGAGGACGCCGCGATCACCAACGCATCGGTCACAGCCAAACGCGGCACGGAGTCGGACACGAACACCAGCTACCGGTGTTCGTCAGGGCGACTCCTTGACATCAAGTTGATCGGCACGTTCCCCCAGGTCGTCACGACAGGGGGACCCGTTGACTTGCCAGAGGCAGGCCAACTGACCGATTTCACCGTTGGCGCGGTGTTGCTGATCGCCGACGCAGCCTTCGGTCGTGCCTGCCTGATAGGTGTTCAGGCGGGCAAGGTGACACGTGAGCCCGACGCCACGGTCCTCAGCCTCGATCGAACCAAGTGACAGACCGACCGAGTGCGACGCACGCTATGCGCGCTGCGGGCGGCCGGCAAGGGGCGTCGATCCCGCGAGACCGCGATGTGCGGGAGCAGTCCCGGGTAGTTGTTCATCCCCTCCTCGCCCGCGCGCGACGCGGTAACTGCCCGTTCCAATGACATGACTGGCGCGCGGATGTGCGACCCCGCTCGCAAGTAGGCTGCAGGGCAATGAGGGTCGCGATGTCCACCAACCCTGGTCACGGTCGTCCGAACGAAGACTTCGTCGGTGACGTGCCGGGTGCCGTAGTGCTGCTCGACGGTGCCGGGATCCTCGGGAGCGAGCACATCTGTCGTCACGGCGTTGCTTGGTACGCGCGCTCGCTCGGCTCCGCTCTCCTGGCGAACTTGACGCGTAAGGGGGTGTCAGATCCGGTCGAGGCCCTGGCTGACTCCATTGAACAAGTAGCCGACCAGCACAGGCACACCTGCGACATCGCGGACCCGAGCAGTCCGCAGGCAACCGTAGCGACGATCCGATCCGAGGACGACCGCGCCGACTATCTGATCCTCGCGGACACATTCATCGCCCTAGATCCGGTGGATGCTCAGTCTCGCGCAATGACCGATGCGCGCGAGGTCACCGTGCGCACCGAGTGCACTTCGTCCCTCGATGGCATGCCGGTAGGCACTGCCGAATACGAGCAGGCACGGCTCTCGGCGGTAAGCGCTTTGCGCGATCGGCGTAACCAACCCGGCGGGTACTGGATCGCCAAGGACAACCCGTACGCGGCCACAGAGGCTGTTACGGGCAGCGTGCCCCTCGACCATCTGCGGGGTGCCGCGCTCCTCAGCAACGGAGCCAGTCGGATCGTCGATCCCTATCGCCTCGCGGGGTGGCCTTCAGTCATCGAGATGCTGCGTACGAGCGGTCCAGACGCCCTTCTCCGGCGTATCCGCACAGCAGAGGCCGATTCCGGGGCTGCCGGTTTGCTCCCTGGTTTCACATCGGCTGACGACGCAACGGTGGCCTACTGCGACCTGTCGTATTGAGCACCGGTCGCCCGCTTCTGCCGCTGAGCGCGTATCGGCGGGTCAGTGCCACCCCTCTCTCCATGCTTTCCGCATGGTCGCGGTTGCCGCTGGGTAGAACGGCTGCCATGAGCGACAAGTCCGTTTCTGGGACCCCTTCCAGGGGGAGCAATGGGGCTGCGGCGGGCGCGTTCCTGGCAGGCTTCGTGGTTCTTCCTCAGCCCTCGGTGAACCCGGTGCCCGAGCGGGTCACCAACCCACGTCACGCGAGACCGCGACTCGCGCGGCGATGGCTGGGTCGCGCCTCTATGGTGGACCGATGGCGTCGGTCAAGCAGATCCAA
>Ga0136617_10006400_pt1 | contig 10522 bp, 14 predicted proteins | sample AntDrymUQ3222106_2_FD_129672 | JGI IMG/M metagenome (GOLD analysis project Ga0136617, IMG submission 129672) | Polar desert sand microbial communities from Dry Valleys, Antarctica - metaG UQ322 (21.06) | ecosystem: Environmental > Terrestrial > Soil > Desert | place: Antarctica: Dry Valley...
GATTTCCACAGCGGAATCCGGTCATTTTTGTCCGGATTCCGCTGTGGAAACCTCGGGGCGGGTGCGATCCCGGTTCGGGCGCCGAGAATGATCCCGGACCGGCCGTTGGCGACGGTTCTAGGCTTGCGAGGCCGGCCCCTGTAGCTCAGTCCGGATAGAGCAGCGGACTTCTAATCCGCCGGTCGCACGTTCGAATCGTGCCGGGGGCGCTGCCGGGGGCGCTCCAGCAGACTCGCGAGACTGGGAGATCGATGGTAGTGTCCTCCCAGTGGAAGCAATCGTCGACTCGGTTGGACGCGTGGTGGTGCCCAAAGCGCTTCGCGACGCCCTCGGCCTCGCCCCCGGGACCAAGGTGGACATCAGCCGGTACGGGGCCGGCCTGCAGCTCGTGCCGGTCGGACGCACGGCGCGAGTGGTCGAGGAGAACGGACGGCTGGTGGCCGAATCCGTCACGATCGTGACCGATGATGACGTGTTGGGGCTGCTCGAGTCCATTCGTCGATGACCCAGGTGGCGCTCGACACGAGCGCGGCGGTGCCGCTACTGCTTCGTCGACATGCTGACCACGAAGCCGTCCGGGCTGCGCTCGACGGATATTCGCTGTGTCTGACCGGACATTCCCAGGCCGAGACGTACTCGGTGCTCACCCGCTTGCCGGGCGACGCACGGCTACATCCGGGCGACGCCGTTCGACTGCTCTCGGCCGGGTTCGACCCGCCCCTGCAGGTGGATCGGGCGACGCTCGACGATCTGCCGTCGATTCTGGCGGCAAGCGACATCGCCGGCGGGGCCGTCTACGACGCGCTGGTCGGTCTGGCCACTCTTGGTTCAGGAACTCGGCTCATCACTCGGGACCGCCGGGCGGCAGCCACCTACTCGGCGCTCGGGGTCGAGTACGAGCTCGTGTAAGTCCGCTCCCGCCGGACGCCGACCGGTTCGCTCGTCCGACGTGTCCACCGCGTTGACCGTCCGATGAGCGTGGCATGATCTGGCGGTGGGGCGATTCGGACGAGCCAACACGGCGCTGTGCTTCGTCCCACTCCTGGCCGGAATGACACCGCCCGGCGCGCGTGACGGCGCGAGCGAGGCCAGGGCGACCGGGTCTTCCGCCGGCCTGGAACGCAGTCGCTTCTGGCGGCGTCGACCATCGTCGGCGCGTTCGTCACCCTCTGATCAGGACCCCGGTTTCACCACGGGCTCCGGTGCGGCGTCACTCGCACCGGACGAAACGCTGCCGGTCGCCCGACCAGCCGGCGTGACTGCCGAGGCCACCGCCGAAACAGCCCCTGATCATCTCGCCGCCACCTTGGCTGCATGACGTGATCGCCGAGATGGCGGCGCCGTTCTCGATGACCAACCAGGCGTCGGCCTGTAGATACATGGACGGTTGGCTCTCGCCGATAAAGCCGGGAGTGGACGGCACGGCGCACGCGCCGGTGCTGGTCTGCACGGCGCCAGCGAGCACGAACTCCACCGAAAGGGGGACGGTGCGCAGCCGGGGATTGTTGTCGACCATGAACCCGTCGGGGAACCCGTACTGCTGATCGCCCGGGTTGGCGGCCTCCCACTCCGCCCGCTCGCGAGCTCCGGTTTCGCCGACGAAGACGCAGATCAGATTGAACTGCAGCGACGTGGCTTCGATGACCACGTCGAGGTCGAAGGAATCGATGCGGCCCCGCCAGATCCCGTCCGGGATCGTCTCACCGATGGTGCCGTTGGCACCACAGCCGCTGCCCAGCACCGCCTCGGTCCCCAGTTGGGGAACTGCGTAAAAGTCGTTGTACGGAAAGTGGACACTCCCGAACGGCGGCGGTGGGACGACCGCCTCGGCGGCCGATCCACCCAGGCCGGACATTGCGGCGGCGAGTGCGCTGAGCACGCCCAGACGGAGCAGAGTGTTCGACTTCATGACACCTTCTGGTGGGGAGCATCGCGGGTGATTGCTCGATGGGCGGCGATGGACGGCGACAGCGGTGTTGGCGTCGGTCCGACCACAGTCCAGCACACAACCGGCCGCGCCGCCGGACAAGGGGTCAGATGCCGAACGAGGCGCGGCGGATCTGCTCCACGGCGTCGTCGGGTCCATCGAGCACCACCACGCTGCTGGCCTGCCGGCCGTACATGAACAGCACCAGCTCGCCGAGCGGTCCGCTCACCGTGACGGACGGTCCGCCCTCGCGGGCGCGTTTGGCGACGATGCTGTCGCGGCCCACCGGCTGCAGGACGATGCCGGCCGGCGCCTTGCGGGCGAGCAGTTTCACGCCATGGGCGAACGGTCCGGCCAGGTCCCGTTCGAGATCGGCGACCAGGTGGCGGGGCTCCCAGCCAGGCGACCCGCGTCGCACATCCTCGTGGTGGACGAAGTACTCGATGGTATTGACCAGGCGCTCGACCGCGGCCGGTCGCATCGGCGAGAAGAGCGGAGGTCCCGAGCGGACCCGCTCGACGATCCCGGAATAGTCGTGAGCCGCCTCGGCCAGGCGGACCTTCTCGGCGTACGACGCGAACGGCGCGGCCAGGAAACCGATGGCGGCGTCGGGACGCCGTTCGCGCACCACCAGGTGGGCGGCCAGGTCTCGCGTCGTCCACTCACCGGACAACGTGGGCGCGTCCGCTCCTACGGCCAGCAGCAGGTCGCACAGTGCCTCGCGCTCGATACGGGCCGGAGTGGGCATCGGTCCAGCGTACTGCGGTCCCGATCGGTTGTCGGACGAGCCCGGCGGCCCCGATCAGCGCAGCGTTCCGGTCAGAACCGGCGCCGGTTGCCGTATCATGGAACGACGGGTTTTCGAAGTGTGACGGGGTAGTCGTGAAGTTCAAGAAGGGTGACACCATCATCTATCCGCAGCACGGTGCTTGCATCGTGATGGGGACCAAGAAGATGGAGATGTTCGGCGAGAAAGAGGAGTACCTGATCCTCCAGACCGTCATCAACGAGATGACCCTCAAGGTGCCCGTGAACAAGACCGACGAGGTGGGTGTGCGTCCGCCGGTGTCGGCTGATGAACTCGAGGACTTGGTGGCCGTGCTGTCCAAACCTGATCCACGCGTGCCTTCCAACTGGAGTCGGCGATTCAAGAACCACCAGGAGAAGTTGAAGAGCGGCGACGTGTACCAGGTGGCCGAAGTAGTGCGGAACCTGGCCGCCCGCAATCGGGACGCGTCGCTGTCGGCCGCCGAGCGCACCATGTACGAGCGGGCGCGGGTGAACCTGGTGAGCGAGATCTCCCCGGCGCTGAAGGTGTCGGCCGAAGCGGCCGAGGAATACCTCGACGCCGCCCTAGCCAAGGGCGTGCTCAAGCCGGCCAAGGTGACCGCCGCCGCCATCACCCCGTCATCCGCCGCCGCCACCCCGTCAGCAGCAGCCGCCGCCGCCAAGAAGACGTAACCCGGCGGAGCGCGAGACTGACCACCCGCTGTGGGCCTGGTGAATGAAGGGCACCGGCAGTACGGTTCGGTACTGCGAGCACTCATCATTCGTGGGGTGGCGGGCTATCTCACCGGCGTCGCCGCGGCGGTGGTGCTGAGGGCGGTGGTGCTGAGGGCGGTGGCCAGCGTGTCGACGATGCGGTCGATCTGCGCGTCAGTGATGACGAGTGGTGGGCAGAAGGCCAGCGCTTCGGTCCCGATCGCCCGGGTGACCACCCCCAATGTCAGCATGGTGTCGCGCACGGCCATGGCGTCGTGGCCGGCCAGCAATGACGCCGCCCACACCCCGCCGGCGCCGCGCACGTGGTCGATAGCGCCGTCGGCGGCCAGCGAATCCAAGCCGTCGGCCAGCCTCCGGCCCATCGGTTGGGCGTTGGCCAGCAGATCCTCGTCGACGAGGATGTCGAGGTTGGAGAGGGCCGCGGCGCACGCCGACGCGTGGCCCGAGTACGTGTAGCCGTGGCGCAGGATGTAGGCCGGGTCGGCCTCGATCGGTTCGCGCACGGCGTTGCCCACGAGTACTCCGCCGATCTGCTGGTAGCCCGACGTGACCGCCTTGGCGAACGTGATGAGGTCCGGCGTGACCCCGTAGTGTTCGGCGCCGAACCAATGGCCAAGGCGCCCGAAACCGGTGATGACCTCGTCGAAGATCAGGAGAGCGCCGTGGCGGTCGCACAGCGCTCTGACCTCGGCGAGGTACCCCTCGGGGGGCGGGAACACGCCGCCGGCGCCCTGCACCGGCTCGGTCAGCACGGCCGCGACCTGGTTGGCCCGCTCGGCCATGAAGACCGACAGCGCCTCGATGTCGTCACCCGGCACCTGCACGATGTCGGGAACGAGCGGACCCCATCCCTCCCGGTTGGGGGGGATGCCCTGGGCGCTGGTACCGCCCAGGTTGGTGCCGTGGTAGCCCCGGTCGCGGCTGATCACCAGGGTGCGCTCGGGGTGGCCGGCCAGACGATGGGCCAGACGGGCGAGCTTGATCGACGTGTCGACGGCTTCGGAGCCCGAACCGCAGAGGAAGACCCGTGAGTTCGCGATGGGGGACAGTCCCACCAGTCGCGCCGCCAGCTCGTCGGCCGGTTGATTGGTGAAGGGCTCGAAGCACGAATAGGCCTCGAGCGTGCTCATCTGGGCGGCGACGGCGTCGGCGATGGCCCGGCGGCCGTGACCGACGTTGCAGTACCACAGGCTGGCCATGGCGTCGATGAGCTCGGCGCCGTCGGCTGTCCACAACCGGGCGCCCTCGCCCCGCACGATCGAAACGAAGTTCGCCCGGGCCGCCTTGGCGAAAGGGTGCAGGAAGGCGCCGACGTCGTTCGCAGTCATGGCCGTGAACGTATCGCGGCGACTCGTAGGGCTCTCGACACCACCTGCTCGCGGCGGCACGGTTCTGTCGGGACTGCACCGCAGGCTCCGCAGTCCCGACAAGGCGGCCATAATGCTTGGTCGCCTCGCCTGTCGGCTCGGCTCCGCTGACGGTGACACCCCTGGTCCACAGTGGTCCCCATGAGGCCCCCGCGGATGCTCGATCGTCTGGCAGAGTCACGGCATGGAACGCGCCCGCAGCTCTGTCGATGCGGCACCGTTCACGGTGGTCACGTGGAATGTTCAGGGCTCCCAGGGTGTCGACGTGGAAGGAGTGGCCGAGATCACTGCCACCCTGGGTGCCGATGTCGTGGTGGTTCAGGAGATCCAGCGCGCCCAGGCCCACCGGTTCGCCGGGGCCCTGGCCATGCCGGCCATGCGCTGGGCGTTCAAGCACCTCTCCCTGGCTACCTGGCCCGAAGGGTTGGCCGTGTTCACTCGCCACCGGCTGGTGTCCACCGATTCGTTCGTGCTGCGACCAGCCTTGCTGTGGAACTGGCGGCGGCGCATCGGCTTGGCCGCCGAGATCGAGCGAGCCGGCGAGCGTTTCGGCATCATCAACGTGCACCTGTCGCCCCACGAGGCCACCGACCGCCGCCGTCGGGAGGCGCATCTGGTGGTCGAACGGGCACGACGCGCCAAGGAGTTGCCGGTCGTGGCCGGTGACTTCAACGACGTCCCCGGTGGCCCGGGCTATGCCGTGATGACCGGATCGGGATGGTACGACGCCTGGCTGATCGACCGTCTGGCCGACATCGACGGCTCCACCAACTGGACACCGGGACCGCGGCTGGGCCGGGCTCCCGACCAGCGGCTGGACTTCGTGTTCGCCCCCGCCGGCTGGGCAGTCGACGACGCCCGGGTGCCGGCCGAAGCCGACCGCTTCGACTGGTTCGCCGAGCGATCCGACCACCTCCCCCTCGTTGCCGTGCTGCGGCCGCGATGAGGGTGTCGGCCGGGCCCGCCGGCCCTGCTCGCGAGGGCCTGATCGACAAGGTGCGCAAGCTGTTGGCCAAGGCCGAGGCGACCGACAACCCCAACGAGGCCGAGGCCTTCTCGGCCAAGGCGGCTGAACTCGTCGCCCGTCACCGCATCGACCCCGGACACGTTCGCGACGCGCTCGAGCAGGGCACGGTGGGGCTGCGCCGCCTGCCGCTTGGCCGCGGGGCCTACGTGCGCGCCCGCCTGGCCCTGCTGATGGCGGTGGCCGGTGCCCACGACTGCGAGGTGGTCTTCGAGACCGGTCCCGAGGGCACCACGGCGCTGGTGGCCGGCTTCGATTCCGACCTCGACGTCACCGCCCTGCTCTACGAGTCGCTGCACGTCCAAGCGGCGGGCGCTATGGCCGGCGTGCGGCTCGCCACGCCGGCGGCCACCCAGCGCTGGCGTCGGTCCTTTCTGTTCGGCTACGCCCGCCGGGTGGGCGAGATGCTGGACGCGTCGCGGGCCACGGCCCGGGCTCCTGACGACGCCGCTCCCACGTTGTTCGATCAGGGGTCTACCGTTCCCGACATCCAGGCTCGGGCGGCCCGGGTGCACGAGTTCGCCCGCGCCGCGTTCGGCCCGGTGCGGGCCGCCCGGGCCGTCCGGCCGGCCCAGGCGGCCGGGTGGCGCGACGGCGTGCAGGCCGCCGGCCGGGTCGACATCGGTCGCAGCCGGCTGGGCGGCCGCAACGCCATTGGCCGAGGTCGCCCCCGTTGAGCGTCGATCGTGGACGGGCGGCCGTGGCGGCGGTGGAGGACGTCGCGTTCGGTGGCACCGACGCCGACGCGCCGATCGACCGATCGGCGCTCGTCCGGCGTCTGGAGGCGGTGATCGAGGGTCCCTGGTGGCGGGCCTGCGGGCCGCTGGTGAGCGTCACCACCCCGCGACGATCCACCCGGTCGTCGAGCGCCCGCACTACCAGCCCGACGTCCGAGGTGGAGATCCGTCTGGCCGACGGCCAGCTCACGGTGGCGACGCTTGCCCACGAGCTGGCCCACGCCCTGGCTGGTGTGGCCGACGGCCACGGTGAAGGGTTCCGGGCCGCCCATGTCGACGTCGTCGCCGTGATGTGCGGAGAGCCAACCGCCGCCCACCTCCGGTCGGCCTATCGCGCCTTTGACTTGACGGTTGCGCGGCGGCGGTGGCCGGCGCCCTGGCGGGCCGAAGGGGCCACGTTCCGCGTCGTGACCTGACCGCACCGCCCAAGGCCACCCCGGACATGAAGAGCGCCCAGGAGGAGATCTTCGGACCGGTGCTCGCGATCCTCGGCTATGAGGACGACGACGACGCCGTGCGCATCGCCAACGGCGTGGTCTACGGATTGGCCGGCGGGGTGTGGGGCGCCGATCAGGACCGGGCCGTGGCCGTGGCCAAGCGCCTGCGCACCGGCCAGGTCGCCGTGAACGGCGGGGCGTTCAACCCGTCGGCGCCCTTCGGTGGCTACAAGCAGTCGGGCGTCGGCCGCGAGCACGGCGAGTTCGGGTTCGAGGAGTTCCTGGAGGTCAAGAGCCTGCAGCTGTAGGTCCGTCGTCGGCGATGGTGGCCATGGCCGGCTGCCCGTCCGTGCTCACGGCGACCCCGACATGACGGTCGCGCTGGATACGGCGCTGGTCGTGCAGCATGGCTCGGCGGTCGCCCTCGGTGGCCCCGGTGCTGTCGACGACCGAGCGCGGCCAGAGCCGGTGCACCAGTACGGCGTTGAGCTCGGCGCCGAGCAGGACCACGCGCGCCACCAGGTAGAACCAGCTGAGCAAGGCGATGACGATGGCGAACGTGCCGTAGGTGTCGCTGGCGCCGGCGATGTAGCGCTCGACCACCCAGCGACCGACCGACTGCAGCACCACGAGCACGGCGGCGGCCACCAGGATGCCGGGCCGGCTCTGGCGCCACGGATGTCGTTCGCTGACCAGCAGCGTAAACGTGGCGTAGAGCACAGCGACGTTGACGGCGAACGACACCAGGTGGGCGGCCACGAACGTGGCCGCGTTGGATCCGAAGATCGAGGTTGCGCTCACCGCGACGGTCGAGGCCGATAGGCCGACGGCCAGCACGACGAGGAAGCCGACGGAGCGGCCGCGCTGGACGACGGCGTTCGGACGTTCGAACCCGGGGACATCCCACACCTCCTCCAGCGCGACCTGGAGGGCGTTGGCGGCAGCGAGGCCCGACCACAGCGCGGTAGCCGCGCCGAGCGCAACCGTCACCCAGCTGCCGCCGAGGGCGGACTGGGATTCACCGAGCTCGGTGCCGATCACCGGTACCTGTCCGAGGGCGCCGTCGAGGAGCCGCTGGCGTTGCTCGGGATCATCGCGCAGCACGATGTTCAACACCGCCACGAACACGAGCAGCAGTGGGAAGATGCTGAAGAAGGACCAGTAGGCGATGGTGGTCACCAGGCGACCGCCACCCTGGTCGCCGAAGCGTTTGAACACGGCCAGGGGCAATCCGATCACTGGGTGGCGGCGTTGGAAGCGATCGACCCCTTCGAGGATGCGGTTCACCGGGGGTCCCGGCCGGGTGGGGCGATGACGATGGCTACGTTCTAGTCCCTGGGCCGGCGCGCCGCGACGAACCCTGGCGGCGTCAGCGACCGACGGTGTCGAACCAGGACGTCAGGTCGGTGACCATCACGTCGAAGCTCGGGGCGGCGAAGAGCACCGGCTGGTACTGGTCGATGTCGTAGTCGGTCACCGACATGTCGTCGGGATCCCAGTCGCGGATCGCCGCGTCGCAGAACGCCTGCATCTCGCCGAAGCTCGAGAGCAGGCCGGCTCCGTAGGCCTTCAGCTCGCCCCCTTCGTGAACGACGCCGAACTCGAGCGTGAACCAGAACGTCTTGGAGAAGCGGGCCAGCTCCTCATCGTCGGCTCTGGTGCTGGCGGCACCGGCGGCGGCGTAGAGATCGGCGAAGCGCGGCTCGGCCAGCATGTTGGCGTGGCCGACCACCTCGTGGATCACGTCGGGTTCGGGGGTGTACAGGGGGACCGAGCTGTGCCGGACGTACTGGGTGGACAGGAACCGGCGTTCGGCCAGGGCCCCGTAGAACTCCCGGGTGGGGGCCAGCCCGGGTGCGGCGTCGATGCGCCAGTTGGTGAGTCCCTGCAGGCGTCGAGACACGTCAGCGAGTTGCGGGACGCGATCGGTGGGCAGCGCTAGGCGCTCGACGCCTTCGAGGTAGGCGCGGCAGGCCCGCGTGCGGTGTTGGTCGGCCAGGGCCGCGGTGGCGGTCGCCCAGGTGGCGTTCTCGTCGTCGGTGTAGTCGATGACCGGAGCCGGTTGACCCGGGTGCAGATCGCGGGCGGCGGCCGCGATCTCGTCGCGCCGGCGACGGTAGACGGGGTCCGCCACTCCCGGATGATCCGCTGACAGCTCGACTGTGGCCATGACCTCATTGTCGTCTTCGTCGACACTCTGCGCCACTCTTGGCCGCCAAGTCCGTACGATTGCGTGTCGTGAGTCAAGCAAAGGAACAATCTGTCGCCCAGCCTAGGGTCACCATCCGCTCCGACGAACACATCGACGACGTCGATCGGCGCATCGTGGCTGCGCTCGTGGCCGAGGGCCGCATGTCGTTCTCGGAACTGGCCGAGATCTGTCACATCTCCCGGTCGACGGCGCACGCGCGAGTCGATCGACTCCGGCGCCTGGGCGCCATCACTGGGTTCGGTGCACGCGTCGACGCCGGGGTCCTGGGGTTCGGCATCTGCGCCCTGGTGTTCGTGAAGATCCACCAACACGAGTGGCGGGCCGCTCGCGACGCCATCGCCGACGTGGCCGGAGTGGAGTCGCTGATGATGTGCGCCGGCGAGTACGACCTCGTATGCACCGTGCGGTGTACCGACATGAGCGCGTTTCGCGACACCCTCTTGGTGCAGTTGCACGCCATCGACGGGGTGGTCGGCTCGTCCACCGCCTTCGTGCTCGACGAGCTCCGCCGGCCCTTCCCGACGTGACGCTGCCATTGGGGGGTGACCATTGACGTCGGGGGTCGAACGGCGTGGCAGAGTGGAACTGATTAACCGGGTCGGGCGCAACAAGCCCCCGGCTCGCATTCAAGGAGGACAGGCCGATGAGCATTATCGACAGGCTGCGCGCTTTGCTGGGCGACCGCAAGAAGGGCATCAAGGGAGGCATCGACAAGGCCGCCAAGAAGGCCGAGTCGAAGCTGGGAGCCGACAACGCCAAGCGCGTCGATTCGGTGGCCGACAAGGCCAAGGGCGCCGTCGACAAGCTGGCCAAGTAACCGGCCACCGAGCCACCGGCCAAACCGAAGGGTGCCAGCATGCCTGAACGGTCATGCTGGCACCCTTTGGTTGGGCGATCGCAGTCGCGAACGACGCGGCGAGGTTCAGTCGTTGAGGTACTCGGGCCCGGCCCAGTGGCTGTCGCCGTAGTGCGGACGCCAATGAAGAACTCTTCCGCCTTCCACATGCAGCAGGCTGTTGCGGTTTGTTGTTGAGCGGTTGTGCGACGGCAGTGGCGGGCGTGGTCGCGTCGATTTCGGGTCGGCTTTAGTCGCCGGTGTTGGTATCGCGGGGATCTGGCACTGGCCCTCGGGGGAGCGCTGGGTGCGCTGGGATGTTGGGGCCTTGTTCTATCCGGGCTGCTCGGCGAGCGTGTGATCGAACAGTTTGCGGAGGTTGTGGGCGGTCGTGATGAGTTGCCATTCGGCTCGTGTGGCGTCGAGGCCTCGCTGGACGAATCGCCGGTAGCCGCGGTTCTCTTTGATGTCGCCGAACAC
>Ga0136617_10006401_pt1 | contig 10521 bp, 11 predicted proteins | sample AntDrymUQ3222106_2_FD_129672 | JGI IMG/M metagenome (GOLD analysis project Ga0136617, IMG submission 129672) | Polar desert sand microbial communities from Dry Valleys, Antarctica - metaG UQ322 (21.06) | ecosystem: Environmental > Terrestrial > Soil > Desert | place: Antarctica: Dry Valley...
CGGGTGAGGCCGTAGCTGCCATGATAGTCGCCGGAATCGGGCGACGCCGCGCCCGCCATCCGTTCGCGCTGGATGCGCAGCATCATCACTACGTCCACGCCTCTTATGCCCGCTTCGAAGTCGGTGAAGGTCTCAAGCCCCGGGGTTGGAGGCAGCAACGCCTCGGGACCGACCAGCCGCAGCTCCGCGCCGAGCGCCGGCAGCGCGCGGATGTTCGAACCCGCGACCCGGCTGTGGATTATGTCGCCGCAGATCGCGACCTTCAGCCCTTCGATCCGCCCGAAATGGCGGCGGATTGTGAGCGCGTCGAGCAGGGCCTGCGTCGGATGCTCGCCCTGGCCGTCGCCGGCGTTGATCACCGGGCAGTCCATCACCGCCGCGACATCCGCCGCCGCGCCGTCGCTTTCGTGGCGAATGACGAGGATGTCGGGCCGCATCGCGTTCAGCGTCAAAGCGGTGTCGATCAGGCTCTCGCCCTTGCGCACGCTCGACGCGGCCGGGTGGAAATTGGCGACCTGCGCGTCGAGCCTTTTGCCGGCGATCTCGAACGAGAACAAAGTCCGCGTCGAATTTTCGAAGAAGGCGTTGATCTGGGTCAGGCCCGCGAGCCGCTGGTCCTGCTTGCGCAGGCCGCGGTTGAAACCGATCCATTGCTCCGCCTCGTCGAGGAGGAAGCGGATATCGTCGGCGGACAGGCCCTCGATGCCGAGCAGGTGGCGGTGCGGGAAGGCATCGGACATCGTGTCGGCCTAGAGACTCTTTCACCGGATTTGAAGCGTCGGTGATGTGGTTATTGTCTCTCTCGCTCGCGAAGTATATACAGTCTGTATATACGGAGTCCGTGTCATGAATGTGCCGAGGCGCGCCAAGACGTTCAAATCCGGAAATTCGGTGGCCTTGCGCTTGCCGAAAGACCTCGGCTTCGAGCCCGGCGCCGAGTTCGAGATCGTCAAGGAGGATGATGGGCTGCGGCTGCGACCGGTCGCCCGCAAGATCGACGTCAGCAAGTTCATCGGCAAGGCGCCTTGGCTCAAGCCGATTCCGCGCGAAGATTTTGATGATTTACCCAGAGACTGGCATTTGCTGGACGGGTTGAAATAGCCGATGCGCTATTTGCTCGACACCGATAGCTGCATCTATCTGTTCGCCGATTCCCATCCCCACCTTTCTCGGCGCGTGACCGAGGCCCGCACGGGCGAAATCGCGGTGTCGAGCGTCACCTTTGCCGAGCTGGCCATGGGCTCCGCGCAGCGAAAGCCGCCGTCGCGGGAGCTGCTCTCGGGATTCGCCGACGAGGTGCCAATCCTCGCTTTCGACAAAGCCGCCGCATGGGCCTACGCAACGCTCCCGTTCCGCCGCGGCCGTTTCGATCGGCTGCTCGCCGCCCACGTTCTCAGTCTCGACGCCACGCTGATCACCAACAATGAACGCGACTTCGCCGACCTGCCCGGCCTGAAGGTCGAAAATTGGACTTTGCCCTGATGTTCGCGGCGACGATCCTCACCCTCTACCCCGAGATGTTCCCCGGCCCCTTGGGCCACAGCCTCGCCGGGCGCGCCTTGGCGGACGGACTTTGGTCGCTCGACACGATCCAGATTCGCGATTTCGCCAACGACAGGCACCGCTCGGTCGACGACACGCCGGCCGGGGGCGGGGCGGGGATGGTGATGCGGGCGGACGTGCTCGCCGCCGCGGTCGACCGCGCGCTGGAGCGGCGGCCCGACGCGCCGCTGCTGGCGATGACGCCGCGCGGCGCGCCGCTCACCCAGCATCTGGTCCGCACCCTCGCCGCCGGCGCGGGCGTCTCGATCCTGTGCGGCCGCTTCGAGGGGATCGACGAACGGCTGTTCGAGGCGCGGCCGATCCTCCCGGTCTCGGTCGGCGACTATGTCCTTTCCGGGGGCGAGAGCGCCGCCATCGTCCTGCTCGATGCTTGCATTCGGCTGCTCCCCGGCGTAATGGGTGCGGCGACGAGCGGCGAGGAGGAAAGCTTTGAAAGCGGCCTCCTCGAATATCCTCATTATACCCGACCTCAAATGTGGGAAGGGCGCACGATCCCCGAAGTGCTGCGATCGGGGGATCATGCGAAAATCGTCGCCTGGCGAAAAGCACGGGCGGAAGATGACACACGGCTAAGGCGGCCGGACCTGATGGAGCGTCATGGGGACGCGACCAGGCCACCGCCCTCTGGCGCGCGGCGCGAAGACGAAGGCTAGACGACATGAACCTCATCCAGACGCTCGAGGCCGAGGCCATCGAGCAATTCAAGACGACCAAGACGATCCCCGAATTCCGCCCCGGCGACACCGTCCGCGTCGGCGTGCGCGTCGTCGAAGGCGAGCGCACCCGCGTCCAGAATTACGAAGGCGTCTGCATCGCCCGTGCCAATCGCGGGCTCGGCAGCAGCTTCACGGTCCGCAAGATCAGCTTCGGCGAAGGCGTCGAGCGCGTCTTCCCGCTTTATTCGCCCAACATCGATTCGATCGAGGTCGTGCGCCGCGGCGCCGTCCGCCGCGCCAAGCTTTATTATCTGCGCGGCCGCACCGGCAAGGCGGCCCGCATCGCCGAACGCCGCGACACCCGCGGCGACGTCAAGACGACCGCGCCCAAGGCCGCTCCCGCGCCGGAAACCACCGACGCCTGAGGCTCGAGCCTTCGCAAGAATGAAGATCGGGGAAGCGGGGAGGGCCAACGGCTCTTCCCGCTTTTTCTTTTGCGCGATCGGGGGCTAAGGGTGCGCGCCATGCGCAAGATCCTCCTTATCGCCGCCCTTCTCGCCGCCGCGCCCGTCGCCGCCGAGGATTTGACCCTCGATCGCGTCTTCCAGAGCCCGTCGCTCTCGGGTCCGACTCCGCGGCTGCCCAAGCTGTCGCCGGACGGGAGGCTCGCCACGTTGCTGCGCAACCGCGCCGACGACAAGGACCGCTACGATCTGTGGGCGGTAGATACCGCCACCGGCGCGGCCCGGATGCTGGTCGATTCGGCCAGGATCGGCAGTGGCGCCGAGCTGTCCGAGGAAGAGAAGATGCGCCGCGAGCGCGCGCGGATCGCCGGCACCAAGGGCATCACCGCTTACGAATGGGCGCCCGACGGCAAATCCGTGCTCGTCCCGATCGACGGCGACCTCTATCTCGCCGGGCTCGTCGGTGCGGTCCGCCGGCTGACCGACACCAGGGCGACCGAGATCGACGCCAAGGTGTCCGAGACCGGCCGCTATCTGTCCTTTACCCGCGACCGGAATCTGTTCGTGCTCGACGTCGCGAGCGGGGTCGAGCGCAAGCTTACCGCCGATGGCGGCGGCACGTTGAGCTGGGGCGCGGCCGAATTCGTCGCGCAGGAGGAAATGGGCCGCGACACCGGCTATTGGTGGTCGCCCGACGATCGCTACCTCGCCGTCGCCCGCGTCGACGAGAGCAAGGTCGAGGTGGTCGCGCGCGCCGCGATCGGCGCCGAAGACACCAAAGTCTTCGAGCAGCGCTATCCGGTCGCCGGCAGCGCCAACGCGACCGTCGATCTCTACATCATGGCCCCGGATGGCGGCAGCCGGGTCAAGGCCGATCTCGGCGACGATCCCGATGTCTATCTGGCCCGCGCCGATTGGACGGCGGACGGCAAAGCCCTGCTCGTCCAGCGCCAGAGCCGCGACCAGAAACGCCTCGACATGCTCCGCGTCGATCCCGCCACCGGCAAATCCAGCTTGCTGTTCAGCGAGCGGTCGAAAAGCTGGATCAACCTCCACGACAATCTCAAGGTGCTGAACGACGGCAGCCTGATCTGGTCGTCCGAGCGGTCGGGCTTCGCGCACCTCTATCGCTGGAAGAACGGCAAATGGACGCAGCTCACCGCGGGCAAGTGGGAAGTCGCCGAACTGGCCGGCGTCGACGAAAAATCGCGCCGGGTCTATTTCACCGGCACCTTCGATCATCCCGATGAGCAGCATCTCTATTGGACGAGCCTCGACCGGCGCGCCGCGCCGACCCGCGTCACCGAGTCCGGCTGGAACAACGGCGCGAAGATGGACAAAGCGGCGACCCGCGCGTTGATCTTTCGCTCGAACCCGGGCCAGCCCGGCCAGGTTTATCTGGCGGACGCGGGCGGCAAGCGGCTGGCCTGGATCGAGGAAAACAGGCTCGACGCCGCGCATCCCTACAGCCGGTATCTCGACAGCCATGTCGCCCCGGTCTTCGGCACGTTGAAGGGCGCCGACGGCACCGACATTCCCTACAAGATGCTGTCGCCGCGGCGCGAGGCCGGCAAGCGTTATCCTGTGTTCGTTCAGGTCTATGCCGGTCCGTCGGGGGGGCAGGTGGTGCGAGGCTGGACCAACCCGCTCCAGCAATATCTGGTCGACAAGGGCTGGATCGTCTTTTCGGTGGACGGACGCGGTACGCCGCGGCGCGGGCGCGCTTATGCCGACGCGCTCTATCTCGGGCTCGGCGGCGTCGAAGTCGAGGACCAGCGCGCGGGCCTCGCATGGCTCAAGCGCCAGGACTATGTCGATCCGGGCAAGGTCGCGATGTTCGGCTGGTCCTATGGCGGCTATATGACGCTCAAGCTTCTCGAAGCCGCGCCTGGCGCGCTCGCCGCCGGCGTCGCGGTCGCGCCGGTCACGCGCTGGGAATTGTACGACACCCATTATACCGAGCGCTATCTCGGCAACCCTTCGCGCGACCGCAAGCCCTATCAAAGCGCGAACGCGCTCGGCGACAGCGCCAGGATCCGCGATCCCCTGCTCCTCATCCACGGCATGGCCGACGACAATGTCGTGTTCGAGAACACAACCGCTCTGATGGCCAAGATGCAGCGCGAAAAGACGCTGTTCGAGCTGATGCTCTACCCCGGCGCCACCCATGCGATCGCGGGCGAGGGACCGCAAACCCATGTCTGGCGGACGATCGAGGCGTTCCTCGACCGCACCGTCAAGGGGCGCGCGCCCTCAGAGGGCGAAACGGCCGATCGCGACCCGCATGTCGGGGGTGTATTGCGGAGCGGCGAGGGCGGGGCGGGCGGCCGTTAGGGGTCGCGCGGCCGCCGGCAGGCCGTTTCGATAGCCGATGATCGTCGTCTCGACCGGCCTTTGCGATCCGATCAGCAGCTCGACCCGCATAGCATCGCAGCTGCGGCCTTCGCAGCGCAGCTGATAGGGGTCGTCGGCCTTCCTGCCCTTGCCGAAAACGCGCGCCGAGCCATTGACCCGCGCCAGCCTGAGCGCGGCTTCGGGCGGGGCGCGCAAGGTGACGCCGTCATAGCCGCTCGCGCGCACGATCAAGGTCACGCGCCGCCCTTGCGGTGAAGCGGCTTCGGACACTTTCTCGACCGACGGCGGCGCCAGGCTCCCCGGCGCGGGGGCCGCCCACCTCCGGCGGGTCGACCACGGGACCTTGACCTCTTTCTTCCACGGCCCCGCCGCCGCGATCCGCGCGGGCAGCGGCGCGCCGTCGTTGACGATCATCCACCGCGCCTTGCTGTCTTGCTGGTCCCAGACATATTCGATCCCGAACTTCTGCTTACGGTTTTCGGAATAGGCCGGGAGCAGGAGCGTCACCGCCCATGCGGCTATCGCCACGCCGGCGAGCGCCGCGAGCGCGGTTTTGCGCGGCACCTGCTTCAGCAGCGGCGTCAGCTCGATCAGCACGGGCAGCATGATCAACGCCGCGACCGGCGCGAAAATCCAGGCGGCGTCGAAATCGAGCAATATTTCGGCGAGCGCGAGCAGCGGCGCCCAGGTCGCGAACAGCAGCAAGGCCGCGCCGATCGCCGCCGCGCGCTCGACGCTCTTCGAACCTGTCGCCATGCCCGCCAGCGCCACCAGCGGCGGCGCCAGGAAGTAGATAGACCCGCCAGGCGCGACCAGTGACACCGCCCCGCCGAAGATCAGGAAAAACAGCCAGAAAGCCGGCCGCAGCCGGGCGCGCGTGAACGTGCCGGCCAGCCATGCATAGGCGCCTGCCGAGGCCAGCAATGCCGACGCGGAGACCGCGAAGGCGGTCGCGTCGGGATGCGCGCGCCAGAACTCGCCGGGCCGGACCAGCCCGATCAGATGCTGCGCGAGGAAGCTCAGCGCCGCCGCTCCGGCCAGCGCGGCGGCGACCGCGAGCAAGGGGCGTCCCAGCGCCTTTCGCGGCCACGCGAGGACCGCCGCGCCGAGCAGGAGGATCGCGACGCCCGCCAGGCCCACGACCGCCGGCAGCACGACTAGCTTGCCGCCGAGCACGTCCATGTAGATTTTCTCGTGCCGCGCCGCGACCGGCCGCCCGCTGGCGAGGTCGGCGATCGCCGCCAGCCCCTGGTCGCCCATATGTTGGACGCTGCGCCGGTCGAGCGCGGCGAGCGTGTCGCCCGGACTGTGGTAGCGCGTCTCGTTGCCGATGATCGCGAAGTTCAATGTCGTCCACCCGCGCGCCTTGAGAATCTCGACGTCGGTCGAATTGGGGATCAGCTTGGCCATGTCGGTGGCGAGCGAATTGGCCGAGGCGTGGCGGACGCTGCGCGCGAAATGGCCGAGCGCGGCGCCGTTCGGGCTGTTGGTCTCGAACATCGTTGCCGGCCCGGTCACGCCGCGCGATTCGAAATTGACGAGCGCTCCCACCCGGTCCGCGAGCGGATTGTAGCGCAGGAAGGCGTGCGCCCCGAGCAGGCCGGCTTCCTCGCCTTCGTCGAACAGGAAAGTGACAGGGCGCTTCAAGTCGCGTCTCGTGAGCAACGCCGCCGTTTCCAGCATCACCGACACGCCGATCCCGTCGTCCGACGCGCCCGGCCCAACCGGGGTCGAATCGTAATGCGAGGTGACCAGCACGTGGCGTCCCGCGGCAGGCCCGATCGTCGCCAGCACGTTGCGGACGCGCGCGCACCGCACCGCGCGCGAATCCTTTGCGCTGCCGCACACGAAGTCGTTGGTGACCCACGGCCTCAGGCCGATCGCGCGCAGCTCGGCGAGAAGGCGCTCGCGCACCGCGTCATTGTCGGGCGTGTCGACCGTGTGCGGTCGCTGATCGCCGAGGATGCGCGCCAGTCGCGATACCGCTCGGTTGGCGTCGAACTGCCCTTCAGTCTGCGCCGCCCGCACCGGCGGGACCGAGACCAGAGCGCCCTTGAACCCCATCCCCGCGAGCAGCACTACAAGCGCCAGCGCCAAGTAAATCGTCGTCCGCTTCATCTTGCGCCCTCGTCCGCCGCAACCATATCGCTTTCGGCCTCGTGATGCGGTAGCAGCCCGGGCAGCGCAATCGGAAGGTTTTGAAATGGGATATCGGGTCGCCGTGGTCGGCGCGACCGGCAATGTCGGGCGCGAGATTTTGAACATCCTCGCCGAACGCGAATTTCCCGCCGACGAGATCGCGGCGGTCGCCTCGTCGCGTTCGCACGGCACCGAGATCGATTTCGGCGACAGCGGCAAGATGCTCAAGGTCCGCAACATCGAGCATTTCGATTTCACCGGCTGGGACATGGCGTTGTTCGCGGCGGGGTCGTCGGTGTCGAAGGCCTATGGCGCCAGGGTCGCCGCGACCGGCTGCACGGTGATCGACAACAGTTCGCATTTCCGGATGGACCCCGACGTGCCGTTGATCGTCCCCGAGGTGAATCCGGGCGCGATTTCGGGCTATACCCGCCGCAACATTATCGCCAACCCGAACTGCTCGACCGCGCAGATGGTGGTGGCGCTCAAGCCCTTGCACGATTTCGCGACCATCAAGCGCGTCGTCGTGGCGACCTATCAGTCGGTCTCGGGCGCGGGCAAAGCGGGCATGGACGAATTGTTCGAGCAGAGCCGCAACATCTTCGTCGGCGATTCCAACGAGCCGGTGAAGTTCACCAAGCAGATCGCCTTCAACGTTATCCCGCACATCGACGAGTTCCTCGACGACGGGTCGACCAAGGAGGAATGGAAGATGGTGGTCGAGACCAAGAAAATCCTAGATCCCAGGATCAAGGTCAGCGCGACCTGCGTCCGCGTGCCGGTCTTCGTCGGCCATTCCGAAGCGATCAACATTGAGTTCGAGAACGAGATTTCGGCGAAGGACGCGCAGCGCATATTGCGCGAGGCGCCGGGCGTGATGCTGGTCGATAAGCGCGAGGATGGCGGCTACGTCACCCCGGTCGAGGTGGTCGGCGAATATGCCACCTATGTCAGCCGCGTGCGCGAGGACCCGACCGTCGAGAACGGTCTGTCCTTGTGGTGCGTCTCGGACAATCTGAGGAAAGGCGCCGCGCTCAACGCGGTCCAGATCGCGGAGCTGCTCGGGCGCAAGCATCTCCAGAAGGCCGCTTGAGAAACTGATAGCATAGTGCTATCAACCGCCAATGGCCCAAGCCCTTGTCCGCAACCTCGACCAAAAGGTGATCGACACATATCGCCGTCGGGCGAGCGACAGCGGGCGGTCGCTTGAGGCGGAGCTACGCGACACGCTGACCAAGGGCGCGGCGCTTACACCGGCCGAACGCGGTGCGTTGTCGAAACGCCTTCGCGCGATGACGCCGACCGACGTGCCGTTGACCGACAGCACGGAATTTATCAAATGGTCGCGCGATACGAACGGCGGGCGCTGGGTCGATGAAGCTGACGATCGACACAAGCGTCGCGCTTAAACTCATCATCGACGAACCGGGTTCGGACAAGGCGCTCGCGCTTGTGGAAAGCGACGCGACCTTGATAGCGCCTGATCTGATCCACGCGGAGGTAGCCAACGCGCTGTGGGCTAATGTCCTGAGCAAGCGTATTTCGCGCGATGCGGCGACACGGCTCTTGGATGAGTGGCAGCCGCTCCTCGATGAGTTTCACGAAACTTCTGAGCTTTCGAGGGAGGCACTGCAATTGGCATTCGAGGTCGAACAAGCCATCTACGATTGCTATTTCCTGGCGCTGGCGAGGCGCGAAGACGCGCTGTTGGTGACCGCGGATGCGCGTTTTATGAAGGCAATCGATAAATCCGCTTATCGAGATCATGCGAGGCTTCTGTGACGCAGATGACCGGCGGCTGCATGTGCGGGCGCGTCCGCTACACGGCCGAGATCGACAATGACGAGGCCTATCTCTGCCATTGCCGGATGTGCCAGCAAGCGAGCGGGAATGTCAGCCTGGCGATGAAGAATGTCAAAAAGGCGGGCGTCCGCTGGGAGCGCCAGCCTGATTACTATCAATCCTCTCCGATCGCGCGGCGAGGCTTTTGCTCCTCATGCGGCACTTCGCTGACGTTCGAATATCCGGACAGCGAGAATATGGATTTGATCGTCGGCTCGTTCGACGATCCCTCGCGCTTCCGGCCGACCCACCATTTCGGCACCGAGAGCATGCACCGCGCCTGGCTCAACACCGAAGGCCTGCCCGGGCAAAGGGTGGACGAATATCAGCCCATCCTGAACAAATGGATGAAGGCTGCCGGCACGCTCCCCGACTGACTTTCGTCATGCCGGTCTTGATCCGGCATCCAGGACATTGCAGGTGCCACGTCCGTGGTAATGGAGCCCGGATCAAGTCCGGGATGACGATATGGTGAATCCGACCGAACACAGCTTCGCTTCGCCCGACGGCGCCAACCTTGTCTGGCACGAGCTGGGCGAGGGCAGGGCGCTGCTGCTCCTCCACGGCCTGTTCTCGGACGCTGCGACCAACTGGATCCGCTTCGGCCATGCTGCCGCCATCGCCGCCGAGGGCTTCCGAGTGATCATGCCGGACCTTCGCGCGCACGGCCGCAGCGCCAGCCCGCACGATCCCGCCTCCTACCCGCCCGACATCCTTGCCCACGATGCGCTCGCGCTGATCGCGCATCTGCGGCTCGCCGATTACGACCTCGGCGGCTATTCACTGGGCGCGCGGACCGCGGTGCGGATGATGGCGATGGGCGCGACGCCAAGGCGGCTGGTGATCAGCGGCATGGGTCTCGATGGCCTGATCGACACCGCCGCCCGTTCCGCGCACTTCAGGCGCATATTGAGCGGGCTCGGCAGCTTCGAGCGCGGTTCGCCCGAATGGATGGCCGAGGCGTTCCTGAGGACGACCGGCGGCGATCCCCAAGCCTTGCTGCCGTTGCTCGACAGCTTCGTCGACACCAATAAGACCGAGCTTGCCAATATCCGGATTCCCACGCTCGTCCTCACCGGCGCGGACGATCACGACAACGGCTCCTCCGAAGCGCTCGCCGCCTTGCTGCCGGACGCCCGCTACGCCGAGGTTCCCGGCAACCATATGAGCGCGGTCACCAAGCCCGATCTCGGGCGCGAGATCGCGGCCTTCCTGGCCGCTTGACCGCCGCGCGCGCGCGGGTCCAAAGGGCCGCAACCAAAGCAAAAAAGAGGATGCCGCCCATGAAAGCCACCGTCTCCTTGCTCGCCGTCGCCGCCTTGCTCGCCGCCGGCTCGACCGCGATCGCCCAGAGTGGCGCGGCCCCCCAAGCCGCGCCCGCCGCCGCATCGGCCGCGCCGACCGTCGCGGAAGCCGACGCCTTCGTCGCCCGCGCCGAGAAGGAATTGTTCGATTTCTCGTTGATCTCGAGCCGCGCCGCGTGGGTCAATGCCACCTACATC
>Ga0136617_10006402_pt1 | contig 10515 bp, 10 predicted proteins | sample AntDrymUQ3222106_2_FD_129672 | JGI IMG/M metagenome (GOLD analysis project Ga0136617, IMG submission 129672) | Polar desert sand microbial communities from Dry Valleys, Antarctica - metaG UQ322 (21.06) | ecosystem: Environmental > Terrestrial > Soil > Desert | place: Antarctica: Dry Valley...
AGTTGTACTCCGGTGTGGCGATGAGCAGGGCGTCGGCGGCTCGGAGCCGTTCCTTGAGCTCGCGCACCTCAGGCGGATCACCCTCGGCTTCGACGTCCTGGTTGAAGTGCGACAGGCGGCCGATGTCGAACGTCTCGATCGCCACATTCGGCGGGACGAGGTCTGCCGCGGCGCGGAGCAAGGCGCGATTGTAGGACTGTCGACGGAGGCTTCCCGCCACGCCGAGGATGGTGAAGGCTGCGCTGCTCATGGGCTGGTCCCTTCAGTGTCCCTTGCTCGGCTTGTCGATGCGGATCGCGGCCCGCCCCAGGATTAGCCCGCGAGGGTGTCGAGCCGATTCCAGCCCAGCACGCGGTCACGCACGGCGAGCACGACGCGGTCGGACGAGAATCCCAGTAGCCCGATGCTCAGCATCGAGGCGATCATCACGTCAGGACGGAAGAACTGATAGCTATCGAAGAGCAGGTAGCCCATCCCCGACTTGACCGCGATCATCTCGGCGACGACGACCAGCACCCAGGCGATGCCCATGCTCAGGCGAACCCCGGCGAAGATTGCTGGCAGGGCCGCCGGAACCACCACTCGCACGACGAGCTGCCATCGGTTCGCGCCCATCATCAGGGCCGCCTTGACCAGGAGATGGCTGACTTGCTTGACCCCGTAGGTAGTGTTGATCACCGTCGGGAAGAGCGCCCCCAGCGCGATCAGGAACACCGCCGGACGGTCGGCGATCCCGAAGAACAGGATCGACAGGGGAACCCAGGCCGTGATCGGGATGTTCCGCAGCACCTGGATCGTCGGGTCGAGAAGCCGCTCCAGGGGTCGGTAGAGTCCGATCAAGACTCCGAGCAAGATCCCGAGGGTCGTCGCCAGGGCGAAGCCGGTGAACACCCGCGATGCGCTGGCCGTCGCATGGCGAACCCAGACCTGGGAATAGCGGCCCGCTTCCCCAGAATTGCCGAAGAGCAGGTCGAGCCAGGTGACGACCACCTGCCACGGTGACGGCAGCAAGCCCTCGCGCACCCCTCCGAAGGTGATCACGAGCTGCCAGACCAGGACGATCCCGACCGGCAAGGCGGCGTAGTTGGCGGCGATCGCCAGTCGCCGTCCCCCGTGCCCGCCTCGCAGCGGAACGGTGTGCCGCCGCGCAGTAGGAGGCGTAGCGGCGACCTGCTCCGACGTGGCCTGCACGCTCTTGTTCGCCTCGCCCTAGACGCTTCCGGCGAGTTCGTGCTGCGTGGTGCGGGCTGGCCCCCCCAGCCCCCCCGAGCTCGGGGGGGCTGGGGGGGCCAGCCCGCCGCGGGTAATCGCGAACAGCACCGAGCGCTGATGGCTCACCATCGGCTCAGCTCTTCGACGGTCTTGCCGCTCGACCTGGCGAGGAGCTGGAGATCGACGTACTCCCCGATCTTTCCCGACAGGTCATCCTTCTGCAGGCCGGTCTGGCGCATCGCCTGCTCGGTCCCGCGAATCGCCTCGACGTCGATGCGATAGTCGAACGTCAGGAAGTCGTAGCTGCGCTTGACCACTGCCTCGGGCAGCTCGGTGTACGCCACCTCGCGGGCCAGGCCGTGGGTAGGGTCGTCGACGATGTTCTTCATCGCGTCGAAGTGGGCGTCGACGATCGCCTGGATTTCGGATGGGCGCTCGCTGGCGAGCTTTCGCGTGGTCACGAAGCCGACGTCGAAATGCTTGAGCGGCGTGTTCGTCGCATGCTTGAAAAGGGTGCCCCTGTCTTGGAGCAGGGCTTGTGCCCCGAACAGGGCTAGCGTCCCGACCATGTCGACCTGACCGGCGCCGAGGACGTTGACGTGCTCCGCAAACGGGAGGTTGACGACCTCGACGTCGCGCTCTGGGTTGATGCCAGCGGCGTTGAGCTGCTGGAGCAAGCTGATGTGCTGCAGCGAGCCGGTCGGCGTCCCGATCTTGAAGCTCTCCCCACGTCCACGCTTTTCCGCCGCGAGCGATTTCACGCTGTTCCAGTCATCCGCCTGGACCCGGACCCCATTCGCCGTCAGGTAGACGGCGTACCCGCCGGCATAGCCCACGACCATCGCCAGGTCGACGCCGCGCTGCATCGCCTGGACGAGCTGGACCTTGGTCGGCGCGGCGAGCAGGACGTCACCGCTCGAGAGGGCCTGCAGGAGCGCCGCTCCGTCTGGAAAAAGGGTCACCTCGAAATTGACCCCACGGGGTGGCCCGACCTGGGGGTAGAGTGGCACGAGGTTGCCGAGTTGACGGGTCAAATGGCCGACTTTGAGGGTCTGCGTCTTAGCCGGCGCCAGCGTCGGCTTCGGGTCCGCGGCGGCGGTCGTTGGCTTGGCTGGTGGCGCCGGCGCCGCGCACGCCGCTGAGAGTCCGAGCCCGATCAGGCCGATGCCAAGTCTGAGGAAGCTCCGCCGCGAATGAGGCTGCCGAGACAACATCCTCTCTCCTTTCCTGAATCCGAGGCTCCCACCATGGAGATCATACCGAGAACAGGCGCCGACTCGGAGCATTCCGGAGGCCGCGTTGAGGCGCCTCAGAGCTGAGGGCCTCTCGGCACCCCCGCCACGGATGCTCCTCGCCTGGCCGCGGTCAGGGGCAGGCTCCCGCCCAGGTGGCGTCGCCGAACTCCTCGAAGGTGATCGGGGCCTTGATCAGGTTGTACTGCACGGCCAGATCGATCTCGGTCTGGAAGCCGGACCGGCTCAAGCAGCCGGTCCCGAATCCGGGCTTGATCCGCTCGATGATCTCGGTGGTCAACGCGGGCCCGAGCCCCTCAAACTGCTGCTGGGTTTTCGGATTGCCGAGGACGACCTCGGCGACCGCGGCGGCGCTGTTGGCGCGGATGAACTCGAGGCCCTTCTTCTGGACGTTGACCATCCGCCCGACCAGGTCAGGCTTGCTCTGGATGACGTCCTCGCGGGTCACCAGGCCAAAGCCGAGCGCCTTGTCTGAGCCGACCCATTGGCGGTGGTCCTGTTCCTGCCAGATCGAGATAAGCGGATAGACGACGCTGGCGCTGATCGCCCGGCTGGTCGTCGGCTCCCACGAGGCCATCGCGTCGACCTTGCCCGTCTCGAGCGCCGAGTAGATGACCCCGGCATCGCCGCCGAGCGAGACGAACTCGAGATCGGTCTCGGGATTGAGGCCGGCCTTTTGCAAGTAGGCGCTGGCGAAGGCCCAGGCGCCGGCCCCAGGCGTGCTGAAGCCGACCTTCTTGCCTTTCAGGTCGGCCACGGTCTTGACCTGGTCCTTCAGCTCGCTCCGCACCACCAGGCTAAAGATCTCGCGGTCGTGGGTCGCCGCGACCATCTTCCAGGGCGAGTTCGCGCCGCGGGCGATCGGGACGTGGACGAAGGCAAAGAGGCCGAAGTCGTACTCTTTGGCAATCAGGGCGTTGCGGAGGGTGCCACCCGAGCCGAGGACGAAGTCCTCGACCTCGATGTTCTCCTCACCGAAGTAGTCCTTGGCGTAGGCGACGAGGGCCGGCAGGTTCAGCTCGTACGAGACGACCGTCGGGAGCCTGAGCTTGTCCTTGGGACCGGCTGGCTTGGGCGCGGGCGCAGCCGCCTGAGCCGCCGTCGGCTTAGGGTCGGCGGGCTTCGCGGCGGCCTCGGTGGGTTTCGCGACCGGCGCAGCCTGCCCTGACGGAGGAAGGGTCTGGGCTGGCTTGGCGGCCTCGGGCGGCTTGGGCGGGGCCTGAGTTGGCGCAGCCGACGGCGTACTCGCCGGCGCACACGCGCCGATGAGCACGGCCAGTAACGCGCTCAGCCCGAGATAGAGCGATGAACGGCAACTCCGGTGCATGGACAGGCTCCCCTTTCTGACATCAGCTCCTGGTCTAACTCCGCGCGATGAGGACGTCAACCAGGACCGGCCGTCCCTCTTCGACAGCCCGAAGCGCCCGACCATAAGCCTCGGCCAGATCGTTCGGATCGCCGACCGGGCCGATCCCCTCGACGCCGAGGTCGCGGGCAAGTCCGGCAAAGTCGACTGGCGGCTCGTCCATCCGCTGGCCGACCCAGCGGTTCTCGACCGGTCGACCCCGCGTTCGGGCCACCCGCTCCTGGTGGATCTCGTCGTTCATGTAGGACCGGTTGTTGGCCACCACGATGAGGAGTGGGATCCGGTGGTGCGCCGCCGTCCAGAGCGCCGAGGCCGCCATCAAGACGTCGCCATCGCCGAGGATCGCGACGGGGATACGGCCAGCTCCGCGCAGCGCCAGGGCCGCGCCGATCGCCATGCCCGGCCCAGACCCGACGCCAGCGCCACCGTCGTAGCCCAGGTAGGCGCCCGGGTGGCGGAACTCCCAGGCGCCGGACGGCCAGTGGAGCGGCGCCCGCACCAGATCGACGCGGTCCTGGCGTTCGCCGAGCGCCTTCCAGAGCTCGCCAACGTAGCGGACGATTCGGGTCGGCCGGTCGCCCCAGGCGGCGTCGCGGGCGGCCGCCCACTCGGCCTCGAGCTCGGCGCGACGACGGCGATGGGTCTGGAGTCGGCGATCGGCTCGCTCGAGGCCAGCGCTGTCGTCGGCCAGGTAGCGGCGCACTTCTCCGAGCAGGGCGCCGACCGTCGCCTCGACTGGCGCGGCGATCGAGACCTCAGCGGCCGGAACGGCGTAGTACTCGGCGCTCCACGAGCGCACGGCGTAGTCGTCCATCGTGACGTTGGCAAGTCTGGGCCGCCTACGCCCAGTGGCACTGCTGCCCCGACCGGCGATCGACTCGGCCGAGCCTCCGAGCGTTCCGGCCACGTCCGGCCACTCGAGCGCCAGCACGGCGTCGGCCTGGTCGAGCACCCGATAGAACGCCTCGTCGCCGCGAATGCCGGGCGTCGTCTGGTGCAAGGCGTGATCGGTGGGGAAGCTGGCCGGCATCTTGAAGTCGGTGAGCACCGCCGCGCCAAGGGCTTCGGCCAGCGCCACCAGGTCGTCCCAGCCTCGCTGGGTCCGCGCCGCCCGACCCGCCAGCAGGACCGGGAAGCTCGCTCCGGCGAGCATCCGGGCCACCTCACGGACGGCTTCCGGCGGCGGAAGTGGTGGGGCCGCGAGCGCGTAGGCGGCCGGGTCCGGCAGCTCGATCGGCCTGGCCGGATCGAGCCGCTGCTCCTGGAGCCCGGCGTCGAAACAGAGGTAGACCGGACCACGGGGCTCGGCGAGCATGGTTCTCCAGGCGCGCAGCATCGCTTCGGGGATGGCCGCGACGCTGGCCGGCTGGTGCTCCCATTTGGTGAAGTCGCGGACGATCGAGCCCTGCCCGTAGGAGGTGTGGACCCAGTCGATCCAGGGTCGACGAAGGGTGCTGTCCATCGGTCCGGTGGCCCCGAGCACCATGACCGGCACTCGGTCGACCCAGGCGTTGAAGATGCTCATCGTGGCGTGCATCAGGCCGACGTTGCTGTGGACGATCGCGCCCATTGGTCGCCCGCTCGCCTTGGCGTAGCCGTGGGCCACGCCGACGGCAATCTCCTCATGATTGCACAGGATCATGCCGGGGCGGACGTTGCCGTTGTAGTTGACCAGGCTGTCGTGGAGCCCCCGGAAGCTCGCGCCCGGGTTGAGGGCGACGTACTCGACGCCCAGCCGCCGGAGCATCTCGGCGATGACGTCGCTGCCCCACTCGGGCGCCTGGGCGTCGACCGAGACGCTCGGCTGCTCGAGGAAACTCCCAGCCGGTGCCTGCTGGACCACCGCTGCCCTCTCCTGAACCGCCGCTGTCGCGCTCGACCGTGAGCGCGCGGGCATCTGGACGACGATAGCAAGCAGGGTCTACGCTGTCAATGATCTTGATGGGCCGTTCGCCGCTCCAGCATGCACGTTTCCGGCCTGCCAGGGAGGTGAGCGCTGTGCCCGATCCCGGCCTTGTCGAGCCGATCACGCTTCGCGAGCTGGTGATCGCCAATCGGATTCTGGCGCACGAGGGCATCCTCGACGCGTTCGGGCATGTCAGCGTGCGGCATCCGGAGGAGCCGAGCCACTACCTGATCGCGCGTTCCCTCGGGCCCGAGCTGGTCACCGAGGGCGATCTTCAGCGCTTCACGCTCCAGGGCGAGCAGGTTGGCGGGGACCCGAGGCCGCCCTACGCCGAACGGGCGATCCACGGCGCGATCTACGAGGGTCGAGCGGACTCGATGGCCGTCTGCCACAACCATGCACCATCGGTCCTGCCCTTTGGCGTGACCCACGTTCCGCTCCGCCCGATCTTCCACATGGCGAGCCTGATCGGGCCTGAGGTCCCGGTCTGGGACATCGCCGAGGCGTTCGGCGAGACCGACATGCTCGTCCGAACGATCGAGCAGGGCCGTTCGCTCGCTCGAACGCTCGGAGCTCGGCGGGTGGCACTCATGCGGGGGCACGGCAGCGTGGTCGTCGGCCGCACCCTCCGTGAGGTGGTCATGACGGCCATCTACATGGAGCAGAACGCCCGCCTCCAAGCGCAAGCGGCGTCCCTGGGCGACATTCAGTACCTGACCGCGGGCGAGATCGAACGGGCCAGCGCGATGCTGCTCCGCTCGCTAGCCAGCGACCGAGCCTGGGAGACCTGGCGCAGGCGGGCCATTGGGGCCGACTCCGCCAGGGAGGTGAAAGGAGCGAGTTAGGCCATGCAGGAGCACAATGCCGGCGAGGAGCGAGCCCGGAGACTCGAGACGGCGGTCGAGGGGCTGCTCCAGCGCGTCGAGGGGCTGGACGGCGACGCGGCCTATCAGGAGCCCGGCGGGGGCGAATGGTCGGTAATGAAGGCCCTGGCGCACGTCGCCGAGATCCTCCCCTACTGGTCGCGCCAGGCGCGGGCCGTGGCCGATAGTGAAGGTAGCGGCCAGCCGTTCGGCCGCACCCACCAGGATCCGGATCGGATCACCGCCGTCGAGGAGCACGCCCACGACCCCCTTGACGAGGTGCTGCCAAGACTGCGGTCAGGGCTGGCCGAGGCGGCGATGGCGCTGCGCGCCATCCCCCCGGAGGGTTGGGTGCGGAGGGGGCTCCACTCCCGACGTGGTGCGATGACCGTCGAGCAGATCGTCGATCTGTTCCTGATCGAGCACGTCGAAGAGCACGCCGGGCAGGTTCAGGCGGTGATGGACAGCCTCAGCGGCTACTGAGGACGCAGATGACCCGGACGCTGCTACAATCGGCCGGCAGCCCACGCGCATCCTGTCAGCAGAGAGGGAGTTCTCATGGTCACCGAAACGTTGCACGAAAACGCCAGAACCTCAAACGACCTGGCTCGGGAGCGCGAGGCGTTCTATTCGGAGCTGCCCGAGTTCGGCATGGGGGCGCTCTGGAACGTTCTCGGCGACGCCCTGACGTCGGCGCCGCGGGTTCGCAGCGTGCCCTACATCTGGCGCTACCGCGACGTCCGGCCGCGTCTGCTCCGGGCCGGCGAGCTGGTGACCGCCGAGGAGGCCGAGCGGCGGGTCTTGATGCTCCTCAACCCCGGCCTACCGGACGCGCCGGCCGCCACAGCGACCCTCTTCGCCGGCATGCAGCTCATTCTGCCCGGCGAGATCGCGCCGACCCACCACCATACGCCTTCAGCTCTCCGCTTCATCGTCGAGGGCGACGGCGCCTACAGCGCGGTCGAGGGTGAGAAGGCGGTCATGCGCAAGGGCGACTACTTGACGACGCCCAACTGGACCTGGCACGACCACGGCAACGAGTCCGAAGGGCCGATGATCTGGCTCGACGGTCTGGACATCCCGTTCGTCACCAAGCTCGACGCGGTTTTCTTCGAGGAGTATCCCGAGGAGCGCCAGCCGATCGTCAAGCCGATCGACGACTCGATCCGGCGCTGGGGCTCGAACCTGCGCCCGAGCTGGCAGGCCCACGACAAGCTCCACTCACCCCTCCTGGTTTACCGCTGGACGGCCACCCGAGCGGCCCTCCACGGCCTGCGCGACGACACCGGCAGTCCGTTTGACGGGATCATCATGGAGTACACGAACCCGTACACCGGCGGCCCAACGCTGCCGACGATGGCGGCGTACCTCCAGCTCCTGCGCAAGGGTGAGCAGACCCGCGCCCACCGGCACGTCGCGAGCACGGTCTATCACGTCGCCGAGGGTGGCGGCCACAGCGTGATCGCGGGGGAGCGCTTCGACTGGGAGGAGGGCGACACCTTCGTCGTTCCGACCTGGGCCTGGCACGAGCACGCCAGCGTCGGGGGCGAGGCGGTCCTCTTCTCCTTCAGCGATCGGCCGATCCTCCAGAGTTTTGGGCTCGACCGCGAGGAGGCCCTCGAGAACGGTGACCAATAGGTGAAGCTGGCCATCTTCGACGACCATCGCCTCGGCGCCGTCCTGGCTGACGACCAAACGATCGTCGACCTCACCGGAGGGGTGCCCTGGCCCCACGACCCCGACCCACTCGGGGCTGGCTGGTGGGTGCGGCTCTGTCGCGACTTCGACCAGTTGCGGCCTCGACTGGAGGCGGCAGTTGCGGACGGGCCGAGGCAGCCCCTCGGCTCCGTTCGGCTGCGACCGCCCGTGCTCAACCCGACCAAAATCATCGCCTGCGCGGTCAACTACGCCGAGCACGTCGACGAGATGCGCGACGCCGTGCTCCCGCGCGTCAGCGGCAAGGTTCAGGCCTGGATGCTGGACTTCGACGTCTTCCTCAAGGCTCCGTCCTCAATCGTCGGCCCCGAGGACAGCATCCTGTTACCGGCTGGGCCGACGGTAGATGGCAAGGAGATCCATCACGAGGCCGAGCTGACGCTCGTCGTCAGCCGCGGCGGCGCGAGCATCGCCGAGGCCGACGCGCTCGACCACGTCCTCGGCTACACGATCGGGCTCGACATCACCGTCCGTGGCGAGGGCGACCGCTCCCGTCGCAAGAGCTACGACACCTTCACCCCACTCGGCCCCTGGCTGACGACCCGGGACGAAGTCCCGGACCCTCACGCACTCGATGTCGAGCTTTCGATCGACGGCGAGATCCGCCAGCGCGCCAACACCGCCGACATGACCGTCCGCATTCCCGGCATCATCGCCTACGCCTCCAGCGTCATGCGCCTGGAGCCCGGCGACGCCATTCTCACCGGCGCGCCACAGGGTGTCGGTCAAATTCACGACGGCGAGGTAATCCACACGACGATCACCCGCCTCGGCGAGATGCGCCTCCCGGTCCGTCGGGAGACCTGATGGTGCCGAGGGCGGGACTCGAACCCGCACGGGTCGCCCCACGCGTTTTTGAGACGCGCGCGTCTACCATTCCGCCACCCCGGCTGGACGTTCGAGATTCTACTCGATTCGGGCTGGCAGGGGCGACGGTGGACGGGCTTGCTCAGCATCGGCGATGCAAGCCAACGACCTCGCCCCTGGATTATGGGACCCAGTCGATGCCGCCGTAGCCGCCGCGATCCATCGCGAAGGTGGCCGTGCCCTGACGATCGACCAGGTAAAGGCCGCGAACGCCGTACAGGGCGAGCAGCGACCCGTCCGGCGACCAGGCGACGCTGATCTCGTCTTCGATCAGTCGGGTGAAGCGGCGGGGCTCGCCACCGTCCACGTCGACCAGGAACACATCCCAGGGCTCGCCGTGGGCGAGCGCGACGCTGGGCGCGAGCAGGCCAAACGGGCGGGCCGGGCTCGGCGCGGTCGCCTGGTTTCCGCCGCTGGCTGGAACCGCCAGGGTCCGACCATCCGGCGTGAAACGGGCCGCTCCCAGCAGGCTGAAGCGTCCGGCTGGAATCAGCTCGCGGACGATCTGACCATCTGGACGGGTCAGCAGGAGGACGTCCCCCGTGCGCTCCCCGCGGACGAGGGCAACCAGCTCGCCGTTCGGAGAGACGGCCGGGAGCGCGCCTACTCCGACCACGGTTCGCACCCGGGTCGCGACGTCCACGCGCTCGACGCGCTGGACCAGGCGCTGGCCCTCGAGCCCGCTATAGCTAAAGTAGATTGACTGTCCGTCCGGGGCCCAGACCGGCGCCTCGACCGTTGTGCCCGGTCGATCGCGCTCGACCAGGGCGCGGGGCTCGCCGACGAGGTCGGTCAGGTAGATCTCCGAGCTTGCCGCTGAGTCGCCCGAACGGATGTGATAGAGCGCGTAGGCCGCCGTCCTGCCGTCGGGCGACCAACTGGCGCTAGTGAGGGTGCTCGACGTCCCTGCCTGTACGATCGGGGTGACGGCGCGGGCGGGCAACGTCACGAGAGACAGCCCGGCGTCGAACGGGATGAGCAGGCGGCCGGTCGCGTCGATGCGCTCGGCAGGCCGCTGGCTGGTGATCGGGGCAGCCCCAATCGGCGCCTGCACTGGAGGCCGGCCCCAGAGGCCGGTCAGCACACCGGCCCACCAGCCCAGCAACCCGAGGATCAGCACCACACCGGTCGCGGCGACGGCCGCCGGGACGCGACCACCACCCCCTGGCCTGAAGGCTCGCGTCTGGCTGAGCGAGGGCGACGATCCACTCGGGGCCCCAGGCTCTGGCCGCGGGGCGCGATTCTTGCCGCCCTTGCGCCGTTTGCTCACCGCTCGTCCGCCCGCTGGTTTTCCACCTCGACGCCGGCTTGCGCCGCTTGACCCGTTGGCAC
>Ga0136617_10006403_pt1 | contig 10513 bp, 7 predicted proteins | sample AntDrymUQ3222106_2_FD_129672 | JGI IMG/M metagenome (GOLD analysis project Ga0136617, IMG submission 129672) | Polar desert sand microbial communities from Dry Valleys, Antarctica - metaG UQ322 (21.06) | ecosystem: Environmental > Terrestrial > Soil > Desert | place: Antarctica: Dry Valley...
CGCTCGCCGATGATCCCACGCTGCACCTCACCGGTGCCGCCCCCGATGGTGAGGGCCGGGGCGAAGAGGTAGCCGAAGGCCCACGTGGGGTCCGACACCCCGCACGGGCCGGCGGTCGCCAGCATCGCGGATGTTCCGGCCAGGTCCTTGGCCGCGGCCATCACCTTCTGGCCGTGCTCGTCGGCCATGACCTTGCGGATCGAGGACTCCGGACCCGGCTGCTCGCCTCGGATGGCGGCGGTCACAGTTCGCATCCGGATGAGGCGCAAGATCTCCGCCTCGGTCCACAGCCCGGCCAGGCGCTGGCGGAGCAAGGGGTCCGCCGTGCCACCGGCGTCTCGCACCAGGTCGAGCAGATCTGCGGCCTCGGGGCCCATGCCCCACAGGGCTCCTCCGGCCGACAACGAGACCCGCTCGTTGCCCAGGGTGACCTTGGCCAGGGCCCAGCCGTGGTCGACGTCGCCCACGAGGTGATCGGCGGGCAGCCGGACCTCGTCGAGGAACACCTCGTTGAAGGTGTGGCCACCGGTCATCTCGATGATGGGCCGGACCTCGATGCCGGCGGCGTCCATGGGGCACACGAAGTACGAGATGCCCTTCTGCTTGGCCGCGTCGGCGTTGGTGCGGGCGATGAGGATGCCCCACCGGGAGTGCTGGGCCAGCGAGGTCCACACCTTCTGGCCGTTCACGATCCACTCGTCGCTGTCACGCGTCGCCGTCGTCGTCAGCGAGGCCAGGTCGCTGCCGGCCCCGGGCTCGCTGAACAACTGGCACCAGATGTCCTCGCCCGACAGCAGCCCTGGCAGCCAACGGGCCTGCTGCTCGGGAGTTCCAGCGTGCAGGAGCGTCGGCCCGGCCCAGCCGATGCCGATTGGGTTGGTCGGCCGCCTGACCTTCGCCCTGCGCAGCTCCTCGTCGATCACGATCTGGTGGATCGGGTCGGCCTCGAGGCCGTAGGGCCGGGGCCAGTGGGGGGCCACGTAGCCGGCGTCGGCCAGCTCACGACCCGAGGGGCGGGCGTGGGCGGCGAGCCACTGCCGGACCTCGACCCGCCGAGGGTCATCGTCGCCGGGCAGGTCGAAGTCCACCGGCCGAGAGTAGGGCGACCGGGCGCCAACCCCGGCGGGCTGGCCATTGATCCTGCCTCGTCGTCAGGTCCGATCGAGCCCTCGGAACCAGGCGACGGTGGCTGCGATCCCCTCCTCCAGGGTCGCCGGTTCCATGTCCGGGAACAGCGACCGCAGCAGCGTGTCGTCGGCTTGGCTGTCGCTGACGTCACCGACGCGCGGTGCCAGGTGCTCGCGCTCCACCGGGTGACCAAGCACTCCCTCCAGGCACGCGATCAGCTCCAGCAGCGAGACCCGGGACCCGAAGGCCAGGTTGACCGGGCCATCGTGGGCCACCCGCCCTCGGGCCGCGGCGCTGAGCACCGCGGCCACCGTCCCGACGAAGGTGAAGTCCCGGGTCTGGGTCCCATCGCCGTGCACAGGTAGCGGCGTGCCATCGAGCGCCGCCGACACGAACGCAGGGACGACTGCGGCATAGGCGTGTCCGGCGGACTGGAGCGGTCCGAACACGTTGAAGAAGCGGAAGGCCAAGGTGGCGAGCCCGAACGATCGCTGCCAGGCCACGGCGTAGGCCTCGGTGGCCAGCTTCGACGCCCCGTAGGGGCTCACCGGCAGCGTGTACTGATCCTCCCGCTTGGGCATAGCGGGGTTGGCGCCGTACACCGACGACGACGAGGCCACGACGACGTGGCCGACACCGACGGTCCGCGCCACCTCCAGCACCGAGATCGTGCCCGAGGCGTTGATCCGATGGGACGCTTCAGGATCAGCGATCGACCGCGGCACCGACGGCCGGGCAGCCAGGTGCACGAGGCTGCCGGCTCCCGTCGCCGCCCCCGCCAACGCCTCGCCGTCGAGGATGTCGCCCTCGACCAAGGTCACGCCGATCCCGTCGAGGTTGGCCGCAGCCCCGGTGGACAGGTCGTCGAAGGCGACCACCTCGGCCACCCCGTCGGCGAGGAGCACGCGGCAGAGGTTGGCCCCGATGAACCCCGCTCCCCCGGTGACCACCACCTTCATCGTTCCGCCAGCCTCGCAGATCGCCCGAGCTTCCTCCTGGTGCCTCGGTCAGAGGCGCTCGACGTTGTCGCCCTGCAGGACGCCCCGGGTGTCGAGGACCCAGGGGGCATCCACGAGCGGGCGCAGGTCGATGTCGTCGTGGTCGACCAACAGCACCACGCCATCGGCATCGGCGACCGCACCGAGATCCCGGGCGACCTCGGTGGCGTGGAGGAGAAGGAACTCCTCGTCGACATGGGTGTCGACAGCCACGATCGTGGCCCCACGAGCCATCAACAGGTCGGCCAGGTGGACCGTGGGCGACTCTCGGGCGTCGCCGGTGTTGCGCTTGTAGGCGTAGCCGACCAGGACGATGGTCGAGCCGTTGATGCTTCGCTCCCGCTGGTTGAGGATGCGGTTCACGCGGCGCACCACGTAGTCGGGCATGTGGTCGTTGACGTCGTTGGCCAGCTCCACGAACCGGAAGGGCGTGCCGAGGCTCTGCTGCACCTTCCACGACAGGTAGCTCGGATCTATGGGGAGGCAGTGCCCGCCCACACCCGGACCAGGGGTGAACGGCATGAAGCCGAAGGGCTTGGTCGACGCCGCCCCGATCACCTCCCAGATGTCGACGTCGAGGTCCGACGCGAACATGGCCAGCTCGTTGACGAGGGCGATGTTCACGTGCCGGAAGGTGTTCTCCAACAGCTTGCACATCTCGGCCACCCGCGGGCTCGAGACGGGCACGGTGCACTCGACGACGCTGTCGTAGAAGCGCTGCACGGATCCGAGCGACGCGTCATCCACACCGGACACGACCTTGGGTGTCGTCTCCAGGGTCCACTCGGGGTTGCCCGGGTCGATGCGCTCGGGGCTGTAGCCCAGGTGGAAGTCCACGCCGGGGACCAGGCCCGCGACGGCCTGCAGCCGAGGTCCGACCACCTCCTCGGTCGTGCCCGGGTAGGTGGTCGACTCCAGGATGACGGTGGCCCCGGGGCGCAACGAGGCGCCGACGATGTCGCTGGCCGTCTCGACGTAGCTGAGATCGGGCAGGCGGTCCCGCAGCGGGGTCGGGACGCTGATGACCGCGATGTCGAACCCGTCCAGCGCCTTGGGATCGGCCGACGGCTGGTACCGGCCCGTGGCCAAGGCGGCGGCCAGCCGGGCGTCGGAGATGTCCTCGACAAAGGAGGATCCGGCGCTCAGCTCGGTGACGCGCCGCTCGTCCACGTCGAAGCCCACGACCTCGTAGCCGGCTTCGACCCCATGCATCGCCAGCGGCAGGCCGACGTAGCCCTGGCCGACCACCACCAGCTTCTCGACTTGTTGCACAGGCCCCCCGGGACCCTCTGTCCGGCGCGCGCAGGGTCGGTGGCTGAACCCTAGGACGACTCGCCGGCCTCGGCCGAACCGGTCGGCGACGGTCTGATCGGCATCGACCCGGGCGGCCGTACACTCGACCGGCCAGCAGCCGAGGGAGACGACGTCGCATGGCCAGCAACGGATGGAACTTCGCCGAGGTGTGGGAGGTGATCGCCGAGCAGATCCCCGACGCCACCGCCCAGGTGCACGGTGAGCGCCGGCTCACCTGGCGGCAGCTCGACGAGCGGGCCAACGGTGTGGCCGCGGCCTTCCTCGACGCCGGCGTGACCGAGCAGGACAAGGTCGCCCTCTACCTCTACAACGGCCCCGAGTACCTCGAGGCCATGTTCGCGGCGTGGAAGGCGGGCCTGGCGCCGGTCAACACCAACTACCGGTACGCCGACGACGAGCTGGTGTACCTGTGGGACAACGCCGATGCGGTGGCCGTGGTGTTCCACGGCGCCTTCACCGACACCATCGAACGGATCCGGGACCGGGTCGAGCGCATCGTGCTGTGGTTGTGGGTCGATGACGGCTCGGGGCCGTGCCCGCCGTGGGCCAGCCCCTACGAGCAAGCCGCAGCACGCCACCCGGAGCGGACCATGCCGCCCTGGGGTCGTAGCGGAGACCACCTGTACATGCTGTACACCGGGGGTACCACCGGACTGCCGAAGGGCGTCATGTGGCGCCAGGACGACCTGTTCCGCAACCTCGTCGGCTCGGCGGTCGACAGCAACGTGCGTGAGGGAGACGCCGACCTCGAATCGGTGCGGGCGCGGGTGACCGGACCGGGGATGGTCGGTCTCCCGGCCTGCCCGCTCATGCACGGCACCGGCTGCATGACCCAGCTCATCGTCTTGTCGGGAGGCGGATCGGTGGTGACCCTCGAGGGCCGTGGCCTCGACCCGGCCGAGCTGCTCGACACCGTCGACCGCGAGGCGGTGAACATGATCGCCATCGTCGGTGACGCCTTCGCCAAGCCCATCAACCGGGCCCTCGCCGCCGATCCCGACCGGTGGCAGCTGTCCTCGCTCTTCCTCATCACCTCCTCGGGCGTCATGTTCTCCGAGCCGGTGAAGCGCGAGCTCCTGACCCATGCCAGCAGCGCCATGATCGTCGACGCCTTCAGCTCGTCTGAAGCCGTCGGCATGGGACAGTCGGTCTCCTCGGCCGGGGCCGAGGCCACCACAGCCCGCTTCGTGGTCGGGGCCGACACCCGGGTGGTGGACGACGCCGGTCGCGACGTGGAACCGGGGTCCGGCCAGATCGGGCGGGTGGCCGTCGGCGGGTTCCAGCCCATCGGCTACTACAAGGATCCAGCGAAGACGGCGGCGACGTTCGTCGAGATCGACGGGCGGCGCCACTCGGTGCCGGGCGACTACGCCCAGGTCGAGGCGGACGGCGCGATCACCCTGCTCGGGCGGGGATCGGTGTGCATCAACACCGGAGGCGAAAAGGTCTTCCCGGAAGAGGTCGAGGAAGCGTTGAAGCTGCACCCGACGGTGGTCGACGCCGTCGCCGTGGGGCTGCCCGACGAGACCTTCGGCGAGGTGATCACCGGCATCGTCCAGCTGGCGCCCGACGCCGTCCTCGACGAACAGGAGCTCATCGCCCACGTCAAGGGGAGCCTGGCGTCCTACAAGGCACCCAAGCGTCTGCTGGCCATCGACTCCATCGGCCGGGCCCCGAACGGCAAAGTCGACTACCGGCGCCTCAAGGAGTGGGCCGCGACGACCGTCGCAGCCGGCTGATCGCACCGGCCGGCGGGCTCTCGACCGGCTACCTTCGGCCCACCGTCGGCCCGTCCAGGCACGGCTCGCGGGTGTAGCTCAATGGCTAGAGTCCCTGCCTTCCAAGCAGGCGATGCGGGTTCGATTCCCGTCACCCGCTCTCTCTTCGTTGCGGCGCTCGTCGGCGCCAGATGGGCTGCTCCCCGGCCGGCGATGAGTACTGCGCCTGTGTTCCGTCTCAGCCTCACAGCTCTCGACGCACAGGAGACCCCGATGGAGCCCATGTTCGACCTCGCCCCCGCAGCGCAACAGGTCCGCGATCTGCTCCCGCGGATCACCGACGAGCAGCTGTCAGCGCCGACGCCCTGTGACCAGACCGACGTCGCTGGGCTGTTGAGCCACCTCGTCGGACTGACGGCTGCGTTCCGCGACGCCGCTCGCAAGGGGCCCTCAGGTGGCCCGCCAGGGCAGATGCCTCCTCTCGACGACGACTGGCGCGAGCGGCTGCCCCAGAACCTCGATGAGCTGGTCGCGGCCTGGCGCGAGCCCGACGCATGGGAAGGGATGGCCGAGGCCGGTGGCAGAGAGATGGCGGCGACCGACATCGCGGTCGTCACCGTCGACGAGCTGGTGCTGCACGGCTGGGACCTCGCCCGGGCCACCGGACAGGAGACATCCGTCGACGCAGCCAGCGAGGCAGCCGTCCACGGCTTCGTCAGCGCCATGGCCGAGGCCGACCCGTCAGACCGCGAAGGCCTGTTCGGACCGATCGTCGCTGTACCCGACGATGCGCCCCGGTTCGACCAGATCCTCGCCCTCAGCGGCCGAGACCCGCAGTGGAGCCCCACCCCTGCCGTCAACCCGGCGAGCTGACCTCGACTCGGTCGTCAGGCTCGTCGCTGCGCCGGCCTGCAGGCCTGGTCGAGGTCAACGTGTCGAGGCTGCTCTCGTCGGGTGCGACCTGGCGCAGCAGCGCTCGACCGGCGGCCACGACGAGGCTCCGGTCGTGGGTGACGGCGAAGTCCCATCGATCGTCGCCGCGAGCCGCGCTGGCCGGCCGCTGCCGAGCCACCAGGGCGCCGGCATAGTGAGGACCCACCACCACGACCGACCACTCCTCGCTGAGCCGGTGCTCGAGGGGCAGGGCCGACCCGACCACACCCGGTGCCGGCTCAGCGCTCATGCCCCGTCCGAGCGCCACCACCAGCGAGCCTCTCCCGGCGAGGGTTGCGTAGCGCTCGAGGGTCACGGCTTCGATCTCGTCCTGGTCCTGGAAGGTGGACAGGATGACCGGTCCGTCGTGCCACGACGTCGCCTGTTCCTCCAGGTAGGTGGCGATGCCCAGCAGCAGCCGCTTGTCGCCCTGGCGCAACGGGCGGGCGGAGCGCACCACCGAGAAGGGGGTCTGTTCCGCCGGGCTGGACGGCACCCGCAGCAGCGGGATGGTGTCCGCCGCGGCTGGGACCGGCGTCGGCAGAGGTCCCGGGCGACCGAACAACCACCCTTGGCCGACGATGGCGCCGAGGGCGAGGGCCGCCTGCATGTGCTCCTCGGTCTCGATGCCCTCGGCCACCACGGTGGCCCCGCTGCGCTCGGCTTCGGCCATGACGGCGCTGACGATCAGGCCAACCTCGGCGGTGGGTCGGCCCTGGACCACCCTCAGGTCCAACTTGATGACATCCGGTTCGAGGAACGGCAGGAGAGCGAGACATAGCGGGTTGCTGCCGACATCGTCGAGGGCGATGCCCCACGAGTGGTCCCGGGCCCAGTCCACCAGCCGCAACAGCTCGGCGGGACGGCTGATGACCGCCCGCTCCGTGACCTCTAGGACCACCCTGAGCTCGGCTGCGACCCGGCTCAGGAGGTCGCGGTGCTCGGGGGGCGCTCCCACCGCCACATCCGGCTCGACGTTCACGAACAGCGTGGAGCTGTTTCCCATGTCGGCGTCGAGGGCGCCCTGGAAGGCGGCGGTCCGACAGGCCCAGTCGACCTCGGCCAGCAGTCCGGCGGGGCGGGCCGCGCCGAGGAGCTCGGTGGGCGCTTCGAGCGACGAGCCCTCCGGCCCCCGTCCGAGCGCCTCGTAGCCGAGGACCTGACGAGTCTCCAGGTGGACGAGCGGCTGGTACACGGCCCGGATGCCGCCCGGCTGCAGGGCTTCGGAGAGCGCAGCGGCTGTCTCCTTCGTCCGCATTTCTTCATCCCTCTCGGCGGGCCCAGCGGCCGGCAACCTACCCGACACCCAGCCCACGAGGGCTCCGGCAACGCAGCACGGGGTCGTACTGCGGAAGGTCCGGGCCCATCTAGCCCTGCAGAGTCTGGCCGACCCGGACGCCGACGACCGCGGCGCCGATCCCGAGGCTGACCGAGAGAGCGATGTACCCGGCCGCCAGGTACAACCGGTCAGCACGTCCCAGGGACACCCCTTCCCAGGCAAAGGTCGAGAACGTGGTGAACGCACCCAGGAAGCCGACCGCGATGGGCGTGGTCACCTGAGGTGACCACTCGCGGCTCGCCGCCATCGTCAACAGGAGGCCGAGCAGGAACGAACCGACGACGTTGATCGCCAGCGTGCTCCAGGGAAACGACCGCTCCCCGACGGCAAGACCGATGCCGTAGCGACACAGCGCACCGGCTGCGCCGGCCAGAGCCACGAGAACGACCCGCACGGCGGCATACTACGGCTCACACGAGATTCGTTAGGCCCGCCGAGGTGTCAGAGCCAGCCCTCGCAACTCAGGCGGCGTGGCGGCGGTACTCCTCGGACGCGATGATCGAGGCCAACAAGTCGTCGACGCTGCCCGAGGGCGGACCCAGCACCCCGGTCCAGTGAGCCAAGCCGGCGGGGTCGGCGTCTCGGTCGAGGAGGCGCCGGTACTCGCCTTGGACCACGTCACCGCGCCGCTCGCCGCAGCGCACGAACGCGGTGGCCATGCGTCGGCGACCCGAGTCGGTGGCGGCCTGCGCCTCCCAGTAGGCCTGACCGCTGGGGTCGGGGGTCCGGCCCAGCACCGTGGCGTACACCGAGGTCACGTAGCCCCGCGGGGTCGATCCGGCCCGGGTGAAGTGCTCTGGGCTGGCCAGGAGGATGGCCTGCAGGTCCTCCAGGTCGTTGGTGGCCAACCAGTCGGTCCAGTACGCGTGGCCCGCTTCGTCGGGCGACCGGCCCAGCCCCGATGCGTACGCCGCCTCGACCGATCGGGCGTCGTGCTCGCGAGAGCGGACGAGGCCCGAGCCGAAGGCCCTGCGCCCGGCCGGCGTGCCGACGGTGACAGCCCAGTGGAGTCGCCCGCCGGTGTCGCTCGGCCGTGCGAGGGCGTCCTGATACCCGGCCTCGACGTAGGCCAGCCGCTGCTCGGCCAGCTCGCCGGAGACAACGACGGGGTTGGCGTGGATCCACCGGGAGAACTCGCGCCCGTTGGGGCGTAGGGCGCCGGCGACGGGGCGGGACGGGTCGAAGTCGTGCAGGGCGGTGGCTGGCAGGCCGTCGGCATCGAACCACACGACGAAGGGCAGCCGTTCCTCGGCCACCAGGACCTGGAGGAAGGCGGCTGGGGCTGCCGTCGTCTCGCCCCACTGGCCGATCTCGTTGTTCACCAGCGGTTTGCCGGTGATCTCCTCGAGGGCGGCCACGGCGTCGCGCAGCCCGTCAGCGTCGGTGTAGGCGCCGATCGTCTGAAACCCCTCCTCGTCGGTCGCGTACCAGTGGAAGTTCACGTAGTCGATCGGAACGTCGCCGGGGTCTGTGCCGTACTGCGACAGCAGGTACTCGGCGTCCTTCCACGCTTGGCGTTGCGTTGCCGACCGTATGCGGGAGTAAGGGTCGGGATCGTTGGCCGGGGTCCCCCGGAGCTGCTCGACGTTGCGGTCGAGGTCGCGGGTGGGGGTGTCGGCCACGGTCCCCAGGAAGCGATCGGCGGCTGTCGTGCCCTCGGTCTTGCGCAGGTGGTTCCACACCACCAGTGTGATGATCTCGAAGGGCAGGCCGCCGTTGGTGACCAACGCGCCGTTCTCATGGCCGACCTTGGTCGCCGACCGCAGCTCAGCCAGGTACTGGTCGGGGGTGCCGGTCACGAACATGTCGACGGTCTCTTCGTTCTCGACGGCGAGCAGGGCCGGGTCCACATGGTCGAGCAGGGCGTCGAGGTCGGCTTCGTAGGCAGCCAGCTCAGACGGGGTCGAGGGCGGGGTCTTGGGCCAGTCGCCGGCCTTCACGTCGAGCACCAGGCGCTTGCTCGCGGCCTCGAACGCCCGCACGTAGCCGTTCGGCGGCTCGGTGACCTTCTGGCCGATGCGGAGGGTGTCGACACCCACCGCGTCGGCCTCGGCCAGCACTTGAGCGGGGGTGTAGGGGACGGTCCCATTGACCACGCGGGGCACCATGATGCCGAGGGTGGTGGTCGCCGGTTGCTGGGCCACCGCAGGGCTGGCTGGGCTGGCCCCGACGGCCCCCGCCCCGAGGAGGACGGCGAAGGCCGCCATGCAGATCGCTCTCATGGCGCCATCCTCGCCCGCGGTTGTGAGGGAGTTGTGATGCCTCGCCCGGATGGCCGGCCGGGGGCGCCGCGATCGTCCGGTGTCACCCAGCTCGAAGTCGATCGATCAGCCGCCGTGGGCTGCGTCGCACAGCCGCTCCTCGCCCTCGGCGATCGCCCCGGCCCCGATGCCCTCCAGGGCAGCGAAGGGGCCACACGGGTGAGGCTCGATCCAGACGTGGATCATCGGCGTCTCCTCCGGCTTTACCAAGCCAGGAGGACAGTTGCCGTCAGCGTCGGTGATGCCGGCGACCCTTCCCTCTGCGTTGTAACAGAGGTTCTGGTGGACGTGCCACTGCATCAGCTTCCCGCCCAGGTCGGGAACCTCCGACAGCGGGGTTCCTCGCTTCGTCATGTACATGGCGGCCACCAGGCGTCGCCCGCCGCCCTCGGTGTTGTAGACGAGCGACTCCGGCTTGTCCGGGTCCAGGATCACGTCGTCGTCCATGAACTCGAGGTTGATGAGGTGCTCGATGCCCGTCCCCCCGTCGCCGATGGTCTGGAATCCGGCGGCTTCGGCGTCGGCAGCGTCGGTCCATTGCGGTAGGCCCAGCAAGGTCGTGGCCACGACGTTCTCTGCCTCGGCTTGCTGCTGCGGCGTCACCCCGTCGACGCCGCCCAGGTCGATCGGGAGATCGGGGTCATAAGGGACGGCGACGGCGGGCTCATGACCGTCGTCGGCTTCACCTTGGTCTGAGCTGGTCCCCGACTCGTCCGAGACGGTCGCCGTCTCGGCTCCTCCGCCGCCGCCGCCGCCATGGTGGTCGCCACCGCTGGCGGCGGCCTCCTCGGACCCGGTCGTCGCCCCGCCACCGTGATTATC
>Ga0136617_10006404_pt1 | contig 10510 bp, 7 predicted proteins | sample AntDrymUQ3222106_2_FD_129672 | JGI IMG/M metagenome (GOLD analysis project Ga0136617, IMG submission 129672) | Polar desert sand microbial communities from Dry Valleys, Antarctica - metaG UQ322 (21.06) | ecosystem: Environmental > Terrestrial > Soil > Desert | place: Antarctica: Dry Valley...
GCCGTCGCGCGGGATTCGGTAGGAGAGGCCGCCCAGCCCGCGCGCGAGCGCGACTCCGTCGGCCTCCACCGCATATCCCACGCCGCCGAGGGCGTCCTCCGCGACGTTCCAGTTCAGCCGCGCCCCGGAGGGCTTGACGAAGTCGAGCGGAGCGTCCAGAACGAACTTCGCCGGCCCGGCGTCGACGATCGAGGCCGCGACCTGGCCGGTGGTGCTGGCGCCCTGGCGGAAGGCCACGAGGCCGTCGCCCAGGCCCGACCCCCCCACGTCGAGGTCGGCGATGGGCCCGCCGATCCGCGCGGCGACCCGGCCGCGGCGGATCGAGCCTCGCAGCGGCCGCTCCTCGATTGTGACGCCGCTCTCGCTGCCCCGCTGGAAGCGCCAGGCCGCCATCGCGTTTCCGGTGCTGCCGATCTCCACCTGGGGGTCGCCCGCGGCTTGGCGCCCGGAGTCGATCCTCTGTGAGGGATCGAGGAAGTTCTCGAAGCCCGTGACCAGGCGAGTGTCGGCGCCCTGGTCGTAGCCCAAGAGCACGTTGCTGTCGGGCGCCACACTGACGCTCGGCGCAGCCTGCGGCGCCCCCCCGTCGCCCACGGTGACGGCGCCACGGAAGTCCGCCGCCTTCTCCTGGAAGCGCTCGGGCAGCCAGTTGTAGAGCACGCGTGGGGTGCGCAGGGCTGACCCCGAGTCCGGCTGCTGGCGGTAGGCGACGCCCCCGACGCCGAAGCCCGAGTTGTCGAGCGCAAAGGAGTCGGCGCTGCCGTTGACCGGGCGGCCCCCGAAGCTGCGCGGCGAGGCCAGCAGGGGGATGCCGGTGTTCGCGCCGAACACCCGCCGCGCCCAGATGCGGTCCACGAAGCCGTCGTCGGGCTCCTGCCAGGCCACCACGCCGTTGCTCTCGACGTCGATGCCGATCTTCGGTGCATTGCCCGCGTTGGGGGCGCGAATCAGCTGGTCCCGGTTGCGGTTGATCACCCCGAGCCGGCTCCAGGTCCTCCCGCGGAAGCGGGCGATGCGGAACTCGCCCTTCACGTAGCCGTCGGGGCACGTCGGACAGTTGACGAGGTCGTCGGTGATCACTCGGTAGGTGACGTAGGCCTCGCCGACGGGGCTCATGGCTAGCGTCGGCTGGGTCCCGGTGGCCTCGCCGACGTTGAAGTCGACGCTGGCGGGGGACTCGAAGCGCTCGGCGCCCCCGTCGGAGATCGCGCTGAACAGCCGGTCTGTGCCCGGGCCGAACTCCTGCACCCAGGTCACCAGCAGCTGGCCGCCGCGGCCCGCCGCGACGCGTGGCCACGAGGAGTCGAAGGCCTGGCGCGCGTCCACGCGCTGCGGGCGCCCCCAGGCGCCGCGGCTGAACTTGACGGCAAAGATGTGAGCCCGGCCGTCCTGGACCTTGCGGTAGACCACGCCGCCCGTGCCGTCCGAGGCGAGGGCGGACCCGCCCACCTCGAGGATGTCAGCGCTCGGGCCGTCGAGCGTGACCGCGGGGCTGAGCCGGGCCGACGCAGCGGGCGCGAGCACAGCGACACACGCCGCCGCGCCGGCGACCACCGCCGGCGCCCTGCGTGCGTGGCGTCGGATGACCGAGACGCCGGAGAGCACCTAGCCTCAGCGCTTCTTCTTCTTCTTCTTGACCTTCAGCGTGACCCTCTTCTTGCCCTCGGCCTTGTTGCCGGCGGCATCGGTGGCGGTGAAGATCACCTGCATGGCGAGCGAACGCTTGCGCTTGGTCAGCTTCTTCGCGGCGGAGCTCAGGCGGAACTTGACCTTCTTGGTCTCTCCGCCCTTGAGGGTCACCGAGCCCTTCCCAAGGCGCTGGACCTTCTTCCTGCCCCGGCGGCCGAGCTTGACCTTCTTCGCCGTGTTGGCGGTGAAGACGAAGCGGCAGGTCTTTTCGCTCCTCGGGCAGGTGACGGTCAGCTGCGCCGTCTTGCCGTCCGAGGGGGCCGAGCGTCCGAGCGTGACGCCCGGCGGGGTGGTGTCACCCGGGGGTGGCTTCGGCTTGGAGGGGTTGGGGGCGACCGTGAACGAGCGGCTGGTGACGGTGCTCACGTCACCGTTGCTGTCGAGGACGCGTACGCGGGCGGTGCGACTGCCGGCGCTGAAGGTGCGCGAGACGCTGGAGGCGCTGCCGGACACCTCGAAGCTGCCGTTGCCGTCCAGGTCGAACTGGTAGGTCGTGACCGGGGTGTCGGGATCGGGGTCGCTCGAGCCGCCGGCGTTGAAGGTCACCGCGGCGCCCTCCTTCGGCGCGCTGGGCGAGATCGACAGCGCGGCGGTCGGCGGGCGGCTGCGCACGGTGAAGGTGGCCGAGTCCACTCCCTCGCGACCATCCTCTGTGCGGACCCGCAGGCGCACGGTCCGCGATCCCAATGTCGTGAAAGTGGTGGAGACGACGCCGTCGCCGCCCGAGTCGTTGTCCTCGACCGTCTCGTAGCCGTCGACGCCCGTGGCCGAGTTGCCGTCGAGGTCGAACTGCCACTGGTCGATCGTGGTGCCGGCGGGGGCGGACGAGCCCGTCGCATCGAACTGCTGCGCCTGATTACGCACCACCGGCTGGGAGAACGCGAGGTTCGCGGTCGGGCCCCTGAAGCGATCGCCGCAGCGGTCGCCGAACTCTCCGAAGCGCAGGATGCGGGACTGGCGGCCCTGGGACGTGGTTCCGAGGTAGCCCTCCGAGGCCACGACCTCGCCGCTCGCGGTGCGCGCAAAGCGCGGCTGCACCTTGAAGCGGCAGGACTGGGCGGAGCTATCCCCGGACGTGGGCGACTCCGCCCAGTAGCGCAGCAGCGTGAAGGTGTTGCCCTGCGGGCGCAGCTGAGCGATCCCGAAGCCTTGACCGCCGGGGAAGGGCGGGGGCGGTGGGGGCCCCGGCGGGTAGGCCGTCACGTGGGCGTCCTGAACGAACACGTCCGGGTTGGTGCCGGGGCCGACGTCCAGCTCGCCCAGGGCCTGCCGGTTCGCGGCGAACGGGATGCTCGGGCCGCTCGAGATGCTCGGAGGCAGCGCGTCGCCGTCGGGGTCGAAGACCCTCACTCGTCCTTCAACCTCAGAGCCCGGCTTGACGTCCAGCGCGTAGACATTGCCGTTATCGGCCACCGCGACGTCGGGCACGTAGCCGTTGAAGGAGCCCGGTCCCGCCTTCCAGGGCTGGGGATGGGGAGCGCCGTTCTCGGTGAAGCGAAGAATCGTCTTGGGGTTCTCGCGCTCGTCCGGACCTGCACGACCCACGTAGACGTCCCCATTTGGACCGCCGGCGGCGACGCTCTGAGGGGGGTCGTCGATGTGGGCGGACGACAGCGGAAAGAACTGACAGGGAGATGGCACCGACGCGCAGTTGACGTTTCCGCCGCTCGCCGGCACCGTCACCTTGACTAGGTCCTGGCGGCCGAGCCCGTCGTCCGGGAGCGAGTTGTTCGGGTCGTCTTCGTGCAGATTGGCCCGGGTGGTCCACAGGACCGCCAGTGCGCCCTGCGGGGGGCTCGGGTCGAGCGCGAGGCCTCGATACTCATCGTAGAGCCTCAGCGATCCGCGTGGTCCGTCCGACAGGAGCACGTTCGCCTGGTGTGTCCCGGTGGCCGAGAACAGCTTGATCAGGTCCCGCGTCGGCAGGTTCCCCTGGGATGCGCTGGTCCCTTGCTGATCGTCGAGCGCGTAGATGCGCCCGCTTGCGTCCGTGTCGATCGCTCGCGGCAGGTAGAGCTGGCTGGTGCCCCTGCCGAACTCGCTGATGGGCGCTCCGAGCTGCCCGAAGGTGTCGGCGGAGGCAGGAGCTGCCACCGCGGCGAACGCGACGAGCGTCAGGGCGGCGGCGAGCAGAGCGCGAGTGAGAGAGGGCATTGGCGGTAAGGCCTTTCTTGGAGCTGCCGGGGGAACTCGCGGAGGGACGGACGTTGCCGCCGACCGGTGGGTCCAAGCTAGGACCGCCTCGCCGAAACGTTGTTGCGGGGGTGTATCGGATTGGTGAACCCCCGGTAGCCGTCCCCGCAAACACAAAGGGCGGGTCCGCATCCCTGCGGCCCCGCCCCGGGCACTACCTCACTTCCCTGTGAGCGGCTCTACTGCTGGATCAGCCCTCCTGGCCGCATCAGCAGCAACTGGCCGTCCTCGACCGTCTGCGTCCCCGGCGGGGTGGTCGGGGGGTGGGCTTGCACATCGAACAGCCATGTGTTGCTGCCAAACTGCTGCGTGGTGTCGATGATGCCGCTGGTCTCCCAGACTCCCTTTCCGACGGGGATTCCGTCCCGTCCGGGCGGGTTGAGCTCGGCCACTCGCTCGCGCGAGTTGGCCATCGCGGCGGCGTCGTTCTGGGGCACGAAGCGCCAGATCGAGCCGTCACGCTGCTTGGTGGTCATCACGGCCCGGCTCTCCGTCGTGCCGTCCTCATTGATCATGAGGTAGTCGTCGGAGATGTCGATGTTGTCCGGGCTGATCGCGATGTCGTTCGCCTTGTCTTGCGACGGCCCGGTGATCCCGGGGATCGTGTCGGCGTTGTAGATGACCTCGATGGTCGGGTCCGAGGCCGTCGGATCGTTGGGGTTGAACTTCAGCCGGTACAGACGGCCGAGCTCGTTTGAGCCATCGGTGCTGCTGCCCGTGGTGACGAAGTAGTACGTCCCCGGGTCGTTGGGATCAAACGCACCGTCCTCGATGCGGATGAAGCCGAAGGCGCCGTCGGCGTCCGCCGCCGCCTCGGTCTGGGCGCTGGTCAACGAGCCGGCGTTCTCCGTCTCGTCCCACTTCCCGGTGGCCGTGCCACTGGTGAAGTCGCCCTCGTTGATCTTGCCGGGCAGCCGCAGCGTGTACAGCTTGCCGCCCGAGAGGCCGTTCCTGGCCACCGCGCCGGTCGAGCCGGGGTTCTTGTCCCCGGAGTAGACGTACAGCTGCGAGTCCGGCGTGGGTGGTCCGTCCTCGTTGCCGAAGACGACCGTCTTGTTGCCGGTGTTGGGAGCCACCAGGGTGTTCTCCCAGGCGAAGTGCCCCAGATCGGGCAGCGCGTGGGCCTGGTTGTCGAACACGGCCACCGACGACGCCCCTAGGGGGTCGAACGTGTCCTGGCTGCTCGTCTCCTCGTTCGCGAAGTACATGTCGCGGTCGAGGCCGGTCTCCGTGGCCTTGGCGAGGCTGCCGGAGCAGAAACGCGCGAAGCCGCGGGTCGCGTTGTTCACGGCGGGCGCCGGGCCCACCATGCTGTCGTTGATGAACGTGTTGTCGTACGCACGCTCGCCCGACACGACGCTGCCGTCGGGCCCCAGCCGGTACCGCGACACGATTGCGCCGCGGTTGCGCGGCTCACCGATCGTGGACTCGGACTGGACGCTCTGGCCGAACTCGTGGTTCATGAACAGCTCGGTGAAGCCGCCCGACGAGTCGCGGGCTCCGAGGCCGTCCGGGATACCGGTCATCTGGTAGCGCTTGGACGGGTCCGAGGTCTCCGGCACCGTGTCGCCCACGCTGAGCAGCGGATCGGTGTCGTAGAACGAGCCCAACCCGACCGCGTACGGCTTCGAGGCGGTCTGGAACGTCGCCGGCTGGATCGCCAGCGCGCGGAAGCGCTGACCCTGGCCGATCGGGCCGACCTCTGTGGGCTGGCCGGTGGACAGGTTCATCGTGTAGAGCCGCGTCACGGACTGGGTCTCCCTGGTCAGTGCCGCGAACGCGGTGTTGCTGTTGGGCGAGACGTCCAGCGACGCCTCGCTGGTCACGCCGAAGCCGAGCGAGCCGACCGTGTTCAGGGTGCCGTCGTTCGGCGGGGCCTGACGGGCGAGGACCTCACGGCCCGAGTCGATGTCATACAGCGTCGTGGTGGTCGCTCCGGCCTGGCTGTTGGTGTAGCCGGCACCGGAGACCTCCGGGCCGCGCCCGAAGTTCGGGTCGCCCGGCGCGTACTTGAGGTCGCCGTCGTTGATCACCGCGCCCGTGTCCACGTTCACGCGGTCGTTGTCCTCGAGGTCGTTGACCAGCCGCAGCCGGTCGGGCACCGGGTTGAAGTCAAAGCCCTGCGAGCGACGGGGGTTGACCGTCGAGAGCGGGCCCTGCACCTGCGTCGCGGCCCCCGTGTCCGGGTTGAGCTTGTAGAGGCGCCCCGTGTCGCCGAGCGCGTAGAGGTCGAGGTTGGCCGGGCGGTAGTCGATGCCGACGATCAGCTCGTTGCGCCGAACGCCGGTGATCGGCTGGGTCGAGGTGAGCACTCCGGGATTGGCCGTATCGAACTTCACGACCTGTTGGCTGCGGAAGCTGGTCACGGCCACTCCGGTCTCGGCTGAAGCCGCGGGCGCGAACGCCCCGACCACCGGTACCGAAAGGGCCAGCGACACGAGCAACCGCCTCAAGTGTCTGGATCTCATATAGCGACGCCTCCTGTTGCGCCCGGGCCTGCTGAGGGATGGGTCGGCCGAAAGGGAGGGCCGAGGATGCATTTTTACTCGCGCCTAAGCGGGTCCCGAGTGTCCCCGCTGTTACCGGGTGGTGGCGATCCGGCGAATCCTGGCGCCGGCGCGCCAGGGTCGCGAACGCGAGGCGCGACGCCGTCGCTTCAGCCCGAGTTGCGGCCGAGCACCCCGCGCACCACTTGGGCCAGGCGGGCCGTGCCGCCGCCCCCGGGGGCCGGCCCGCGCGAAGAGCTGGGCGCGGGCAGCGCCCGCCCGCCGAAGCTCGCGTCGGCTCCGAGCCCGGCGAGGACCGGACGCAGGAGTGCGGTCAAGTGGACCAGCACCGCGACGTTGCCGAACTTGTTGATCGCGGTGGAGGCCGCCGCGCGGACCTCGTAGGCCGCGTCGCCGGTCAGGGCGGCGAGGTGCTCTATGGCCGCGGGGTCGCGTATCTCTCCGAGCGCCCAGGCCGAGGCCACCCGTACCGGCAGGGCGTCGTCGTCGAGAGTGTCGAGCAGACCGGGTACCGCCCGCGCGTCGCGCAGGCGGCCGAGCACTACGGCGGCCTGCCTTCGCGTCTCCGGTCGCGCCAAGGCTTGCATCACGGGTTCGACCGCCCGGCCCTCCAGGGAGACGAGCAGCTCCACGGAGCGGGCCTGGGAGGCTGGCGAGGGGTTGCCCAGGCCCTTCACCAGCTCGTCGGTGACCGCGGCGGCGCCGGCCGGGTCCGAGTCGCCCGCGAGCAACCCTTGCAGGGCTGCCCTGTGTTCTGCCTCGATGTTGAGATCGTCGTCGCGCTCGGTGAGCGCCTGGACGACCCCTACGGCGGAGACGTCAGCGCGCCCGAGCAGTGCTTGCAGGGCTCCGCTTTGCCCGTTTGCGTCGCGGGCGTCCTTCGGCGAGCCGATGGCCGCGATCAGCGCCTCGCGAGCAGCCGGCTCGGGACGTTCGCCCAGCGCACGCAGCACGGCGCGGCGCGGAGAGGCCGCCGGGCTCGCCAGGCCGGGCAGCAGGGCCTCGGTGGTCTCCCGCTCCGCGGGAAACGAGCCCAGTGCCGCCGCGGCCTCGATCTTCTTGGCGGCGTCGAGGTCGAGCGTGTCGCCGTCCTCGGTGGCGACGAACTGCGACCGCTTCATGATCTCCGCCAAGGGGCCGGCCTTCCCGCGGGCGCGGAGCCTCTCGGCACGGCTCCGGCGCCGGAAGATTCCCACGCGCAGAGAATAGGCGCGCTTCGGCGCCCGGCGCTCTGCGGCCGCTCGAAGCCCTAAGCAGCCCGCCCCAAGGCGTGGGCGTAGGGCTCGCCGGTGAAGAGCTCCAGCTCGAAGCCCGCGGAGCTCAGCTCGGCCTCGACCTCCTGCCGGGTGAAGTGGTGCACGTAGTTCCACGCCAGCGTGTCGCCCAGCTCGGCGGGCTCGGCGCCGCGCAGCCGCCGCAGGACGTTGGCCGAACGAAGCACGATCGAGAAGTACCGGTCGCGCCGGGGGCGCAGGAAGAAGGAGACCAGCAGCGGAGCACCCTCGGGCAGGCGCACCCGAGCGGCCCGGAGCAGGCTCACCCGTCGAGCGGCGCCGGGCACCAGCCCGTAGGAGCCCCAGCCCACAACCACCGCGCCGGTGGGGGCGGCCTGCGCCGGGAAGACGTCGCGCTCGCATCCGGTGAGGCGGTCCCCGAGGCCCTCGCGCTTCATCAGCGCGCGTCCGGCCTCGACGAGCACGGGGTTGGGCTCGTAGCCCACCGCGTCGTAGCCCAGTCGGCAGAGCGCAATCACCTCGCGGCCCGCCCCGGCCGCCGTGACCGTGACGCTCGCCCCCAGGGGGAAGTGGGCGAGCACCGCCTCCTCCTCCCACCCGGTCAGGCCGCGCAGGTTGTAGCGCTCGTCGGCGTAGTCGCGGTCGCGGGCGGGCGCCGCCCGGCGCGCGTCGTAGTAGGCGCTGTCGAGCTCGGCCAGCGCGGGCCGGTCCAAGAGTCCGAGCCAGACCCCGTCGAACACTCCGTTGAGGACCGCGAGGCTCCGGTCGCGAAGCCGCCGTGCCCGCAGATAGGCCGCCGCCATGGGCCGTTCAGCTCTTGGCGCGCCGACCGTGGACGCCCGGTCCGGAGAGCGAGAGTATCCCGGGCCCGAGCCCGTTGCTGGGGTCGAGGATCATCGCCGTGGCCTCGCTGCGAGAGCCCACTCCCAGCTTGGCGAAGGACGACGTGACGTGGGTCTTGACCGTGCTCTGCTCGATGCCGAGCCGTTGGGCGATGTCACCGTTGGACAGGCCGAGCACGATCATCCCGAGGATCTGGCGCTCCCGGGCGGTGAGTGAGGGCGTCTCGAGGCTGCGGCGCACCGAGCGCGGGACCGATAGCTGACCAGCCCGCGCGGCCGCGATGGCGACAGCGAGCACGTCCGGCGCCGAGTCGGCGGCCATGATCCCGTCCGCCCCCGCCGACAGCGCTTGGTGCACGCTCTCGGGATCCCCTTCGGGACAGACCGCGATCAGGGGCGACCGGGTCGCCCGCCGCAGCTCGTCGAGCGCCGGGCCCCAGCCCGGGGGGGCGGGACCCACCAGCACGGCGTCGGCCTCTGCGAGGTCCGCGCCGACGTCCAGGCCGGCCCGCGCGACGATCTGCGTGAGCAGAGCGTGCTCTTCGCCCGCGACCGCCACGACGGTCATATCCGCACGAGCGTCGAGTAGCCCTCCCGGGACAGCAGGTCGCGACTCTCCCCCTCTACCCAGGCGTGGGCGCGAAAGTGCGGGTCGGTCTTGACCCCAACCACCAGCGTGGAGGGGATCGAGCGACGGGCCAAGAGGGCGGACAGCACCACCGAGCGCACCAGGCAGCGCGTATCGGTGGGCGCCAGCGCCAGCGTGCGCACCACCGCCCGTCCCAGCTTGATGCCCTGCTCGTCGGCGGTGAGCCCCCGGGGCAGCGGGGTCACGAACCGCGTCGGCTGCCGCAACCGCCGCAGCACCTCCTTGAGCTCGAGGCGGGGAAGCATCCACCGGGCCTGCACGTAGATCAGCACCACCTCGAGCGACAGCCCGGTCTTGCGGACGGACCCGAGCGGGCGGGAACGCAGCCGGAGCGCAGCGCTCACGGCGCCGGCTCGTCCAGCTCGATCAGCCCCCGTCTGTGGAAGGCGATGCACAGTCGGCAGAGGTCGCGCTCGAGTCGGTCGCCGCTTCCCGGCCATTCGGCCTCGAGCGCGACGAGGGCATCTCGCACAACATCGGCCTTCTCGAGTGCCTCGAGCATCCGGCCCGCGGTGGCGTTCAGGCCGTGGTACTGGCCGCTGTCGATGTTCAGCACCACCGTCTCCTGCGGGAACACGCGGTAGACGACGTGGCTCGGCATCCGCGCCCTGCGCTCGAGCACCTCGGCTGGCTGTAGCGATTCGGCGCTCACTCAGTACTCCAGGATGGTGCCTCGACGGCGCCCGAGCTGCACGGCCGCGCGCAGGACCAGAGCGCTGGCGGGCAGAAGCACGACCAAGAAGACAGTGAGCTTAATGAGGGCCTCACCTGGTGCTCCGGAGGCCGGGGTCCCGATCAGCAGCTCGCGCAGCAGCCCGACCGTGGGGGTGAACGGCTGGGCGTCGGAGATCCACTCGAGCCACCCGGGAAGCAGCGCCACCGGGAAGTAGACCCCGCCCGTGATGGAGATGAGAGCGACGAGCCAGGTCGCGCCGAGCGACTGCTTGAAGACGATCACCCCCGAGAGGGAGAGCACGCCGATGGCCGCGAAGCAGGCAGCGCCGAGGAGCACCACCGGCAGGGCCAGCGGCGCAGTGGTCCACTCCACCGGAAGCCCGAAGACCAGCGCGGCGAGCAGGAACCCGGCGGCGCCCGGCGGTGGTTGCGCGCACCCCCGCAACGCCTTCGCGGCGGCGGCCACCACGTACGCGGAGCGGCCGCTCTCCAGTTCCTCCAGCACGAAGGGCAATGCTGCGGCCGGTAGGCCGGTGTGCTCGAACGCGGCCAGGACATACCCGCGCAGGTGAGCGGCGGAGTTGGTGCCCCGCCCCGCATTGACCGCGGCCCGCTCGGGCAGCAGCTCGACCAGCCGGCCGCGGAGCTGGGGCTGGGCGAGTACCGCGTCGACGAACTCGGCGACGCGCACCTCCGGCGTGTCCGGGCCCACGGGCTGCA
>Ga0136617_10006405_pt1 | contig 10510 bp, 9 predicted proteins | sample AntDrymUQ3222106_2_FD_129672 | JGI IMG/M metagenome (GOLD analysis project Ga0136617, IMG submission 129672) | Polar desert sand microbial communities from Dry Valleys, Antarctica - metaG UQ322 (21.06) | ecosystem: Environmental > Terrestrial > Soil > Desert | place: Antarctica: Dry Valley...
ACGAGTGGGCGTACGGCGCAGTACTACGTCGACGCCAAACGGGCGATCCTGCTGCCCACCGCCTTTCGGGCGCTGGGCGAGCTGGTGGCGGCCGAGGCTGAGCGGGTGGGTGCGACGGCGGTGGGAGGCATGACCATGGGCGCCGATCCCGTGGCCTGCGCCGCTCTGGCCGCCGGTGCGCCGGTCAAGGCCTTTTTCGTTCGCAAGGACAAGAAGCAGCACGGACTGCAGCGCTGGGTCGAAGGCCCCCTGCTCGAGCCGGGCGAGCGCTGCCTGGTGGTGGAGGACGTGGTCACCACCGGCGGGTCGACGGTCCAGGCGATCGAGCGCATTCGTGAAGAGGGCCTCGAGATCGCGGGCGTGACAGCGGTGCTCGACCGCCTCGCCGGCGGCGCGCCGGCCATCGAGGCGGCAGCCAACGGCGCTTCCTACCGCCCACTCACCACTATCGACGACGTCTATCCGGACCGCCCGGCGTAGCGAGCCAGTCGTCGATCAGCTTCCGTGAGATCGAGTAGGCCGGCGAGAGCTCGAGGCCACCCGCGCCACTCGCCGCTGCCTCCACCTCCCCGCGCTCGAACCAGCGCACCTCGGACAGCTCGTCGTCCCCGGGCTCGGGCTCGCCGCCCACCGCGCGGGCGCTGAAGCCGATCATGAGCGAGCTCGGGAAGGGCCAGGGCTGCGAGGCCACGTAGCTCACGCCGGTCACCTCGACCCCCGACTCCTCGAGCACCTCGCGCGCCACGGCCTCTTCGAGCGTCTCGCCGGGCTCCACGAATCCGGCCAGCACCGAGAAGCGCCCCGGGGGCCAGCGCGCTTGGCGGCCGAGCAGCAGCCGGCCGGCGCGGTCGGTCACCCGCACGATCACCACCGGGTCGGTGCGCGGGAAGTGGGACGCCCCGCAGGACGGGCAGTGCCGCTGGTGCCCGCCGTCGGCGACCTCGGTCGGGCCGCCGCAGGCCGAGCAGAAGCGGTGGCGCCGGTGCCAGGACAGAAGCGACGCGGCGTAGGCGCCGAGAGCGGCTTCCGGGGCCGGGAGCTCGGTTGCCGCCTCTCGCAGTCCGGCCGGGTGGCCGGATTCCGCGCCGGCGGCCTCCCGGGCAAAGAGGGGCCGGTCGCCGGCCACGCCCAGGAAGATCGAGTCGCCGTTGGGTGAGGTGAGCACGAGCCGCCCATCCGACATCCATAGCCCTTGCTCAGAGAGCACGAGCGAGCGGGCTCGGGGATCGGCCCGTTGGATCGCAAGCCACGCCGGATCGCCGCGCCGACCGCTCGCACGGTCGATCTCGGCCCCGATGAAGGCCATGGATTCTTGCCTCCCTTGCACAGCGCCCCGGGCTGGATTCGAACCAGCGACCTACCGCTTAGGAGGCGGTCGCTCTATCCCCTGAGCTACCGGGGCCGGGGCGGTTAACGCTACTCGTCTTCGTAGAGCGATTCGCGCGCCAACTCGTCTCCGCGTGCCCCGAACAGCCGGACCTCGACGTAGTCGCCGGTGTAGGCGTCGAGCGAGACCAGCGTGAAGCGCTCGTCGACCAGCGTGCACTGGTCGGTGGTCGTTGGCCCGAGCTCGGTGGTGGCCGCCACGCCCTGGCCCACAAGCGCGACACCCCACACCAGCGTGACGATTCCGCGCCGCCCTTCCGGACCGCGCCAGTGGCCGATCTCCTCGTCGGAGAGGTCGAGCGTCCAGTCGGGATTCTGCTCGGCGGTCTCCTCGGTGAAGTCGGCGGTTGCCCCGAAGTCGGCGGCCTGGGCGCCCTCGTGCTCGCGGGTGTAGGAGACATAGCCGAACACCTCGCCGCCTTCGGCCGGCGCGGTGGCAGGCACATAGGTGCGGCCGTTCCAGGTGCGGTCGGGAAACCAGGCGATCGACTCGAGGTCCACTTCGGTCTCCGCGGCGTTGGCGAACTGCTCGCCGAGCGCCTGACCCCAGCGCCCGTAGGGCAGCGGCTCCTGCGGCGGCTCGGCGGCGAACATCGGGACCTGACGGGGGACGGGAGGCATGGGCGGCCGAAGAACCTACACGGTGACGGCGCGAAGGCGCTCGGCTGCGTCCTCGGGCGCCAGCACGTTGAGGTGCACCCCGGTGCCGATCTCGAGGCCGGCCAGCTGGGCCAGGCGCGGCATCAGCTCGATTCGCCAGCAGAAGCGCTCGGCGTCGCGGGGGGCGGTACGCACCCACATGTTCAGCGGCGGCAGGCCGCCCAGCACGGCGCCCAGGCGCGAGAGCGCGTCGTGGAGCATGCGCGCCCCCAGCGGTCCATCGTCCGCGAAGCGCGCCACCGGCCGGCGGGGGACAACCTGCATGTGGAAGGGCACCCGCGCGCCGAAGGGACAGAGGGCCACCGCCTCGTCGTCGATGGCTACGACCCGCTCGCGCCGCCGCACCTCCTCCTGAACGATGTCCTCGAGCAGGTTGCGTCCCTGGGTGCGATCGGAGTAGGCCGTGAAGCGCTCACGCTCGCGGGCCACCAGGGCGGGCACGAAGGGCAGGGCGTAGAGCTGGGAGTGGGTGTGCGGCAGCGACGCCCCGGCCTCCCGGCCCTCGTTGACGATCAGGTGCAGGTAGGCCGCGCCCGCGTGCTCGCGCATGCGCTCGCGCCAGACTCCCATCGCGGCCTCCACCTGCTCGGCCGGGAGCTCGGCCAGCGAATGCACGGGGTCGGGGGCGTTGATGATCACCTCGTGGGCTCCCAGCGCGGGCTGCGAGGCGAACAGGTCCGGCTCTCCACGCCCCGCCACCAGCGGATCCGCTTTGGGCTCAGGCGCCCCGGGGGACAGGGCGGGAAACAGGTTCGGCACCACGCGCACGCGCCAGCCGGCCGTGTTCGGGGGACCGCCGTTGTCGCGTCGCGCGTAGACCTCGGGGGGCGTCTGGTCCTCGTGGCCCTCGGCGAAGGGATCGCGTTCGCGTTCGATCGGCGCGCGCGGCTGTACCTCCAGCCAGGCCCCCGGCCGCCGCCCGCGATCGCCGGCCACGATCACGCGCACGCCGGAGAGCGGATCGATGCGCAGCTCGGTCACAGCAGCTTCTCCATCGCCACGTGCTCGATGCCCTCCTCGCTGAAGCGCCCCCCGCGTTCGGCGTAGCCGTTGTCGGTGTACAGCCCGAGCGCGTAGGTCTGCGCGTGCAGAGCGATCCGATCGGCTTGACCGTCGAGCGCCAGTAGGTCCGCCTCACGCAGGATTGCGCCGGCTACGCCGCGGCCGCGCTGCGAGGGGTGGACCACCAGTCGCCCCAGTCGTGCCACACGCCCCTGAAAGAGCAGGCGGCAGGTACCGATCACGCGTCCCTCGGCCACCGCGACGATGTGCACGCTCTCGGGATCGCGCCCGTCGCGATCGGCCTCGACCGACACCCCCTGCTCATCGCAGAAGACACGCTCACGCAGCTCGAGCGCCGCCGCGAGCTCGTCGTCGCCGAGTGCCTGCCGTACCTCCAGAACGTCAGCGAGCGTACTTGTCGATGTCCTCGACGAGATCGCTCTCCTTGAGGTAACCGCCCTGGTGCAGGTAGGCGAGCCCGCCCTTGCGGTCGTAGAACGCGGTCGTGGGAAAGGCCTGAACGCCGTTGAAGGAGGCGGCCACCTCGAGCTCAGGGTCCTTGAAGCTCGGAAAGGGCACCGGATACTCGCCGAGGAACTCGCGGGCGTTGGCGTCGTTGTCGCTGGAGTTGACGCCGACGAAGACGACCTTTCCGTCCAGCTTCTTGGCCTGGCTGCCGAAGAAGGGAAACTCGGCCCGGCAGGGTCCGCACCAGGAGGCCCACTTGTTCACCACCACTGGCCGGCCCTTCTGCTTCTTCACGTAGGCCTCGAACGCGTCCCGGCCGCCGTCCAGCAGGCGCACCTTCGCGCTCGCGCCGGGCGCCGCCGGGGCGGACTTCTCCTCGGCGCCGCAGCCGACGAGCACGAGGAGGGACAGGCCTACGGCCATCAGGCGCACATGGGACAGCTTGGCAGACCCGGTTTGACCCTTTTGGGGTTTGGTGTGCTGTAATAGAGCTACGTCGGCAGTCCGCAAGGGCCCGGCGCGCCGCCCACTCGCGGGACTTGTGAGAGCGGCGGCATGACGGGCGGGCCCGCGAAACCGAGACGGCCCGTTCACCTCGGTGAAGCTCGGCCCGTCTCCTCTTTTTTACATCCTTGAACGCCTCAAGTGGCTGAGACAACCTCTGCTCTCGTGGATGCGCCGGTTTCCGGCGAGGTCCTCGCTCGCGCCGAAGGATTCGCCCGTGAGAGCTTTGTCGTTCCGGGCGAAGACGCGGCCGTCGCGCTGGCCAAGGGCACGGCCCGCCGCGCGGCACTCGACGCTGCCGTGGCCGAGATCGGAGCCGGCCGCGAGGAGCCGTCGGTGGACTGGCGGCGTGATTACTCGCTGCTGCTCGGCCTCGAGCGCCTGCTCTGCGAGGAGGAGCCACACCTGGCCGACGGCACGTTGCTCAACCCCCACCAGGTCGACGCCCTGTCGGGCACCCTGATTGCGCTCACGTCCGAGCTCGAGCAGCACCTGAGCAGCGGCAACGGCCGCGCGGCCGCGGCTGTGCTCGAGAGCGACGATCTCTTCGAGGACGACTTCGTGCAGGCCTCCATGCTCGAAGAGGAGGACGAGGAGCCGCTCGACGAAGACGAGCCGCTCGACGACGACGAGGCCGCGGAGGATGAGCCCGAGGAGGAGGAGAGGCCGGACGAGGAGCCGCTTGACTGGGACCCGGCCGAGGAGGCCGAGGAAGAGGCGGCCGCCGAGATGCAGGGAGACGATCCCGGAGCCGACCGGCGCTTCTGGTTCGAGCACGCCACGGGAGCCGGCAAGACGGTGGCGGCGCTCGGGTTCGTGGAGGCCTCACGCACCGGTGGAGTTCTGATCCTGACTCACCGCCGCAACCTGGTGGACCAGTTCCTCGGCGAGTTGCGCGAGCGCGGCTACAAGAAGCGCATCGCCCCCGCGCTGCTCAAGGACGGCAGTCGCGAGCCGCCCGCCGGCGGACCCGTGACGGTCGAGACCTACCAGTGGTTCGTGCGCAACGCCGGCAAGGTGTCAGACGCCTACACGATCGTCATCTGCGACGAAGCTCACACCGCGCTCGGCGAGAAGACGAGCGGCTCGATTCGGCAGTGGATCGGCCCGGTGTTCATCGGGATGACCGCCACCGGCGCGCTGATCGCTCGTCACGTCACCGATCTCTTCCCCACGCAGACCTCGCGCTTCGACCTGGCCCAGGCGGCAAGGCGCGGTGTGATCGCGCCGTTGCGCTGCGTGCGCATCCCGCCGGGGGTGGGCGTCCGCTCGATCGCCAACGTTCCGCTGCGCCGCGGCGAGGTCGATCAGGACTTCGACCAGGAGGAGCTGGCCGCGCTGCTCGACCAGGCGCCCTTCAACCTGGCGGTGGCCGACCTCTACAAGACCCGCTTCAAGGACGTTCCGGGGGTCGTGTATTCGGCCGGTGTGGCGCACGCCCACAACGTGGCCAAGGCCTTTCGCGACGCGGGCATGAAGGCCAAGGCGGTCTCCGGGGAGACCCCCAAGCGCGAGCTGGCGCGAACCCTGGCGGGCTACGAGCGCGGCGAGATCGACGTGCTGGTGAACGCGCAGCTCTTGGCCGAGGGCTGGAACTCGCCGCGCGCGACCGTCTGCATGCACCTGGCGCCCACCGCCTCCCGGCGCATCTACCAGCAGCGTGTGGGCCGCGTGACGCGGCGCACGCCGGGCAAGGAGGCGGGAATCGTCGTTGACTTCGTCCACCCCGCCACGCCCAACGACGATCCTGTGGTGACCCTGCACTCCCTGCTCGACCGCGACGTGTATCGCGGCGGCGCAATCGTGGTCGGACCGGTGCGGCGCGGGCGCGGGCGCCGGCTGCGTGTGGAGCGCCGGGTGGTGCCCGTGACCTCGGACGAGAACCGCCGCGCACAGGTCTTCGAGCGCGAGCTGTGGCGGATCGCCGTGGAGCACCTGAGTTGGGGCGAACAGCAGGCGTGGGCGATGCTGGCAGGTGCGCGGGTGGCGTCGAACAACTGGCGCCGCGCCAAGGCGATGCTCCACTTCGACGCCACGGGTGAGCTGCGCCGCGCCTTTCTGGTCACCTGCCTGCGCCGCAACCGCAACACGCAGCTGCGCGTGCGGGCGCTGGGCGAGGTGGGCGCCCTACGCGATCCGGAGGCTTTCGACGACGCCGTCGAGATACTCGGCGGCTGGACCCGCGAGGAACGCCGCGAGGGCGTCAAGGTCCTGCTTCAGGCGTTGACCGAGAAGCAGATCGGCCGCCGCGACCAGGCCGCGCGCTGGCTCTGGCACCTGGCCGAGTACTCGCGCGAGGTGCACGAGGAGTACGCGGTGCAGCGCTGGCCGGAAACCAAGCGGCTGCTGGGCCTGCTGGTGAATTCGGCCGGGTCCGCTCACGCGCGCAACGCGCGCCGGCTCGTCCAGGCCTCGCGCAAGCACGATCGCCGCCTGTCAGCCGCCCTCTTGGCCGCTGCGCTGGCCCACACCCCCGAGGCTCAGCAGGTGCTCGACGGGGCGCGAATGCGCATGGCCCGCAAGCCGAGCGCCCTGGCGCGCGAGCTGCTCAAGAACTTTCCGAAGGGCAAGCGGCGCCGAGGGGGCCGGCGCCGTCGCAAGAAGGGCGGCGGCGAAGTCGACGGCGCGGACGTAGCTGTCCAGGCGACGCAGGTGCTCGAGACCCCGGGGGAGGAGCAGGACGCGCCCGGGGAGGAGCAGGACGCTCCGGGCGAGCCCGACGAGGGCAAGAAGAAGCCAAGGCGTTCACGGCGGCGGCGCAGCTCGTCGGCTTCTGCTCGGGCCCGCAGAACGTCGAGCAATGAGGGTGCGTCCGATCCGGGTGAGGGCCCCGGCGATCCCGAGGAGCGCGACGCGGCCTGATTCGGGGTCGCCCCTGGAAGGTCTTCACGCTTCCGGAAGAGACGACCGTTTCGTCAAGACCTTCTCGATCAGCGAAGCAGGTGGACCTCGCCGGCGTCCAGCGCCAACACTCGCGCGCCGGTGTCTACGAGCAGCGCGCCCGCCTCGTTGATCCCGGCCGCGCGCCCGCGGCCCGCGGCCCAGCGCACGTCCGTGCCGCGAAGCGCGTCGAGCGAGCGCCAAGCCGCCAGCACCTCGGGGTCAGGCCGCTCGAGCCAGCGATCCAGGCCGGCCAATATCCGGCCCAGCACCTCCTCGTTACTGCTGTCGAGCCCCGAGAGGCGCAGCGAAGTGGCGCGGTCGCGCAACTCGGCCGGGAAGTCGACAACCGAGACGTTCACGCCAACTCCCAACACGGCCCATCCCTCCAGCGGCCGTCCCTCCACCAGAATTCCCGCCACCTTGCGCCCCCCGACCCATACGTCGTTGGGCCACTTCACGAGCGCCGCCAGGGGCAGCGCCTCACACACGGCCACCGCGGCGGCCAGCGGCAGCAGGTCGCCAGACCGGCGCAGCACCAGCGACATCAGCACCGCGCTGCCCGGAGGCGCGACCCACGCCCGTCCCTGGCGCCCGCGTCCCGCGGTCTGCTCGTCCGCGGTGACCAGAGTGCCGTGCCCCGCGCCGGCCGCGGCGAGCTCCCGTGCCCGCTCGTTGGTCGAGTCGGTGCGGCGGTGGTGTACGCGCGGCCGTCCGATCATCTCGGCCGCAGGCGCACCTCGGTGTCCGGCGCCAGGCCGAGCGTCCCGGCCGCGTCGCCGCGGTTGATCGCCAGGGCCAGCGTGCGGTAGGCGTCCTCGTAGACGATCAGCTCGCCCGGCCGCACGTCGGCGAAGGTTTGAGCGTAGGTGGCCGAATAGCGCTCTCCCGCGATCTCGATTTCGACGATGCCCCCCAACGTGATGCCGGTGCCGGCGGTGTCGTCGTGTTCGGCATCGAGCCCGACGTTGCCAAAGCGATCGACCACCAGGGCGTGGGCCACCAGCGCGCCGTCCTCGCTGCGCGGCTGAGGCAGGTCGATCACCGCCAGGGCGCTGGGATCAAGCGGATCGCCGGCGTCGGCCAGCTCGACCCCCGTGGCCAGATGCGCCGCCACCGGCGCGAATATGTCGCGGCCGTGGAACGTTGCCGACAGCGGCTCGAGGCGGTGGGGCGACCGGGTGATGTCCACCGCCAGCTCGACCCCGCCGCAACGCTCCCAGGCCAGGCTCAGCAGTCCGTTGTCGGGACCGACGAGCAGTCGACCGTCCCCCGTGCCGAGAGCCACCGCTCGGCGTTCTGTTCCCACCTGCGGATCTACCACGGCCACATGGACCCCGATGGGCATGTAGGGCAGCGTGTTGCGCAGCACCAGCGCGCCTTGGCGGACGGCGTAGCGGGGCAGCCCGTGAGTGATGTCGATGATCTGCGCCTCCGGGTGGATGCGCCGGATGACTCCATGACAGACACCGACGAAGTCGTCGTCGCGCCCGTAGTCGGTGAGCAGGGTCACGATCACCGGCGCACATCCTCCACGATCGCCGCCAGCAGTCCGTCGATGTCGTGACGCGAGGCCTCCACGTGGGGCTCGATGTCGTGCTCGCGCAGCGTCTGGCTGGTGACCGGGCCGATCGACACCACCCGGGCGTCTCCCACCCCGCCGCCGCCTTCGAGAAAGAAGCGCACGGTCGAGCTGGAGGTGAAGGTCACGTGGGTGGCGCCGGCCAGAGACTCCCGCTCCCTTGTGCTGAGCGGTTCGGCCACCGTGTCGTAGAGCGCCACCACGTCGACCTCGGCCCCGCGCTCGCGCAGCCCGTCGGGCAGCACGTCACGGGCCTCCGCCGCCCGTGCCACTAGCACACGAGCGCCCTCCAGCGGCTCGTCCTCGAGCGCCTCGAGCAGTCCCTCGGCCACGAAGCGCTCGGGCACGATGTCGGCTTCGATGCCGTGGTCGAGCAGGGCGGCGGCCGTGCCCGGCCCGATCGCCGCGACGCGCGCACCGGCGAGCGAACGTGCGTCTCCGGTGAGCAGATCGAAGAAGATGTGCACCCCGTTGGGGCTCGTGAAGCACACGAGCGAGTAGCCGGCCGGCTCGGGAAGCGAAACCGCGCGCGGCTCGATGCGGATCGCGGGCGTCTCCAGCACCTCGGCTCCCAACTCGATCAGGCGGGCAGACAGTCCGCTCGCCTGGGCGCGGGCACGCGTCACGGCCACCGTCTGGTCGTGCAGCGGCCGGCGCTCGAGCCAGGCCAGCGTGTCGCGCAGCTCGGCCACCTGGCCGACCAGCGTGATTGCCGGAGGGCGGATCTTCGCCTCGGTCACCCGCTCGGCGATGTCGGCCAGCGTGCCTACCACCACGCGCTGGCCGGAAAGCGTGCCCCGCGCCACAACGGCGGCCGGCTCGTCCCCGGGGCGGCCCGCAGCGCGCAGACGCTCGGCGATACGAGGCAGGTTCTTGACCCCCATGTAGAACACCAGGGTGCCGGGAAAGCGGGCGAGTGCCTCCCAGTCGAGCGCCGACTCGTCCTTGGCCGGGTCCTCGTGGCCGGTGATGAAGGCCACCGCCGAAGCGGCGTCGCGGTGGGTCACGGGGATGCCCGCGTAGGCGGGGGCGGCCACGCCCGAGGTAACGCCGGGCACCACCTCGAACGGCACGCCGGCCGCGGCAAGGGCCTCGGCCTCCTCCCCACCTCGCCCGAACACGAAGGGATCGCCTCCCTTGAGCCGCACCACTCGCCGGCCGGCGAGTCCCAGCTCCACAAGCAGCGCGTTGATCTCGGCCTGTTCCAGCGCCGCCGCCCCCGGCTCCTTGCCCACGTAGCGCAGGTCGGCGTCGCCCCGGGCCCCGGCGAGCGCTCCCGGGGGAATGAGCCGGTCGTAGAGGATGGCGTCGGCGGCCGCGATCAGCTCGAGCGAGCGCCGCGTCATCAGCCCGGGGTCACCCGGGCCCGCTCCAACCAGGTACACGGTGCCGGTGGCCACGCTCACAACGCTACCCGGCTGGGACCATGGGCCAATGCCCGACGAGCTGGTGCAGAGAACGCGCATTGCGGTGGCTGACGCCTGGCAGGCGGAGGGGTTCTTGCGGCAGTCCCAGGGCGGCGCAGCCGCCGAGTTTCGCGACGTCCGCGTCATGGCCTCCGGCCTCCATCGTCCTCACTGGAACAACGCCGACGTAACCGGTCCGGATCCCGACCTCAAGGCAGCGCATGCGTTCTACGCCAAACGCGGATTGCCGTGGGGCATCCGGGTCGCCGGCCGGCCGTGGCAGCGCGGGCGGCGCGTGATGCGTCAGCGGCTGATGGCACTCACGCTCCACGGCTTTCAACCGGCGCAGCGCGTCGATGGCCTGCAGCTCGCCCTGGCCGGCCCCGACGAGATCGAATCCGTCGCGGCCATCGACGCCGCCGCCTTCGGCGAGGATCCACAAACCCAACGTCCGTGGATCGAGCCGCATCTCGGTGCCGCGAGCGTGGAGACCGTGCTCGCCACCCTCGGCGGACAGCCGGTGGCCACGGCCTACACCCTGCGCAGCGATGGTCTGGCCGGGCCGGCGCTCTATCTGGGCGGCGTGGCCGTGCTGGAGGTCGCCCGCCGCCACGGGGTGGCT
>Ga0136617_10006406_pt1 | contig 10510 bp, 10 predicted proteins | sample AntDrymUQ3222106_2_FD_129672 | JGI IMG/M metagenome (GOLD analysis project Ga0136617, IMG submission 129672) | Polar desert sand microbial communities from Dry Valleys, Antarctica - metaG UQ322 (21.06) | ecosystem: Environmental > Terrestrial > Soil > Desert | place: Antarctica: Dry Valley...
CATCGTTGCTCTCACGCCACCCGATCAGGAGAGTGAAGTGTCCCATATCCCCAGTTCCGCCATGCCCCACGCCATGCCGCATCCCAGCTCCGACGCCGACGCTGTGACCGAAGCCGAAGCCGGCGAAAGCCCGACGCTCGCGCAGCGCGCAGAGAAGCTCGCCGATCTGGCGCGCGACAATCCCAAGACGGCTCTCGCCGCCGGCGCGGCCGTGGTCGCCGGCGCGATCGCCGCCGCCGCGATCCCGCTCGCCCGCGCCGCCAAGAAGAAGTCGGACGGCAAGAAAGGCGGCGCCTCGAAAAAGCGCAGCTAGGCTTTCGATAACGCCGGGCGCGCGGACGGCCGCGCGCCCGGAGCCCCGATCCCATGTTCGGGCTTTTGATCCGCCTGCGAAACGTTTAGAGCCTGCGCGACTCGACGCGTGGGGGGCGGTCGTTGGTTTTCAATTCGCTGACGTTCGGCGTCTTCTTCATCGTCGTGCTGGCCTTGCATTACGCGCCGCTGCCGTGGCGCGTGAAGAAGATCAATTTGGTGATCGCCAGCTACCTTTTCTACGCGGCCTGGAACCCGCCCTTCATCCTTTTGCTGTGGCTGTCGACCGTGGTCGATTGGTTCATGGCCAAGGCGATCCACCGCGAGGAACGCACCGGCCCGCGCCGCCGCCTGCTGATCGTCTCGCTGGCCCTGAACCTCGGCATGGTCGCCTATTTCAAATATGGCGAATTCGCGCTCGAGAACTGGCAGGCTTTGATGGCCGGCTTCGGCGTGGATTATCAGCCGCCGGCCTGGGACATCGTGCTGCCGATCGGTATCTCTTTCTACACGTTCGTAACCCTGTCCTACACGCTCGACGTCTATTTGAAGCGCGCCGCCCCGGCCAAATCCTTCCTCGATTTCGCCTTGTTCGTGACCTTCTTCCCGCACCTCGTCGCCGGCCCGATCGTCCGCCCGATCGACCTCATCCCGCAATTCGCCCGCCCGCACGTCGCCACCCGGCCGATGTTCCTGTGGGGGCTCGCCTTGATCATCCTCGGCCTGTTCGAGAAGATCGTGATCGCCGACGAAGCGCTCGCGCCCGCGGTCGAGAAGGTGTTCGGCGCCGAAGGCGGCATGCCCGCGCTCGATGCCTGGCTCGGCACGATGGCGTTCGCGGGACAGATATTCTGCGACTTCGCCGGCTATTCGACGATCGCGATCGGCACCTCTTTGTGCCTCGGCTTCTCGCTGCCGACCAACTTCCGCTTTCCCTATGCCGCGATCGGCTTCTCCGATTTCTGGCGGCGCTGGCACATCTCGCTGTCGACCTGGCTGCGCGACTATCTCTACGTGCCGCTCGGCGGCAGCCGGAAGGGGCCGGCGCGGACCTACGTCAATCTGATGATCACGATGCTGCTCGGCGGATTGTGGCATGGCGCCAACTGGACGTTCGTAGCCTGGGGCGGGCTGCACGGTCTCTATCTCGCGGTCGAGCGCTTCCTGCGCGGGCGGCTCGCGCGGCCGGGATACAGGCTTTCAACGCCGGCGGCGCTGGGCCTGGCGTTGCTCACCTATCTCGCAATCTGCTTCACCTGGGTGTTCTTCCGATCCGAGACGTTCGCGCAGGCGGGCATCATGGTCGCGTCCATGTTCGGCGCGCATGCCGGCGCCGAGCCGGTGCTGCCGACCATCCACGTGATCGTCGTTTCGGTGATCACGGCGGCGATGCTCGGCGTCCATTTCGCGATGCGCGAGCGCACCATCGAGGGACTGGCGGAACGCACGCCGGCCTGGGCTTTGGGCGGCGCGCTCGGCGCGATGCTGCTGGCGATCATATTGGCGCAAGGGGCGGGCAATGCCTTCATCTACTTCCAATTCTGAGGATTATTGGGTCCGGCCGATGCCGGAGCGCAGCGTCCCCGCCAAAGGCTGGACCGCGATATTGCTCGCCGCGCTCGCCATCGCTTTGGCCGGCGCGGCAGGCTGGGAAATCTACATGCGCCAGCTCGGCCTCGCGCCCGATCTCGGCGACGGCAAGGCGCATTGGGCGATCGAGCGGCGCAAGATCGACCGCGGCGATGTCGCGGTCGCGATCGTCGGTTCGTCGCGGATATTGTTCAACACCAACCTCGACGAGTTCGAGCGGTTGACCGGAACGCGCCCGGTTCAGCTCGCTCTGCCCGGCACGCCGCCACGCGCCTTCCTGCACGACCTCGCCGAGGACCCGGATTTCCGCGGCCTCGCGATCGTCGGCGTCACGCCGGGCCTGTTCTTCGGGCCGTGGGAAGGGCTGATGGCCAATGCGATCAAATATCCGCGCGAGCAGACCCCGTCCGAGCGGATGAGCTATTGGCTAAGCCGTCCGCTCAAGCTGACTTTCGCCTTTCTCGACGACGAATATCGGCCGTTCAAGCATATCGAGCGGCTGCGGCTGCCGCCGCGCACCCATGACGAGCCTTATGGCGATGTCTGGAAGATCGCCACCACCCATGCCGACCGCCAGACCTATCTCTGGAAACGCGTCGAGACCGACCCGTATGTCCGCGCCCACGCCGTCCACGCATGGGCGGCCGGGCCGAAGCGGCCGCCGCTGCCGCAGCCGCAGATCGACAAGGTGATCGCCGGCACGGTCCGCGACGTCGCCGCGATCCGCGCGCGCGGCGGCGAGGTCGTGTTCGTCAATTCGTCGGCCAATGGCGGCTTCCTGATCCGCGAAACGATGGGAATGCCGCGCGCGCGAACCTGGGAGCCGCTGCTTGCGCGGACCCGGGCGGCGGGCTTCCATTATGCCGACCACGACGCGACCCGCGGGCTGGTGACGGTCGAGGATTCGCACCTCAACCCGCGCGACGCGGTCCGCTTCACGCGCGCTTATGTCAGCTGGCTGCAGGCGGAATTGGCGCGGCGGGGGCGCCGGATCGGCGACATCGGCAAGCAACCCGCCTTGCGCTGAGCCAAATCGAGCGCGGCGCGTTGACCGGCGATGACGGACCGGATCGACGAGCTTCGCGGCGCAATGGAGGCCGCCGCCGCGGCGATGGACTTCGAGGCCGCCGGCCGCCTGCGCGACCAGATCAGCCTGTTGCGCGGGCAGGGCGACAAAGCCGGCCCGGACGCAATCGACCTGTCCGGCCTCGAGCGCCAGCAACCCGGCCGGATGGGCCTCGGCACCAGCCAACAGCGCGTTACCCCGCCCGCCGGCTGGAAGCCGCCCAGGAAACCCGACCCGATGACGCGCGGCCGGTCGCGGCCCCGGCCCCGGCAGACTTGAGGCCAGGCGCTTGTGTCGATGAGGAACGCAGCTATTGCCGCGCGCATGACCATGCTCAAACTTCTTCTCGTCGCGGCCGGCGCCGCGCTTGCCGGATGCGCAACCGCCGTCCCGGACGGCGGCTACATGTTTCCGGTCGAGGCGATTGCGCGCGCCAACGCGGCCGCCCCCTCCGGCGTGCCCGGCCGCTTCGCGCTCCGCGTCAGGGCCAGCGGACGCCAAAGCGGAATGGTCTACCTTAACTCGGAAGACGATTATCGCGACCAGCGCAACCTCACCGTCGCGATCGCCCCGCCCGCCCAGCGCATGTTCGCCGAGCTTAACGGACCGGCCTTTGAGAAGACCTTCGAGGGCAAGGACATCCTCGTCACCGGCGTTGCCCGCCGGGTCAGGATCGACTTCATCGCCAACGGCCGCCGCACAGGAAAATATTATTACCAGACCCACGTCGCGGTCACCGACGCCGACCAGATCGGCGTCGCCCAATGAGGCGTGACCGCGCCACCTCCGGCGCATTGGAATGCGGCGGGGATATCTGATAGCTGCCGGGCATGCCCGCCGCCTCCACCGCTTCCGCCCGCGAGATACTGACCGGCCTGCACGAGGTGATGGCGTCGCGGTCGGGCGCGCAGGCCAAGCTGAACCGGATCGTCAAGATCATCGCCGAGGCGATGGCGAGCGAGGTCTGCTCGATCTATTTGCTGCGCGACGGCGTGCTCGAGCTTTACGCCACGGTCGGGCTCAACCAGAGCGCGGTCCACGTCACCCGGCTCGCTTTGGGCGAGGGGCTGGTCGGGACGATCGCCAACGAAGTCGCGGTGCTCAACCTCGACGAGGCCACCCGCCACCCCGAATTCGCCTACCGCCCCGAAACCGGCGAGGATCTGTTCCACAGCTTTGCCGGCGTTCCGATCGTGCGGCGCGAGCGCGCGATCGGGGTGCTCGCGGTCCAGCACGCCGAGAGCCGCGCCTATATCGATGTCGAGATCGAGGCGCTGCAGACGGTCGCGATGGTGTTGAGCGAGCTGATCGGCGGCGCCGGGCTCGCCGACCGCGCCGCCACCCCGGCCGAGGCCGCGCGCGAGGCCGGCTCGTCCAGGCTGACCGGGCTCCGTCTCGTCGCCGGAATGGCGCGCGGCAACGCGGTCTACCACCAGCCCCGCATCCTGATCGAGCATACCGTCGCCGAGGACACCGAGGCCGAGCGCCACCGCGTCTATTCGGCGTTCCGCAAGATGCGCGAGCAGATCGACAACATGACCAACGCGGCCGAATTCGGCACCGCGGGCGAGCATCAGGAGATACTCGAAACCTACAAGATGTTCGCTTATGACGAAGGCTGGTCGCGGCGGATCAACGAGGCGATCGACAGCGGGCTCACCGCCGAGGCGGCGATCGAGCGCGTCCAGCAGCGCACCCGGCAGCGGATGCGCGAGATCGACGACCCCTTGCTCGCCGAGCGGATGCACGATCTCGACGATCTCGCCAACCGCCTGCTTCGGATCGTCTCGGGCCGGCTCGGCACCGCCGCCCAGACCGGGCTCGAAAGCGAGACGATCCTGATCGCGCGCAACCTCGGCCCCGCCGAATTGCTCGAATATGACCGCCGCAAGCTGAAGGGCGTGATCCTCGAGGAAGGCTCGCTGACCGCGCATGTCACGATCGTCGCCCGCGCGATGGGGATTCCGATGCTCGGCCGCGTCCGCGACGTCCGCCAGGCGATCAGCGACGGCGACCATGTGCTGATCGACGGCGACGACAGCGCCGCCTTCGTCCGGCCGACTCCGGCGATCGAGGAAGCGTTCGAGGCCAAATTACTGGTGACGCAGCGCCGCCGCGCCGAATTCGCCGCCGCCCGCGATCTGCCGCCGGTGACCAAGGACGGCCACCGGATCAGCCTGATGGTCAATGCCGGCCTGCGCGACGATGTCGCCGCTTTGGACGTCACCGGCGCCGACGGGATCGGCCTGTTTCGCACCGAATTCCAGTTCCTGGTCTCGGCCACGCTGCCGCGCCGCGAGAGCCAGCAGCGCCTCTACAAATCGGTGATCGACGCGGCCGGCGACAAGCCGGTCATCTTCCGCACGATCGATATCGGCGGCGACAAGGCCTTGCCTTACCTCGACATGGGCGCGCGCGACGAAGAAAATCCGGCGATGGGCTGGCGCGCGATCCGGCTTTCGCTCGACCGCTCGGCGCTGATGAAAAGCCAGGCCCGCGCCTTGCTCGAGGCCGCCGCCGGGCGCGAGCTCAACCTGATGTTCCCGATGATCTCCGAGCCGTGGGAATATGACGAGGCCAAAGCGTTGATCGAGGGCCAGCGCTTGCGGCTGGTCGAAAAGAAGATCCGCGTGCCGAGCAGGATCCGCTACGGCGCGATGCTCGAAGTGCCCTCGCTCGCCGAGATGCTCGACATACTTTTGCCGAAGCTCGATTTCCTGTCGATCGGCACCAACGACCTGACCCAGTTCCTGTTCGCCGCCGACCGCGCCAATCCGCGGCTCGCCGAACGCTACGACTGGCTCTCGCCGGCCATCCTGCGCTTCCTGCGCCGTGTCGTCACCGCCTGCCGCGCGCACGACGTCCCGCTCGGCGTCTGCGGCGAGATGGGCGGGCGCACATTGGAGGCGATGGCGCTAATCGGGATCGGCATCGAGCGGCTCTCGATCACCCCGGTCGCGGTCGGCCCGGTCAAGGCGATGATCCGCTCGCTCGACCGCGCCGCGCTGGCCCCCGCGATCGCGGCCATGCTCGATGCGCCGCCGCCCGACATGCGCGCCGCGCTGACCGCCTGGGCCGACGCCAACGACGTGGCGACGGGCTGAGCTCGCGCCGCCGCTTTTGGTGGGCGAATAGCGCCGGCCGCGATTGACATTGGCGCCAAGCTTCTATGTCATGATCCAGATCAATCGGTCCACGCGATGCGCGCGGGCATAAGGGACGTTGAATGGACGAGGCCGCACAGGACCAGCTGTTTCCGGACTCGATCGGCGACCGGCTCAAGGCCGCGCGCGAGGCGAAGGGACTGAGCCTGGTCGAGGTCGCCCAGACGACCCGTATCCCGACCCGCCATCTCCAGCATATCGAGGATAGCGAGTGGGAGGCGCTGCCCGCGGTCACCTACAGCATCGGCTTCACCCGCGCTTACGCCAACGCGGTCGGGCTCGACGGCAATGTGCTCGGCGCGGAGCTGCGCGAGCAATTGGGCGCGCACGCGCCCTACGCGACCGGCCCCGCCCCCTATGAGCCGGCCGATCCGGCGCGGGTGCCGCCGCGCACACTGGCGATCGTCGCCGCCCTGATCGCGGTCGCGATCATCCTGGGCTATGCGATCTTGCGCAGCGGCGCGATCGACGGCACCGCGGTCGACACCAGGGAGGCGGCCGGGATCGAGGTCCCGGTCGAGCCCGCCCAACCAGCCGCGGCGCCGCCCGCGGCCCGGCCCGCCCCGGCCGCCGCCGCCGCCGGCCCGGTCGTGCTGACCGCGATCGATTCGGTGTGGCTGCGGGTCTATGAAGGCGGCGGCGGGCCGCGGCTGCTCGAGCGCGAGCTCAAGGCCGGCGAGAGTTACGAGGTTCCGGCCACCGCCCGGGCGCCGCAAATCCTCACCGGACGGCCCGACGCCTTGCGCGTCACCGTCGGCGGCCGCGAGATCGCGCCGCTCGGAGCGCCGCAAAAGACGATCGCCGACGTCAGCCTGCTCCCCGCCGATCTCGCCGCGCGCGCCGCCGCGCCGCCGCCCGCGCGCTAACGCCCTCGATCGCACCGCTTAAGGCTGGCGACAGGCGCGCGCCTCTATTATCGTCGGCCTGATAAACACCCCGGGGGTCTGACATGCGCACGCGCCTTCTCGCTTTCATCTTCATGGCCGGTCTCGCGGCGCCTACCTTGGCGCAGCAGCCGAGCGTCGACCGCCGCGTCGGCAAGCTCGAATCGGAGATGCGCGCGGTCCAGCGCAAGGTCTTCCCCGGGGGCAATGTCGAGCCCGAGATTCGTCCCCAGATCGGCATCGTGCCGGTCGGCGGCGATCCCGCCAGCAGCGGCATCGCCGACCTCACCGCGCGGGTCGATGCGCTCGAGGCGCAGCTCGCCAACCTCACTGGTCAGACCGAGGAGAATAGCAATCGCATGCGTCTGCTCGAGGAGGGGCTTGGACGGCTGCGCGGCGAGACCGACGGCCGCTTCAAGGCGCTCGAGGCCGCCGCCGCGCCGCCGCCGGTCGTCACGCCGCGCATAGAGGAACCGGCGCCCACGCCGCGCCCGGCCGCGACCGGCGAACCCGCCTCCGCCTCCGGCGATCCGGGCGAGGACGCCTACACGGTCGGTTTCCGCCTCTGGGAAGCGGGCAAGTTCGCCGAGGCGCAGAAGGCACTGGAGGCGATGGCCAAGAAATATCCCAAGCACAAACGCGCCAGCTACGCCGCCAATCTTGCCGGCCGCGCCTATCTCGACGAGGGCAAGCCGGCGACCGCGGCCAAGGTGCTGCTCGCCAATTACCAGAACGCCCCGACCGGCGAGCGCGCACCCGACAGCCTCTATTTTCTCGGCCAGGCGCTGATCAAGCTCAACAAGCTGCCCGAAGCGTGCAAGGTCTATGAGGAATTGCAGGACGTTTACGGAACGACCATGCGCGACTGGGTCAAGACCCGTTTGCCCAAGGCCCGCGCCGACGCCAAATGCTCCTGAGCAAAAGCGGCCTCCCATTGCGCCTGAACCCGCTCGAGCCTATGTTTGTGTGCGTGAGCTTGTCGCGTTTCCTGTTCGCCGTGCTGGCGCTGGCTTTGACCTTTGCGCCGCTGCCCGGCGGCGGCGCGGCGACGGCGATGCCGTCTGCCGGGTCGATGGAGCATTGCGAGGACATGCGGGCTCCCCCCAAGGACCAGACCGATCGTGAGGCGAGCTGCTGCGTAGCGGCGTGCGTCGGCATGCCCGCGATCGCGGCGGCGGTGGCCGAACCGGCTTTGAAGCCCGCACCGATGCGGCACCCCGCGCTCCCCGCGAACGCCTCCGGGCTCGACCCCGAGGCCGAGACGCCGCCTCCGCGAAACTTCTGAAGAACCCAATCCTTCAAATTCCTTCAGGAGACCAATCATGAAAATCCTTCTCGCCGCGATCGCGTTGACGATTGCCTCGACCGCTCACGCGCAGGCCGCGCCCGCCCCCAAGCCGGAGGCCAAGAAATGCTGCTGCGACAAGATGCAGATGGGCGACAAGAAGATGAGCTGCTGCGACAAAAAGGCCGATTCCAAGGCCGATGCCGACGCGCATGCCGGCCATGACATGAGCAAGCACTAGGCGCGATTCCGGGGCGACGGCTGAAACCGTCGCCCCTTCGCCTTCGTTGCTGGTGAACGCGGGGCCTGTCTGGGCACCCGCCGAGGATTCACGATATGAACGACACGCTTTCTGTGGAACGGCGGACGCTGCTGCGTGCCGTCGCGCTGGGCGGGGTAGGGCTCGGTTTTTCCGGCCTGTTCCCGGCCTGGGCGCAAAGCGGCACGGCCGGCCTCGCGCCGACAATGCCGACCTTGTCCGGCGGCGACATACGGCTGACCGTCGGCCACAGCGCTTTCACCGTCGGCGGCCGCACCGGCCACGCGGTCACCGTCAACGGCACCTTGCCCGGGCCGCTGATCCGGCTGCGCGAGGGCCAGAACGTCCGCCTCCACGTCAGCAACCTGCTCGACGAGGACACTTCGATCCACTGGCACGGGCTGCTGCTGCCGTTCCAGATGGACGGCGTTCCGGGCGTCAGCTTCCCCGGCATCCGCCCGCGCCAGACCTTCACCTACGAATTTCCGGTCAGGCAGGCGGGCACCTATTGGTATCACAGCCACTCCGGCCTGCAGGAGCAGCAAGGCCATTACGGCCCGATCGTGATCGACCCGGCGGGCGCGGATCCGGTCGCCTACGACCGCGAGCATGTCATCGTGCTGAGCGACTGGAGCTTCCTCCATCCCCACCAGATCATCGCCAGGCTCAAGCAGGAAGGCGGCTATTTCAACCGCGCCAAGCAGACCCTTACCGACGGCGACATGCCCGCCGCCGAACGCCTGATGTGGGGCGAAATGCGGATGGACCCCACCGACATCGCCGATGTCACCGCCGCCACCTACACCTATCTGATCAACGGCCACGGCCCCGACGAGAATTGGACCGGGCTGTTCCGGCCGGGCGAGCGCGTTCGGCTGCGCATCGTCAATTCGGGCGCAATGACGATTTTCAACGTGCGCATCCCGGGACTGAAGATGATGGTGGTCGCCGCCGACGGCCAGAATGTCCGCCCGGTCGCGGTCGATGAGTTCCAGATCGGCGCGGCCGAGACCTACGACGTGATCGTCCAGCCGACCGAGGACCGGGCCTTCACCTTTGTCGCCGAGTCGATCGACCGCTCGGGGATGGGCCGCGCCACCCTGGTGCCGCGCCTGGGCATGAGCGCCCCCGTGCCGCCGCTCCGCCCGCGCCCGACGCTGACGATGAAGGACATGGGCATGGGCGGTCACGGCGCGATGCCCGGCATGGACCATGGTTCGATGACGGGGATGGACCATAGCGGCACCGCGGCCGGCGCCGCCGGCGCGATGGCCGCGATGGACATGGGCGCCATGAACATGCGCGACAAATCGCTGGTTCCGCCGAGCGTTAAGGTCGGCGTTGGCGTCGATTCGATCGCGATGGCCCCGATCGACCGGACCGGCGAGCCGGGCCTCGGCCTTGAGGGCGTAGGCCACAAGGTGCTGACCTATCGCGACCTCATGTCGTTGAGCCCCAACCCCGACCAGCGCGCCCCGACGCGCGGTATCGAGGTTCACCTTACCGGCAACATGGAGCGCTTCATGTGGTCGATCGACGGCACCAAGATGAGCGAGAATCCCGAGCCGATTCGATTCGAGCGCGACGAGCGCGTGCGGGTGACGATGATCAACCACTCGATGATGACCCACCCGATGCACCTGCACGGCCATTTCTTCGAGGTGGTCAACGGTCATACCGGCAGCCATCCGCTCAAGCACACGGTCAACGTGCTGCCCGGCGGCAAGGTCAGCTTCGATCTCACCGCCGACGCGCCCGGCGACTGGGCGTTCCACTGCCATCTGCTGATGCACATGCACGCCGGGATGATGCGTGTTGTCACCGTCCGGCCGCTCGATGGAGATGCGGCATGAAGCGCCTGCTGATCCTTCTCGCGGCGACCGCGTTGGCGGCACCCGCGCTCGCCCAGCACCAGGGCCACAATATGCCGATGCCCGCGCCCAAGGCGAA